>Ga0070730_10005469_pt1 | contig 10964 bp, 10 predicted proteins | sample Coa_R1_3_FD_66447 | JGI IMG/M metagenome (GOLD analysis project Ga0070730, IMG submission 66447) | Surface soil microbial communities from Centralia Pennsylvania, which are recovering from an underground coalmine fire - Coalmine... | ecosystem: Environmental > Terrestrial > Soil > Unclassified ... | reverse complement strand
TCCTCGTCGACCATGCGCTCGACCGCCTTGAGATGTCCCGCGATCGACCGGAGCCGCGAGGAGACGTCCTTCTTCGTATCCGGCTTCATGGCTCCATCCTACCCCCGGGGGTGGGGGAGGGGAGGCCCCCGGGACGCGCCATACTCGGATGAATGCCACATCCGCGTCGCTCGCAGCGGCCCACCGGCGTCTCGCCGCTGTTCACCGCCGCGGAGATCGCGGACGACCCGGCGAAGGCGAAGGGCCGGCCCCTCGCGGCGCGCGTCCGGCCCCGCGACCTCGACGAGTACGTCGGCCAACCCCATCTGGTCGGGCCCGGCCGGGTCCTCCGAAAGGCGATCGACGCCGGGCAGGTGCCGTCGATGATCCTCTGGGGACCGCCCGGCACGGGGAAGACCACGCTCGCGGCGATCGCGGCGGCGCGCGGGAAGTCGCGTTTCGTCTCGCTCTCGGCGGTGTCCGCCGGCGTGGCCGACCTGCGGCGGCTGATCGAGGAGGCCCGCGAGCTGCGCCGCGCGACGGGCGAGCGGACCGTCCTGTTCATCGACGAGATCCACCGCTTCAACAAGGCCCAGCAGGACGCGGTGCTGCCGTTCGTGGAGGAAGGCGACGTCACGCTCATCGGCGCGACGACCGAGAACCCGTCGTTCGAGGTGATCTCGGCGCTCCTGTCACGGTCGCGCGTGTTCGTGCTGCAGCCGCTGAGCGAAGAGGACGTCCGGCTCATCGTCGAGCGGGCCATCGCCGATCCACGCGGCCTCAACGGCACCGTCGCGCTCGACGGCGCCGCGCTCGACTCGCTCGTCGTCGTCGCCAACGGCGACGCGCGCGTCGCGCTGAACACGCTCGAGCTCGCCGCCGACGCGACCGCGCCCGATGCGCGCGGCGTCCGTCACGTCGACCTCGCGGCGGTGAAGGACGCGCTGCAGCGGCGCTCGCTCGTGTACGACCGCGCCGGCGACGCGCACTACGACACGATCTCCGCGTTCATCAAGAGCCTGCGTGGATCGGATCCCGACGCGTCGCTGTACTGGCTCGTGCGCATGATCGACGCGGGCGAGGATCCGATGTTCATCGCCCGCCGGCTGGTCATCCTCGCCGCGGAGGACGTCGGGCTGGCCGACCCGCAGGCCCTCGTGATCGCGGCGGCGGCGCAGCAGGCGGTGCACCTCATCGGCCTGCCCGAGGGCTACTTCCCGCTCGCGGAGGCGAGCGTCTACCTGGCGCTCGCGCCGAAGTCCGACTCCATCAAGCGGGCGGCCGGCGCGCTGGCGGCGGACATCGAGGGGACCCGCGCCGATCCGGTGCCGCTGCACCTTCGCAACGCCGTGACCAGGCTCATGCGCGGCCTGGGCTACGGGAAGGGCTACAAGTACGCGCACGACAAGCCGGAGCACTTCGATCCCGAGGAGACGTTCCTGCCCGACTCGCTGAACGGCCGCCGGTATTACGAGCCGACGGATCTCGGGGCCGAGGCGCAGCTCAAGAAGCGGGTCGACGACCTCCGCCGATCCGTGACAGCAGCAGCCCGAGCTCGAACAGGAGATACATCGGGACCGAAACGAGGGTCTGGTTGAACGGGTCCGGGGTCGGCGTGATGATCGCGCCGATCACGAAGCAGATGATGAGGACGTAGCCGCGCCGCCTGGCGAGCCAGCTCCGCGACACGAGCCCGATCCGCGTGAGCGCGAAGATGACCACCGGCATCTCGGCGACCAGGCCCACGCCGAGGATGAACGTCGTGACGAACGAGATGTACTCGCTGGCCCGGGGCGCGGCCTCGAAGACCTCCGACCCGAACGTGAACAGGAAGCCGATCGCCTGCGGGAGCAGGAGGAAGTAGCAGAACGCCATCCCGCCGATGAAGAGGGCGAGGATGAACGGCCCGAGGAGCAGGATGAACCGCCGCTCGTTCGGCCGGAGCGCGGGATCGACGTAGGCGTAGACCTCGTACAGGATCACCGGCATCGCGAGCGCGATGCCGCTGAACAGCGCGACGCGCATGTACGTGGTGAAGCCCTCGGTCGGGCTGATGATCTGCAGCGGCTTGCCGAGGTGCGCCGGCGCCTCGAGGGCGAGGATGATGTCCTTCGCGAAGAAGAACGCGATGGCCGTCGTCACGAGCACCGCGAACGAGGCGATCATCAGCCGGTCGCGGAGCTCTCCGAGGTGTTGCAGCAGCGAGAGCTCCTTGTCGCGCTCGGTGGGGTTCTGTGCCACCGCGCAAGGTTAGAATCAACGTCGGAGCAGGGCTTTCGGCGCGCTCCTCTCCGCCCCCGTAGCTCAGTGGATAGAGCGCAGGCCTCCGAAGCCTGAAGCAGCGGTTCGAGTCCGCTCGGGGGTACCGCGGCGAGCCGATCGCATCGCGCGGAGGCGTGGCGGGCCCGATCAGTCCTCCGATCATCCGGCGGTACGCTGGTCGCGCGCCAGGGCGATGGACGTGCGCGGTCCGAGCGAGCTAGAAGGGCTTCAACACCATGAGGCCCAGGATCGCGACGATGCTGACGACGGCGACGAGCTCCCAGGTCCGGGTCAGCCGGTCCAGCCTCGCGTAGTCGGGGGTCGCGACGGCCCCGCTCGCGATGAGCGCGAGCTGCCGACGGCCGGCCGGACCGAGCACCGCGATGCCGACCGCCGTGGCGAAGGCGTAGAGCGCGATCGACGCGATGAGCCAACCCGCGGTGAGCGGGATCCCACCGGCGACCGCGAGCCAGAGGCCGGTCACGAGCTGAAGGGCGTACGCGGGGATCACCACGCGCCGGTCGACCCAGCGGATCCTGCGCAGGGTGAACGCGAGCCGATCCGGCGCTCCCTCGGCCTGACGGCGCCAGATCGGGAACGTGAGCGAACCACCGAGGGCGATCACCGCGAGCAGGACGTGCGCGAGCTTCAGCAGGAGCACGCCGTCTCCCGCGCTAGCGTTCCTCGGTCTCGCCCAGCTCGAGCGCCGGCCGCAGCCGGCTCACGTGAAGCCAGTACTTCCCGAAGCGGTTCTTCACCAGCCACTCCTCGCCGGTCGGCGAGCTTCGCACCAGCGTGCCGTCGCGCCACTCACCGCTGTCGGCGGCGAGGTACCGGACGCGGGTGCCGGAGCGCAGCTCGAGCTCGGGGCTGATCACGGCTGCAGCGTAGCCTCGTCCAGGCGCCGCACATACTCGCCGAACAGCGGCTCGACGAACTCGTAGCGCCCGCGCGCGAGATGCGTGACGAGCCCGCGCGCCTGCAGCGCGGCGAGGGCGCGCAGGACCTCGGCGCGCGGGACCGCGCCCGCGCCGTCGCTCGCGTACAGCACGGCCCCGTGCGCGATGCGCTTCGCGACCTGCTGCAGGTATTTCCCTTTCGCCAGGTCGGCCCAGTGGAGGGCGAAGGGCCGCTCGAGCTCGCGCATCGCCTGTTCGATGGCGACATCGATCGCGTCGCCGCTCACGACGCGCAGGCCCGCGTCGCGCATGAGGTAGTAGAGGGCGGCGCAGACCTGCATCGTGTCCTGCGGATGGCCGCCGGTGGCATCGAGGATCCGATCGACCTCGGCATCGGCGATCGCGAGCTTCCGTTCGGCGAGCTTCGCCGTGATATAGGAGAGCCAGTCATCCGGATCGATGCCGAACCGGTGCCCGGCGGCGTCCGCGAGGTCGAGCGGAAGCGCGAAGCGGTAGAACGCGCGCCCCTTCCCGCTGAAGAGCTGCTCGAGGATGCCCTCCTCGGAGCCGAGGAACGCGTAGGACACCGCGCGCTGGGCCTGGAAGCGCGTCCGCATGGTGTCGAACACCCGGGGCCCGAGCTGCCCGGCGGCCTGGAACTCGTCGAACGCGACGACGACGCGTTTCCCCGTCTTCGCCGCGAGGGCCCGGGGCAGATCGAGCGCGCCATCGAAGAACCGGTTCGCGTTCTTCTCGCGCGCGAGCTCGAGCGCGAGCTCCACGTGCTCGTAGCGGACCTTGACCGTCGGGCGCATGCCGGCCGCCACCGCCTTGGCGTGCTCGAAGGTCCGTTCGACCCCGCTCACGTTCTCGAGCACCGCGTCGGCGAGGCGCTCGCCGAGGCCGCGGATGTCGGTCGCTCCCATGCAGTCCACGTAGGCGGTGTGGATCCCGCGCCGCCGGAGACGCCGGAGGATCTCCAGCATGACCGAGGTCTTGCCGATGCGGCGGGGACCCGCGATGAGGATGTGGGTGCCGTCGGTGAGCCGCGCCGCCGCGCGGCGGATGTACCCCTCGCGACCGACGAGGTCGGTCGAGGGCACCGGCCCCCCGAGCGGGAAGTACGCCGCGGGGAGGGACGCCTTGGCGAAGGGGCGGGGCATCGGCCACGAGCATACATCTGACGTATACAGGGCATGCATCCGGCGTATACAGGTATCCTCGAGCGGTGGGACGCTCGCCGGCAGACCAGGACCGCCTCGAACGCGCGGTCGCGGCGATCGATCGCGAGCTCGCCGCCAACCTCGAGCTGACGAGCATGTTCGACCAGACCAAACAGGCGTTCGTCCTCGAGAACGGCCAGTGGCAGGCGCACGGCGCGGCCATCGCGCGCGAGCTGCCCGGCGTCCACGCCTTCGCCGCCGAGCTCTACGCGCGGATCCCCGACGCCGAGTCCGCGATGGAGCGCCGGGGACCGGCGAACTCGTTGAAGGACGAGGACCGCGAGATCGTCGAGCGGTGGGAGGGCGATGCGCGCGAGACGCAGCGCCGCCTGCGCGCCGCGCTCGCCGCCCCGGCCCCCGGGCTTCTCGCTCGCCTCAGCGCTTGGCTGTTGGGCCGCTCAGCGCGCACCTAGGACAGCCGCGGCACGCTCCGTGCATCGGAGCTCGCCGTGACCCAGAGGAACGGGAGCGGGCCACGCTTCGGGCACGCCTACCGCGCCTACCGCATGCCGCACCAGCGTGGCCGTCTGACCCGGCGTCCGTCGGCGGCGGCGAAGCTCGGAGCGACCGCGGGGGTCCTGTCGGCGATCCTCATCACCTTCGCGGTGTTCGCCGGCACCGCCGCGGCCGCCTTCTTCGGCTACTTCGCGGCCGACCTCCCGGAGGCCCACGACCTCGCGACCGTCCCGGTGCCGCTCTCGACGTACCTCTATGACCGCACCGGGGAGCACCTGCTCTACACGCTCGAGGACCAGCGCCGCGAGCTGGTGAAGCTGAACGAGGTCCCCGAGATGATGCAGAACGCGACCATCGCGATCGAGGACCACAGCTTCTGGTCGAACCCGGGCATCGATCTCGGCGGCATCATCCGCGCCTTCCAGGTGAACATGGCCGCCGGCAGCGTGTCGCAGGGCGGCTCGACGATCACCCAGCAGCTCATCAAGACGCGCCTCCTCGGTGACGAGCCGACCATCACGCGAAAGATCAAGGAGGCGATCCTCGCCATCGAGGCGACCCGCACCTTCACCAAGCAGCAGATCCTCGAGATGTACCTCTCGCAGATCTTCTACGGCAACCAGGCCTACGGCCTCAAGGCCGCGGCGAAGACCTACTTCGGCATCGCCGACCTCAACCAGCTCACCCTCGGGCAGATGGCCCTCCTCGCCGGCCTGCCGCAGGCGCCATCCGAATACGACCCGGTGCAGAACCCGACGGCCGCGGCGGCGCGACGCGCCCTGGTCCTCGACGCGATGGTCGAGTACGGGTACATCACCCAGGAGCAGGCCGACGCCGCGAAGAACGAGCCGATCAAGGTCACGCCGGCGCAGACCTCGCTCTACGCGCCGCACTTCACCTTCCGCGCGCGGGAGCAGCTCATCAACCTGCTCGGCGAGAAGGCCGCGTACCGCGGCGGCTATCGCGTCTACACGACGCTCGACTACAACATGCAGCAGCTCGCCGAGAAAGAGGTCAAGGACCACGTCGACGGCCTCCGGTTCGCGAACGTGGGCAACGCCGCGCTCATCACGATGGACCCGACGACCGGCGAGATCCTCGCCTACGTCGGCAGCAAGGACTACTACGATCACTCGCCCAAGGTGCAGGGCGACTACGACGTCGCCGGCATCGGCCTCCGTCAGCCGGGTTCGACGTTCAAGCTGTTCACGTACCTCACCGGCATGTTGAAGGGCGGCATGACCGCCTCGACGGTGCTCAACGACATCGAGTTCCACATGCCCGACGGCAGCGGCAACGTGTACGCGCCGAAGGACGCGACGAAGGAGCAGCACGGGCCGACGACGATCCGCCAGGCGCTGCGAGAGTCGCTGAACCTGCCCGCGCTGAACGTCACGCGCATGGTCGGCGTGGACGCGATCATCGACACGGTCCACCAGCTCGGCATCAACCGCGAATGGGACCGCTCGCGGCTCGGGCTCAGCTTCGGCATCGGCGCCGGGGAGATGCGGCTCATCGACATGGCGAGCGCGTACCAGGTGGTCGCGAACTACGGTCGCCGGATCGAGCCGACGTTCATCTCGAAGATCGTCGACAGCAACGGCACGGTGGTGAAGGACTTCACGACGAAGCCGGAGAGCAAGCAGGTCCTCGACGAGCGGTACGCCTGGATCATGACGAACATCCTCAAGGACAACACCGACCCGGTGCATGGATCGTTCGTCTTCGGTCCGTTCACCTCGATCGGGCGGCCCGCCGCGCTGAAGACCGGGACCACCGACAACCTGCAGGACGTCCTCGCGATCGGCTACACCCCGACGCGCCTCACCGCGATCTGGATGGGCAACTCCGACAACTCGGAGATGAGCGGCATCAGCTCGGCCCTCGGCCCGGGCATCCTGTGGCGCGACTACATGAAGATCGTCGTCGGCGGCCTGCCGCCGGACGACTTCAAGCGGCCCGCGGGCATCGTGGACCGGGTCGTCTGCGTGAATCCGGCGCTCACCGGCGGGAACGGCTCGGGCAAGCTTCCGGGCCCGTACTGCCCCCCGGGCTTCCGCTGGACCGAGCAGTACGTGCAGGGGACCGAGCCGACCACCGACGACCGCGACGTGTACCTGCCCGGCGGCTGCTACAAGATCAGCATCCCGTTCGCCGACTGGGCGAACGACATCGCGCGCTGGGCCACCGCGGCGAACGCTGGCGCGTACAACTACGGCCGTTTCCACTGGAACATCTGCGGCTACGGCGCGACGCGCCCGAGCAGCTCGCCCGGCGCATCGGGCGGCCCCGGCGGCCCATCGCCCACGGCACCGCCGCCGGGCGGGACGCCACCGCCACCGCAGCCGACACCGGTGCCGAAGCCGACGCCGACGAAGAAGCCCTGAGCCGAACCTAGACTCGTCGCGTGGTCACGAGGGGAGCGGAGCGTTCGTTCTACGCGCCCGTCGACGTGGAGCTTCGCGAATTGCAGCGCCGGCTGCTCGAGGTGGGGAGCGGCGGGCACCCGACCTTCGCCGCCGCGGTGCAGCACCTCTTCGGCTCGCCCGGCAAGCTGCTGCGGCCGACGCTCGTCTTCCTGTCCGCGCGCTTCGGCCCATCGCGCGACCCGGAGGTCGTGTTGAACCTCGCCGAGTCGCTCGAGCTCGTGCACACCGCATCGCTCGTCCACGACGACATCGTCGACGAAGCCGAGCTCCGCCGGAACGTGCGGACGGTCAACGCGACCTGGGACGACGACGTCGCGCTCATCGTGGGTGACTACCTCTTCGCGAAGGCGTACGCCCTCGCGGCGGTCCTGCCGAAGCCCGAGGTCATCGCGATCGTGGCCCAGACGGTCTTCGCGCTGTGCGACGGCGAGCTGAACGAGGTGACCGCGGCGCGCGCGATGCCGACCGAGGCTGCCTATTTCGAGCGCATCGAGCTCAAGACGGCGTCGCTCTACGCCGCCTGCTGCCAGGGCGCGGCGCTGCTCGCGGACGCCGAGCCCGAGCACGTGGCGGCCCTCGGCGCATACGGCACCAGCCTGGGGCTCGCGTTCCAGATCACCGACGATGTCCTCGACGTCGCGGGCGATGAGACCGACTTCGGCAAGGCCGTCGGCCGCGACCTCGCCGAGGGGATGGCGACGCTGCCGATGATCTACGCGATCGACGAGACCGACGACCGCGCGTTCGCGGCGCGCATCGTCGCACCCGGCAAGGACGCGCGCGAGATGCGCGAGCTCCTCCGGATGATCCGCGAGTCGAGCGGCGTCGAGCGTGCGCGTGAGAAGGCCCTGTCATTCCACGACGACGCCGTCGCGGCGCTCAGCGCGTTGCCGGACCGGCAGGAGCGCGACGCGCTTCGCGAGATCGCCGACTTCGTGGTGCGCCGGGTCCGCTAGCTCGGGCCGCCGCTGCGCCCGCCGCGCCGGCGTCCGCCGCGGCGTCGGCGGCGCCGCGGCCGCTCGCCGGGCACCGGGACCGGCGTCGCGCGCTCCAGGCGCGGGATCTCGTCCGATCCATACGAGCCGACGCCCTTCGTGTGCGCGGGCACCGCGTCGAAGGTCACGCCGAGCTCCTCCGCGGTCATCGTCGCGCGCCCACCGTCCAGCATGCCGACCGTGATCGCCTCCTTCGTCATCGAGACGCCCTGCACCTGCGCGCAGCCACCGGTGCCGCACGAGCCGCCGACGCACGAGGGGATGTGGAACGTGTCGCCGAGCTTCGGCAGCTTGCCCTTCACCTCTTGATAGGTCTCGAGCTCGTAGATGAGGCAGCACTTGAGCCGTCCGCACACGCCGGTGAGCTTCGCCTGATTGAGGGGCAGGTCCTGCTCCTTGGCCATGCGGATCGAGATGTTCGAGAACTTGTCGAGCCACGACGAGCAGCAGAGCTCGCGGCCGCACGTCCCGACGCCGGTCATGACCTTGGTCTCGTCGCGCGCGCCGAGGCGCCGCAGCTCCACGCGCGTCCCGAACTGCGCCGCGAGCTCGACGCTGAAGGGTGCGAGGTCGAGGCTGGTCGCGTCGGTCGAATAGAAGATGACGACGTTCCCGCCGTCGAACTGCCAGTCCGCGCCGAGCACGTGGATCGCGAGCCCGAGCCGCCGCGCGACCTCGGCCGCGGCCTGCGCCGACTCGGCCTCGCGGCGCTTGTGCTTCGCGAGCTCGAACTTGTCGCTCGCGGTCGCCTTCCGCACGACGGTGCCGAGGGGCGGGTCGACCTGCACGAGCGGCGAGTCCGTCGGCAGGATCTGCACCCGGGCCGCATCCTGGCCGAGCTCGGTCTGGACGATGACCCACTCGTTGAGGGCGACATCAGCGACCGCACCGGGCTCGAAGAAGTACATCCGGCCGGCGGTCTGGAACCGCGCGCCGATGCGCATCTGGCTCATGCGGCCTCCACGTACGGCAGCTTCAGCGCGAGGATCTCGAGCATCGCGCGGGCGTTCGCGTTCCAGAACAGGTCGCGCCGGAGCCGCTGCACGAGCAGCGTCGCGTCGACCAGGTCGCGTGCGTCCGCCTTCGCCGCGACCTTCCCGATCTCCTTCGACCGGTCCGGGCGGAGCGGCGCATCCTCGAGCCCGCGCGCGCGCACCGCGGCGTCACGGAGCAGCTCGACCCAGTGGTCGAAGCGCAGCTCGATCGCCGCGGAGCGCTTGCGCGGATCGTTCTCATCCGCCAGGTCGGCGGCCCACGCGAAGCGATCCGTCAGCCGGCTCCCGACCAGCTCGAAGAACTCCTTCTCCATCGCGCGCCGGACCGTTCGCTCGCCGCCCTCGTCCGACGCGAGCCGGATCGCGATGCCCGGCCGCCCACCCGCGGCGGCGGCGACCGACGCGGCGTCGGCCACCTTGCGCGCCCGCAGCCCGGCCGCGATCTCGTCCGCCGCGACGGACCGGAACGCAAGGGGCTGCAACCGTGACTGGATCGTCGCGTGGAGGGCCATCGGCACCTGCGTGATGAGCAGGATCACCGCGTGCTTCGGCGGCTCCTCGAGGGTCTTCAAGAGCGCGTCCTGGGCGAACTCGTTCATCTCGCCGGCGTCGTCGATGATCACGACCCGCGCCCGTCCCTCGAGCGGGCGGAACGCGAGATCGGTCTGCATCTCGACGATCTGCTCGATGAGGATGTCCTTTCGGTCCGCGGCGCGCTCGACGAGGCGGACGTCGGGATGGACCCCGCGCTCGATGTTCAGGCAGGCGCGGCAGACGCCGCAGCCGCCGGCGACGCGCTCGGGGGCGAGGCAGTTGAGCGTCTGCGCGATGCGGATCGCGGCGGTCCGCTTGCCCATCGAGCGCGGGCCGAAGAGGCCGTACGCGTGGGCCAGATCCCCGCGCAGCGCGCGCGCGGCCACGCGCTCGAGCATGGCGCGCTGACCGATGACTCCCCGCACCTCGTCATGCTAGCCGCGCCGCCTCGTACGCCGCCTCGGTGAGGGACGCGATCGCGGGCCAGGTGAACCGTTCGCTCGCACGCTGCTTTCCCGCCGCGCCGAGCGCCGCGGCGCGCCGCGGATCGTTCAACAGCTCGAGGATCGCCGCGGCGACGGCATGCGGCTCATTGGCCGTATGGAGGCCATCCACTCCCTCACGGACGACCTCGCGGAGCGGCGGGATGTCGCCCGCGATGACCGGAACGCCCGCGCACCAGGCCTCGAGGTACGTGTGGCCGAACGTCTCGTGCTCCGACGGCATCGCGAACACGGTCGCCCGCGCGTAGGCCTCGGCCTTGCGCGCCTCGCTCACGATCCCGGGCTCGGACCAGCGCGGGTCCACGAGCGGCGCCGGCCCGAGGAAGCGGCGCTGTCCGATCACGACGAACCGGGCATCGGGCCGCTCACGCCAGACGAGCGGCGCCGCCGCGCGCAACGAGTCGTAGCCCTTGTACCGCTCCTTGCGGCCGACGAAGAGGACGGTCGCGGGGTCGCGCGCCACCGCCGGCAGCGGCGCACCGAGGATCGCGCCGACACCCGTCGCGAACGCGCGTTCCACGCCGCGCTCGCGGTACCAGGCAGCCTCCCACTCGGTGAGCGCGATCACCGCGGCGTCGCGGCGGTAGCGCGCGACGTCCGCGGCCGAGGTGCCCGAGAACGGCTGGCCGGGGTGCACGAGCGGGGTCTCCACGAACGCCGCGCCCGCGACGCCCGCGGCGCGCTCGTAC
>Ga0070730_10005467_pt1 | contig 10965 bp, 10 predicted proteins | sample Coa_R1_3_FD_66447 | JGI IMG/M metagenome (GOLD analysis project Ga0070730, IMG submission 66447) | Surface soil microbial communities from Centralia Pennsylvania, which are recovering from an underground coalmine fire - Coalmine... | ecosystem: Environmental > Terrestrial > Soil > Unclassified ... | reverse complement strand
ACTGCAGCCCGGTTCGGGTGCGTGACCTGGGTCGCCTCGCTGGTCACGCGTTCCGCACGGGGTGACTGGTGTACAGGTCAGGCAGCCTCGACGGGCAGGCCGTCCAGCCGCCATTCCAGCATGCCGTCGGCCAGGTGCCGGGCGGGCCGGCCAGCGGCCCGCAGCACGCGGACGGCATCGCGGGCCAGAACGCAGTAGGCGCCGCGGCAGTAGGCGACGATGTCGGTCCCGGCGGGCAGAGTGTCGAGCCGGGCAGGCAGGTCGGCGAGCGGTACCGAGACGGCGCCGGGGATGTGCCCGGCGGCGTATTCGGCGAAGGGGCGGACGTCCAGGACGAGGACCTCGCCGGCCCGGGCGCGCCGGAGCAGCTCGCCGCGGGCGACCGGCTCGGCGGGTTCACCGCCAGCCGCACCCGGGGGGCCGGCCCCACCTACCTCACCGCCGGCCGCACGCGTGCCGCTGGCGAGGTAGGCGATGCTCGCGGCGCGCGCGTCGGGCAGCCGGGCGGTCGCGGTGTCGCGGACCGCGCGGTACAGCGCCGCCACGTCGTCGCCGGCTAGCCGGTAGTAGACGTGGTTGCCGTCCCGGCGGGACGCCAGCAGCCCGGCCGCGTGCAGGATGCGCAGCTGGGCGGAGGTGTTGCCGACCGGCAGCCCAGCGGTCCGGGCGAGATCCTCGACACTCCGCTCGGCCTGGGCGAGCAGGTCGACGAGCTCCATCCGTACCGGGCTGGCCAGAGCCTTGGCGACCCGGGAGAACTGGGCGAGCATCGCGGCCTTGCGTTCACCTGCCATGCGCGGCATTCTACTATTCAAAAGTTCATTAGAACAATCGGGTGACACTCGAGCTCAGCCCACCGCCGGCCGTGAGGGTGGCGGAGGCCGGAGGGCTCGCGGGTGACCCGGCTGGGTCCGCCAGGCAGGGCTATGGAGCCTGCCAGGCAATGGCTGTGAAGGAGGGATCGGTGTTGCGGGTGTGGTCGGTAGTGGACGAGGGCCTGGGCAACAGCTCCTACCTGGCCGAGGTCGGCGACGGTGTGGCCCTGGTGGTCGATCCGGGCCGGGATCCGCGGCCCTACCTGAGCCTCTCCGCCAGGCACGGGCTGCGGGCCGGGTTCGCTGCCGAGACCCATGTGCACGCCGACTTCGTCTCCGGCGGCCGGGAAGTGGCCGGACTGGGCGCCCGGCTGCTCGCCCCGGCCGGGGCCGGCCTGGCGTTCGGCCATGAACCGATGCGGGACGGGCAGGAGCTGGATCTCGGTGGGCTGACTATCCGCGTGCTGGCCACCCCCGGACATTCTCCCGAGCACCTGAGTTACCTGCTGCTGGATGGGGCTGAGCCGGTGGCGGTGTTTACCGGCGGCGCCCTGATCCCGGGCGGGGTGGCGCGCACCGACCTGGCCGGGCCGGCGGATCCGGCGACGCGGGCCGCCTACCGGTCCGCGCGGGCGTTGCTGGCGCTGCCGGACTCGCTGCCGGTCTACCCGACGCACGGGCCGGGCTCGTTCTGCTCGCCCGACGCGCAGGGCGAGCGCACCACGACCATCGGCCGGGAGAAGACGGCGAATCCGCTGCTCGCCGCCGCGAGCGAGGATGCGCTCGGCACGGCGGGCGAGGACGCGTTCACCGCCGCGGTGCTGGCCGGGCTCGGCTCCTATCCGGCGTATTTCGGCTGGTTGCCGTCGGTCAACCGGCGCGGCGCGCCCAGGTACGGCAACTCCCGCCCGCCGCTGGCCGGGCTGGCCCCGGCGCACGTAGCCGAACTGGCCGCGGCGGGGGCGACGATCGTGGACGCCCGCCCGGTCGAGGCGTTCGCCGCCGCGCACGTGCCCGGCTCGGTCTCGATCGCACTGCGCCCGGCGTTCGCTACCTGGCTTGGCTGGCTGGCCGACCCGGAGCGCCCGCTTGTGGTGGTGCTGGATGCCGGGCAGGACCGGGGCGAACTGGTGGAGGCCTGCCTCAAGGTGGGCTACGACAACCTGGCCGGTGAGCTGGACGGCGGCATCGCCGCCTGGCAGGGCGCCGGGCTGGCCACGGCCAGCATCGGGCTGGTACCGGCCGCGGCGGTGGCCGGGCGCCAGGTCCTCGACGTGCGGCAGGACGGCGAATGGGCCGCCGGTCACATCCCCGGCTCTGCCCACTGTGAGCTCGGCGCGCTCGCCGACCCCGGTGGCACGGCCGGGCTGCCGGACGGGCCGGTCGCCGTCATGTGCGCGCACGGCGAGCGTGCCAGTACCGGTGCCAGCCTGCTCGCCGCGGCCGGTGCCGAGGATGTTGCGGTACTGTGCGGCGGCCCCGATGACTGGGCCAAGGCGACGGGCGAGTCCCTGGAGCATGGATGACCGCCACGCCGCGGGCGCCGGCTCCTGCCGGGCCGGCGGTACGGCTGGGGCTGGCCGCGAACTGGCCACAGTTCACGCTGTTGGTAGTGGTGAACGTGTGCGTCGGCGGGATGGTCGGCCTGGAGCGGGCCACCACCAGCCTGATCGGCACGCGGGTGTTTCACCTATCCGGGTACCTGGCCGTCTTCAGCTTCATCATCGCGTTCGGCATCACCAAGGCAATCGCCAACCTGGCAACGGGGCCGCTGGCCGCCCGGCACACCCGCAAAACCCTGCTGGTCGCCGGGTGGGTAGCCGGGCTGCCGGTGCCGTTCCTGCTGGCGTATGCCCCGGCGTGGGGCTGGATCGTGGCCGCCAACGTGCTGCTGGGGATCAACCAGGGGCTGGCCTGGTCGATGACGGTGAACATGAAGATCGACCTGGTCGGGCCGCGGGGCCGGGGCCTGGCCATGGGGCTGAACGAGGCCGCCGGGTACATGGCGGTCGGGGCGACCGCGCTCGCGACCGGGTATCTGGCCGCCGCCTACGGCCTGCGGCCGGTACCCGAGCTGATCGGTGTGGGATATGCCGCGGCCGGCCTGACCCTGTCGGTGTTCGTGGTCCGGGACACCGCCGCACATGTCGCGGCCGAAACCGCCGCCCACCGGGGGCAGGCGGCGGATTCGGGAAATGCGGGCACGCCCTCGTTCCGGAGCATCTTCGCGGCTGCCAGCTGGCGGAACGTCTCACTGCGCGGGGCCAGCCAGGCCGGGCTGGTCAACAACCTCAACGACGGCCTGACCTGGGGGGTGTTTCCGCTGCTGTTCACCTCCCGCGGGCTCGGGCTGGCTTCGATCGGGCTGATCAAGGGCGTCTACCCGCTGCTGTGGGGCGCCGGGCAGCCGGTTACCGGGCGGCTGTCGGACACGCTGGGCCGCAAGCCGCTGATCGTGACCGGCATGCTGGTGCAGGCTGCCGCGTTCCCGGTCGCGCTGCTGCCCGGCACCCCGCTGGCGGCCGGGATCGGCAGCGCGGTGCTGCTGGGTATAGGGACCGCGATGGTCTATCCCGCGCTGATCGCGTCCGTTGCCGACCACACCGGACCGTCCTGGCGGGCACAGGGGCTTGGGGTATACCGGTTCTGGCGCGACCTGGGGTACGCGCTCGGCGCGGTACTGGCCGCCCTCGTCGCCCAGGCCGCCGGGCTCAGCGCCGCCGTGATCGCCGGCGGCGTGCTGACCTTCGCCTCCGGGCTGCTCGCCGCACGATGGATCACAGGAAAGCCCGGCCAGGCCACGGATCGCGCCCGGCCGGCGGGCGGCGGCCCGCGGACGGATGACACGCGCGGCCAGGACCGGGCGCCGGCAGGAGGAGGCTGATGGACCAGCGAGACGCGGTGTCACCGGAGACCCTCGCCGCCCAGGCACTCGGCGAAACCGACCGGGCATCGGGCGGCCTGGCCCCGGTGATCAACCTGTCGACGAACTACGAGCAGCAGCCAGACGGCAGCTATCCGGAGGACCGGGTCTACACCCGGGCCGACAACCCGACATCTGAGCATGCCGAGCGGTTGCTGGCGGCGCTGGAGGGTGCCGGGTGCGCGTGCGCCCTGTTCGGCTCCGGGATGGCGGCCGCGACCGCGGTGTTCCAGTCGCTGCTGCCCGGCGATCATGTGCTGGTCTCCCGGGTCCTGTACTGGGGGGTGCGGAAGTGGCTGGCCGAGTTCGCGCTCTCCTGGGGCCTGGACGTGGAGTTCACCGACACTACCGATCTCGCCGCGGTGACGGCGGCGATCCGGCCGGGCCGTACCCGCCTGCTGTGGGCCGAGACACCGGCGAACCCGATGTGGGAGATCACCGACCTGGCGGCCCTCTGCGGCCTGGCGCATCAGGCCGGGGCCCGGGTGGCCGTGGACAACACCGTGGCCACGCCGGTGCTGACCCGGCCGTTCGAGCACGGTGCGGACCTGGTGGTGCATTCGGCGACCAAGTACCTCAACGGGCACGGCGACGCGCTGGCCGGCGCGGTGCTGTCCGCCCGCCGGGACCCGTTCTGGGAGCGGATCCGGTCCTGGCGCCGCAACGCCGGGGCGATGCCCGGGCCGTTCGAGGCCTGGCTGCTGCAGCGCGGCATGCGCACGCTGTTCCTGCGCGTGCGGCGCGCCTCGGAGACCGCCATGGCGATCGCCGCGCACTTCGACGGGCATCCCGCGCTGGCCGCCGTGCTGTATCCGGGGCTGGTCAGCCATCCGGGCCACCAGATCGCCGCCCGCCAGATGGACGGCGGGTTCGGCGGGATGCTGTCCATCCGGCTGGCCGGCGGAGCCGGGCACGCCCAGGCGGTGCTGCGCGAGGTGCGGGTGTTCAAGCGGGCCACCTCACTGGGTGGGGTAGAAAGCCTGATCGAGCATCGGCGGGCCACTGAGGGACCGTCGTCCCCGGTTCCCGATGACCTGCTGCGGCTGTCAATCGGCATCGAGGCCCCCGGGGACCTGATCGCCGACCTCGAGAGGGCGCTTGCGGCGGCGGGCACGGCGGGCATGGAGGCCGGCCGGTGACCGGCCTGGCCGCGCGGGTGGCAGCGGCGCTGGAGCGCAGCGTCGCGCCTTCGGTCATCGCCCGCGGCGCCGCCCTGCGCATCGCCGCCATCGAAGACGGCGTGGTCACTCTGGAGGTGAGCGGATCGCCGGGTGCCGCGTTCCCGCTGGCCGCCCGCATCGAGGCGGCGATCCGCGCCGCCGTGCCGGAAGTTACCGGCGTGCGGCTCGCCGCCCCCGGCGCGGTCGCTCCCGGGGCCGGGCCAGCCGGGCCACAGCCGGACGCCGATGACAGCCTCGGGGGAGCCGCCCAGCAGACCCTGGACGCCGAAATCAACCCGGCGATCGCCGCCCACCACGGCCACGTGACCGTCACCGGCGCCGCGGGTGGCTGGCTCCGCATCCGGCTCGAAGGCGGATGCCAGGGGTGCAGCCTGGCCGAGGTGACACTCCGGCAGGGCATCGAGCCCGTGCTGCGGGCACGCCTTCCGGGCATGACCGGCCTGGTCGACGTCACCGACCACGAAGGGGGCACCGAGCCGTTCTTCTCCCCGGAGAAGCGGTGACCACCCGCGCGGCGCCGCGGCGGGTGCTGCTGCTGGTGCCCGCCCGCAGCTACCGGACCGCCGACTTCCTGCGGGCCGCGGCCCGGATGGACGTGGACCTCGTCGTCGGCAGCGAAGGCACGCTGCCACTGGGCGGCCGCCCGGTCATCCCGGTGAACCGGGCCGACCCCGAGGGCAGTGTCCGCCGGATCCTGGCCCGCCCCGGGCCCCCCGGCGTCGTGGTCGCCACAGACACCCCGATGCTCGTCCTGGCCGCAGAAGTGGCGCAGCGGATGGGCCTGCCGCACAATTCGGTCGATGCCGTGCGGAACGCCGCCGACAAGACCAGGCAGCGGCAGCGGTGGGCCGCTGCCGGAATAGCCCAGCCCGCGTTCCGGATCGTGCCCGCCGCGGCGGGCGAGGACTCGATCCGTGCGGCGGCGCGGGGGACGGGGTTCCCGTGTGTGGTCAAGGCGGTCTCCCTCAGCGCCAGCCAGGGCATCCTGCGCGCCGACGGCCCGGAGGCGGCCGTGACCGCAGCCCGCCGGATCCGGCGCATCCTGGCGGCCGCCCGGCGCCTGGACGGCGAGCCGTTGCTGATCGAGGAATACCTGCCCGGCCCGGAGCTGAGCATCGACGGCCTGCTGACCGGCGGTGGCCTGACGCCCACCGTCATCTTCGACAAGCCCGCCATGCCCGGCGGCCCAACCTTCGAGGAGACCCTGCTCGTCACCCCGTCCCGGCTGCCCGGGCCCGTCCTCGCCGCCGCCGTCCGCGCCGCCGGGCAGGCGGCCCGCGCGCTCGGGCTGACCAGCGGCCCCATCCACGCCGAACTGCGCATCGACGACCGCGGCGGCCAGGCAAGGGCCGCCATGCTCGAACTGGCCGCCCGCTCTATCGGCGGCCTGTGCTCCCGGGCACTGCGCTTCCCCGGTGGGAGGAGCCTGGAGGAGCTGGTGCTGGCCAACGCGCTCGGCTGCCCCACTCCCCCAGCCGACCTCCAGCCGGCCCGGCCATCCGGCGTGTTCATGCTTCCGGTGCCGCGCCCGGGCGTGCTGCGCGCCGTAATGGGCCGGGACGAGGCCGCCGCCGTTCCCGGGATCACCGGGCTGAATATCACCATCCCGCTCGGCCAGCGGGTCGCCCCACTCCCCGAGGGAGATCGCTACCTGGGTTTCGTCTTCGCCGAGGGCGGTACCCCGCAGGAGGTCGAGCGGGCCCTCACCGCCGCCTCCGGCCAGCTACGGGTGACCATCAGTGACCGGCCACCGGGGACCACGGTGCGCTGCCAGGTGGATTGAGCCGCCCTGGATGAGGCCTAACCCCGCCGTCGTGGCATCAGCCCCATGATCACCCGTATCCATGCCCTGCCCGCGCTTTACCGGGCGGCTGCGGCTGACTTGCCCACCCTCGCCGGCCCCGGTTACGAGAGCTCCGGCATCGGCATCCTGATTCCCGTCAGGCAGCCCCAGGGCGGCCGGGAGCTGGACGTCAATGCCCGCACCCGCAACGCCATCCAGCGTTGCCTGCGCTGCCTCGGGGAACGCGGGTTTGCCCTGTTCACCGGCGGCTGGCGCACGCTCCAGCACATCACCGCCAGCCCCGGCAAGATCGGCCACATCGCCCGCGCCGCGCTCGTCCTGACCCATTCCGGGCACGGCTACATCACATGAATTCCTGTTCAGCAAAGCGTGAGCGATAGCGGGCAAGGACGCCGGGCTGCTGCCCGGATGGGGCCTGGGCCAGGTCCTCGATCATGGTCATTGCCTCGGCGGGGCTGGCGATGGCTAGGTGCCGGGCCGGTTCGGGGCCGGGGTTGCGGAAGCCGTGCACCCGGCCCGGGGGGACAAACACCGCTGACCCGGCCGGGGCGCGGGTCCAGGCGTCACCGATCAGGTAGTCGATCTGCCCGGCCAGAACGTAGAAGGCTTCCTCGTAGTCGTCGTGCACATGGCCGGGGAAGCCGCCGCCGGGCGGCAACTCGGATTCGAGCATTCCGATCAGGCGGCTGCCGATATGCGGGCCGACCTTCACCACCGGCCGGGTCGGCCCGGCGCGCAGCCGCCTGCCCTGCCCGGCGGGGATGAGCGCAGCGGGTAGCTGGCTGTCTTCGGTCATCGGCGGGGTGCTTACCGGGTGCGTGCCGCTGCGGCCTGTCCCGCGGCGGGGGCGGCCCCGGCGATCTTGGCGAGGATCTCGTCCACGGTTGCCACCTGGGCGAAGACCTGCGCGAGGCTGGCGCAGGCGGCCCGTTGCAGGTCGTCGGCCGGCACGCCGCCCATGTCCATGGTCGCGGTCGCGTCGCTGATGAAGAAGACGTGGAAGTCGTGTTGGGAGGCCTCCCTGGCGGTTGTCTCACAGCAGATGTTGGTGGCGATGCCGGTGATGATGACCGTGTCGATGCCCCGGGTGCGCAGGATCTGCTCCAGGCCGGTGCCGTGGAAGGCCCCGTAGCGGGGCTTGCCCACGATGATGTCGGCGGGGTCGACCTCCAGCGCGTCGTGCAGCTGGGCGCTGGCAGCGCCTTCGGCATACAGGTCGATGATGAATGCGGGCACCAGCTGCGCCATCAGCCCGGCGTTGGACCGGTCGGGCTTGATCGAGGACCGGGTGTGCACCACCAGGGCACCGGCCTGGCGGCAGGCGCGGGCCAGCCGGTTGACCCGCTCCACCACCGCCCGCCCGGCCGGGGCGGCCAGCGGGCTGCCCTCTACGAAGCAGCGTTGCAGGTCGACGTTGATCAGTGCGGTCCGGGACGGAACCAGGGCGAAGCCGGTCATGGGAACCCCCGCTCAGCAATCTCGATACAGTATATCTGTATTGACACAGTGATACTGTGTGAACATGACCGCTGTCAAGGGCCCGGCCAAACCGCGCACCCGCCGCGCCGAACAGGCCGAGCGGACCAGGCGCCGCATCCTGTCCGCCGCCTCCGAGCTGTTCCTCAGCCGCGGCTACGCCGCCGCCACCATCGAGGCCATCGCCGCAGCAGCAGACGTGGCCGTGGAAACCATCTACGGCCGTTTTGGCAGCAAGGCCGGCCTGCTCAACGCCATCCTCGGCCCGGCCATCTCCGGCACCGGCGAGCACACCAGCGTGCTGGACCGCCCCGAGCTGGCCGAGATCCGCGCCTGCCCTGACCAGCGCCGCCAGCTCCAGCTGCTGGCCCGCTTTTCCCGGGCCATCCTGCAGCGCACCGGCCAGCTGCACCGCATCCTCGACACCGCGGCAGCCTCCGACCCCAGCGCCGCCGAGCTCCGCCGGGCCGACCGGGAAAACCGCTACCAAGGCCAGCGCACCTACATCGACATGCTGCTAGCCAACGGCCCGCTCCGGGACGGGCTGACACCCGCAGACGCCGCAGCCACTTACGCAGCGCTGGCCAGCCCCGAGACCTACGCGTTCCTGACCAGCGACTGCGGCTGGGCCCCCGAACAGTACGAGCTCTGGCTCACCGACACCCTCACCCGCCTCCTGCTGCCATGAGCTGGCGCCCAGGTGCCCGAAGGGGACGGCCCGCCACCCGGTCCCAGCGGCAGGACGCGACACCGCCCGCGCCGTCCTCGTCTTCACCCATCCCGGGCACGGCTACAGGGTCTATAGGATCGGTGCTTCGTCCTTGCGCATGTGGGGGTAGGCGAATGAGTTCACAAACTCGCCGTGGCATGATCGCTGCGATAGTCGCGGTCCCGGTCGTTGTGGCCAGTGTGGGTTTTGCCAGCGCGTCCGCGTCTGCGGCCAGCGGGCGGTCGGTGGTGCCAGGTACCCGGCCGACCTGGGCGGCTGCGGCGCATGCCCGGGGCCCGGCTGCCGGGTCGCAGCAGCTGACGGTCCGGGTGTGGCTGGCGTTGCGGGGCGCGGCTGCGGTGCGCCGGCTGGCCGGGGCGGTCAGCAATCCGGCCAGCCCGGACTACGGGCATTACCTGAGTCCGGCACAGTTCGAGAGCCGGTATGCGCCGTCGGCGGCGCAGGTTGCCGCGGTGGCACGGTTTTTGTCCGCGGCCGGCTTGAAGGTGACAGCCACCTCGCCAAGCAACCGCTGGGTGCAGGCGAGCGGGAGCGTGTCGGCGGCCGAGCGGGCATTTGCGGTCCGCCTAGAGGAGTACACGGTTGCCGGCAGGGTGCTGCGTGCGCCCGCTGGTGACCCAACCGTGCCGTCCGCGCTGGCTGGCAGCGTGCTGGGCATCACCGGGCTGGACAACGGCCCGCACCTGGTCCGGCCGGCCAGCACGCCACCGCCGGAGCCGCCCCCGGCCGCGTTCGTCAACGCGCCGCCGTTCTCCAGCCCCTACGGCAGCAGCCCCGCCTACTACGAGGAGGACGGCACCACCTCGTTGCCCGCCTTCAACGGCACTCACCTGCCCTGGGTGGTGCAGGGGTACACCCCACCGCAGTTCCGCACCGCCTACGGCGTCAGCGGCACCGGCTTGACCGGCGCGGGCACCACGGTGGCGATCACCGACGCCTACTACGCCGGCACGATCGTCTCCGACGCGAACACCTACGCCGCCAACCACGACCCAACCGCGCCGCCGCTGGCCAGCGGGACCAACTTCCACCAGTACCTGCCGGCCAGCTTCAGCGACCAGGGAGTGTGCGCGGCCGACAGCTGGCCGGGCGAGGAGACCCTCGACGTGGAGGCGGTGCACGGCATGGCACCAGCCGCCACGGTTGACTATTTCGCCTCGGCCAACTGCCTGGACTCCGGCTTCATCGACGACCTGCAGGCGGTGGACAACACCCCGGGAATCGACGTCGTCAGCGATTCGTGGTCCGGGTACGAATCGCAGGAGACCGGGTCGATCATCGCGGCCTACGAGCAGGTGTTCCAGCAGGGCATCGTGGAGGGCCGCACGTTCGTGTTCTCCTCCGGCGACAACGGCGACGAACTGGCCGCCACCGGCACCAAGCAGGTCGACTACCCCTCCTCCGACCCGTATGTCACGGCCGCCGGCGGCACCAGCATTGGCCTGGGCAGCGCTGGCAACTTTGTCGGGCAGACCGGCTGGGGCACCGACAAGTCCAACCTGCAAGTCAACGCCGCCGGCACGCCGACCGGCTGGGGAGCGCCGTTCTTCCAGTACGGTTCGGGCGGCGGCTATTCGGCCATCTTCGCCCGGCCGGCCTACCAAGACCACGCGGTCTCGGCCAGCACCCGCGGGGTCCCCGATATCTCGATGGATGCCGACCCCAACACCGGCATGCTGGTCGGGGAGACCCAGAACTTCGGCGGAGGCGTGATCAAATACGGGGAGTACCGGATCGGCGGCACCAGCCTGTCCGCGCCGCTGTTCTCCGGTGCGCTCGCCCTTGCCGACCAGAAGGCCGCGGCCTCCGGGCATGGTCCGATCGCCGAAGCCAACACCCTGCTCTACACCCTCTACCAACGAGGCAGCACCGGCCTGACCGACATCCTTCCCGAGGGCGCCAGCGGCACCCTGCCCGACATCGGCAACACCCGCGCCGACTACGTCAACGGGGTGGATGCGTCCAACGGCGTGGTCTACAGCGTCCGGCTCTTCGGCGACGACTCCTCCCTCACCAGCACCAAGGGCTGGGACGAC
>Ga0070730_10005466_pt1 | contig 10965 bp, 10 predicted proteins | sample Coa_R1_3_FD_66447 | JGI IMG/M metagenome (GOLD analysis project Ga0070730, IMG submission 66447) | Surface soil microbial communities from Centralia Pennsylvania, which are recovering from an underground coalmine fire - Coalmine... | ecosystem: Environmental > Terrestrial > Soil > Unclassified ... | reverse complement strand
CATGATGCTCGGTATGCACAGGACAACGCAGCGCGGTGGTCGCGCATTCCCTCACCGCACCTACCCATTCAGGGAGTACAAATGTCTGCCATGCGACACTCCCGAGCTGACGTTGTCGAGCGAACCGTGCGCGAATTCGACGCGCTCGAGGCGCTGGTCGTACGGCTGCAGCCTGAGGATTGGAGTCGGCTGGTGCCGCGACCGGAGACGCGCGATGCGTGGACGCTGAAGGATGCGCTGGTGCACATCGTGTACTGGAAAGCACACTCGGCGCGTGTCTTTCGCGGTGAAAAGCGGCCGCCCCAACTGCGCGGGCTGGACGTGCCCAGGCTCAACCACCTGATCTGGGAGCAGTGGCGCGATCGCTCGTGTGTGGATGTCGTCGCCTGGCATCGCGAGGTGCACGCGGAGGTCATGCGCACGCTGGCCAGCAAGCCCGAAGCCTGGTTCAGCCAGCGCGAGCACGCCGCGGCGTGGCCCGCCGACTTCGACGGCCACTCCGCGGGACACCGAATTAAAGATCTCGAGCGCGCCCTCGAAGTAGGGTGAACGGCCCGGCCGCGGCGCCTGAGGGAGATCCGTGCCCAGGCGGTTGACGAATGACCTGCTTCTCGCATTACTGCTGGCACAGGTTCTGGGCGGGCTTGTGGGCTGGGCGATAGCGGTGGACATCTCCGGGCCGCTGTATGACCTGCATCGTGCAGTCGGCGTCGCAATCATCCTGCTGCTGGGGTGGAAGCAGGCCATTGCTTTGCACTCCTTGCGGCGGCGGGTGCGGTCGCGGCGGTGGGACCGGTCGATTGTATGGGGCAGTGTGGCAGGCGTTGCCTTGCTCACGACGCTGTGCCTGGGGCTGGCCTGGACGTTGAATTTGATTTCGTTCGACCTGCTCTGGGGCTACTCGCCCATGAACGTGCACGTGATCCTGGGCATCGGCCTGCTGCCGTTCATCGGCTGGCACATGCTGGCGCGGCGCCGTCAGAACGCGGTCAGTGCGCCGGTGCGCTCACGGCGGTCGCTGCTGCGCGTGGCCGGACTCAGCGTGGCAACGCTCGTGGGCTGGCAAGCGATCGAACACCTGACCCCGGCCGTGCGCCTGCGGACGGGTTCCAAACAAACGGCATCGCTCTCGGCCAACGCGTTTCCCGCCGAGATCTGGCTGTTCGATCAGGTGCCCGCGATCGATGCCGAAGCGTGGCGCCTGGGACTGAATTCGGCGACGCTCAGGCTGGCCGAGCTGACCGCGCAGCATCCGCGGCGCGAGGTGCAATGCGTGCTGGATTGCACCAGCGGCTGGTGGTCGGAACAGGTCTGGTCAGGCGTCGGGCTCCTGGACGTGCTCGGTACGGCGGGGCTGGCGGCGAATGCCAGTCAGGTGGCGGTGGAATCGGTCACCGGGCACCGCATCGTGCTGGGGCTGGCCGATCTGGAGACGGCTATTCTGGCGACGCATGTAGGTGGCGAACCGTTGTCGGCGGGCCACGGCTTCCCGGTCCGCCTGGTCGTGCCCGGGTGGCGCGGCTACCACTGGGTCAAATGGGTGCAGCGGATCGACGTTAGCTGAGCGACCCGGCGTGTCCGAGCGGCCTGAACAGCGGCTTCAGCGCCGGGTACGCGTCCCGGTACACGCCGAACAGCTCGTCGTAGACTTCGCGATTCGACAGATTCGGCTCGAGTACCTCGCCGATCTGGACCATCGCTTCGCCGGCCGTCGCGAGGTCGGGGTAGAGGCCGGCGCCGATCGCGGCGCAGATCGCGTTGCCCATCAACGCCACCTCGGTGAGACGTGGGATGCTCGCGGCCAACCCGGTCACGTCGGCTTTGACCTGATTCCACAGCTTGCTCTGAGCCTGTCCGCCGCAGACCCGTAGTTCGTCGATCCGGGTGCCGAGGCTCAAGATAGCGTCGCTCAGCAGCCGCAGCTCGAAGGCAGTGCTTTCCAGCACGGCGCGAGCGAGGTGGCGAGGCTGGTGCGCAAAGGTCAGCCCGAGGATCGCGCCGCGCGCGGTCGGATCCCAGAGCGGCGAGCGCTCGCCCGCCAGGAACGGCAGGCACACCAGGCCAGCCGCGCCGGCGGGGGCCGCCGCGGCCAGGACGAGCGCTTGCTGCACGTCGCCCTGGGTCGCGATGTCGGCCCACCAGTCCATGGCGCGGCCGCCGGCGACAAAGGCGCCGCCGATGATATGTGTGCCGGGCACGAGGCCCGCCCAGCAGTCGACCCCGGGGGCGGAGATCGGTTCGTGCCAGCACAGCGCCAGCCCGCCCGCGGCCCCGCCCGGGTCGGTCGCGCGGCCAATGACACTGCCCGCGGCGCCGACGATACTGCCGTGCCCGTCGTTCATCCCACCGACGATCGGGATGCCGCCTGGCAGCCCGGCGTCGTGGGCCCACCGCCCGCCGGTCGTCGCGTACGCTACCCCCGCGTCGACCTCGGGCGGGATCAACGGGCTGTGCCGCAAGCCGGCGGCGGCCAGCAGGTCGGGCCGCCAGACGTCATCCCCGCTGAACGACGACGCGGCGGCGACGGCTCCGCCGGCGAGTCGCGCCGCGATGAAGTCCCAGGCGCCGAGGGCCCAGCGCGCCCGTTCGATGACGCGTGGCTCGTTTTCGGCCACCCACAGCAGGCGGGGCACGAGCGAAAAGGCCGCGCCCGGCGCGTCGAGCAACTGCGCGATGCGCTCGCTGTGGGTCATCGAGCGCGCGTCCATCCACGTCAGCGCCGACCGCACCGGCCGACCGTTGGCGTCGACGAGCACCAGCGTCGGGCCCTGGCCGCCGACGCAGACGGCGCGGACGTGGCGCAGGTCGAGATCGCTGCCCGCCTCGCGTAGCGCGTCGGCGGTCGAGGACCACCACTGTTCGGGGTCTGCTTCGGCGACCTCGCCGGCCACGCGAACCAGCCCATACCCCCGCCGCGCGAAACTCACCAACTGCCCGTCGCCCGCGAACACGCCGACTTTCACCGACGACGTACCGAGGTCGATCGCAAGCAGTTCGGCGGGACTCACCGACATCAGGGTACCCGCCAACGTGCACGGTACGGTCGGCCGCGTACTCACACGGGTCGGGGGAGCCCTGCGGGCCCCCCCCCCGCATTGCTGATTAATGCTGCTCTAACGCAACGCTTGCGGTCGTCTAACGTGGCGTAAATCGGTCTCTTACGGGGCAGCGGCCATGCTGTGGGGGAATTCACCAGGCAACAGAACGCCTGGCAAGCGAACAAAGGAGAATTCACCAGGATGGCTATTGATCTGTGGCGCACTCGGCCGTACGTCAACATGAATGCCCCACTGCGGCAGTGGGTCGACCGGGTCTTTGACGACGCGTTTGCACGCGAGACTCCTTCGGATACTGGCGCCGCTGGGTTCCAGACGCTGCCTGTCAATGTCTGGGAGACCCCGGAGGGCTACCACGCGGCACTGCTGGCGCCGGGCCTCGACCAGGAGACGCTCAACGTGACCGTCCACGACGACACGCTGGTGATCGAGGGCGAGCTGCGCGTCAGCGTGCCTGAGGGCGCGAAGGCGGTCTGGCAGGAGTTCGGCCCGTCGAAGTTCCGTCGCTCGCTGCGCCTGGGTGTGGCGGTCGATCCGTCCAAAGTCGAGGCGGTGTACCGCACGGGGCTGCTGCTGGTCACCATGCCGAAGGCGGAGAGTGCCCGGCCGCGCCAGATTCGCGTCCAGGTTGGCACCGAGAGCTCGCCGAGCAACGGCAAGGGGCGCTGAGGCTGCGTTCACACGCTCAGGCTGCCTTCGCACCTCACCCTCCCGTCCCCCTCTCGTCCCGAGGAGAGGGGGCGGGTTTTCCTCCCTGGGGTTGCTCCGAGCCGGTTGCTCCAAGCCGGTTGCGCCGAGTTGAAAGGCCATGGTTGACGGCCGATAGCTGGTAGCTTTTCGGTGTGCCGTCCAATCGCCTGGCAACGGGCAATCCAACGACGCGAGTGGTTGTCGGGCTGGGCAACGCCGAGCGGCAGTATCAGTTCACTCGGCACAACGTCGGCGCGCGCGCGGTGGCTGAGGCAATCTCGCGTCTCGGGTTGCGGGCCGCGCCGGGACTGGTGCCGGTCCCGATGAGCCGCTCGGGGTTCGTGCTCCCGGCCGGGTTCATGAACGACAGCGGGCTGCTGACCCTGAAGGCGATCGAACGCTGGCGACCGACCGCCGACGGCCTGCTCGTCGTCCACGACGATCTGGACCTGGCTTTTGGCGAGGTTCGAGATCGGGAGGGTGGCGGCCACGGCGGGCACAACGGCCTGCGCGACATCGTGGCCCGCCTCGGCACGGGCACGTTCCGACGGCTCCGCATCGGGATCGGCCGGCCGCCCGGCAACATGGACGCGGCCGACTACGTGCTGGGGACGTTTCGTCCGCAGGAGCGCGAAGCGATTGGTGCGGCCATTGACGAGGCCGCGAATTTCATTGTGCGCTTCGTCGAAGCGCCGGCTGGCGTCGGTGCACAACATGCGCCAGACCCACCACCACCACGGTGACCAGCGCGTTGACGCTGAGCTCCAGGGCCAGCGGCAACTCTGCCAGCCCAGAGACCAGCGCATCCTCCTGGATCATCTCCGCGCCGGTCCAGGCGATGACCGCCGCGCCGAAGTAGGCGAGCCACCACAGGCGGTCGATCAAGTCGGCAAACAGTCCGCCGCCGAACATGACGATGGCCATGCTGACCAGCAGTCCGAAGATCAGCAGGGCGATGTCGCCGCCGGACGCCGCGGCAACGCCAAGCACGTTGTCCAGGCTCATGACCACGTCGGCGACCAGGATGGTGGTAATCGCGGCGCGCAAGGTGGAGGCTGCTCGAACACCCGCGTTGGCCGCGCCTTCGCGCGCGAGCAAGCGGTAGGCGATCCACAGCAGGAGCAGGCCGCCGATGGCCTTGAGCGCGGGCAAGCCGAGCAGGACCGCCGCCACACCCGTGAGCACGACGCGCAGCAGAATCGCGACGCCGCCGCCGACGAGGATCGCCATCCGCCGGTGGTGGGGCGGCAACGGGTGGGCAGCCATCCCGATGACGACCGCGTTGTCTGCGCTGAGGACCAGATCGATCAGGACAATCTGAACGACGCGCGAGACGACCTCCCCGGAGATTTCCACCTTCGGGAAGTCTAAGGGCTGCTCAGGGGTGCGACTGCGCTATTTCCCGCCTCCAGCGACTGCCGGAATGAAGTTCGATGAGCCTTCGAGTCGGGCATCCGAGGCACGCCGCACGTGGTCGCGGCGCAGGCGCGGCAGGATCGTCCCACAACCGATCGATGCCAGGGCATTGAGGATGATGGCCACGATGAAGATCGGCAGCCAGCTTCCGGTGGCCGCCTGAAGCGCGCTCCCGACTGGCACGAGCAGCGCGGCCACGCCCTTGGACATGTACAGCAAGCCATAGTTCGTGGTGGCGAACTTTCGCCCGAACAGGTCGCCTGACATCGCCGGGAACAGCGAGAAGATCTCGCCGTAGGAGAAGAACGCCAGCCCCGAGAAGACCACGAACAGGACCGGGTTGGCGGCGGTGGTGATCAGCGCCGCGATCGTCACGGCCTGCAGCCCAAACATGACCGTCATCGTCGGCTCGCGTCCGACCCGGTCGCTGATCCAGCCCGTAATTGGCCGCGTCAGACCGTTCATGATGCGGTCGAGCGACAGCGCGAACGGCAGCGCCGCCAGGGTGATGCCGACCAGGCTGACGGGGATATTTGCCACCTTGAAATCGTTGGCGACCGGCGCGAGCTGTGCGGTCGCCATCTGGCCGCCGACGCCGACGGCGGTCATGATCGCGAACATGACCCAGAAAATGGGCTGCTTGAGCATGTCCAGTGGGCTGAAGTCGCGGACGACCTGTCTGGTCTTCGCGACGACCGCTGGCAGCTCGCCCGGGCGTGGCACCGAGAGGAAGAGCGCGGCGATGACCACGGCGGCGCCTTGCAGCAGGCCAAATGTGAGGAACGTCGCCTGATAGCCATTGCCGTTGATCATGTTGGCGATCGGAATGATGGTCAGCGCCGAGCCTGCGCCGAAGCCGGCCGCGGTCAGACCCGCGGCGAGGCCGCGCTTGTCGGGGAACCACTTCAAGGCGCTGCCCACGGCCGTGCCGTAGACGATGCCCGCGCCCACGCCACCGATCGCCATCCCGATGTAGAGCATCCACAGGTCATTGGCCGCGGAGTTCAGCAGCCAGGACAGGCCGACCAGGACGCCGCCGATCGCGACCAGTAGCTTGGGTCCGAATCGATCGACCAGGTAGCCCTCGAATGGGACCAACCAGGTCTCGAGGAGGATGAAGGTCGTGTACGCGACTTGAATCGCCGTCGCGCCCCAGTGGTGTGTATCGTCGATCGGCTTGACGAACAGGGTCCAACCATATTGCAGATTGGCGACCGCGATCATGGCGACGATGCCCGCGGTGAGTTGGACCCAGCGATTGCGGAGCCCGCCCACCGAAGGCGAGGCCGCTGCCGGCGAAACTGCCATTCTGTACCTCCCCCGAAGTATCAGCGTGTCCTGGATGTGCGGCGTTGAGTGGCCCGATGGTCCAACCTATTGACCGCAGTATCGCCGTTGTAAATCTACGCTTATGGGCTGTCAACACTCGCGGCGGGGCACTCAGCGCGTATCGGGAGCCGCGACGATTCACGCTGCCCGCATCGCTGCGCTCGCACTCTTGCGATTCTCGGGGAAGAAGATTGCCTCAGCGGCTCACTGGGGTGCCGTGGCCTTCGCGGGCGTACAACTCATCCAGGATTGGCATTTCGGCGCGACGCTCAGGCGGCAATACGTCCCAGAGAACGCCGGCGGGTCGCGAGCCGCGAAGTCCGACGCGGAGCGTGCGGGTTGGGGTGCAGATCAGGTCGAGCGTGACGTCGAAGGGCTCGTGGGGGATGGCAGGGACGACCTGGGCGTCGTGAACGGTCGTGGCGATGCTCACGTCGTCAGGGACGCGCCCGAGCGTGCGCAGGACGGCGAACTCGAGCTCGGCGTAACCTTCGCCCTTGCCCACGCGATCACCGTCGGGTGAAACCGCGACGGAGCCGAAGACGAGCAGGTCGATCGGCGGCAGGTCGTCCAGACCGACCGGCGTGCCGAGCGCGGCGGCGCCGCTGATGCTCGAGGCAGCGAACAACTGGTTCGGCGCGAGTTTGGCGGGATCGAGCAGCAGAAAGCCGGCGCGCAACCGTGGCGTCGGCATCAGGAGCACCTTGCCCTGGCGGAGCGCCCGAAACCTCACGCCGCGCTGCGGAGCATCCGGATTGACCTTGACCGTGCGCGCCGCGCGCCACTCGGGCGTCTGCGCGAGCCGTTCCGCCGCCGCGTCGGCTAAGCGGACATTCGGTATCCGACCGCGGACCGGACGCGGGAAGGTACTCATGCCTTCCGCGTCCAGCCGCGACCAGACCGCTTCGCGGATCGCGTGTTTCTGCTCAGCAGTTGTCAGGGGATTGCTGGTGCGCCCACCCCCGCGGTTTCGCCGCCGACCTCCTCCCAGATCTTGCGGTGCCGCGTTTCGGGAATCCAGAACCACCCGATGATCGCCGTCATGAGCGCCACAATGATCGTGTAGGCCAGACCAGCATAAATATTGCCGTTCGGATCGTTGGCGGCGTTGAAGCCGCGCAGGTCAAAGACCCCGAACCACGGCGTATAGCCGGCCCCGGCAACGGTCGCGGCGACTATGCCGGTGTAGAGCAAGGGCAGCCAGCCGCCAAACTCGCCGTTGCCCAGGTGGTACGGAATCGAGAGCGAGGTGTAGCGCACCCTGGCTGGAAAGAACTCCACCAGAAAAGCGGCAATCGGCCCGTACACCATCGTCACGAACACCACCTGGATCCAGACGAGGATTGCCTCAACCAGGATATTGGGATTGGCGGCGGTGATCTTTCCCGCGGCGTCGAAGGTCAGGTTCGCGTTGGCCACCATCGCCTGATAGATCGGTATGTACGTGATCGCCGCGAGGAGGCAGCCACCCAGAATGATCGGCTTACGTCCGATGCGATCCGAAAGCCAACCGAAGAACAGGAACAACGGCGTGCCGAAGACCAGTGCGAGCATCAGAATGGTGTACGCGGTCTGATACGGCGTCTTGAGATAGATCGTCAGGAAGTTGAGCGCTTGGAATTGGCCCTGATACCAGACCACGGCCTGGCCGGCGGTCATGCCGAAGAGCACCAGGAGGATGACGCCGACCTTGTTGCCCGCGAAGCTATCGTGCGCCCACGAGCCGGTGTCCTTCGTGGTTTGGCCCGAGTCCTTCAGGCGCTGGAACAGCGGGGTCTCTTGCAGCTTCAGGCGGATCCAAACGGCGAATCCCACCAGCACCGCCGAAAACAGGAACGGCACCCGCCAGCCCCAGGCGGCGTAGGTTGTCTCGCCGAATCCGACGCGCGTCAGCAGGATGATCGCGAGCGAGAAGAAGAACCCCAGGGTGGCGGTGGTCTGAATCCACGACGTGTACAAGCCGCGCTTGTCATCGGGGGCGTGTTCCGCGACATAAATGGCTGCGCCGCCGTACTCGCCGCCGAGCGCAAGACCTTGCAGCAGGCGGAAGATCACGAGGATCAGCGGCGCCAAGAGCCCGATTTGCGCGTACCCAGGCAGCACGCCCACCAGCACCGTTGCTCCGCCCATGATCGAGACGGTCAAGAGGAACGCGTACTTGCGCCCGATGACGTCGCCAATGCGTCCGAAGACGATTGCGCCGAAGGGACGCACTGCAAAGCCGGCCCCATACACCGCGAACGCGGACAGCAGCTGGCCTGTGGCATCGCCGGGCGGGAAGAAGATCGGCGCCAGAAACGGCGTCAAGGTCGCGTACAGATAGAAGTCGTACCACTCGATCACCGTGCCCACGGCCGAGGCTCCGATGATGAATGGAATCGAATAGGCGCTGGTCACCAGGCCGCGGCCAGCAGCTTGCGAGACGGTTGCCACTTGGGTTCGTTTCCCCTTCCCTCAACGTGGAATTGAGTGCCTCCGACGCGGGAGTCCCCGGGGGGAACATTACCGTCCGATAGCCGCCTAATCAATGGTCGGCGCGAACGAGCCACTGGGTCGGCGGCGCCCCGCAGCGGACCACTGGCGGGTGCACCGACGCTCAGTGCCCGCCTTCTACTTGTCGCGGACGAGGTATTCGACGCTGAAGAGGCTGCGGTCGTCGGTCCACATTTGCTCGACGCGCCAGCCCGCACCGGCGACTAACTCCGCGAACTCGTCCTGGTTGTATTTGTAGGAGGCTTCGGTCCAGATGCTCTCGCCGCGGGCAAAGGGGATTTCGACATCTGCGACGCGGACGACCTGGGCGATCAAGCTGACCAGGTGCATTTCGACGCGCGCAAAGACCGGGTTATAGAAGGCGTAGTGGCGGAAGCGGTCGAGGTTGAAATTCGCGCCGAGCTCACGGTTCAGCCGGCGGAGGATATTGAGATTGAAATCGGCGGTAATGCCCAGCGCGTCGTTGTAGGCGCGGTGGAGCATGAGCGGGTCCTTCTTCTGGTCGGTGCCAATGAGCAGCCCGCCGCCGGGTCCACACACCTCGCCAATCGTCTTCAGGAACCGCCTGGCGGCTTCCGGGACAAAGTTGCCGAGCGTCGAGCCCGGGTAGTACGCCACGCGCCGCGCCGCGGCCGCGCGAGTGGTGGGTAACTGCACGCTGCGGGTGTAGTCCGCACAGATGGGCAGCACCTCCAACCCCGGGTAGCGGCTCGCGATCGCGGCGGCCGACTCCTGCAGCACCTCGCGCGAGATGTCGATCGGCATGTACGCGACTGGCCGTTCAAGCTGATCGAGCAGCAGCGGCGTCTTGGTGCTACTACCGCTGCCGTACTCGATGAGCAGGCATTCGGGGCCGATACGTTCGGCCATCTGGGCCGCCGCGGCACGCATGATGCGGAGCTCGGCGCGCGTCGGGTAGTACTCGTCGAGGGCACAGATCTGCTCGAACAGCTGGGAGCCGATGGTGTCGTAGAGCAGCTTGCAGGGCAGCTCCTTCTGCGGGCTCAGCAGCCCGCGCAGCACTTCCTGCAGCGAGGCGCTGCCCGCGGGCGCGAGATCGTGCAGTGAGACGTTGTTCACACATCCCTCGCCAGGCGGACGCCCATGAACTGCCAGCGGGCATCGGCCGGAAAGAAGTTGCGATACGTGCCGCGGATGTGGTCGCTCGACGTGGCGCACGACCCACCGCGCAGGACGTACTGGTTGCACATGAACTTGCCGTTGTACTCGCCAACAGCCCCGTCGGCGATCTTGAAGCCGGGGTACGGCGAGTAGGAGCTGAGGGTCCACTCCCATACGTCGCCGAACATCCGCTGCAGCCCGTCACCGGCGTCCGTCGACGTGTCGAGTGGCGCCGGGTGGTAGCGACCAGTGTCCACAAAGTTGCCGGCCGTGGGCAGGTCTGCCGCGGCGACCTCCCACTCGGCTTCGGACGGCAGCCGCGCACCGGCCCAGTGGGCGAACGCATCCGCTTCGTAGTAACTGATGTGACACACCGGTTCGGCCGGGTCGACTTCGCGCCAGCCAGCGAGCGTCATCACGAACCAGCGGCCGGCCTGCAGTTCCCAGTAGAGCGGCGCGTGCCAGCCATTGTCCTGGGACGTAGCCCAGCCGGCCGACAACCACAATTCGGGCCGCTGATAGCCATCGGCGGCCATGAATTCGAGGTACTCGCCGTTCGTCACCGGTCGGGAGGCCAACGTGAACGGCTGGACGAATTGCTGGTGGCGCGGGCCCTCGTTGTCGAAGGCAAAGCCGTCGCCAGCGTGGCCGATCCAGGTCAGCCCGCCGTCGAAGCCGATCCAGCGTAGCGGGGGCACCGTTGACGGCCTCGCTGGCTCACGCGGCACGTAGATCGGGTGCAGTGGGTTCTCCCCCAGCGCGTGCTTCAAGTCGGTGACCAGCAGCTCCTGATGCTGTTGCTCGTGATGCAGCCCCAGCACAACCAGTGGCGTGATGCGCTCGAGCAGGCCGGCGTCGC
>Ga0070730_10005465_pt1 | contig 10966 bp, 8 predicted proteins | sample Coa_R1_3_FD_66447 | JGI IMG/M metagenome (GOLD analysis project Ga0070730, IMG submission 66447) | Surface soil microbial communities from Centralia Pennsylvania, which are recovering from an underground coalmine fire - Coalmine... | ecosystem: Environmental > Terrestrial > Soil > Unclassified ... | reverse complement strand
GCAGCGGTCCCACCCAGTCCCATCCCGAACCTGGCAGTGAAACGTTGCAGCGCCGATGGTACTGCCTCCTCAAGGGGGTGGGAGACTAGGCCGTCGCGGGTCTCGCTTTTTTTCGCCGGCCGCGGGCCGCGGCCAGGGAGCAGCGATCAGCGAGATGGGAAGCAGTGCGCCTCGGAGCTTGGCTCTGGGGCATTTTTGTTGCCGCCGGGCCCGGCGTCCCGGAGGGACGCCCACCAGCCCGCGTAGGCGGGCTTCGCCCGTTGTTGCCGCGGCTTATGAAATCTTCCTATTAAATTCGGCATCGGGCCGTACCCATTTAATTCGGAAACATTCATCAGCCGCCAGGCGTCCCGCCTCAGAACCGTGCTGCGCTTAGGCGGCAGCGCTGACTTTGACACCGCCCTACCAGCGGCCCCGTAGCAGCTGGGCAACGGGCGGGTAGCTGTTGTATAGTGAAGCCAGCGCCGGTCGGCCGAATGCGGGCTGTTCGCTGACCGCTCGGCTGCAAGCACCGGTCGGCTGAATCCGTGCTGACCGCTGCCCGCTCTGCTTATGCTTGATTCTGGCCCCCGACCTCGTCTACGCCCAGCCTTCCAGTTGATCGCGCTCGATCTGGACGGTACGCTGTTGGACAGTCACGCGCGGGTGAGTACCGGGAATGCGGCCGCCATTGCGGCCTGCCAGGCGGCGGGCGTGCGGGTGACGCTGGCTACCGGCAAGCTGCTCATCTCGGCCCGGCATATCTGTGATCAGCTGGGGCTGAGGGAGCCCCAGATTACCGCGAATGGCGCCGCGCTGATGGGCCGGGACCCGGAGCGGATCCTCGACGTGAGCCCGCTGCCCGCCGCCGACTACCAGGCCGCCATGGCGGCCTTGGCCGAATACGAGCTGCCGGCCGCGGCCTACACCCCCCACGCCATCTATACGGCGGCCCTCGACCCCCGGCTGCACGCGGTCGTGGTGATCCATGAGCCCCAGCCGATTGTCCTGCCGGACGTGGCGCACCGGGCGGCGGTGGATGGCGCCCCGTTCGTGAAAGTGTTGACCATGCTCGACCAACACGACCCGGCGAGCACCGCCACAGAGGCCGACTTACGGGCGCGATTTGCGGGCGGGCTAACCGTAGTGCGGACCAGCCCCGTCTTTCTCGAATTTCTGGCCCCCGGAGTCAGCAAAGGCCGGGCGCTGCGCCGCCTGGCCGGCCTGCTGGACCTGGATCTCGCGGCGGTCTTGGCTATAGGCGACAGTTATAATGACCTGCCCTTACTGGCCACCGCCGGGTTCAGCGTGGCGATGGGTAATGCGCCGCCCGAGGTACAGGCCGCCGCGCAGGCGGTGACTGCGGACAACGACCATGACGGTGTGGCCGCCGCGATTTACCGCTATGTGCTGCCATAACAGGCTTGCCGTGGGCGATCGATCTCCTACATCGGGGTATACGCCGCGCAGAGCAGCCCGAAGTAGGTTGGCACCTGATAGGATAACAGCTCGCCCCGCATGGGCGTATGGTCGATCGCTCCCTGAAGCATTAAAATCTGCCAGAGCCCGTCCGGCTTGGCCGCCTCGACAAACTGCGCGTCGAGGTGGGCCAGCCGGGTCAGATCCTGGGCGCGCACGGCATCGACGACCAGCTGATCGAAGCGGGCGGAGGCCGGATCGTAGCCATAGGGCCCGCCCCGCTGGTGGGCGTGGCCCAGGTCCGAGCTGGCGATCAGGCCGACCCGCTTGCCCGCGGCCGCCGCCGTGATGGCGATACAGCGGCCAAAGTCCATCAGTTGCTGGAGCGGCAGCTGGCGCGAGGGCGTAATCACGACCACTTGCGGCGGCGGGTGGGCGCGGCCGCCGAGGAACCAGAGCGGGATGAGGGCGCCCCAGTCGAGCGGCAAGCAGCTCGACTCCCCACTGCTGGAGCCATAGCCGGCGAGGGCGACGGGGATATCCTGGGCGGCGGCCGCCCAGGCGATCTCGTAACCGAGCTCACGGTCCACATCGAGCCTCAGCTCGATGTGGCCCCGCGGCTGCTCGTCGTCGTCGTTAAGCTCGCCGAACGCGTGCTCGGTGAGGCCGACACAGATCATGCCGTTTACCCGCACGCCGTGCGGGGTGATGACGACCAGGGTTTGGGGGGTGGCGGCGGCCATGCGGCGGCCGAGGTCTTCCATCGCGGCGCGCGTCACGGCGGCCTGCTCCAGATCGCCCGCGGCGAGCTCGGGCACGATCATGCCGCCGTGCGGCGCGATACACGCAAAGACCAGGCCCCCCGGCGGTGGCGGCTGGCTCATGCTACCCCTTCACCGAGCCGGCCAGCAGCCCGCGCACAAAGTAGCGCTGCAGGGCAAAGAACACGGTGAGCGGCAACAACATGGAAATGAAGGCCCCGGCCGTCAGGAGGTGCCAGTCCTGCCCGCGCGAGCCGACGATGTCGGCCAGCCGCATCGTGAGGACCTGCGTGCCCGACGACCCGCCGAGGAAGATCAGTGCCACCAGGTAGTCGTTCCAGACCCACAGGAACTGGAAGATGGCGAACGACGCCAGGGCCGGCACCGAGAGCGGCAGGATCAGGCGGGTGAAGATCGTGAACTGGGATGCACCGTCGATGAACGCCGACTCGAGCACTTCCCGGGGCAGCTCACTGATATAGTTGAACAGTAAGTACGTCGCCAGCGGCAGGCCAAAGCCGGTATGCGCCAGCCAGAGCGCCAGGTACGTGCCGTTGATGCCCAGCCGGGTATAGTCCTGCAGGAGCGGGATCAGGGCCACCTGGAGCGGGACGACGAGCAGGGCGACGACCATGCCGAACATGAGCCCCCGGCCGCGGAAGCGCGTCCAGGCGAAGGCATAGGCGGCGAAGGCGGCGATCAAGATCGGGATCACGGTGGCCGGGATCGCGACAGTGAGGGTGCTGACGAAGGCCCCGCCGAGGTTCTGGCCCTGATCGGTGTGGACGATGCCGTCGGCCGTGGTGTACGTAAACTGCTGCCCGATCAGGACATTCTGATAATTGTCCAGGTTAAAGTTGGCGTTGGCGGCCAGGCGCTGCTCCTCCACGTCCACCAGGCGCCCGCGCCGGTTGGCCCATTTCACCAGTTGGCCGTTGGGCAGCTTCACGCCGGCCCGGAGCTGGTCGTCGGTGACGGTGGTCCCGGCGACCTGGATCGGCTGGTCCAGGGCCAGCCCGGCCTGGAGCTGGATCTGACTGACGCTCGCCCACTCCTGGTGCGGTAACACCGTCCACCACCCTGTATTGGAAATGTCTTCGCGGGTGCGGAACGAGGAGACCAGGAGCCCGATCGTCGGGATTGTCCAGATCAGGCAGATGAGGCCCAGGACCCCATTGACCAGAATATTCCCGGCCAGCTTACGGCGCCGGGCATTGGCCACGCGCGGCTCGGCGACGGCCAGGGCGGGTTTAGCAATGGCCATTAGAAGCCCTCCTGTTTGCGCAGCCGCATCAGGTTGTAGATCATCACCGGCAACACCGCGATGAACAACACGATGGCGATCGCCGCGCCATAGCCGAAGTTGCGGCTGCTGAAGAACTGGCGGTAAAATTGGGTGGCCACCACTTCTGTGCCGTACTGGCCGCCGGTCATGACGATCACGACGTCGAAGATCTTCAGCGTAAAGATGGCGATCGTCGTCGTGACGGTGATAATCGTGCCCTGGATGTAGGGCACGATGACGCGGAAGAAGGTCTGGATCTCGTTCGCGCCGTCCAGGCGCGCGGCTTCCAGCAAATCAGCGGGCACGCCCTTCAGGGCCGCCGAAAACAGGACCATGGCAAACCCGGTTTGCATCCAGACCAGCACCACGATCAGGAAGAGCGTATTCCACGGCTCGGTCTCGATCCAGGCCTGGGGCTGGCCGCCGAGGGCGACCACGAACGCGTTCAGCAGCCCGATCTGCTGTTGGTCGGGCGGCGCATAGGCATAAATGAAGCGCCAGATCACGCCCGCGCCGACGAACGAGATAGCCATCGGCATAAAGATCAAGGCCTTGGCGACCGTCTCGAATTTGCTGCGGTCGGCCAGCACGGCGATCAGGAGCCCAAAGATGACGCACGACGCGGTGCCCAGCACGAGCCATAAGACATTGTTGCGGAACGACTCGAGCATCCCGCGGTCGGTGAAGGTGGCTACATAGTTCGAGAGCCCGACAAACGTGGTCGAGCTGGCGTCGAAGAAGCTCTGGTAAAAGGTGCGCAGCGTGGGGATCAACAGAAACCAGGCCAGGAAGGCGATCGCCGGCCCGACAAAGACGTAGGGCTGGATGCGCGCCCGCCAGAGGTCCGGCAAGGCCTCCACGAGCATATTGCTCACGGTAAAGAGCGCGGCTACCCCGCCGACGCCCCAGACAATTGCCACGAGCGCACTCACCAACTGGGGCGCGCTGTTGCTGCGCAGGAAGAGAAATCCCGCCCAGAGGACCGCCACGATGACGATCAAGCCGGCGAGCGCGGCAAAGAAGCGGCCCGGCGCGGCATTCCCCGCCGCGACAGGGACCGGTTTCTGCGGGTCCAGTTCTATCGTCTGCTGCATCTTCCTCTCTCCTCTGGCCCGCCCGGTGCCGGGCCCCGCGTGGAGTCTCGTGGCCGGCGCGGCTTACGGGCCGGCCTCGCCGGATGGGGGGCGTATCGCCGGCGGCTCAGGCCGCCGGCGATACCCGCCACCCGGATGGGCCGGGTCCGTCGCGGCGCCCGGCTTACTTCTTGACGTTCGCCCAGCCCTGCTGAATTTCGGCGAGGGCCTGGTCGAGGTTCGCGTTGCCGCTGACGTAGTCGGTCATACCCTTCCAGAAGGTGCCCGCCCCGACCGCGCCCGGCATGAGGTCCGAGCCGTCAAAGCGCACGGCAGTGGCGTCCAACAGCGTCTGGGCGACTTTGCGGTCCATTGCCGTGCTGTAGGCCGTAATGTCGGAGTTTTTGTGCGGGGAGAGGGCGCCCCCGGCCTGGACCCAACCCTTGACCCCGTCGAACGTGGAGAAGTACTGCATCACGGCGCGGACTTCCGGCCGGTCGCTGAACGCGGTCATCAGGTCGCCGCCGAACTCCATCGGCTTGCCGTACTGCGGGTCGATCGGCGGCAGATAGTAGAAGTCATAGTCGACGCCGCCCTTGACACCCGGCTTGGCCTTCTCGAAGAAGCTGGTGATGAAGTTGCCCTGGTTGTGCAGCCAGCACTTCGGCGGATTGGCGAACATCGGCGTCGGGGCATCGCCGAAGTTCGTGCTGACGATCTGCTTGCGGCCGCCATAGACGTATTTATCGTTGAACCAGATATCGGTCATCAGTTTGACGGCGTTCCGGACTTCCGGCGAGGTGAACGGCAGATCGCCGCGCGTCCACTTGTCATAGTTGTCCAGGGACGTGGTGCGCAGCATAATGTTCTCGATCCAGTCGGTCGCCGGCCAGCCGGTGGCCGTGCCGCTCTCGATGCCGATACACCACGGCGTGTCGCCGTCCTTGACGATCTGGTCCATGAGCGCCTGCTGCTCGGCCCAGGTGGTGGGCACTTTGTAGCCGGCGGCGTCAAACGCCTTTTTGGGATACCAGACCAGGCCTTTGGCGTTCACGCGTTGGAAGACGCCGCCGAGGATCTTGCCGCTCGGGGTATCCACCGTCGCGGTATCCAGATAGCCCTGGTTATAGTTCTGCTTGAGCCAATCGGGGTTGACCATTTTGCTGGCGTCGACGACCTTGCCGGTCTTGGCGATGCTGGCCATCAGGCCCGGCTGCGGGAAGTCGGCGATATCCGGGGGGCTGCCGCCTTCGACCCGGACGTTGATCGTGGTCTCGAATTCTTTCGAGCCCTCGTAGGCGATGGTAATGCCCGTGGCATCCTCGAACGGCTTCATCGAGTTATTAAACTTGATCTCGTCGTCGCTGCCGAAAGGGCCGAACATCGTGACCTTGGTGCCCTTGTACTTGCCGGCAAAGGCGTTGACCAGCTCGGGCCCAATCTTGCTGTAATCGGTCGGGGCCGCGGTCGGGCCGGTCGTCGCGGCGGTCGGCGTGGCGCCGGTCATCGCGGCCGTCGGGACCGCCGTCGTGGCGGCCGTGGTCGGCGGGACGGCGGTGGCTACATCCCCGCCACAGGCGGCGAGCAGCGACGAGAGCAAGACGAGCAGAGTCAGGATACTGAAGCGTTTACGTGCCATTGCTTTCCTCCCTTGGACGAATCGGTTGCTGTATCTCACCCGGTAGGAAACAGACCCTTGCTGCGGAAGGGCCCGGCGGGTCTCTGGTGGCGTGCTCACCTCCTTACCCATCCGACCAGACGTGGCCGGGCGGCGGGCCGGGGCTAGGGCCGGCTGTATCTTTCAGCCGATCCTCTGTAGCATAATGTGTACCCTGCTGGCGCGCCACGCGGCTATCCATGGGTCACTTGCCGGTCCCTGCCTGCGGGGCCGGCCGGCCCCAGGCCGGCCCCCTCGGTAGGGGTGGCTTCATTATCATTATAGCGATTAGTGGGGGGCGAGGGCCAGGTCCGCTGCCACGAGGGCCTCCGCGGCGTCGTCGGTGGGCGCTTCGTCCCAGGGAGGGTCGACCTGGCGTGTCAGAGTATTGAAGGTGAAGGTCCAACTGGGGCCGTCGTCGCGCACGACCCGGATCACGCCGCGGGGCAACAGCGCCACCGTCCAATGGTGATTCAGGGGCACCACGCGGCGGCGCAGGAACGTCTGCCGGCCCTGTTCGTCGCAGCGGCAGACGGTCACCAGACGCCGGCCCCCGCCCAGGAGCTGCAGGTCGGCGGGGGGCAGCCAGGTGTCCAGGTTGGCGTCGAGCCAATGGACGGCAATCTCGCCCGTCGGGCCCGGGGCGTGTTGCACCAGCCCGGGCCCCAGGCGCTCCGGGGGCACCAGGGCGCCGTCCGGGGCCTGCACGCCCACCAGGTCATCGGCCAGCACGACCACATCACCGCATCCCAGCACCGGGGCCGCATCACACGCACCGGGCGGGGGCCTGCCGCTATCCCTGCGCATACCCCCATTATACCGCAAACGGCGCCCGGGTGTCAGGCGCGGATTCGTGCGCCGAGATCCGGTCCCCTGACCCCTGACCCCGCGCTACTGCCCCGTCGCGATCAGCACGCTGCCGGGCGCCAGGTCAAAGATCAGACCGCTGCCGAGACGGGCGGCATAGGGGCTGACCCGGTCGTCGCCGGTGACCTGCGGGTTGTTGTGGGTGCTGTCGAAGAGGGTCACACTATAGGTCCGGCCGGCCCAGTCGGGGGGCAGGCTGATCTGGGCATGGACGGCGGCGGGCCCGTTGTTCCAGAGCAGCAGCCGCGGCTGGCCTCCCGGCGCGGCCGCCAGCGCCCCCACCCCTGGACCCCCGCTGATCTGCACCGGCAGGCGCTGCGCGCCCAGGTCCTGGTAGGCGCGGATGGCATGATAGACCGGCTTGGTGTGGCCGTCATTGGTGATCATGCCCCAGCGGCCCCAGTAGGCCCCCTGGGGGTTATAGCCGTCTTTGATCTCGAAGAGAAAGGCGCGGTCGAGCCCGGCGCGGTCCATGGCGTTGAGCTCGGCCAGCACGAAGGCAGCGCCCTGGCTGGTGTCGCTCAGGTGCGCGATGCTGGTGTCGCCGTCGCCCGGGGTGACATTGAATTCGGTGATCGCCAACTCCGGCCGGAGCGTGGGGTGCGTGGCCAGCAGGTTGCGCACGGTACCGATCTGATCGGCGATCGACTGGGGCGCGAACCCATAGGCATGCCAGGAGAGGAAGTCGACCCCCCCGGCCGATCCCGGCTGCTCCTGGTGGCTCAGGAACCAATTCAGCGCGCCCGGATCGAAGTTGGCGCGGGCGGGGCCGCCCACCCGGGCCTGCGGGTCGACGGCGTGCACCGCCTCGCGCGTGACGTCGTATAACTGGAGGTAGTCGGGCCAGGAGCCGCGCCAGAAACCCCACTGATCCGGCTCATTCCAGACCTCCCAGTACTGGATGCCAAGCCCGCGGTCGATATTGAAGTGCCGGACGGTGGCCTGCACCAGCTGCCGCCAGTCGTCCAGCGAGGTGGGCGGCTGGATCGGCGAGCCGTCCGGCGACAGCGCCGGCGGGGTATAGCTCAGGCACATCAGGGGTTGGGCGCCCATGGCCCGCACGTCGTCGACCACCTGGTCTAGCGCACTCCAGTTGTAGACCAAATGGCCGCTCGCGTCGCGGGTCACGACGTGATAGGAGGTGTAGAGGTTGTCGAGCCGGATGAGGGAGACGCCGAGCGCCCCGATGAGGGGCACGGCATTATGCAGGAAGCCGGGCTCCGGCGACTCGCCGCCCTGCGCGAGGCCGAGTTGGAGATGCCGGGGCCGGGGCGGGCCGGCGGCGACGGCGATCGCACCGGGCGTGGCCGCCTGCCGCGCGACGATCTCGCGGCCGAGCAGGCCGAGCGAGACCTGAAAGGCGGCAGGGAGCTCTGGATGGTACTCGAAGCGGGCGCGCTCGAACCATTGTTGGCGCACCCCATCCTCCACGAACTCCTCGGAGATCGGATAGCCAAACAGGGCCAGCCCGCCCTCGGCCTGCCAGTAGGTAAGGAACCGGCCGCCCAGCTGGTGATGGGTCTGCGGCACATAGGCCATGCCGGCCGTGCTGCCCGGCGCGACGGGCGCGAAGGGGCCATCCGCCCGGTCGGCAGTCAGGCCGGCGCCCAGCCGGCCGAGCAGGACTGCGAAGGGTGTGCCCGCATATTCGGGGTGGTATTCCAGCCGCTCGCGCTCGCTATATTGGACCAGGTAGCCGCCTTCCTGGTGCGCCGCGTCGATGGGGTAGCCGAAGACGGCGAGCCCGCCGTGGCTGTCGTAGAACGCCGTAAACGCGCCATCCAGCGTTTGGCCGGTGGGGGCATAAAAGCGGGGTTCCCCGGCAGCCGGCGGGGCGGCGGGCGCCGCCTGGCTGCTCCCCGGAGCGGGCCGGATCAGGGTCGCCAGCAGCACGAGGCCCAGGAGACCGGCCGTCCGGTAGCGCGGGAGCTTGGGGGGCATAGCAGGACTCCGGGAAGCAGGTAGCGGACGAATCCGAGTCAGGGGGTTAGCGGCGCTGGCGGAGCACGCCCGGCTTCAAGAGCTGCTTAATATTGTCGACCTGGGTCTTGGCCGCTTCTTCCCCCAGGCGGACAAACTCGTCGAGCCGCTCGGCCTCGGTGGCGCTGTACATGCCGACCTTGGGCGAAATCAGCACATCATAGGGCGCCATTTTCAGCACGGCAATTTGGGCTTCCATGATCTCCCGCATGCTGTTGTAGATTTCGAGAATGGTCGGGGGCCGGCCGGGGCCCACGCGCATGCGGACGCTGCGGTAGGCCCGCTCTTCCACCTGCGGGATGACATTCGAGGCGATGATGATGTTGGCGCCCGCGGTGGCCAGGGTGCTGCACGGCACGGGGTCGACCTGGCCGCCGTCGACCAGGAACTCGTCCTTATAGAGCACGGGCTGCATAATCCCCGGCATCGAGACGCTGGCGCGCACCGCATCGGCGATTTTGCCGCTGGTGAAGGTCACGGCGCGCCCGGTCAGAACTTCGGCGGCGACGACGAAGAAGGGGATCTCCAGGTCGTCAAAGGTCTTGCCGCGCGTCCAATGCTCGATCCAGCGCTTGGCCGCGTTGCCCTTGACGACGCCGGAGCGGGGGAACTGGAAGTCCCAGAATTTGCGCCAGTTGGCCCACTTCTTCACGCCGGAGAATTCCTTACCCAGCTTATAAAGCTCGTCCGGGTTGGCGCCGCAGACGAAGGCGGCGCCGATCAGCGAGCCCATGCTGGTGCCGGCCACCATATCGATCGGGATGTTGTTCTCGATCAGCACGCGCATGACGCCGATGTGGGCCAGCCCATGGGCCGCGCCGCTGCTCAAGGCCAGGCCGACGCACATGCGCACCACGCGCCGCGCCAGGCGGTCCAGGTCGCGGTCGCCGCGGTCCCGGTTATAGCTCGGATCGTTGGTGCCCTGGACCTGCCAGATACGCGCCGGCGGCAGTTGGCTGCGGAGCACCCAGTGGCCGACCCGCTGCCCGAAAATAATCACCACGTCGCAGAGGTCGAGGGCCTGGACCAGATAGGGCCCGCCCTGGTCGGGCAGGCGGACGAGCAAGTGGTCGAAGCGGCCCAGCAACCGGGAGGCGATCTCGCTGAAATCGCCGCTGCTGACTTCCACGGGCACGTCGACGCGCGAGACGCTGGGGGAGAGGGCGACCACGTCGTGGAAGGGGTCGGCCGGGTCGACGGTGCTGCATTCGTCGCCCGTTTCCACCAGGTCGAGCAAGAGCACCTGCCGGCCGCTCTGCCGGGCCATGCTCTCGGCCAGGCGGGTGGCCTCGGGCGGGACGCAGACGAGCCCGACCAGGCGCGAAAAGTCCTCGGGCTCGACGCGGCTATCGGTCCGGCTGAGCCGCTGGGCGAGCACGCGGCTGAAGGTCAAGGGGATGGCCGGGTATTGGCGGAGGACGGCGTCGAAATCCTCTTTGGTCAGCTCCCAGAGTTCGGCGTCGATGCTGACGATAATCGTGGCGCTGCGCGTCTCGCCGGTGAGCAGGGCCATCTCGCCGACGGGGGTGCCGGGGCCGAGGGTGGCCAGGACGCTACGCCCTTCGGCGGTCTCTTTATAGACCTTCACCTGCCCGGCTTCGATGATGTACATCGAGTCGCTGGGGTCCCCTTCATGGCAGAGGATGGTGCCTTTCTTCGCCCGGCGATAGCGCAGGCGCTCGGCTAAGCCCTCCAGCTCCTCCGTCGACAGGCCCTGGAACAGCTCGTTGCGCGCCAGCGAGGTCGGGGTGAGATGCTGTACCATGTGCTCGTCCATAGCTGCATTGTATGCCACTAGCGCGATCCTTGTCAACTGCGGCGGTCCCGCTAGCGTCAGGCACGCTTACGGCTTTTTGCCGCCCTGACGCTGACGAGCGGGCTATTTTTTGTAAAAGGCGACTTTGCAGGCGGGCGCGCCCATGGCCATACACGCGACTTCCCGCAC
>Ga0070730_10005464_pt1 | contig 10966 bp, 10 predicted proteins | sample Coa_R1_3_FD_66447 | JGI IMG/M metagenome (GOLD analysis project Ga0070730, IMG submission 66447) | Surface soil microbial communities from Centralia Pennsylvania, which are recovering from an underground coalmine fire - Coalmine... | ecosystem: Environmental > Terrestrial > Soil > Unclassified ... | reverse complement strand
GTGCCGCGGCCGTCCGCCTTGGCGCGATAGAGCGCCATATCCGCGCTCTTCAGCAATGCATCGGTGTCGGCACCATAGGCCTGACTGTAGGCGATCCCGACACTGGTCCCGACGATCACCTGGTGAACCCCGAGATCGAAGGGATGGCTCAGTATATCGATGAGACGAGCCGCCAGGTCCGCCGCCTGGCTTGGTTGATCAACCCCGACCTGGACGATGGCAAATTCATCGCCCCCGAGACGGATAGCCATGTCAGAAGCGCGAATCGCACCTCGAAGCCGCGAGGCGACGGCACACAGCAGTGCATCGCCTGTCGCATGCCCAAAGGTGTCATTGACATGCTTGAAGTGGTCAAGATCGAGGCAAAGCACGGCCACGCTGTTGCCGGGCAGGCGACGTGCAGATTCCCTGTCCGCAGCTTCGCGGAATGCCGCCCGGTTCGACAGGCCGGTCAGCGGATCATGGCGCGCCATATGTGCCAATTGCTGCTCGGCGAGACGGCGCTCCGTTATGTCCTCGTGCGTCGCGACCCAGCCGCCGTCCGGCATCGGCCGATGATGGATCGATATGATCTGGCCGCTTTTCAGTTCGACAATCGTGTCGGTAGGCTCATCCGAGACCTGTATTGTCGCGCGCCAGTCCAGATATTCGCTCCGCGTCATATCGGCGCAGGTCCCCGCCGCGAAACGCAGATCGACAATATCCTCCAGTGTCATTCCCGGCCGGATGGCCTCATGGGGTAGCTGGTAGATGTCCGCATAGCGCCGGTTCGCCAGAATCAGGCACCGGTTGCCATCAAAGAAGCAGACACCTTGGGTCAGATTGTTGAGCGCCACATCGAACCGGTCGATCTGGCTTTGCAGGGCATGCGGTATGTCGCCGCGTGCACTGGGCGCTACACCGTCCGGCATGCGATCAGACGTCGCAAGTGAGGCGAATCCATGCATTAGAAAACGTCCCGGACACCCCCCGCGTGAATGCGGGCAACGGGACCGCTATGCATGACCGCTAGTATCAGAACGGTTTCAGATCATCCCTTGATGCGCGCCATGGTTGCGGCATAGGCGCTGTGCAACACCTCGCTGTCGCTGGAATAGGCCAGCAGCAACGCGCCGGCCGCTTTCCACTGCTGCGCCTGTTCGTAGCTGGAGCACAGCATGGCGCACACCTTCCCGTGCTTGCGTGCCGCCGCCAGTACAAGGTCCCGCTTCTCGTCCAGCACGCGCGCCTGATCGGGCGTGCCGAACACACCCAGATCCTGCGCCAGATCCGCCGGCCCGATCGTCAGCGCATCGATCCCATCCATCGCCGCGATCGCGTCCAGATCAGCAAACGCCGCCGCGGTCTCGAACATGACAGTCACGAACACCTGGCGGTTGGCAAAGGCGCGCCGTTCCGCGGCACTGCCCGTCATGTCGAAATCCGTGCCGGGACTATGCCCGGCATTGCCGCGCAGCCCCCGAGGCGCGTAACGCGACGCCGCGACAATCTCCGCCGCATGCGCAGCGTTCTCTACCTGCGGGCAATGCAGGTTCCACACGCCCGCATCGAGCAGCCGCGTGATCCACTCGCGATTGGCCTTTGGCGGGCGCACCGCGATCGGGAAATTCAGCGCGCGCGACAGCAATGCCAGCTGCGCGATCTCGCCCATATCGGCGCCCGTGTGCTCCATGTCGACGCGCGCGAAATCCACTCCCGCTGCCTTCAGCAGCGGCAGGATCGCCGGATTGCGCACCATGTTGACCCAGGTGCCAATCTGCAATTCACCGCGTTCCAGCGCCGCGCGCATCGGGTTGGCTTGCATCGCTCCCTCCACCTTCACACTGAAACTTTCGCCCTTGCCGCAATGGCCGCCGCGCGAGCCAGCACGTTCTGCGCGCGCTGCACGACCGGCACATCGATCATCGCGCCCTCGAACTGCACCGCACCAAGGCCTTGTGCATACGCAGCGTCATACGCGGCGATCATGCGCCTGGCCCGCTCCACCTCCGCTTCGCTGGGCGAGAACTCCTCGTTCAGCACCGGCACCTGCAGCGGATGGATCGCGCTGGCGCCAACAAATCCGAAGCGCTTGGAACGTCGCACGATCGCGCGGAACGCCTCCTGGTCGCGGAAGTCAGCGATCGAGCCGATGAACCCCATCGGCAGGATTCCCGCCGCCCGCGCCGCGAACAGCGTGTGCTGCTTCGGATACAACAACCCTTCCGGATCGGGCAGCATGCCGACATCAGCGGTGAAATCCTCGGTCCCCAGACTCAGCGCCACCACCCGAGGATGCGATTTCGCGATCGACTCGATCCGGAAGAACCCCGCCGCCGTCTCCACCAGCACGACGAACTGCAGCTTGCCCGCCGGCAGTCCGCGCTCCTTTTCCAGCTCCTCGACAATCTCCGCGACCGCGACCACGTGCTCGGCGCTGTCCACCTTCGTCAGCATCAGCGCGGCGACGCCGGGAACCACCGCCGCCTCCAGGTCGCGCACCAGCAGCCGCCACGGACGGTTCACCCTCACCAGCACGTCGCCGCCCTTGCGCGCCACCTGCGGGATGGCATCGGCGATCAGCGTGCGGGCACGTTCCTTCTCCGCCGGCGCCACCGCATCCTCCAGATCGAGGATGACCCCGTCGGCGCCCCTATCCGCGCCGGTGCGCACGAACTTCTCCGCCGTCACCGGAACAAACAGCAGGGAGCGCCAGGCAGGCAGATCATTGCGCATCGAGCAAAGCCCTTTCGACGTTTGATCCGCCCGACTATAGAGGCGCCGCCCACGAATCGCGATGGACCCGCCAGCATGCGCCGTATCCTCTGCCTGTGCGTTGCCGCCCTGCTGCTGGGCAGCGCCGCACCGTCCTCCGAAGTCGTGCTGGCCGCGACGCCGATATCGCGCATGCAACTTCGCTGGTGGAAGGACCGGTACGAGGCGAAGCTCGACGAACTGCGCGCCGACCACCCCGCCCTGGTGTTCTATGGCGACTCGATCACCCAGGACTACGAGGTCAGCGGCCCGCCCGAATGGCGCGACTTCGCACCGGTATGGCAACATTTCTATGGCGACCGCCACGCGATCAATCTCGGCTTCAACGGCGATGCGACCTCGCATCTGCTCTGGCGCATCGAGAACGGCGAAGCGAGCGGCATCTCCCCCAAGGTCGCGATCATCCTGATCGGCGCCAACAACATGGGCCGCCTTCACTGGTCGGCCGAGGACACCGTCACCGGCATCGGCGCCATCATCAACCAGCTGCACCAGAAGCTGCCGCACACCAAGCTGCTGCTGCTCGGCGTGCTGCCATCCGATCGCTCCGCCTGGGCAACTGAAACGACGATTGCGATCAACCGCATGCTCGCCGCCCGTTACGGACACGGCAGCGAGGTCACCTACCTCGACATCGGCCACATCTTCATGAAGGACGGCCGGCTGGATCGCAGCCTCTTCTTCGACCCGCTGCTGAAGTCACCAAGCGCCCCGCTGCATCCCACCTCCGAAGGCCAGCGCATGATGGCCGCAGCGATCGAACCCACGCTCGCCTCACTGCTCGGCGACCACCGCCACTGACCCGCCTCCCAGTGTCATCGCGGCCCCCGCGAAGGCGGGGGGAAGCAATCTCGGACGGGATTGCTTCGCGATCCGCAAGGCCGGATGTCAGCCGTTCAACGACTTCATGAACCCCTGACGATCGGCATCGCGTTCGATATGCGCTGCCAGGGCGCGCCAGAGTTCCTCGGCTGAACCGGCGGTGCCTGCCGCCCGCTTCACCAGGATCCGCGCAATCGGCCCGACATAGCGCGTGAGTTCGCGCTCGGCTCTCTGCAAAAGATCCGGATTGACACCGGTACGCGCTGACCCGGCCCCCGTCGCCACAGCGGAACTCTCCATGCGCCGGGCGATGATCGTGTGCAGCTCCTCCAGCGAGCTCGCCTGGCGCGCGGCGCTCTGCACCAGATGCCGCGCGAGGGGCCCAATGCGCTCAGCCAGCTTGCGTTCGATCGTGCTGAGCGTGTCGGCACTGAATTCAGCGGGCGCGCGTGGTGCCACGACGGTCCGGTCCACGTCGGTCAAGGGCAGCTGCCGCAGCGTGGCTGCCATCTCCGCGGCCGATGCGAACCGGGCGCGCGGATCCTTCGCCAGTGAGCGGTGCACGGCCGCGACCAGCGGCGGCGGCAACTCGGGATACTTCGCGCCAAGATCCGGAGGCGCTTCGTTGGTGAGCCGGTAAGCGACCTCGGTCAGACTGCGCCCCGCGAACGGCCGCTCGCCGCTCAGCAACTCGTACAGCACGACACCGGTGGAAAACAGGTCGCTGCGGGCATCCACCACGTCGCCACGGCATTGCTCGGGCGACATATAACTGGGCGTCCCGATGACCGAGCCGCTTTGCGTCAGCACGGAATTGTCGAGGCGGGAAATGCCGAAATCCGTCACCTTCACCCGCCCATCCGCCAGCAGCAGGATGTTGGCGGGCTTCACATCGCGATGCACGACACCAAAGCCGTGCGCGCAGGCCAGCGCGTCCAGCACCTGGCCGATCACCGCGATTGCGGCCGCGGGCGTGAAACGGCCGGACTGCGCCATCACCTGAGTCAGATTGCGGCCATCGACATATTCCATCGCGAGGAACGGATTACCCTCGTACACAGCGAAGTCGTAGATCGCCACGATGTTCGGATGCGCACAGCGACCCGCGGCCCGGGCCTCATGCTGGAACCGTGTTAGATAGTCCTCCTGATCGTCGCTGCTGAGCAGATCGGTGCGGATCAGCTTGATCGCCACTTCGCGGTCGATGACCGGATCGTGCGCCTGGTAGATCACGCCCATGGCGCCGCGGCCGAGCATGCGCTCCACGCGATAACGGCCAATCTCGGCAGGCAGCGCCTCGGAAATGTCAGCTCTCCAGCAGCTTCATCGCGTTCGCCAGGCTACGGCGCATGCGGTTGAACGATCCTGCCAGCGAGGCGATCTCGTCCTTTCCGCGCTCCTCGAACTCCGGTGCATCCATCTTGCCCAGGCTTACTTCGCTGGCAATCGCCGACATGCGGCGGATCGGCTTCACGATTACGTAGTGCAGCAGCAGGTTCATCAGCAGGATGGTGACGGCAAACACCGCGATCAACACGAACAGATTGACCTTGAACGCCCCGTTGGCGCGATCGAGCGCGACACTCATCGGCACTGAGACAACCTGCGCGCCGATCACGTCGCCCAACTTCCAGCCGAACCCGTTCGAGCTGCCATAAAGATCGATCATCGAGGCAGGCGCAGCTGATGGCGTAGAGTGGCAGGTCAGACAGGCCTTGTCGGTGATGCGGATCGGTCGCGAGAAGGACAGGATCGGGCCGCTCGCCGTGTCGCGCGTGGTGGTGAATTCGGCGAGCGAGGGATTGTGGTTGAATTCGCCGATGATGTCGCTTTCCCAGTCCGTCGCCTTGTCGGCCGGATTTGTCGGGTTCAGCGCGGGTTCCTTGTAGCTGTAGTCGGGGAACTGCTTGGCCAATGCACGCAGATTGGTCTGCGCTGCCCACGACGGCACGGTATGCGGCAGGAACCGTGTCTTGATCTGGTCGGCCAGCAGCGGTTCGATCTCGTTGTTGGTGTAATCGCGGATGGCGGAGGCCATCGCCATCATGATGTTGGCCTCCTGCAACACCTCGCGCCGCGCATTGTCGTGCGTGATGTGCCAGGAGAGGCCGGCCGCGAGCGCGAGCCCGACGACGAAGGCAACCAGCATCACGACGTTGAACTTGCCCTTCAGGCCCATCCGGATCTCCTGCGCAAGTTCACTTGCCGCCGACCAGCTTGCTCGCCTGGGCGGCACTGAGCTTGCCTGTCATGTCGGCACCGAGTTCGTGTTGATAGCGACGGATGGCGGCACGGGTGTCGGGACCGAATATGCCATCCACTTTGCCATCGTAATAGCCGAGCTTGGTCAATGCCGTTTGGACGGTGCGCCGATCGGCGTCCGTCATCTCATCGTCGGCCGGCAGCGTCACAACCGGCGCCGGGGTCGCCTGAGGAGCGGCGGGGGCAGCAGCCACAGGGGCTGGCGGAGGCGAAGACGGTGGCGGCGGTGGCGAACCAACCAGATAGCCGGGCGTGACAGGCTGGCGCACAGTCACCGCCGCGGCGCCGGCTTGCTGCTGCAATGTGGTGACCACCGGGCCTACCTGGACCTGCGGCGCCTTCAAAGCGGCTGCCAGAGCCGTTGCAAGCTGCGAGGGTGCTTCCGGCAGCTTCGCCTGGCTCGCGACGATCAGGCCCAGACCGTCCGGCAGCGCGCCTTGCGTCAGCGCGTCTGTGCCGAGACTGGCGGGAGCATCCGGCGTCGGAACGACATCGATTGCCGCGAGCGAGGCTCCGATTACACCGCGTGCCAGAGCACTGATCACTGATTTCGCCAGCACACCCTGGGTCAGAACATCGGCGGGCCGGGCGATTTTCGCGGAGACCGGCAACAGGAACGGCCGGTTGTTGAAACTGGTTGCGTAGCCGCAAATGTAGATGACAGCTGCCGTGCCTGGCGCGTCGGCAACATGCTTGGCGAACTCGCCGATGGCAGCGTCGGTCGCGCCGCTGGAAGCGTCCTCGCGCTCCACGACATCGAAGCCCGCTCCGTGCAATGCGGCAGCGACGGCATGCGCCGACAGCAGACAGGCCGGCAGAGGCGCCAGCGACTGATAAGTGCCGTTGCCGATGACCAAGGCCTCGCGCGAAGCTGCCGCATGTGACACACGCGGCACCAGAAGTGCGCCCGCCAACATGGCGGCCAGGAACGCCAGACGTAGTCTGTTCGCCATCATGCCTTCAGTTAGCAGGACGGCGCGCCGAGGGCCAACAGCTTGACCACATGGCCCTGCCCCGCTTGGCTGGGCCTATCCGTCCGGAGGAAACGCCATGGCCAACAAGCTGCCAGTTGCAATCGTGTTCGATACGTTCGGAACCATCGTGGACTGGCGCGGCAGCCTGATCGCGGAACTGACCGCGTTCGGCCGGGAACGCGGTGTGGATGCTGACTGGGTCGCGCTGGTCGATGCCTGGCGCGCCGCCTATCACCCTTCTATGGACCGCGTGCGTAAGGGCCAGCAGCCGTGGACCACGCTGGACAATCTGCACCGGTCGTCGCTCGACAAGCTGGTAGCCGATTTCGGGATCAAGGGCCTGACCGAGGAGGATCTCAGCCATATCAACCTGGGCTGGCATCGGCTCAAGCCGTGGCCGGATGCGATCCCAGGCCTCACGCGACTGAAGCGGAAGTTCATCATCGGCCCGCTGTCCAACGGCAACGTCGCCCTGCTGACCAAGATGGCGAAGAACGGCGGCATTCCGTGGGATGTGGTGTTCGGCTCCGATCTGTTCGGGCACTTCAAACCGGATCCGGAGACGTATCTGGGGGTGGCGAAGCTGCTCGATCTGGCGCCGGGGGAAGTGATGCTGGGGGCGGCGCACAACAATGACCTGGCGAACGCGCGGAAGTGCGGCCTGATGACCGGCTTCTTCCCGCGCCCGACGGAGTACGGGCCACACCAGAAGCGTGACTTCGCGGCCGATCAGGAATGGGATGTGGTGGCGACCGACGTGGAGGACATGGCTGCGAAGCTGGGGTGCTGATACCGGTAAGCGATGAACTAGCTGTACCCACTCACTTCGCTGCTGATCTCCTCGTCGGTCATGAATGGCATGCGGGCCCAGAACGCGGTATTGCTCCGTGGCTTCGCGTCGATGCTCTCTGATTTCAGCAGCTTGGTGAACGCGCGCAGCTTGCCACGGGGTGCGACTGCGACCGCCGGCTGGTTGCCGGTGAACCGATAGACATACGGATTCGTCGTCGTGTGTCCGGCGGTCTCGTGTGCATACACTGTCGCTTGCATATCGGTCAGTTCATTAGCCAAACGTGCAGCAAAGCATCCGCCCTGAGTATTCCTCTGTCCGCACAGACACGCGTAGAGCACGATCGTCACACCCGGAACGCAGTTGGCCCTGATCAGCTTTGCGAACGCGACAAGTTTGCCCGTATAGATGTCTGCAGACACCAAGCCCGTGGGCCAGCCGTGTCCGAAGTAGACGATCGCGTCCAACTGTGCATCCGCGACGCTGACCGCGTGGTTGATCTGCCCCATGATCGCATCAAACTCGTCAGACGCATGGGCATGGTTGTTGAATTTGAGCGTCGTGACACTACCCGTCTTCGAGTAGAGCTTCTCGTATGCCGACATATACGGGTGGAATGCCCCCGTCGCGTCGTATGAGGCGTGCACGACACCTGCTTCATCCTTATGGGGAGGATGATTGAACATAGGTGCAAAGCAGAAGCTGTTGCTTGGCGGATTCATCTACGTGACCTCTTGCCGAACGATGTGCCGTTTGTTCCCCGGACCCACGGCTACCTGATGCACCCCTGCATCGAAGTGACGCGGTTCACAGGATCGGCGGGCCAGGGACTCCTCCTGCTATTGTGAAGGGCGGCGGAGCATCCCTTGCCGCATGCCGCGGATCGCGTGATGCTCGGGTCCGCGCCGCCGAGGGGAAACACCATGCCGACCGATCTGCATGACATCGAAGCTGTTCTGCAAACGTATTTCGACGGGATGTACGAAGGCGATGCCGACAAGCTCGCCAGCGTCTTCCATGAGGTCGCGCATCTGTTCGGCGTGACGGATGGGAAGCTGACCGACTGGCCGCGCCAATACTGGCTGGACCTGGTGCGCAGCCGCAAATCGCCCGAGCAGCAGGACCTCAAGCGGTCTGACTGGGTGATGCAGATTGATAGGTCCAGCCCCACCACGGCCTTCGCCAAGGTACTGTGCCAGAACCCGCCCCGCTACTTCACCGATTACCTGACCTTCGTGAAGCTGGCCGAAGGATGGCGCATCGTCTCCAAGACCTATCACACAGAGACACGCTGAACCGATGGACTGGGATTATATCATCGTCGGCGGCGGCTCCGCCGGATCAGTGCTGGCCAATCGCCTCTCCGCGCGGTCGGCCAACAAGGTGCTGCTGCTGGAAGCCGGCCGGGACACGCCGCATGGCAAGGTACCGGCGGCGATCCTCGATTCCTATCCCGGCACGGCCTACCTGAATCCGGCGTTCACCTGGAACAAGCTGAAAGTCAGCACCGAGGTCATTCCGCACAATCGCCCGAACGAGCCTCGCCCACCGCTGCGCACCTATGAGCAGGCGCGCGTGCTGGGCGGAGGTTCGTCGATCAACGGGCAACTCGCCAATCGCGGCGCGCCGACAGACTACGATGAGTGGAACGCGCGCGGCGCCGCAGGGTGGAACTGGGACAACGTGCTGCCCTTCTTCAAGAAGGTCGAGCGCGACATGGACTTCGACGGCCCATGGCACGGCAACGAAGGCCGCATCCCGGTGCGCCGCATCTTCCCTGATCTGTGGCCGGAACACGCGAAGGCTGCGGGGGAAACGTTCAAGGCCGCGGGCTACAAGTTCCTGATCGACCAGAACGCCCAATTCGAGGACGGCTACTTCCCGATCACCATTTCCAATGTCTACGAGCGGCGCGTGTCGGCGGCCATCGGCTATCTCGATCCAGGCACCCGGATGCGCGAGAACCTGACGATATCGACGGACACCCAGGTCTCAACGCTGCTGTTCGAGGGGATGCGCTGCATTGGCGTAAAGGCGCAGGTCGGTGGGCGGGAGACGGAATTCCGCGGCCGCGAGGTCATCCTGTCGTCGGGCGCGATCCACTCGCCGGCGCATCTGCTGCGCGCCGGCATCGGGCCCGCGGCGCATCTGCGCGACGTGGGGATCGAAGTGCGCGCGGCGGTGCCGGGCGTTGGACAGCGGTTGCAGGATCATCCCGCGGTCGCCGTCGCCGCCTTCATCAAGCCGTTCGCGCGCATCGTCAACGACTATACGCGGCGGCATATCTATCTGGCGCTGCGCTATTCGTCGAAGCTCGATGGCATCCCGCCGGGCGACATGTTCACCGTGGTGACCAACAAAACGTCGTGGCACGCGGTGGGCGAGCAGATCGGCTCATTCATCATCACGGTCTACAAGACGTATTCCGAGACAGGCGAGGTAAAGCTCGCCTCGCGCAACTGGTCGGACGAGCCGATCGTCGATTTCAACCTGCTGTCGGATCAGCGCGACCTGGAGCGGATGATGGATGGCGTGCGCCGGTTCGGCGCAATGCACCTGACACCGACGATGCAGTCGGTGACCGCCGATCCTTTCCCCGCCAGCTACAGCGACAAGGTCCGCCAGGTCGGGCTCGTGAGCAAGAAGAACAAGTGGATCACCGATGCGCTGGCCAAGGCATTGGATGGACCGGCGGCACTGCGCAGCTACCTGATCCGGACCCTGGTGATGGAGGGCGTCACGCTCGAGGACCTGATGCGCGACGACGAGGCGCTTGAGACGTTCGTGCGCAAGGCGGCGGTGGGAGTGTGGCATGCGTCCTGCACATGCAGGATGGGCAGCGAGGACGATCCGATGGCGGTCACCGATCCCGCCGGGCGGGTGCGCGCGGTTGAGGGGCTGCGCGTGGTGGATGCCTCGATTTTCCCGGTGGTGCCGTGCGCGAACACGAATTTCCCGGTGCTGATGACCGCCGAGAAGTGCGCCGACGCGATCCTCGCGGGGGCGTAGGGGGTTTCCAAGGGGGGCGGCTGTTGCTATAGGCCCGCCCCTTGGTCGGGCGCATAGCTCAGTTGGTAGAGCAGCTGACTCTTAATCAGCGGGCCCAAGGTTCGAGTCCTTGTGCGCCCACCAATATCAATGACTTAGTCGAGGTGGCTTCCCCGACTTCCCCGACGGCTGCCCTAGGCGTTTCAGTCCTGTTCCCTCGACTCAACGCCAGGATGCAGCGCTGTCTCGCGCCTGGGGATGCTCCTGGCGCTGTCTCGCCGCCGCGACACATTGCTCTGTGGTGCGGCGCTGATCCCGCCGGACCATCTGAGGCGTCAGATGGCCAGAGTGCGCGCCGAAGGCGATCACGCCAACC
>Ga0070730_10005463_pt1 | contig 10967 bp, 7 predicted proteins | sample Coa_R1_3_FD_66447 | JGI IMG/M metagenome (GOLD analysis project Ga0070730, IMG submission 66447) | Surface soil microbial communities from Centralia Pennsylvania, which are recovering from an underground coalmine fire - Coalmine... | ecosystem: Environmental > Terrestrial > Soil > Unclassified ... | reverse complement strand
TCCAACTGGATTTCGCCGTTCAAGCCGGAAAGATGAAATGGAAAATCGCCATAAGCGAGGTTCAAGTCATGGACCTGCAAGGCGCCGTGGAGCAGTGGCTGCGCCGGACTGCCGTTGAGGCTAAGGTTCACCTCGGAATGGCCAGTGGCGTGGATGGCGGGATCCAACAGACTGAGCAGCGCGTTGTCAGAATTCCCATGAGCGGAAACACTGAGAAGGGCGGGATCACCAAAATGAATTGCCCCTTCGACTTGGAGGTTGGTGGACGGGCCCCGCATTTGAAATGGACTGGCTGTAAGAACGCCTCCGGTAAAGTGGAGATCGATGGGGCCACCGTTCGACCAGGCCATATCGGCCACGTTTACTTTCAGATTTGCGGTCTGGCCCTGTATCTCCAACCTGTTTAGATCTTTTAGCGGACCTTTGATGTGCAGCGTGCCAGTCCCTGAAACGAGTGCGTTAAATTTACTGCCGGAAACCAGGCGAATCCACGGGTCGGCGCGAAAGTTTGTATACTCCCCGTTTAATTCGGCGGGCCAATCGCCCACTGTTTGAGCCTCGCCTGATAGACGGACGCCTCCGCCTGCTCCCTGACTTGCAATCTGCAACTGAAGTTTCTGTCCCTGCCAATCCAGTTGGGCATGGAGATCGCCGATGGGCATTCCGTGCAATAGAACATTGTGGATATCGAAGGTGGAATTGAACGCAGGATTTTCAGGCGTGCCATGACCGCGAAGGTCAAAGCTCGAAAGACTGGCCTGAATTTCCTGGAAGGCGCGGCCAAAATTTTGAGTTTGGGCAATGGATTGAAGATCGGAGGGCAAAAAATCGCGCCCGTGAAGCTCAATCGTGAAATTTCGATCTGTCGTGGTGTATTGCGCCCGGCCCTCGAGATTTGATTTGCCTTTGGCGATTTGGATTTCGTCAAGGTTCCACACGGATCCCACGACACGAACCTTTGCGGCGAGAGAATCAAATGGCACTTGCAGAATTTGTCCATGGTTGATGTGAAATTGACCGGCGCCGGCGAGGTTTGCGGGCGTTCCATCAAGGCTGATCTGTCCGGTTAAATCACCTTTCATCGGATAGGACAGGCCCAGAGTGGTTTGCAGTCCTTCGATTGACGAATTCTGGGCGCTGGCTGCAAGGTGCGCTGGTTCGTCACGGGCAAGCACCCAATTAATAAGATGGGCATTCGCGTCGATGGCCAGATTTGATGTTCCCTGCTGCAAATGACCGTCCGTGACTTCAACATAACTTTGTGTTGCTCCAACTGTGCCTGAGAAAGCATCCCACTTTGCCCCGCGATATCTGAACGCTCCTGCTTCAACGCGCCCACGAATGTCGGTGGCGGTGATGGGCCCTGTAACCGTCCCGGAGAATGTGGCTTGCGACCTCAACTCGAGTGGTATTGGTTGTGTTGCCTGAACTAAATATTCCGCCAAGCGGCGCCATTCCTCAAAATCGGAACTTGCAAGCTGAACCGAAAGTTTTGAGCCGGCTTCGCCCGCCGTCCCTTGAGCCATGACGGACGAATGAGGTGTTTGGAACGTCGCATTTGTGAAATCAACCTGCAGGCCGTGATCCAGAGTAGCAGTTCCCATGGCGCTTCCCCCTATGGGCACGGATCCTGCAACGTTTTTATTTTTCGGACTAAATTTCAAATCAAACTGGGACTTGAAGTCATTGAGCCGCCCTTTCCATGTCGCGCTCAAACTGCCTTGCAAACTCGAGGCCGGCGGCAGGTGCGTGGAAATGGTGTGCAAGCCGGGAAAAGACAGTATCGTTCCGGCCATATCAATGCCTTGAACCTGCGTGTGGAGAACAAAGAGGGGCAGCGAGCCGGCAAGCGAAATCTCACCCGTACCCTGGGCCGTGCCACCCAGAACTGAAAGTTTGAGATTGGAAATGGTAATGTGGTTTCCATTGCCCAAAAAGCCTGCCGATAAGTCAAAGCGGCCGGGGTTGAAGGTCGGCGAGGGAATAACAAGTTGATGACCCTCAGCTCGTCCTTGCAGCGACCATTTATTTTTGTCGTAAGTTGCGACGCCCTGAAGGGCCACTTTACCCGTGCCGGCATTTTGAAAACGAAAAGCTTTGGCCAATACGGGATAGCCTCCTTGGGCGGAGAAGGTGACGGTCGCCTGCATCGTTGGCGTTGTCTGCAGCTTAAGCGAGCAACTCCCGTCGAGGCCGGACCCGCGCCAGGTTAATGAATTGAGGGTGAGGGCTGTACGATCGAACTGAAACCGGCCCGCCACTGTCCCGGCCGGCAGCGCCCATCGGGCGCCTTCGGCGGTGGCTTGAGAGGACGAAAAGTCGCCCTGGTAGTGATGCAATAAATTCCCGTGCAGTTGAAAGGCAACATCGCGCGCGGTTACATCCAAAGGCATTTGCTGATCGTTCAAGAAGATATTGGTGTGGAGAAATGTAACTCTTCCAATGGACAAATTCAGGATATCGTTGAGGGTGTTTTCACCGTGGGCGGACATCCCCGGCCCTGGAAGATTGTTCGATCCGTCAGATTTTGTCCGCACGTGCACCTCTGCGTTGTCCCAATCAAGGGTTCGCAGAATTACATCTTTACGGAAGAGAGCAGTGGGATTGATGCCCATCACTACAGTTTCCGCTGTGAAGAGGGGAGGCGCAGATGTCGGCTCCGTGCCATGGAGGATGAATCCGTGAAAGGTAATTTGAAAGATTAATGGCCTGAAGCTAAACCCCCGGACCTCAACCCGGCCCCCCGTCACGCTTTTCACTTTGGCAATCACGCGTCCTTCCACAATATGGCGAAACCACAGCGTGCTCATCACAAGGTAGCCAACCACCGCCAGCCCGCCGAGGGCGATGAGGAAGTAGATGATTTTGCGAAATGGTTTGGACACCCGGCTCCTTCTCTCTGATGATCTTCCCGCCGCCTTGGGATCAAAATGGCTGAACGGTTACCCGATGACTCCGTTTCAGGTTTTCCAGCCACGAGGTAAGCAATTGGTCAATTTTCTTCTGCGTAAGAATTTCCCGAATCTGGCCTTCAACCTCAGCCAAAGGAGGCGCGGGAACTGTTCCCCGCCGCGTCAATTCGGGCACAAACGTTTTTTGATAATACGTCTTAATATCCGCAGGCTCCACCTGGGCAGACGGGCGCAAGCGCTGGTCAATGAGCCGCAAGATGCGCTGACGGTCACGAAGCCGCTCGATAACATTTTGCTCACTCAAACCAAGAGACCGGAGGGCGGATTGGAAAGCCTCTTCGCTTCCAAATTTCCTGCGAATTGCCGCCAGCTCTTCAGCGGCGGTGTGAGGGGGATCGGCTGCTGGAATGCCCTCTACGTCGGCTTCCCGCAGCAAGAGCAACTGATTGATTTGGCGGTCCCGAACGAGTTCCATGGTTGCCCTGTCAGGCGAAGTCTCAGACACCTTCGAATTCAGGAAAAGCTCGAAACGGTAGGCGTTTTCAACATCGCTGCGGGTAATCGCAATGTTGTCAACCGAAGCGACGACGCGGTCCAAAGTTTCACTCTGGGCGGCCATGGTGGCGCTGAATCCGCCATAAATTGAAACCGCCAATGAAAGCCCCATCAGAATGTTTGTCCGACGCCCAGGAAAAATTGAATGTTTGATAATTGGCTCACCCCCAAACCCCCAGGAATTTGCACTTGATAACGCGGTGGATTTAAATTATATCCCACGTCAAAGCGCAACGGCCCCAGTGGCGTCATATATCGCACACCGAAGCCAATGGCGTGAGTGGTGTAATCGAGATCCGTCGGAGAATTCTGCCTGACCTTCAGCAAGCGCATCTTGCGGACGCTTGAATAAACATTTCCGAAATCGTGGAATAAAACGAATCCGAGGCGGTTCTCCTCCAGCCGGACGCGCAGTTCGAGTGAATTCAGGAACAGGGCATTGCCTCCCACGGGAAAGCCGGTCAAGGGGTCGCGCGGTCCCGCCTGATTGATGGAGAATCCGCGATCCGATTCGCTGCCCCCCATAAAAAATCGCTCGGGCAGTGGAATATCATGCGTAAAAATAACCTGGCGGGGCTGCGTTGCAGTGGCAGGAATAATAATCTGCCGCAAGGCTCCGAACGGCGATTCAATGCCGATCCGCGTATTACGAGCGAAAGTAAGATGAGGGCCGATCTGATAGTAAGTGGAATTTTGTCCTGAGAAACGCAGGAAATTCGCCTGCGATCCCAGCTTGTCCACTGAGATCCCGGCATCGGCCAGAGTGTAGGAGCCTTTGGTGGCGTCCGCCGGATTGTCACGACGATCGTTAATATAACTTGCGCCCAGCATGCCGATGCGCGCCGGACGGCTGAAAAGTGGTATTTGGTTGGGCGAAATGTGCAGGGTAGAAACATCAACAAGAACGTTCCGGTATGTGTATCTCAGCAGAAGCAGGGCGGAAGGACCATAATGTTTCTCTACGCCGACGGACGCTTCGGAGCGTTCGGCTGAAAATGTCTGGACATCCCGGCTGCGATCGAATAATCCGGTCAAACGCAGACCCAGGTCTGGCCGGGCCGGCAGGTGGGGAATGAGATAACTTGTTCCGGCACTCGTTTCCAAATTGGAAAACTGTCCGCGAAGAGTAAAAGTCTGGGCCCTGCCCCCCACGTTCAATCGGCTGAGATCCAGCGACAGGCGCGGACTGACCTTGAATTGCCCCTGTGGTTGATTGCCTCCCAGTCGCTGGAATTCGATTCCTCCGCCATACCCTACTGTCCATCGGCGGGCTTCCTCCATTTTCACGAGCAACGTTTTTTGTGTCTCAGGGCTCTGAGGGTCCTGTGGGCCGATCTGCACCTGGTTGAAGATGCCAAGGTCATAGAGATTGCGCTGCGAATCATAAATAGCGCTCTGGTCAAGGGGGGCGCCGGCCTTCAACAGGATATTGCGCTGGATGATTCCCTCTCGAGTGTGCTCGTTACCCATCAACAAGACCCGCTGAATCTTTTCCTGTGGCCCGGGGTGGATGTCGTAATCAAGGTCAACGTCGTGGGTGGGAGACGCGGGCAGGGCCTTCCAGCTTGCTGTTGCCTGGTTGTATCCATGATCGCGGAGATACCCAAGAATCGATTCTTGATTTCCCTGGGCGCGCGTTGGAGAGAATGGCTGGCCGGGTTTAGTGCCCAGGGTTGGCGTGATGTTCTTTTCCATTTCGGAATCAACGCCGTGTAGTTTCAATTGGCCCACGTATGTTCGCGGCCCTTCTTTGATTTCAAAAGTTATGAAAAGATGGTTTGGTTGGTTGTCAAAATTATCGTCAAGGTGAGGAGTCACTTTGGTATCTGGAAACCCCTCCGCCTGGTAATACGCGGTAAGGGCTGTAACATCGTGGGCCAGAAGAGCGTGGCTGAAAATTCCGCGCCAAATGAAAGGAATATCCTTTGTCTGAATAGTCAATAAGGGAGTCAGTTCGTCATCCGTTAAATCCTTGTTACCCTTGAACTCAAAACCATCAAATTGTCCTGCCGGACCCATGGTTACGTTGTAAGTGATATCGACTTCCTGCGTGACGGGATTCACATTGCGCTCACCCGGGGCTTTGACTGAAAAATAACCCAGCCGCTCAAAGTAATCCTCCAGATTTCGTTGGCCCTGTTGAACCGCAAAATCATCCGTAACCCCCTCGGCGAACATGGGGAGGAGTCGTTTTAAATTATCCAATGAAACTTTGGCGCCGACGATGCGCAGCTTTACCAATGGTCCTGCTTCCACCTGGAGGACAAGCTTTTCTGAATGCTGGGCATGATCATAAAGTCGTTGCTGAACGTTGGTGTATGCCTGAAGTCGTTTTTGCTTCAGATAAAACTGATGAATTCGGAGCAGTCCCCGCTCCAGTCGGGAAGAGGTCATTTGCTTCCCGGGACGCCAGCGGGCAATGTCAATCAGACGTTGTGCAGAAACGATGGCATGACCTTGAATTTCAACCCCGCTCAATACAGCCGGCCGCCCCGCAACAATTGAAAATTGAATGGCGGCTTCCTGGGTATCCGGGTCTTTCCTCACGGTTTGATTAATTCTGGCCTCGTAATATCCTTCCTCAGCAAGCGTTGCCGCAAGGTGTTGCCGGGCCTTGGTCAAGTCTTCATCAGTAAGGGGCTGGCCCAGGCGCAGTCGTGCGCCGGTGGCCAGGCTTTCCGAATTGAGAGGATGGGGCGCGCCGTCTACACTGACCACGCCCACAAAATACTGAGCCTTTCCGAAAAATACCACCTCAACACCCGCGCCCTTTGCCTGGGTATCGGCGCGCAATTCCAGGAAGCGCCCCGTGGCATAAAGGTTTTTGAGGCTGGCGCTGATCCTGGAACGGTCAAGCGGCTCGCCGATTTTCTGGACAATCAGTTGATCGAATCTCTCGATACTCATGTGGGCGTCGCTTTCCAGGCGAATGCTCACGACCTTGCTGCCCCACTGCGGAGTGGCATTCGCCGGGCTGACCCAGAGTAAAGTTGCGACGGCGAATCCTAAGAAGAAACGCACAACCATTAGATGTCGGCGGGCGGGAAAGAAGGCTCTTCGAGTCTGGAAGAAATCCGTGGAATTGAAAACGGGAGACATCCTGAGATTCAGATTTGAAAACCGGCCTGTGAGACTGGAAGACGCCTCCATGATTTTAAATATTGTGGCGACAGTCGGTTATTATACTTCGGTTTTTTCTGCTCAGCCGGTTATCTGCAAGACGGCTGGCAATGATTACTGCCCAGAGATCCTGGTGGCGCGCACCCGCGTCCCCACCAGTGTATTTAGTAAATTGTCATGTGGGAAGCCTTGTCCCAGGTGCTGGCGGAAACCTTCTGCGCTCGCGCAACCTGAAAGTTTTCCAGCGCGCTCCGCCATCGCTCTCATCATCGTGCCCATGTCGGCAATGCCTTGCTGGGCGCTGAGAAATGCGCGCTGGCTTTCATGGCAGGCCAGCATTTGTTCTTTGCGGGAGAGCTTGGGCGCGATGTCCACAAAAAGGGTGGAATGAATTTCTTCTCCCAGGATATCACGGCCGCCGAAAGGTTCAGTATAGTAAAGGTGGGGCACCGAGCGGATGGGGCGGGCTGCCTTGCGACTGCCGGTCTGAAAGTTGGGGGCCATGGCGCCGAAGCAGGCGGTCTGGCAAAGGCGGCTGGTGGTTTCATGATCGACCATGTAATCCACAGGTGAGTGAGTGAAAACCAGGTCGGGATTTGCGGCGCGCAGGGCTTGCATCACTTTGCCCAGTGTTCGCCGGTCATAGAAAATATTCAGATCTTTTTCCATCAGGCAGGAATAACCAGCCTCAATCATTTTCGCCGCGCGTGCCGCCTCCTCGCGGCGAATGCGAGAGATCTTTGCGGCGGGCAAGATCGTGCTTCCACAATCGCCGGCCGTCATGGTGGTGATGTGAATTCTGGCTCCGCGGTCTGCCAAAATGGCCAGCGTCCCCGAGCAAAGAAATTCGGCGTCATCAGGATGAGCGAATAGCGCAAAAACGTTGATGGTTTGATACGTCAATTGATCGGTGTCCGGCAGCCGGCTTACCTGGCCGGGGCAAAGGACGCAGTGAGCCGATAGGTTCCCCAGGCAACCTCGATGTTGCCGCGGTCCCCTTTGCTCGTGAGTTGAATGTCCATGGCGTCCACGGCGTCCCTGCCTTCTTCCACTTCCATCGGAATTTCGGCAAGCTTGGTGCTGGGTTGATAATGGGCGCGGTCTTTACTGGAGACCACTAAATTCCATTTTCCCGGCTCCACATAGCGTACCATCAGGAAATTCTTTCCTTTGGGGACCCGCGTACCGCCAAAATCCAAATCTCCGTCAGATTCAATCGTGGTGGGAATGTCAGCACCCATGCGCCAGAGGTCGCCGGGATGAAGCAGCTTCATCAAGTCGCGGCCCTTCAGCGTTGGCCGGTGAAATTCGATTGAAACTTTGGTGTTGCCGATGGTCGCTTTGGCTGACCCGGGTTCGTTGCCGTGGGCCAGCGCAAGGTGAGGCAGAATTGCCAGCGCGCCAAAAGTCATTATCGTGATGAAGATCCGATTCAGTTTCATGATAGTTCTCCTTTCCTTTTTCCTTTTGAGAAGTGCAATTCAATCCGTGGTCAGCGTTTCCAAAATGCATCTGCCCTTCGCGGTGCGTGCGGGATGCGGCGTTTATTTTAATACATTCGAAAGATATTTCCGCAGTTCTTCCGGCGCCACATAGCCCACCCAATGATGGACGATCATTCCTTTCCCGTCGATCAGAAACAGGGTTGGAAAAATTGAAATTTTTCCGTAGGCGGTATCACTTTCCCCGGTCCAGTCCACAACAGGGAAGTTGATCTTTTGTTCCTTGATATACCGTTGCCGGACTGCATCGTCGTAACCCAATCCTAATAGTTTATCAGCGTTGGCGCCCACCACCGTAAATCCATGGGAGGAATACTCCTGCTGTAATGCCACCAAGTGCGGAGCCTCTTTCATGCAAGGTGGACAGCCGGTAAACCAGATATAAAGTAGCACGGCTTTGCCCGAAAGGCTGGCTGAGTCAATCGTCCGGCCATCCGGGCCCGCGAGATTGAAGTTGGGCGCGGTCTTGCCCTCCCAGCCGCCCAGTTGGCGCTCCACGGACTGCCCAAAGCGGGGGTCGCTACGAATCATTTCCACATCGACTTGGGTGATTTCTCCTGTCTTGCCGTCCCGAGTAAGAAAGCGCGGCACTCGCGGGTCCGATTCCATCACACGGAGCAGGACGTCCGCCGCGTCCGCATTATGCAGATCGAATTGCTGGGCAATGGTGCGCAATCTGGGAGGAGAGCCGTATTTCTCCTGGTACTGGGCCAGAAATAAGGGAATGCGAAAAAAAGCGCTGTAAAGCTTGTTGAGGGCCTGCCGTTCCTCGGGTTTGGTAAAAACGGTGTTATAAAGTTCGCTCACCACCAGCGGCTCGCCGGGCCGGACATGCCCGCGAAGATAATCAATCACACGCGTTTCTGCGTCGGCAGGTTGCGTTGGGTGGACGATGCGCTTGGATGAGGCTTGCAGATTCCCCGGCGACCAGGTCGGCCCGCTTCCCAGCATCGCCGTCGTAACGAAAAGGGAAAGTAAAATGAATTTCTTGTTCATGGATCTTCTGCCGCACCCACGATTTCGGTTGCGAGGTTGAAATCCTAATAAAGAAAACAATCAATTCAAATTAAGGTTTGTTAGCCCCGGCCATATTGGCGGACCAGATTTGCCAATGAAAAATTAAAGAGTATTTCATGTATTGGGCCAAATAGCTCCATCCATGGTTGCCAGGGCGCAAATGAAATTCGTGGGCAAATCCGTGTGCCGTCAGAATTTTGTCCAGGAGCTGGGCGCCTTCTTCAAAACCATAGCGGTCTTGCTCGCCGCAATCGAAGTAAAGTTTCAGGCTGTGAAAGTTCTCCGGATGTTCGGCCAGCGTGAGAGGGCTGTTGGCTTCCCAATAAGATTCGCTGAGCGGAGAGCCAAAGGGGCCTTGCAGCACTTTGGCGTAAAATCCCCAGCGGCCTTCCGTGGGAAGAGGGTTGGGAAACTTGGGCAGAAGCGCGGCGCTCTGCGCGCTGGCGGAGCCGAAAACGTCGGGATGGCGCATGGCCAGGTGCAGCGCGCCATAGCCTCCCATCGATGAGCCGCTGATGCCCCTCATAGCCGCATTCGGAATCGTGCGATATTTTTTATCGATGGCCGGGACCAATTCTTGGATGAAAAAATCCTCGTAGCGCTCGTGGCCGTCCATGGAATTGATGTAGAAGGTGCGGCCGCCGTCGGGAAGCACAACAATAAATTTCCCCACCTGCCCATCACTTAACAGGTTGTCGAGGATTTGTTTTCCTCCGCGCTCGCCCCAGCTTGTCTCGTGTTCAAAGAGTCCGTGAAGAAAATAAAGCACGGGATACCGCGTGTTGGTTGCGGAGGCGTAATCCGAGGGTAGAGCGACACAAGTGTTCACCGAGCGGCCCAAAATAGCGCTGGGTATGGCATCGCACTGAATGGTGGTGGCCGAGGGTGGCCCCGCGGGGCGGGCTGTCATTTTTGCAGCCGACAGTCCCCAAACCGTCACACACAAGATGCATGTTGCAATCCATTGCTGCGCAGTTTGAAGCGATGAGAGATTCGGAAAACGAAATGATTTCCTCATTGGTTGAATTAGTGAGGCACCGGCGAAGTTGAACGGCTTTGGTCCGTTTCCACGTAAACATGAGCTTTACCGCTTTTCGATCCGACGCCCACTGCGCCGCCGGCTTCATGGTTCCCCGAATGAGTCGGGTCAACCGAACCGTAGGCTTCTCCGTGGATATTTCGCCGCGCGTGCTTTGTGGTTATGCCAGGTTCAGATTTTAAGGCTGAATCTTCATCCTGAGATGCAGGCTTGAATTCAAGCACGGAATCCACGCTGCCTCCGTCGGAGGCTTTGCCCTTTTGCTGATCCTTGGAATTCTTCTTCGCGGCCTCGTGCGCTGCGCCTCGCGCGGCATTCGCCGTGCTCACTTGCATGACATCGCTGAGGATTGGCTTGGCTTCTGCTTTTTTGGAGAGGCTATGTTTTTGAGAACCGGATGCAGCAGCAGGTGAATTTTTCTTTGCGTCGTCCTGTGCGATTGCCATAGTCGAGACGAGCAGCACGAGGGTTGCGAGCAGGATCCCGATTTGTTTTTGAAAAACGCTCATCATCAGCACCAAATTGTATTAGCACCACCGTCACAATCTGCTTCATTCTGACTTGAATCGCTGTGCCGCGTCAAGATTAGGTGCCGGGCCGCGCACTGAATATCAGGGCATCGACGTTTTATAGCAACCAGTTAAAGCAGAGTGCTGAAGTTTCCCTCGGCGTCAAATTGAGGATGAAAACTTTCTGGACTCATGCGCCACGCATTATAAAAGGGCGCCCCTTTCGGAGTAGGCTAAAGGTGTTGAGCAGTCAACCTACTTTGGACGAAAGGAGCACCCTATGCATAGTGTGAAATATATCGGATTGGATGTC
>Ga0070730_10005462_pt1 | contig 10968 bp, 13 predicted proteins | sample Coa_R1_3_FD_66447 | JGI IMG/M metagenome (GOLD analysis project Ga0070730, IMG submission 66447) | Surface soil microbial communities from Centralia Pennsylvania, which are recovering from an underground coalmine fire - Coalmine... | ecosystem: Environmental > Terrestrial > Soil > Unclassified ... | reverse complement strand
CTTTTCTGAAAGCTTGCCACTTTCTCAGCAGTGCGAGAGAATAGAGAGGAAGGAAGATCATCAAAAGAATGGGGAATATTTTGTATGGATGCGCCCTACCTCCTCTCACAAATCGACATCTGGTGCCAATGGGATCAGACCTTCGAGCAGCAGGCCCATCAACTGCGTCAATTCTTCTCCGCTCACCCTGATACGTTGCAGACCCTTCTGCTTTTCTTGCTGGAGTCCAGGGGGCAGCAGCCGACCAAAAAATGGCTGGCACAGTGGAAACACCATCGTTCGGCATTACCTGATCCTCTGATGCAAAGCTGGTTGCAGGGTCTGGCTGGCAAGAAGCAGTGGTATGCGAGGCGGGCGACAGAAACAGAGTGTGTGACGTTGCAACAACACGCCTCAGGCCAGACGGGAAATGTGAGAATATACGTCATAAGGGGCCGCACTCTTCAAGTGCGTGCTCCGCGTGCCAATCCCGCGCATGCTGTCGGCGATTTCGTCTCGTGGCATCTGGAGGATTTACAGTGGTATCAGGGCCTACTCGATGAAGATGCTGAGCTGACAGCCAATATTGGCCGTGGAGCTTGCTGGGCTCTTGCTGATTTTCCTGATCAGGGTGTTCGTGAACAACTCACACAACTCGCGATCAAACACGTACGGGCCGCCGTCTGGGCATTGGCAACCATCGGCGATGACGATGCCATTGCTCGTCTCAACTTAGTGACTACCTGTACTTCAGATAGGCAGACATTGAAAAAGATTCACGAGTCTCTCGATCTGCTTGCTAACAGGCGAGACATGAGCCGTGAAGAGATGGCCGATCAACTGGTCCCCACACACGACCTGGACGAGCTGGCTGAGCGTGTCTGGCACACGGAAGGCTATCGTGTCACACTCTCACTCACCCCAGGTGGTCGTATTCAGCGGACAATTGTTAGCAGTGACGGAAAAATCCGACGCACGCTTCCTCCAGGTCATGAAGGACTCTGGCAGGAGGTGCTCACCGAGAGCCAGGCTCTCTCAAAAACCCTCTCTACCCAGAAAAACCGGCTAGAGGAGGCAATGGTGGTCGGACGGAGGTGGCCTGTCGAGCGGTGGAAGGCGATCTTTGGTTCGCATCCCATCTCAGGACATCTTGCTCATCGGCTCGTCTGGAAAATAAAGGACCCAGATGTCCCCCAGGCTCTGTATGTTTTTCCGGGTCGCGATGAGGACTGGTATACCGTCAATGGCGAAGTCAGAGAACCATCAGCACAAAGCAGGCTTTCTCTTGCCCATCCCATCGAGATGCCAGCCGAAGAGCACGCTCGCTGGCAGCATTTTATTGTGACGCAGCAGATAGTGCAACCATTCAAACAGATGTTTCGCGAAACCTATCCGCTGACTCCGGCAGAAGAAGCTGTCAGGACCTATAGTACGCGTTTCGCCGGACATGTGGTGCCCTACCAGCGAGCCACTGGTCTGGCTAATCATCGAGGCTGGTCAGGCAAAAATAATGGTCATGGCGTCTTGCTCTGCTGGCGTGATTTTCCGGCCATACGTGCTCATCTCTGGTGCGGATCTGGACTGGAGGGAACTGTTCTTCAGCAGATAGCGTTTTATCCTCTCGATCACCCTATCTTACTCTATCACCCTGACCTCACACTTGATGAATCCTGTCTTATGCTCCGTGAGATTGATCCCATCATGTTTTCTGAGGTGATGCGGGATATCGATCAGTATGTCGTGGCGGCCAGCCTGGGAACCGATGAGAACTGGCAAGATGCAGGAGATCGTATCCCGGGCATTGTCAGGCAACATGCCGAGCAGGCCAAAATGCGCATAGATCTCTTCCGAGAGTTGCTTCCCTTGCTGGATCTGGCTAATCACGTCCAGCTAGAGGGAGATTGTGCCCTGATCCAGGGGACACGGGCCCGCTATAAAGTGCATCTGGGGAACGGCTCTGTCTATGTGACCCCTGATGGTCGCTATCTGTGTATCGTTCCCACTAGCAAAACATCCTCGCTCTATCTGCCCTTTGAGGAGACGGATCTCAAAACGATGGAAATTCTGAGCAAAATCCTGTTGCTGATCGCTGATGATCGAATTACCGATCCCACCATTCTGCGGCAATTGCCGCGATCAAGAGGAGACCAATAAGATGGAAAGCTTTACCGTGACGATTGAGCAGCGAACACCCGGCAAATCAGCATTGCAAGAGGAAGATCCTCTCGTGTTGAGGCTGTTTCAGCCATCCATCTCGGCGGCTGAGCTGATCCGCCGCACGGTGGAAGAGCGTGTACGCGAGGCTGCTGCTGCTCATCACCTTGTCGAAGGTCTACAAACGCATCAGGCGGCTGAACCGGGCCCTCTCATAAACGGTGAGATACAGGATCAGGTCCAGCAAGGGAAGGGCGATGGTTCCTTCAGACCTTGCCCCAGGGTTGATACAGAAAAAGAAGTGGAGAAAGCGCTGCAAGCCTTTGCATCTGGCCGATATCTGCTGCTGGTAGGGAAGCGACGTATTCACTCGTTGGATGAGGAGATTGCCCTGACCCTGGAAACAAAGGTCGTATTTCTCCGCCTGCTCCCCCTGATTGGTGGATGAGGGAAACTCTTCTCTTCCAGCTTTTTCTCTCTCAATAAGAATATATGTGAGGCCTTTTATCATCTTATTCCCCTCTGGAAGCCTCATCTAGTATTTTACATCTCTCTTAGGGGTATGTGGTGCAAACATAGAGTTGCAGCCTGCCTGGTGCTGCTCAATCACCCAGAACAGATCAAGGAACGTCCAGCGCTGGAGCAGATTCTGGTGAACCTCTCCCTCGACGAGTTGAAAGATCTGGTCATTACACTCTCAAATACGCTTCCTGGCTTGGCAGAAGCACTTGACCAGAGCACGCGAGGCCTATCGGATCTTGAGCCGCGATGAGGAGTGGAAGGCCTATTTGAGCGAATTGTTGCAAGTGCATGGGAGGAAGTATAAGCTGGTACCCTTGCTGAAGGCGATACCATAACTGCTCTGAGAGAAAAACACTATGCAGATTGTGATACATGAGGCGAGTCGCGCCGATCTTGCAAAGATCCAGACCATCCTGAGACAGGCTCAACTATCAACCGATGATATCCTTGTAGAGGGAACACGCTACTGGCTCGCCGAAGATGCGGATAGAAGCCCTATTGGGGTCGTTGGCCTGGAACTGGGGCGAACAGCAGTCTTGCTGCGTAGTGCTACTGTCAATCCATCATTTCAGGGGCAAGGCTGGGGCACTTCTCTGGTCCAATGGGCCCTGGATACAGCAACTTGTACAGGTTATCACTATGCCTACCTCTTCAGTACGGGTGCAGGAGCCTACTGGCAACGACTCCAGTTTCAGGAAGTTCCGGTAGCTGAACTGGTGGCTGCTTTACCAGAGGCGCCACAGGTCAAGCAGTATGAGCAACTGGGTTGGTTGCCGACTGAGATTGCGTGGCGACGCAATTTAAAATGAAGGTCGAACTAATAGGACAAACCATCATACATTGCATGAAATATCCGGTTGCGAACTATAAAAGAGATAATATCTACCGTAGCAGGAGGAGCAGCAAGGGTACATTTCTTTCAAGGGCATATTGAGCCACCTCGCGCAGATCGAAAAGCGCCTGAACTCCATTCTGGTAAAGAAGATCCTTATAAGCCTCATTGTTTTCTGAAGGAAAGCTACTGTCCCACCTTCTGGCAATACGTCTTATGGGCTCATCACTGGTCTGAGCAAGCACGAGCGGAAGAGCCTGGGAAAGCCGATAGATCCATGCGGATATCCCATCAGACCAGAGATCCTCTTCCAGGAGGCCATGTGTGCAAGCTGGCACCTGCAATCCTTCGGCAATCATGGAGCGGCAAAGCGCATCAATATCTTCAGGCCAGTGCAGATGGAGGGTGCTCGCGCGGCTGGGCGACGAGGATGAGGATACACGTGGTGAAGCCATAGTTGGGTTGGCTCGTCGAGGGGATCGGCGGATGATCGAGCCATTGATCAAAGCTCTGGAGGCTGGTCTTTCTGGAAGCCTGCTTCTGGAGGCTGCGGCTGAGATTGGTGATCCGCGTGTGTATCCAGCCCTGGTCCGGCTGCGTGAGGGATGGGATGATGAGAAAGGAAAGCCCGAAATGTGTGATCCTTCGTGGGAAGAAGACGCACCAGAAGCGGTTTGCGATGTGTCTGCTGAGCAGATCCTTCTCTCAAGCCAGGGAAAAGGCTAGCGAGGGATTGATGCCGCCGAAATCGTGCATCTCCTTGATGATTTTGCCTTACCCGCTCTTCCCCGTCATCTACTGGTCGTCAACCTGGGAGCCCCTTCCGGAGTGCAGGAACGCCTCGTCGGACGTCAAGGGCAGTTGGGGACGGGCAATCTCGTCATTCTCCCGGCTGGAGCGCCCACTACCTGGCATCTGGAGCACCGAGGAGAGGTCCGCCATCTCCATCTGTATCTGGCCCCTGCTTTCCTCCAGCAGGTGGCCGCTTCGATTGATCTCAATCCTGATACAAGCGAAAGTCATCTAGCGTCGCAGTTCAAGCGCCTCACGGGACAGACGCCGAAACAGGCCCGGTGATGCTGCGCAAGAAGATGATGAAGATCCGCAAGATTATGGTGGCCTGATAGGGGAAAGTCATGCTACATTAGAAATAGCTCCCTATTCCACCATGGGAGCCGTGACGAAAACAGCAAACCGCGTGCAAGAGGAAGGAGCAGTGCATGTTACGTACGTATCTGACCACATCCTGGCAATTGCGCTATCCCATCATCGGGGCTCCCATGGCGTATGTGGGACGAGGCCGTCTGGCCCACGCTGTCTCAGAAGCCGGAGGGCTGGGCATGATCGGGATTGGCAGTACCGAGTCAGTGGACTTCCTGGCGCGAGAAGCCGGGATCGCTCGTGGGGCGAATCAGCAGCGTTATGGGATCGGGCTACATGCCTGGGCGATCCAGCAAAGGCCAGAATTGTTGCGCGCCGCAATCGAAGCTCATCCCTGGCTCATCTCCATTTCATTTGGCTCTCCCGCTCCCTATGTGGAAACGATCCATCAGCATGGGATCCGGCTTGCCACACAGATCAATACACGTGCTGATGCTCAAGAGGCTGTGCAAGCTGGGGTTGATCTGATTGTCGTCCAGGGAACAGAAGCCGGAGGGCACATCAGCGGCTCGGTGAGTACGCTTCCTCTGTTGCAATCGGTGCTTGAGGTCGTGAAGGTCCCCGTCGTGGCGGCTGGAGGGATCGCGTCGCCTCGTGGAGTGGCAGCAGCGCTGGCGGCTGGGGCAGAAGGGGTCTGGGTCGGGACAGCTTTACTGGCTTCGGCGGAATGTGAGAACACCGAACAGGCTCGTGCACGGATCGTAGAGGCGCAGGAAGCCGACACGCTGGTGACGCGGGTCTTTGATGTGGCACAGGGGCTGGCCTGGCCTCCCCAGTATCCGGGTCGAGCCCTGCGCAATCAGTTTACCCAGCGTTGGCATTCTCAGATCGAGACCCTTCCAGAGGCAAAAGAGGCGCGTCAAGAGTTGGCAGAGGCAGTGGCCAGCAAGAATTACGATCTGGCCTATATCTATGCTGGCGAAGCGGTGGGAGTGGTGACGCAACAACGGCCAGCCGGGGCCGTGGTCCGAGACCTGGGCGAGGGTGCCGAACAATGGCTCCGCGAACGGTCTCGCCTACTGCTTGATCCTCCACCAGGCAGTGCATGAGGGACAAGAAGGGAATGCCATCGAAGAATGGCCTCTCCTTCTCGCGCGATCTGCTGCAAATGACCTGGCGAGTTGGGCGATAGAGTCTATATCACCCAAACACCTGAGTATGGATCCGAGCCGTGAGGAAAGCTGAGCCCATCCTGCTGCTTCCAACTCACGTTTCCTCTCACCGTAACAGTATGTTGACCTTAGCCAATGGCCTCTATTTCAGGTTTCTCTACCAGAATCACTTCCTCCTCTGAAGCGATTCTGGCTTTCTCTTGCCATCGTGCATCCGGGTCGGGGACCGGCACCGACGCGAGCAACATCTGTGTGTAGGGGTGAGAGGGATGTATCAGCACTTTCTCTACACTTCCACTCTCGACGATCTTCCCGCGAGAGATGACCCTAATCTCCCCTCCCACATAATACGCCGTTGACAGATCGTGAGTAATGAACAGAGTCGTCATGCCATACTTCTGCGTAAAGTCGATCAGCAGGTTCAAGAAGAGCACCCGCACTGCTGCATCAAGCATGGAGACTGGTTCATCGGCGATAATAAACTTAGGCTGCAATAAGTGTATACGAGCCAGCATAACGCGCTGGCGCTGCCCTCCACTCAATTGATGTGGATAGCGGTTCAGCACATCCTCTGGCCTCAGATCCACCGCGTGTAGAGATTCCTCAATCCGTGCCAGGCCCTGTCGGCTCGAAGATGTGAGCTTGAACTTTTTGATAGCGGTCCAGAAAACCCGGTCTACACGATAAAACGGATTGAAGATGCCGTACGGATCCTGAAAGACGGGTTGCACATCTCTCCGATATGTCTCGTACTCTTTCCCCGATAAGGCATAGATATTCTTGCCACAATAGGTAACGCTGCCCTCTGTAGGCCGTGGTAATCCAAGAATGATACGTGCGAGCGTGCTCTTTCCACTTCCACTCTGTCCGACAAGGCTGACGATCTGCGGCGGGTTCGCGTTCAGATTCAGCGAGAGATTATCTACCGCTCGCAATTCGCCGCCGATACTGCGCATCGCGGCCCCACGAAAAATCTGGGTCACATCTTGCATTGCGAGATTATTTTCACTCGTCATCATGATTTCCTCCCAATCCTGGCTGTGAATACAGATGGCAGGCTACTAATGGCTGGTGCTCTCCATCCAGACTGTGTCGGTGAACCACCTGGAGGAGAGGCGGTACTTCCTGCTTGCAGACTGGCATCACATGCTGACAACGTGGATGAAATCGGCAGCCCGATGGCCAGTTTCTGGGACTGGGGGTATTCCCGCCTATCCCATCGAGTCGAATTCTCTCTCCGCCTATGCGCGGAATCGAATTGATCAGGCCCCGCGTGTAGGGATGCTTTGGGGTTTTGAAGATCTGATGGACATCTCCTACTTCGACGATCCCCCCGGCGTACATGACTGCGACTCGATCAGCAAGCTGGGCATGGACAGCCATATCATGGGTCACGAGGATCACAGTCATCCCTAGAGAATCGCGCAGATCCGCGAGCATCTGGATAATGATGCGCTGAACATGCACATCGAGTGCCGTGGTTGGCTCATCGGCCACGACCAGATCAGAATTGAGTGCGATAGCCATGGCAAGCACCACTCGTTGCTTCATCCCCCCCGACAACTCATGCGGATACATGTTTATAACGTAGGGTTCCAGATTCACCTGTGCTAGTAGAGTGGGGATCATCTTCAGAGCCTCGCGCTTGCCGATCTTGCTATGTTCGAGCATGACATCGAGGAACTGCTCCTTGATCCGCAATACCGGGTTCAGGGCGTTCATCGATCCCTGAGGAAGATATGAGAGATGACGCCAACGCACTGCGCGCAGAGCCTCACCGCCGAGTTCTAACAGATCGAGAGGGGCCTGCTCCTCTGCGGTATGAAAAAGGATACTTCCTCCCGCGATATAGCCGGGTGGCTGGGTGAGACGCAGCAACGCGGTTGTCAGTGTGCTCTTGCCACAGCCCGACTCCCCAGCGATACCGAGAATCTCGCCACGCTTGAGGCTGAGGTTTACCCCATCTACGGCTTTAGAGACTCCATTGACCGTATTGTAGTAAACTTTCAGATCCTCAATATCCAGCAACGGAGAGCCAATGCCGGTTTTCTTCTGGACGACTTTCGCTAAGTCATTTGCCATTGTATAATGCCTCCTCACCCTATGCTCCTGCTGTCTTGCGCAACCTGGGATTGTATACCTCTTCAAGTCCAATGTTGATCAGGTTGACAGAAAAGAAAAGGAGCGCCAGCACCACGACGGGCGCGACAAAAATTGCCCAGGCCCCTAGACTCAAGGCTCCCCAGGCCTGCGACCAGTTGAGCATCAGCCCAAGATCCAGTACGTTGCCCGGCCCAAGACCGATCACCTCAAGGCCAACCAGGGCGAAGATGGACCCCAGGGCGGCATTAGCGAAGCCGACGCCAATGAATGGCAGCAGGTTAGGCAGCAATTCCTGGAAGATGATCTCAAAGGCGTTCATCCTTGTGACCTTCGCCAGTTCGACGTAGGGACGGCTGCGCAGGCTCAACACTTGCGCGCGGATGGTTCTGGCGGCAAATGGCCAACTAAACACGGCCAGTAACACGGCCACAGAAACCAGGTTAACGTTGTTGGTATAAGCCGCAAGCGTAATCAATAGAGGAAAACTTGGCACGACCAGGAAAACATCAGTGAAGCTGGAAAGAAAACTATCCACCTTTCCACCCATATAGCCTGCAACGAATGCGACCACTGTCCCAATCACGGTTGAGAGCAGCCCCGCGATCACGCCCACCTCAAGAGAGGCGGTCAAGCCTGTCACGGTCATCGCTAGAACATCTCGACCATAGCGATCCGTTCCCAGCCAGTGTTGGATGTTGGGCTGTTGCCAGGGAGCATTGACGGATATCTCAAGTGGGTCTGTGCCGTGCCCTATTAAAGCGGCGATGGGCGTATGCAGCAGCGCAAGGAGAATGAAGAAGACCATGATCACGATGCCGACCTGCACCTTGCGACTAGATCTCCATAAGCTTAAAATGGCGAGCAAAAACCTGTCCATTTGTCCTCCTTAGTAGTATTTGATCCGCGGATCAAGCACAGGCAGCAGCAGGTCGAGGATCAGATTGGCGGTGAGCACGCCAAAGATCGCCAGCGCGACAATTCCCTGGATCGTGTTGTAATCCAGTTCCTGCACCGCTTCCACGAACAGATTGCCCACGCCTGGGTAGGCAAACAACTGCTCAACCAGCACGTTGCCATTGAAGATGGTACCCAGTGTGATGCCCAGGCCCGTGATCTGTGGCAGGAAACAGTTGCGCAATGCGTATCTGTTCAGGATTCGACGAGGCTTGAGCCCCTTCGCCTCTGCAAATGTCAGGTAGTCCTCACCCAGAATGGTGACCATAAGCATACGCGTTGAAAGCATCCAGCCACAGATACCAATGACCACAATGGAGAGCGCGGGCAGCGTCCCGTGATTAATCAAGCTAATGATGAAATCCCAGTTGAAACCCGGGTTAAAGACAGGATTATATGCAGCTGTGGCAGGGAACCAGTCCAGTTTATATGCCAGAAAGAAGACGAGCATCAGCGCGATAAAGTAGTAGGGAATGTGTGAGAGCCCGATGCACAGGTTTGTTGCCCAACCCGCGATCTTCTTGTCGCGTTTCCAGCCGATCAGCGCACCTAAAACGAGTCCCAATACCCAGGAGATAATGGTTGACAATCCCAGCAGACCGATAGTCCAGGGCATCGATTGCGCGATAAGATCCTGCGAGGGTGTGGGAAAACTGAGCAGGGACGGCCCCAGGTCGTGATTGACGATGAGCTGGTACATGTAATGATAGCCCCGAAACATATCGAATTGCCTACCAGTCTGATTATTCGACAGTCCTGCGGCGCTCGCCTGCGGATCTCCAATTCGCGATAAGAATCACATCTCTCGTTTTGAAAACGAGCCTGAAATCCCTCTACAAGGGAGATGAGGCTCGTTTTTTGATGTTGTCAGTTCAAGCAGCGACTATAGTAACCCCATAGCTTTCCACAAAACGCGCCACCTCTCTGCAAAAACCGGGTAAGCCTCTGTTCTAACTCGCCTCTGCACGAAGAACCCATCCCTGCCAAATGAGATCAATACAGAAATTTTTGGCAGCCATGACCTCAAGATGTGTGATTTGACAGAGCATCTGAGCTTCTGCCAGGGTATAAGCCTGGATATGCTGTGGATCAATTCGTTTGATGAACCATTCGAACACCCTCCAGGGAAAAGGAAACCTTCGACGGGCATAATCCTGGATCACCAATTGTCCTTGTGGGGCGAGCAAAGCCGCCAGACCTTGCAGCACTGCTTCTGGGTTATCCAGGTAATGGAAGGCATTCGTAGAGGTAATCAGGTCGAAAGAGTGTGGCTTATAAGGCAAATCAGCCATTTCTCCTCCCTTGAGCGTGGCCTGGGTCAAATGAACGCGCGGAGAGCTTCCCATCAGCAAGTCTGCCTGGGCAAGCATCTCTCGACTTCCATCCACTCCATACAATTCTGCATGAGGGATGAGATGGGCCAGTTGCTGGAGGAGTATTCCTGTTCCACAGGCGACATCCAGGATACGCGGAGAACCTTCTCGCGCCCTGGCCGTTTTCTGGAGGCGTGCGAGATCAATAAAGGAGCACGTAGCCGCAAGCGTCTTCTCAGAATAGGTCTTCCAACTTCGATTATAGGATCTGGCTCGCTTTCCCTCGTAGTAGGTTTTCACCTGGCTTCCTCTCACACATCTGAAGGAATTCTCAATTGACCTGCTCTGGTGGGAGGAAATAGGAGGCTTTCAGAGAGAGGTTGGTCTCTCTGCATGAGGTTTGCCACAGGGCCAAACCTCATGCTAAGCCAGTCTTTCCTACTGGTTGGTCGAAGGAGACATGATCTCATAAGCTTGGAGAGTTTCACCAAGTTGGCGCATCAGGCGCACCCAGCCGCCGCTCATGATCTGGGAAGAGAGTTGCAACAGCGGGTGAGCGGGGTCGAACCCGCCATGCTCCAGGAACAGGCGCGTGCCCTGCCCTTCCTGCTCCAGACGCCAGGTGACGGTTGAGTTCAGGTCGTTTTCCCCAGAGTGATCAGCCCAACTGTAGCAGAGTGTGCGCTCGACCTCGAAAGTGAGGACTTCACATTGGACGGTGCCGCTAAATTTCACGGCTGGCATAGGCGTGCCTTTGAAGGTAAAACGATGACCCACTTTGAGTTGAAAATCATTGGGCATAAGCCAGCGAGAAAGCCTCTCAGGGTCAGTTAACGCT
>Ga0070730_10005461_pt1 | contig 10970 bp, 15 predicted proteins | sample Coa_R1_3_FD_66447 | JGI IMG/M metagenome (GOLD analysis project Ga0070730, IMG submission 66447) | Surface soil microbial communities from Centralia Pennsylvania, which are recovering from an underground coalmine fire - Coalmine... | ecosystem: Environmental > Terrestrial > Soil > Unclassified ... | reverse complement strand
GCCGCGAGACAGTTGCGGGAAATCCAGACCAATTGGACGGGCCCTGACCAGAATTTGCATAAAGCCCTGATTTTTAATCGGAGATTGTGGTGCATCTTTTTTGCGGAGGCGGAATCAAACGAGAGTCCAAATTCGCTGGAAGTTCGTCAAGGGATTGCCAATATCGCCATTTTCGTTTTTGCACGAACCTTCGAAATGCAGACGGAGCCGGATCCAGCGAAGCTGACGCCCCTGATTGATATCAATTGTAACATCGCTGCGGGACTGGCCGGTCGGCCCTTGAGAATGCCGCGGACGTGCGATGGCCGTACCGCGCTCGGTCTCCATTCGGCGGGCGAATTGCCACCGACGATCAGTTAGGCCGCAATCAGTGCGGCTTTGCCTCTGTTTCCCGCGCCAGCTTCGTCCACTCTGCAGCAAGCTCCAGCCAGCCCTCTTTAAAAGGGCTCGCGGTCATCCGAGCCATTTGATGGCATAGCTCGGCTTGGACCCGGTAGTGCTCTGCTAGAACGGCAGAAGGAGCTACATCGGACAAGCGCAGTCTCATCGCCAGAAGTCCTTTATCCGTTATCGTGATGCTAGATTATAGGCCCCGTGGCCCGCATGTCGTGCTCCCTGGCCATCGCGGTGCGCCGTTAGGTGCCGCCGCCTGGACGGGCGCCGGTTCGGCGTATACTCGGGTCGCTGCGGGCTGGACGATCCAATCTACGCTCCGATGTTGGTTACTATCGGAACATACCCAAACTGGCCGGCTCCGGGAATCGAGCAGCGCGCGGCTAATTCCGCCTCAGACCTGCTTTCGTTCCTTGTCCGCAAACCACTCTACGTTCCGGACCTCATAGGCCTTAGTGCCGCCTGGCGCATCGACCAGCACCGTTGTTCCCTTGATCTTACCGATCAATGCCCGAGCGATCGGTGAGGTCACCGAAATCTTCCCCTCGCTCGGGTCGGCCTCGGGCTCACCAACGATCTGCCAGATCCGCTTCTGACCGGTGTCGTCATCAATCAGCGTCACTGTGGCGCCGAACTTGATCATATCGCCGGAAAGCTTCGATACGTCGACGATTTCGGCGCGCGCGAGCTTGTCTTAAGTCAGCGATTCGAGTCTCATTCAGCTCTTGCTCCGCGAGCGCAGCCTGGTATTCCGAGTTCTCAACCAAGTTGGCCTCGTCGGAGATCGCTTGCCGGATTCTCCGAACAAGGCTAGGTCTCGCGACTCGAATGCGGCGCCTCAGCTCCTCTTCCAGGGCAATATGACCCGCAGCGGTCACAGGAAGTCTTGTCATCGAACCCTTCCATAGACTAATTCGGAAGAGGCTTGAATGCGGGATCGACCAACGCCCTCCCAAACGCGCCAACCATAGCCGCCGCTTCATGGTCTCCGCGATCGTCGAGGACGCGATAGAGCATTTGTACTCTCTCTCGAAATGCAGCCAGAAGAGATGGATCTCGTTCGCACAGGACGCCTGCGATACAGAGAGCAAGCGCTTCCGTACCCATCTTGATCTGAGCCAACGAACCTACAGTCATCCCTATGTTCCTCCCGACCCGATTTTATGGCTTCTCCCAAACTGCTTCAGAGCTTCAACTCAAAAGGGAATGTAGACGCCAATAAGCCTTCAAAGACTGACTGTTGCTCACGCAGGCGTCTCTCCACGCATTCTCGCTCAGCATTGGATAACTGGGTTTGCAGCAGCTTTCGGCAGCGCCAGATTTCATTCCGCAAGGATCTGATCTCACTCAAGCTGTCATCTATCGTAGTCATCGGCCGCCCCGACTTGGTGTCAAAGCGAGCTTCTTGAACACCGATCAACCGTGCAATTCTTCAGCAAGCCGTCGCTCTATGAAGCTGCGTTCAACATCAGTCAGCTGTGTCGTCAAGAGCTTGCGATATCGCCGCACGTTTGCCTCGCGGGTCCACCGCGAATGATCCTCTGCGCGCGACGCCTGCATCGACCGGTACCGCCTCGTCCCGGCGTGCCTGCTGGTGATGCGCTGCGGCGTTTGAAAAGCAGTGCATTCAAGCTTGCTGAAACGAGGAAGCCGCATGGCCATTCCCCCGCGGGGCGGTGGATCGCTGTCGCCGTCCAATTGCTTAAGCGCCGTCAGAATGTCATCCAGACGGAGCCTGTGCCGGATCCCCGGCACTTCACGCAAGGCCGGCTGGCATTCGACCACGTACATATCCGACGCCCAGGATGAGAGGATCAATCGCTTCTCATCTGTCGAAAGCGCGGCATCGTTCAAGACATCGTCGGGTGAATCGTAGTGGGATACAGGGTGGAAAGAGGGTCCAACATTGTTGGCGGTGCGATCTGCCTGGCTCATATCGTGTCTCCTTTTGCTCCTTTCTCGAGAGACGGGTTAATGCGAGACTGGGTTGAAGGCGGAGGCGGCGAAACCGCCACCGCCCAACTTCAGTTTGTGTTGACCGCAATATGCTTGACGTTCGAGGTCGACCGCTCGGACTTCGGAATCGTCACAGTCAGGACGCCGTTCTTGAAATCCGCCTTGGCCTTGTCTTCCTCAACTCCATCCAGTGGAATCTGACGTGCGAACGCGCCGTAGTAGCGCTCAGTGACGAATTTCGATTCGTCACTCCGCTCGGCCTTCTTCTCGCCGCGGATTGAAAGAACGCCGTTGGCGATTTCAACCTGAACGTCCTTTTCGCCGAGACCCGGAAGTTCAGCGGAAACAGTCACAACCTTGTCGGTTTCGCTGAGTTCGAGCCGAGGCCAGCCGAATTGGCCTTCCATCACCGGACTGCCCACCCTGCTGAGCGGACCGAACCCGCGAAAGACATCGTCGAACAGACGGTTCATCTCGCGATGAAGCGTGAAAAACGGATCGAAAGCGTCGTGCCCTGTTGAGAGCTGTTGACCTTTCGTCCATGGAACAAGATCACGAAAACCCATGATATCCTCCTTGACTTGAAGGTGGTCGACACGCGGACAATTGCTGCCCGCGCGACGAGATCAGGCGAAAGGCGGGCTAAGCTGCCTTCTGCGTGATTTGCCCGGCTGGGGCGCCACCGCCGATGGCGATGCGCCGGGGCTTCATGGCCTCGGGGATCTCGCGCACGAGCTCGATCCGGAGCAGGCCGTTGTCAAACGCCGCTGTCTTCACCTGGACGTAGTCAGCCAGATTGAACTGCCGTTTGAATGGCCGGGCCGAAATGCCCTGGTAGAGATATTCGCGCTGGTCCTTATCCCCCTTGCGGCCTTCCACGGTGAGCACGTTCTGCTCGGCCGTCACAGCGATCTCATCGGGGCCGAATCCGGCCAGCGCCAGCGAGATCTGGTAACGATCTTCACCGAGCCGCTCGATGTTGTAAGGCGGGTAGTTGTCCTCGGTCCTGTGCTGGGTTTCGTCGAGGAGATCGAAAAGGCGGTCGAAGCCGATGGTCGAACGCCACAGGGGAGCGAAATCATAGGTCCTCATAGCCAAGTCCTCCTGAGAGCAAGATGGATACGAAGGAGCGCAAGACACCACCGTCCGGCGCCCTGTTTAGTCCGCCGGACCCAAAGCTGGCGCCCGGCACCGCTGCAAGCGGCAAAAAACGACTTAGAAGAAGGGATATCAATTTCAAGGGCGCGTCGAGAATTTTTTGCAACGATTTTCCATCGATTAATTTTGCGTTGCAGCTTATGCAGCGAGACCTCGGGCCAGGCTTCGGCCTCGCTCCGTGAGCGCGTCAGCCGGCGGCGTTTCTTCGGTCGAGGGGCTGGGATCGTCGCGCAGTTTTTTTGCAATGCAGAATGACCCGCCGCTCGTTCGCGATCAGGAAACTGTGTGGAGCAGCGAAATATGTCGCGAGAGCAGCGAAGCCAATCTCGATTGGATTTTACGTCGGAACGGCGATTTCGCAAATCAGCCCTTCCGCACGCCAGTCGAAGAGCACCTTGCCGCCAAGTGGCCTGATGGTTCCTTCGATGAGGCGACTACCGAAGCCCTTGCGTTCGGGCGCATTTACTTTCGGACCGCCCAATTCGGTCCAGCGGAATATTACCTGTCCATCCTCGGTGCGCGACCACGTCAATGCAATCCGGCCTTTCGCGTTCGATAGCGCTCCATACTTGGCAGCGTTGGTTGCCAATTCATGCAGAACCACAGCAATCGCCTGCGCAGCGGTGGGTTCTAATACGGTTTGCAGACCCTCCATCACAATCCGCTTGTCGTGGCTCTCCTGGAGATAAGGAGCAAGCTCCTGCTTGGCGATCGCCGAGACTTCCGCTCCTGTCCACCGCGCTTCAACGAACAGCGAGTGAACATTTGCCATCGCTTGGATGCGCCCGCTGATCACTTCCTTGAGGCGCTCGCAGGTGTCGGACTGAGAAAGATTGATGATTGCCTGTACGTTCGCGAGGATGTTCTTGCTTCGGTGCTCCGCCTCGCGCGCCAGAACGCTAATCTGCTCCTGAGCTCGCTCGTGCTCGGTAATATCCCTCGCAATCTTTGATGCGCCAATGATGTTGCCGTGGGCATCTTTGACGGGAGAAATGGTCAGCGAAACGACGATTGAGCTACCATCTTTACGTCGCCGAACGGTCTCAAAATGGTCGATGCGCTCACCTCGTCGGATGCGGGTTAAAATCTCGCGTTCTTCGCTTTGTCGGTCCTCCGGGATCACAAGTGTAATGGGCTGGCCGATCGCCTCGGCGGCCGAATAGCCGAAGATGCGCTCAGCCGCCCTGTTCCAGCTTGTAATAATGCCGTCCAGATTTTTGCTAACGATCACATCGTCGCTATTCTCAACTGTAGAGGCCAGCAGATTGGCCAAGCGCTCGGCACGTTCCAGGGCCGGCTCGCTGACGAGCGGTTCGCGTTGAAGCCCCGACTGTTCTTTAGGCGCCAATGGGGACCCCCAAAACCCGGATGTGCACTGCAGTAGGTGCGCCAATCATAGCACTGAACGCAAAGGCAAGAAGTCTCCATTGGCACGGTTTCAGCGGAAATTGTCGGTGCCTTCGTCCAACTCGCATCCATCCGGCTATGGCTGGCTGCGCTTTTCGAGTTCGCGCCCTTAGGTCGTCCGGCCGGGCCGACCACCTAGATGGGGACGATGATCCGTTACCGTTTTCAATGGCCAACATGAGCAAGAAAGCTTTCCAGCGCAACGCGGACTGCACTTTGGCGTCATCTAACCCGCTCGGCCAACGGCGCAAGTGAACGCCGGTCTCGTCCGCGTTCTATCCCAGGGTTCTCTGCTGCAGCCCAGGCGTGGCGCCAGTCTCAGCGCCAACGCCGAAGATCATCGAGTCGAAATTCCGAAGCCGGCAGCCTCGCGGTGGCAGGCCGCGCTAACTCACCTGAATCTTGCGCGGCTTGGCTTGCTCCGCTTTGGGCAGCACGATCGTAACCACGCCATCTTTCATTTGGGCGCTGATCTTGCTCTGGTCGACCTTGTTGGAAATCTGAAAGCTGCGCGCGTAGTGGCCTACGTTGTATTCGGTGTAGACGGGCTGCATTCCCTCATACTTCGAGAAATCAATCCGACCTTCAATGGTGACGATGTCATCCTCGACGCTCGCCTCGATGCTATTACGGTCGACGCCCGGCATCTCCAGCACGACCGTCAGCGCCTCGGGAGTCTCGAATATGTCCGTCACTGGCACGAATGCGCGTCCCGGCGTCGTGCCTTCGGTTTTCTTCTCGACCTCGCGTTTCTGCTGGACCTGTAGTTCCTGGGACTCTGCCACAGTAGCCTCCTTAGCTTACCTTGATGGAACGCGGCTTATCGGCCTCTGCCCTTGGTATGAACAGCGCGAGGATGCCATCGCGATATTCTGCTTTGATTTGATCAGGTTCGATCCGAATCGGGACCGATAACGTCCGGTCAAACACGCCACTGATACGCTCGCGGCGATGGACGCTTGCCTGCTCGCCATAGGCGATCGTCTTTTTGCCCCGGATGCGAATGGTATTGTCCTTTGCTTCGATCTCCAGATCGTTTTTGTCGACACCAGGCAGTTCGACGACCGCAACCAGGTCGTCGTCCTTCTGGAATATATTGATTGGCGGGAAACTGCCGATCGCAGCGGTTCCACGTCCCATCCAGTCGCTTGCGACGCGTGCATCAAGTGCGCGCTGCAGAGCCAGCAGCGCTTCAAATGGGTCACTAAAGCCAGCGAACATCTAATCCCTCCATTGACGGCCCAAAAAGGCAAGCACAAGACAGCGACCACCATCAGCGCAATGCGGACCGCGAGTCGCTGCCCGCATTGCTGTTGGGAGCAGCCATCAACTCAAAGTCGGCGAGGTCATATCCCGAGGCGATTTCAGAACACCCCAGGGTGTGATGCTCGGCGACATGAGCGTATCGATCCTCAGTGTCGGCGCCGATGTCTTCCAGTTCATCCAGGGCATTGAATCGAGATACGGGATTGGTGGCAAACGCAGCATATCGGCCGCTCTCGCCACTGCTTCCTCCGGCGAACTTTCCGTCCCCCAAGCGGCTATCGACGGGAGCGTCAAGGCCGATGCAAGCAGCGCTGTCATCAGGCATTGAATGATGCGGCAGTTGGCGCGATCTTTCTCCGCACGAGCGGAGCCAATGGTTTGATCTTTGATCATCTCATCCTCCTATCGTTCGAAAACTTACCCAAGCGATGGTTGCGAGGCTCGAGGCCAGCATGAGCCAATTCAGAGCGGCCCCGCTTTTGCGCAACAGAGCTTCGATCTGCGTGCTCATCGTGATCCCCGTTCTCCTTGTGTGTTAGTCACCTTGTGTAGAGCTTGCGGAGGCGCCCGGCCGTCGCCCGGCCGGGCGCAAGTCTTGTCAGAAGTCCATCGGCGGCGCGGCTGGCGTGTGAGCCTCCGCCTTCTTGGGCTTGTCGGCCACCAGCGCTTCCGTCGTGATCAATAGCGAGGCAATCGAGGCTGCGTCCTGCAACGCCGTCCGGACAACCTTTGCGGGGTCAATCACGCCGGCCTTCACCAGATCCTGGTATTCGCCGGTCGCAGCATTGAAGCCCCAGTTGTAGCTGGCGTTCTCAAGCAGCTTGCCGACCACCAGCGAGCCGTCCTCGCCGGCATTCTGAACGATCTGCCGCGCCGGCACCTGGATCGCCCGGCGCACGATGTCGACGCCTGCCTTCTGGTCGGCGTTCGCCGTCTTGACGCCATCGAGCGCCTTGAGCGCGCGGAGCAGCGCGACACCGCCGCCGGGAAGGATGCCCTCCTCGACCGCCGCGCGAGTTGCGTGGAGCGCGTCGTCGACGCGATCCTTCTTCTCCTTGACCTCCACTTCCGTGGCACCGCCCACGCGGATCACCGCAACACCCCCGGCAAGCTTCGCGAGCCGCTCTTGCAGCTTCTCGCGATCGTAATCCGAGGTTGTTTCTTCGATTTGCGCTTTGATCTGGGCGACGCGCGCGTCGATGTCCTTCTTGGCGCCAGCCCCGTTGACAATAGTGGTATTCTCCTTGTCGACTGCCACCTTCTTGGCGCGACCGAGCATGTTGAGCGTGACGTTCTCGAGCTTGATGCCAAGATCCTCGGAGATCGCGGTGCCGCCGGTGAGGATCGCGATGTCCTCCAGCATCGCCTTACGACGATCACCGAAGCCCGGCGCCTTCACGGCAGCAATCTTGAGACCGCCACGCAGCTTGTTGACGACAAGCGTTGCGAGCGCCTCGCCCTCCACATCCTCGGCAACGATCAGAAGCGGCCTGCCGGTTTGCACCACCGCCTCCAGCAGCGGAAGCATGGTCTGCAGCCCGGAGAGCTTCTTCTCGTGGATCAGAATGTAGGGGTCATCGAGCTCGACCCGCATCTTTTCGGCATTCGTAACGAAATACGGCGAGACGTAGCCGCGGTCGAACTGCATGCCTTCGACTACCTCGAGCTCGGTATTGAGGCTCTTGGCCTCCTCGACCGTGATGACGCCCTCGTTGCCAACCTTTTGCATGGCATCGGCGAGGAAACGGCCGATCTCCGTGTCGCCGTTGGCCGAGATCGTCCCGATCTGCGCGATCTCGTCATTGGACGTGACCTTCTTGGCATGCGCCTTCAAGTCGCTGACAATTGCTTCCACCGCGAGATCGATGCCGCGCTTGAGGTCCATCGGATTCATGCCGGCCGCGACCGATTTCGTGCCTTCCTTGACGATGGCCTGCGCCAGCACGGTCGCAGTGGTGGTGCCGTCGCCAGCGAGATCGTTGGTCTTGGACGCCACCTCGCGCACCATCTGGGCGCCCATGTTCTCGAACTTGTCTTCCAGCTCGATTTCCTTGGCGACGGTGACGCCGTCCTTGGTGATGCGCGGCGCTCCGAACGACTTTTCGATCACTACGTTGCGCCCCTTGGGACCGAGCGTGACCTTCACCGCGTTCGCCAGTGTGTCCACTCCCCGCAGCATCCGCTCGCGGGCCTCGGTCGAAAACTTCACGTCCTTGGCAGCCATGTTCAAATCTCCTTTCTCTTATGACTGTCAGTTTTTCAGCAGCGTCAGGCGGCCTTCTTCAACTTGCCGCTGTGTTCGACGATGCCCAGGAGATCGCTCTCCTTCATGATCAGCAGATCCTGGCCATCGATCTTCACCTCGGTCCCCGACCATTTGCCGAACAAGACCCGGTCGCCGATCTTCACATCGAGCGGGACCAATTGGCCTTGCTCATTCCGCGCGCCGGGACCCGCAGCGATGATCTCGCCTTCCTGCGGCTTCTCCTTTGCGGTGTCAGGAATGATGATGCCCCCGGCGGTCTTTTCCTCGGCATCAATGCGGCTCACGAGCACACGGTCGTGCAGCGGACGGAAATGCATGCACATCCTCCTTAACGGTCTAGCGATGTCATTTAACCGGAGCCGTTAACCAGCCCCCGGCGGAAAAACCACCTAGGAGCAGAAAAAATCCGATTCAAGGGGAACGACGAAATTTTTTGGCGCTCCCACTAAGCGACTGTCAACGTGCGGCTTGCAGCGGCGACCCAGGGGATGCACGAAAACACTGCATAAGATTGGTTTGGTTGACGGTCCGACCGGTGCGGGGCTATCTCTGCTGTCGGCATGGTCCCGGATCAGGCTAGCCGCGGGGGTGCTGTTGCTGGCAGCGCATCGCGCATTGCCGCTGCATGCGACGATGACTTGGCCGGCATCAAGGCGTACGCGTCGTTGGTGGTGATCGAATTTGGTGCCTGGTAACTTGGAAACAGATCGCCGCGTGACTACGTACTAAAACCGAAAGTGCGAACCCTACGGTTAGGACCCGTAAGCACGAGGTTGTGTCATGAAGATTCGCCGCCGTTTTAGACAAACCATTACCCTCGAAGAACGGCTCGCCGACGAAGCCAAACGCCTTAGAGACGAAGCAAAAAAGCTTCCTCCAGGGCCGGAGCAGGCAGAGCTTCTACGAAAGGCTCGCGAAAACGAAATGGTAGCCGAAGTAGCTGGCTGGATCACGTCTCCCGGACTCCAGCCGCCGAAGTGAGGCGACCTCAGTTGACTGATCATCCGCATCGGACCGGCCTTACGTGCGAGGCCGGCTAGGCCGCGTGTACTCATTAGTCAGAGCGCCTGCGTCAGGCGCGCGTCTGAAGCCCACTTGTCAGACGCTAGCGGCGCAGCCGGACGTTTATTGTCTCTCGGAGGGTGGGTCGGACTGGCTCTCGGAAGGGAGATCCGCTTTGTGCCGGCCCAACAGGATGGATGGATCAGACTCCGCTAAAACCTTCTTCGCGAACCTGATAACCTCCCGAGCGCGCTCGATCTCATCGCGATCATAGTCGCGAGGTCGAAAAATCTGGACTTTAGGCGCTGGGCGAGATTTTTCGGGCATGGAATGTCAAGCCGTGACCGAACTTGAAACGCAAAAAGACCTATTTGAGTTTCCTTATTTCGCGGAGAAAGGCAAGACGAACTTCCTGGCGGTGCAGACTCCGCTCGCATTCCGTCATCATCTGTTGGCGCTGTTGGGCAAGGTCACGACTGCGGGCGATGGCCCGGTTGGCAGCATCCAACAATTCCTGAGTTTCCAGGCTAAACGCCTCAACCATCGCGCGCTCCTTCTGCGTTTGCAGGCGGGAGCGCAATCGGTCTCTCAGCCACCGACGCCTACGGACAGAGCCGAAGCCGGTGATGCCGAGACAATATACCCTTTGCCACAAAGTTCCTAACTCGGATTTGGCCGTTCGGTTCCAGCCATCATTTGGCGCCCGCCATGTTGAGCCCGTCCACCGAGCCGTGATTCAAGCTCCTGATCGGGGGAGCGAAGCAAGCGCTACGAACTCACTGACGATGAGTGGGCTGCTATCAAGACAATGCTACTGAACAAACCGCGCGGCAGGCCACGGGTGAATGACTGACGAGTTCTCAACGGAATCTTCTGGGTCTTGCGATCGGGAGCGCCATGGCGCGACCTGCCGGAGGCGTTCGGCCCATACACCACCTGCTACAACCGATTCGTCCGCCGGCGGCGGGCTGGTGTCTGGAGCCGCATCATAGACGCACTCGCCGCTGCCCATGATGCCGCTGTCCAGATGATCGACACTTCCATTGTGCGCGTGCATCAGCATGGAGCCTGCATCACAAGGAACCAGCGCCAATCGATGGGAAGGTCACCCGGTGGTTTGACGAGCAAAATTCATGCGGTGGTCGACAGAATGGCATCGGTACGGCTGGCGTTGAGCCCCGGCGAGGGACACGACGTTCGACTTGCCGGAAAATTGCTATCTCGATTGAAATCCGGGTCAATGCTGCTTGCCGACCGTGGCTATGACGCCGACTGGATCAGAGAGCTTGCCATGAAGAAGGGCGCGTGGGCCAACATCCCGCCCAAAGGCATCGCAGTGATCCGATCTGCTTCAGCCCTTATCTCTATCGCGCTCGCAACCAGGTCGAGCGGTTCTTCAACAGGATCAAACAATGTCGTCGGGTGGCGACGCGCTATGACAGGCTTGCTGCCAACTACCTTGCCTTCGTTCAACTCGCGTCAATCAGGCTATGGTTGCGCCTTAATGAGTCCGCGTCCTAGC
>Ga0070730_10005460_pt1 | contig 10974 bp, 11 predicted proteins | sample Coa_R1_3_FD_66447 | JGI IMG/M metagenome (GOLD analysis project Ga0070730, IMG submission 66447) | Surface soil microbial communities from Centralia Pennsylvania, which are recovering from an underground coalmine fire - Coalmine... | ecosystem: Environmental > Terrestrial > Soil > Unclassified ... | reverse complement strand
CACGACATTCCATACTTTGGACCGCAAGCCGTTGGATCGAGGACGCGCTGCTGGACGCTACATCGTCAAGACCATCCTTGCTCCGCGGGACGAGGCGATTGATCTCGATGCAGCGGATTATGGACGTGCAGTTGAACTGTCCAACGTGAAGCGTGCGGCCAAGGATAAAGCAGAAGGTGATACGCCGGATGGCCCTGAAATCCGGCGTGTGCGTGGAAGTGATCCGCGCCGCGGATTGCTACTCCTTTATCCGCTGTCGCCTGCCAATGCCGGCGTTGATTTCGAGATTCCAATCTTTGGGGTGGTTGTAAGTTTTCCCGATTCCGGGAGCGGGCAAACTATACGCTACCGCTTCAACACCGTTGCCGAACGGTATGAGATGGTATGACCGACCAGCTAACCGAACTGCGTACCAAGTGGGTACAGGCGCTTGCCTCCGGAATCTCCCATCGCGCATGGCGTGCTGTCGCGCTTGAAACCGTCGCTCCGGTACGGCTCTTCGCGGCAGTGCGCGACCAGGATGATCGGATCAGTGTCCTTGTCGAGACTGGGCTTCAGCACGCGCCAAGACATCGGATCAGATTTCAGGCGGAAGGGATAAGTGTTGTAGACGAACGGTCGGTCGAGGAAAGTTTGCTGCGGCTGGCCGTCATACTGGAACGCACCGATCTACAGGATATCTTTGAAGTCCTCGCAGTTGATTTGATTTCAGTAGCGGCAGACGCGCCATCAGCGGGTCTCGCAATCCACCAAATCGTTCGGCGACTCGAAGCGTGGCAGGTGTGCCTGCGAGCGCGCCGGCGTGGCCTAGAGCGTGAAGAGCAGACCGGCCTTTTAGGCGAGCTGGCGATGCTGGACTTTTTGGCCGATGAGACAGGGCTCGCGTGCGCCGTTGCAGCTTGGTGTGGTCCGTTGGGAGGAATTCATGATTTTCAGGCTGCGGGAGTCGCTGTTGAAGTGAAGACTACCGGCGGTATCTCCCATCACATCCGGGTCTCTCATCTTGATCAACTGGACTCGGAAGGACTCGGCCGCCTCATTCTTGCTCGCGTCAGATTTCACGAAGGACCGGAGGGAATTACGCTTCCGGAAATGATCAGCGCACTTCGCAAAAAGGTCAACGATGGACACCCAGCGTCGATGCAGGAATTTTCGGAAAAGCTCCTACGCGCGGGGTATCTGGACGCGGATGCCGAATATTACGCCTCAACAAGGGCTGTACTGGTGGATATATATGCTTTTACGGTGAGTGGCGAATTTCCGCGATTGAACCGAGCCACTGTACCGGCTGGAATCGTGGAGGCTGTTTACTCGCTTGATGAGCGGCAACTCACACCGTTCCGGATGGAAAATGACAACTTCCATGCAGCAGTACGGCAAATGAGCGGTGTGTAGATGACTGATGAAAGCTTGGTTCAGTATTCTCGTGACCTCGCGGCGGAGGTCGAGGACGCCATCGGATCGGGAGAGGGGGGTGTGTATTCCGAGGAGGAATTTACACGGATCATTCTGGACAAGCTTGGCGATGAAGGGGCCCTCGACAATCCGATCTATCTCTACCAGGAAGGAACCTTTGGCCGGACGAAATACAAGATTACGGGATACTCCATTGCGGATGCAGAAGACCGCTTACTACTAGTAACCACAGTTCATACTGCGGAGGCACCGCCGCGTGATTTGACGACCGAAGAAGTACGCTCAGCGGTCACTCAAGCGGCAAACTTTTATAAATGCAGCGTTGATGGGCTGTATACCAAGATCGAACCTGCCAATACCGAAGCGAGCGATCTCGCGCGTCGGATTTTCGATATCCATGATCGCATTGAGGTAGTGCGTGTCGTGTTGATCTCGGATGGAATGGCAGGGTTGAAGTCCCTCGATATCAAGGACACGAAGGATGGCGCACGCGTCCTCGTCGACCTCTATGGTATTGAACGCTTGCATAGGATCCTCGGCGATGGCCTTACGCGTGATGACATTGTTTTGGATGTGGTCGAAGAAACAGGTAAGCCGCTGCCATGCTTGAAGACATCGGCGGGTAATGGCGACTACGACGCGTACATGACCGCAATCCCGGGATCACTGCTGGCTGACATTTACGAGAAGTACGGCACCCGCCTTCTGGAACTCAACGTTCGCGCCTTTCTGGGACTAAGGGGACGCAAGAGTGTCAACGCCGCACTGCGGCGGACGATCCTGGAGGAGCCCGCGCACTTTTTGGCTTATAACAATGGGATAGTCGCGACTGCGGACGAAATCGATTTAAGCGGGGACGGTACCCAGTCCCCCGCCATCCGGGTCATGCGCGGGCTGCAGATTGTTAATGGAGGCCAGACGACAGCCAGCCTCCATAGGGCACGCAAGCAGGACAAGTCGAGTCTCGATGGTATCGTGGTCCCTGCGAAGATTATTAAGGTGAAGGCGGACAATCTCGATGCGATGGTCGCCGCCATTTCCCGCTCTGCCAACAGTCAGAACACTATCCAGCCGGCCGATTTCTCCGCAAATGATCCATTCCATGTCGCAATCGAAACTCTGGCAAATAATACGTGGCTTCCAGACCAGAGCGGTCGATGGTTCTATGAACGCGCACGTGGGAGCTACGGCGCAGCCGAATACAAGGCCTCGTTTAGGGTAGGCGAGAAACGCCGGTTTGCAAACGAAACGCCGAAGGACCGGCGTTTCTCCAAGACCGATCTTGCAAAATACCTGAACGCTTGGGAGGGCCATCCAAACCTCGTCAGTTTCGGCAATCAAAAGAATTTTCAGGCGTTTATGCAGGCTCTGAAAGAGCAATATCCCGATGGCTTTGTCCCAAATGAGGAGTGGTACCGGGCGTTCATCGCAAAGGCGATTGTGTTTCGCACTGTGCAGGCGATCGTCAAAGCAAAAAAGTTTTCGGCCTATCAGGCCAATATCACCGCCTACACAGTCGCCTGTCTTTCGTGGAAATGCGGCGGCCGAATCGATTTTGGTCGGGTCTGGTCGCAACAGTCCGTGTCGACAGAGATGCATTCCATGATCGAGGAATGGGTATCACAGGTGGACGAGCATTTGCGCGAAAGCGCCAAATCGCGCATGCCAAGCGAATGGGCTAAGAAGGTCGAGTGCTGGGAAACGATGCGTGATCTGCCACTCGAATTGCCCGATCCGCTGCCTCCAGAGATGCAAGCGCAAACGATAGCAGCCGCTCGTGACGGCTCAAGAGCTGCGAAACGCAATGAAGGCTTATCGCGGGAAGACCTGGAGCTGATCGAACAATGTAGACGAATCGACTACGCAACTTGGATCAAGGTCGCACAGTGGGGTATAAAAACTAAGGCGATCCATTGGCGAGTTGCCAATATAGCAAGGACTGTTGGCGAATACGCGATAGGTGGTTGGGAACGGAGTCCATCAGCTAAGCAGGCAAAGTGGGCTATGGAAGCTTACCGGGCTGCCGACCAAGCGGGTATAATTGTGAAAAATGCGACGTTGCAAATCGTCGCGGACGCAGGAAGTTAATATTTGGGGAAGAGAAACGATCTAGGGCGCGTACTTATAATTATGCCCAGATATGATGCCGACTGGATCAGAGTGTTTCGCTCCCAAGCGACTCGGTGAGCCAGCAATCGCAACGAGGCTGCTTCAGCCAGTATCTCCATCATGTTCATACGGTTGACTACAAACGGATGGAGGGGCGATTGCGATGACTTGCCACAACCCTGTGATTGTTGACGCTATGCGATTCGTCAGAGTAAGCTTACAACCATGACACTCGGACAACGATTAAGAGAACTTCGAGACCAGCAAGATATTTCGCTTCGTGAGTTTGCGCGGAAGCTTGGCTGTTCAGCTCCATACTGGTCAGATGTTGAGTTAGGCCGTCGATACGCTTCCGAAGATATGCTAAAGGAAGCGGCACGCATCCTCAAAACCTCGTTTCTGGATTTGAAGGCACTTGATACGCGTCCTCCGCTCGAAGAATTAAAGCGCGCCACGGCAGAAGATCCACGTTATGCAATAGCGTTTCGCCGACTGATTGACAGCAAAGTGTCTCCAGAGGCGCTTCTGAAGCTCGCGGGCGAAGCGGGCCAGAAAAAGAGGCCATGAGAAATATTCGAAGCAAGAGTGGCCCGTTTGTAGAGCGCCCTCACTTCAAACCGGGCGAGATAGATCGAATTTGTGCTGATGAGCTTACTAAAGCCGAGCTGTATCCGTCATCTCCTCAGCCGATCAGAATAGATCGATTTATCGAGAAACGTTTCGGTGTGGCGCCCGAATATCAAGAGCTGCCGGAAGGCGTGCTCGGTTTTACTAAGTTTGGCTGCAGGGGGGTTGAGGCCATTGTTGTAGCGAAGGCGCTCGATGAAGGGGGAGGTAAGGTCGCCGAGAGGCGGCTTCGATCAACCCTCGCGCATGAGGGCGGCCACGGGCTGTTGCACGTTCATCTTTTTCGGCAAGGCGAGAAGCCGAAGTCGATGTTCGATGATGACGATGCAGGTCCGCGGATTCTTTGCCGCGATGTTCCGGATGTGGCTCCTACCGCTCGGGGATATGATGGTCGCTGGTGGGAATTCCAGGCGAACAAGGCCATTGGTGGTCTTCTGATGCCCCGTCGGCTGGTCGAGGTTGCCCTGGAAAGGTTCTGCGTCGAGGCCGGCAGGCTGGGGCAACGCGTGCTTCCGCCGGAACAAAGGGAAGCGGCGGTGCGTGCCTTGGCTGACGTGTTCGACGTCAATTCGGCCGCTGCCCGGCTGCGGGTAGAGGACGTTTTCCCCAAGACCCAGGATGCCCAACTGCTCCTGTGAATAACCGGTCTTGACTCGTAAGCTACCGTTAGCTTACATATGAGAGCGTGAGTCGCGGGCCATGATCCTGCGGACTCGCGCCCGCGCCCGCGCCCGCGCAGCGTGCGATAGCCGCTGCCTGACGCTGGCAGGCTCGTTTACTAATAACGGAGACATTGTATGAGCAACGAAAACGCCAAGAAGACGGTCGAAGTCACCGTCCAATCAACGCGTGGGACAAAGCAGTTTTCCTTTGACCGCGAAACAAAGATTCAGACGGTCATAACGGACGCCGTCAAGGCGTTTGATTTCGCGCCGGGTGATAAATTCCAGCTGGTGCTGGCGACGAAGCCCGAGGAGACCTTGCAGCCAGAGCGCACGCTCGCCTCGTATCATATCGAAGATGGCACGGTTCTGATCCTCACGGCGACCGGCGGCGGTGTCTGAGCAACATGGCAGTTGACCCAGAAATTACACGGCATCATCTGCGTGAAGAGCTGGCCATCGTCAGCGAGCTAGCTGCGACGCGCAGATGGGAAATCCGGCCGGACCTGGAGCAGCTTGTGGTGCAGGCCACCATGTATGCGCACACGGGCGATAAGTTCGTCCTTGAGATTCGCTGCGACAATTACAAGGAAGTTCCCCCCTTTTTCGAATTTCTCGATCCTGAGACCGGACAGCGGGGGACCAAGCGTGCGTATCCGAAGACGACAGACACCTTCTTTCACGATTCCGGTCCCTGCATCTGTGCCCCTTTCAACCGAAAGGCCTATAAATCGATTGTCCCCACTGGACCTCATGGAGACGATTGGAAATTAGGCGATTGGCAGACCTCGACAGCAAACAACATCAATTGGTCAAATTTCTCGAAGCTGGGCGACATGCTTGGAATAATCGATACGAGGCTGAGCCGACCCGATCTGTATAAGGGGCGGATGCAATAACCATGTGGGGATGGCTCAAGCATTTCGGGCGGCAGTCGAAACCCTCCGCGCCAGCGGCATGGGTTTCGGTCGGTCTTCTTGACCGGACGGCAGCTGTACTTCGCGAGAGCCGAAGCCGTGCCGAGTCTCATGAAGGTGTCGTGTATTGGGCCGGTCGGCGCATGGGGCACGAGTGCTTCATCACAACGTTCATAGCACCCACCGCGCATACGACATACGGCTCCTTTGACACGACCTCAGCGGCAAATGCGAAGGTCATTATGTATTTGGCCAAGTCGGGTCTTGAGCTAATCGGGCAAGTTCATAGCCATCCCGGACCGTACGTCGACCACTCCGATGGTGACGACGAGCGAGCTCTTATGCCCTACGAAGGCTTTTATTCCGTTGTGGTGCCGACCTACGCGTCGCAGGGCATGAGGCCTCTAACGACCTGTGGCGTGCACGTGTTTGAGAACTCGCGCTTTCGAAGGCTGTCGAATGCTGAGATTCTCGCCCGTTTCCATATTATCGATGAGTTCGCCGATCTCAGAACATGACAAACTTTCCCACGTCGGCCGAGGTGTTCTATTCGCTGCGAGACGATCGCACGAACCGCTGCAACGTGGATCGCGCATACCAGCATGTCGAATGCACTGTGTTTTTCTCGCCAGCGGCCAGCACGACCGCGGCGGCGCAAGCAATGCTCCTCGTGTCGGCAAACCTACTAAGCCGATGGTGCCGTAAGGTGAACATAGTGATGCCGCGAGTGGAGATGCACGCTGGTCTCCATATGGGCTCCGGAGATCTCAGCGATTTCGTCACGAAGCAAATGGGAGATGCAGACCCATTTGGAGAGTTTCGAGTACAAACGAGTGGCAATCAACAAGGTGGCACAGTGCTCTATATCGGGTACGCTGCAGAGGAACTGCTGAACGCGTCCGGTGTTTTCATTAACGCTTCGGGGTGGCTGGCGGCGATTTCAGATAAAGGTACCGACCTGCAGGCCTGTGACGAGCCCAATTTGCTTGGCGCAATCGTAGCTGCATGCCTCGGCGTCGCGCAGCTTTTCAAAATAGCTGTTGGCGGTGGCTCAGAACGGCGCATCCGATCCGGCATTTTTGACGTGTTTCGGTTAGCGTGGGTTGAGGCCCAAGCACAAGGGCCGTGGCCAGATAACCTCGATGTCGGCCGCATGTTGATGGTTGGTGCGGGCTCAGTCGGTTCTTCAGCAGTCTATTGTATGCGTCTGTGTGGCCTTACCGGTCAGCTCACTGCCATAGACGGTGATACTGTAAAGATCGAGAATTTCAATCGTTCGCCAATCTTTGGATGTGCGACTTACGACCTCCCAAAGGCCGAGGCGGTCGCTGGCTTTCTCTGCGGTTCGTCGCTTGATGCCGCGGGGGAGCGAATCTGGTGGGACGCTTTCCTTGAAAGGCGAGGTAGGGTCTCTTTCGATTATGATCTCTGGCTGCCGTTGGCGAACGAATTTGATGTGCGTCGATCAATGCAACACAACGTTCCGCCGCTAATGATTCACGCCAGTACGACCCTCAATTGGGGGGTGAATCACGGGCGCCACATCCCCGGTCTAGACGATTGTCTCTCGGATAGGTTTACGGTTGAGGTAGTAGCCGACGATCTCGGCTGTTCGACTGGGTCAATAACAACAGCCGAGGCAGTGATAGATGCGGCGTTACCATTCGCCTCTCTCTTTGCCGGTGCTTTAATTGCAGCAGACCTTGTTCGACTCCTCATGCCCGAGTACCCGCAAGTCCCAAACTTTGCTCTATTTGACTGGTTCGGGGCGCTCGATACGGTCCAGTTATGGGATAGAAAGCCACGCGAGGGTTGTATTTGTCGAGAACAAGGAGCTACTCTTCACGATCGGTTCAATAGCAGCACACGATACAGACATTTATTTCGATGTAGATAAGAGCCAAGCAGATTCGAGCAGGATTTAGCTGTGCCAACTTGGCGCGAATACGCGCCATGAGCTGCTAATTTAGAGGGCGTACACTAGCACCCTATGCAGACTGCCAAGGAGCGCATTGATGAGCTCCGATCACTTTCCAAAGAGCCGTATGGCATAGTTCCAACATCATGCAAAACTCACAGAGTTGGCAACCAAAACGCCGCCTCCAAGGCGGCGTTGGTGATCGCTCATATCAGTTCCTCCTGTGTCACTCCTTCTGATAATTCCGCTGCCAATCGGTTGACAGCGGGTTGCCGGAAAACTGATAAAAGCATATTCTTTCCGAGCGCTACTGCGTATGATCGATCAACATCCATTTCGGCGGGTTTCCCTTCAACAGAGCCATTACTCCTTATGTTACCGAGCGGATTTCTCGTTCTACTGAAATTTGGAATTTCAGTTTCGATCCCTAGCGCCCGCACCGATCCATTTTCCGATTTCCTCCTTATTTCCTAAGCTCCTTGAGCAGGCAGCTGTGTGCGCTGATGCAGGCGGTTGACGGCCGGTTGCCACAAATCGGCAGCCAAGCCCGCTTTTGGGTTTAGCGTCTCGATCGCCGCACGCAACGTTGAAGGCGCTAAATGGGCATATCGCATAGTGGTCGTAATCGATGAATGCCCCAGCAGAGCTTGCACGGCATTGAGCGGGACGCCATTCATGGCCAGGTGCGAGGCAAAGGTATGCCGGAGCGTATGGCACCCGATTTTGCGCAGCGCGACCTTCCGGCATAACTCCTTCAATTGATGTGCCAGGCACTTGCCCGTAAAGCGCTGGTTACCGTGATCCAAGAATACATAGCCGGTATCACGCTTCCGTTTGAAGAGCGCGGCATAGACATCCGCGTCCATTGGAATGTGCCGCTCGCGGTTGCTCTTAGGAGCGCTTAACTTCTGCGTATATTCGCACAGTGAGTGGCGCACCGTAATGCTCTGTGCCTGCCAGTCAACCGATCCCCATTGCAGCCCAATGAGTTCTCCGCGTCTCATTCCGGTGCGCAGCGCCAGAAGCAACAGGTCTCGCAGAACACCATCGGCGTTGGAGAGCAGTAAGCCACATTCGTCCAAGGAGAGATAATCGGTCTTTGGCGCGGGACACTTGAGCCGCGTAATTTTGGGAGGCGTACCTTTGAGCTCAAGCCACTCGTACGCCGTCCTTACGCACTTGCTCAGAATATTGAGCCGGTTGTTGATTGTTTTAGGCGTTGCGCCCTTCTTTAGAAGCTGTGCCTTGTACTGCTCAATGCTGTAGCTAGTGATGGCGTTAACCGGGGTACTACCGAAGAAAGGGATCATACAGGATTTCAGGGCGGATTTTTTATTCTCTTGCTCTCCGGGCCGATTGTTACTGACGACGTACACGCCGTACCATTTCCAAGCGAAGTCCCTAAAGAGCGGAACAGGAGGAGCCGACTTCTCGATCGGCTCTCCCCGTGCCAGCTTTCCTCGCAACGTAGCCTCGTATGCCTCAGCCCCGGCGCGGGAGTTTTCTGGGCTTCGTTCGCGGTAGCGTTTACGCTTTTGTTGGAAGTCCACCCACCATGATTTTTTAACTTTCCGTACTGTCATACATCTATTTGGTCGATCGAGCTCACCCGCCGTCTCTGCAAGTACGACACGATGTCGCTTCGAGTGAAGCGGACGCGGCCCCCGACTTTGACGAAGGCGATACGGCGTTGTTGTTGCAGGCGCCGCACAGTCGGGACAGAGAGCTTCAGAAGCTCGGCAACTTCAGCAATCGTCAGAAGCTCTATCGGCGAAGAGTTAATCGACATAACAATTGTCAAAGAGCAACACAGGATGGCAACCTGCGATAAATAATACAGCTTTGTGTCTATAATGACGAATCCGCATATCTACGGTCGATTTGGTGCGCTTATAAGGTCACGAAGGTAGATTGCGCCGACCCAGCGCAGCAGATCGGTGCTCAAGCCGTTCGCAAAGGCAAACTCTCTGAGACGGCGCTCCAGACCTGCATCAAACTCCAAGTTGGCAAAGAGGCGGAATGAGCAGTTTTGAACGTCGTAGGAATCATCGTCGCAATCAACTTGGCAGCGTCTAGTCAGGTTGTCTTTGTGGCTGTCGATGTAGGCGGCTAAACCGCTATCCTGTAAAGCGCGTCGGCCGCGGATCGTCAGGGCGATCGGAGAGTTCGCATCGAACAGCTTGGCTTTGGCGTTTTCGGTCGTGATCTTAAGGTTCCGGATCGTCTCTTTGAGCCATTCGACCGATGTCTCAAGCCTCGTGAAGCGACCGTTTGTGTAGTACGCGATTGCAACGAGCGTGCCGACGACACCCAAGAAATATTCCCAATTGATGTAGATGATTAAGCCATTCATGCGTCCAATAGTATTTGCGGCCGGTCTGGGTTTCGAGGCCTGACAATCCGCCAAGCTGGCACGTTACCGCGCATTTCGCTTAATCCCTCGGCGCAACATAATCTTGAGATGGCGGAGAAGATCGAAATTGCTGAATCGCAGCGGAGTGCAAGCATACCGACAGTTTCGAGTTGCCTTCCTGACGGGAGGATAGTTGAACTTATCTACGAGTCCAAAGAACATAAAACCGGCTTTGCGGTCTGGCAGGACGGCGCATGGCAAAGACAAGATGCCGTGGAGCTTTCAAATGGAGAGCGGCTCGTGCCGTTCTCGCCCAATAACAACCTGATCAAGAACGAAGTGGTTCTCCTTCCTTCGGTGCCGCTCGAATATGGCAGTGAGCAGGAGCTGCTTAAGCAAATCATCGCATTCATACACCGTTACGTCGATTTACGCTCGGCGTTCGAGCATATCGCCGGCTGGTATATCCTGCTGACCTGGGTCTATGATGCCTTCAACGAGACGCCGTATTTGCGTCTGCGCGGCGACTGGGGCAGCGGGAAGACGCGAACGCTTTTGACGCTTGGCTCGCTCTCCTACAAAGGCTTCTTTGCAAGCGGGGCCTCTACTGTTTCCCCGCTCTTCCACATCCTGGACCGCTTCGGCGGCACGCTCATTCTCGATGAGGCGGACTTTCGTTTCAGTGACGAGAAAGCGGAGATCATCAAGATTTTAAATAACGGCAATGTCCGAGGCGTGCCAGTGCTGCGTACGATGATGACCCGGCAACGGGAGTTCAACCCGCAGGCATTTCACGTATTCGGGCCGAAGATCGTAGCCTCCCGTGGGAGCTATCACGATCAGGGCCTCGAAAGCCGCTTTATCACCGAAGAGATGACCCCACGAAAGCTCCGGCCGGATATACCGATCAACTTGCCACCAGGGTTCAAGGAGGAGGCGAGGGAGCTGCGCAGCAAGCTCCTGCTGTACCGG
>Ga0070730_10005459_pt1 | contig 10974 bp, 12 predicted proteins | sample Coa_R1_3_FD_66447 | JGI IMG/M metagenome (GOLD analysis project Ga0070730, IMG submission 66447) | Surface soil microbial communities from Centralia Pennsylvania, which are recovering from an underground coalmine fire - Coalmine... | ecosystem: Environmental > Terrestrial > Soil > Unclassified ... | reverse complement strand
AGGTGCCGCGATAGTTGAGTCGTTCAGCCGCTACTGGGCCGACTATGTGTCACCTGAGTTGGCGGTCAACGCGACGCACGCACACAAAAAAGTCCGGATAATGCAATTGCTAGCACGCGACGTGCGACGAGGTTTGCGGCTGCGCAAATCAGCGAATTTGCCCGATACTTCGGCTACGGCACTCGTGCGTGCATCACACACCGCGCGCTGCGTTGACAATCAGCCGATAGACGCGCACAGCTGCGATGGAGAGAACAGTTGGCATGAATCGAGGCGGGTCCGGTGAGCCACGCCTGGGGGTGGGCGACGCCGGAGCCCCGAGATCGATTTCTCGCGGAAGTTGTGCGATTTCCGCACCTTTTTGTGCCCAAGAGACCGCGGAGATCACAGTGATCGCGCTACAACTGCGTCCGCCCGCGGGCCAATCTTGCGAACATGGTGCGACCCTCCAGCGACGGCTGGCGCTCGACAAGCGCGATGTCCGCTACCCCGGTTGCGATTGCCGCGATTTGCGCTCGCGCGACCTCGGGGTGTGAGGCCTCGCGACCGCGAGAGCGGACCTCGAGTTTGACTTTGTGACCGTTTCCTAAGAAGCGTCGCGCAGCGCGCACGCGGACCTGCAGATCATGCTCGTCCGTTCTAGGTCGCAAGCGGACCTCCTTGACCTCCGAGACGTGCTGATTTTTCTTGGCATCGCGCGGGCGTTTGTCTTGTTCGAATCTGCGTCTGCCCAGGTCCGCGATGCGACAAACGGGCGGGTCGGCGCTAGCGGCAACCTCGATGAGGTCGAGGCCGGCCTCCTCGGCGCGGCGAAGCGCGTCTTTCATCGTGACAACGCCGATTTGTTGGCCTTCTTCATCAATGATGCGGACTTGCGGCGCGCGGATCTGGCGATTCGCGCGCGGGCCGGTCGGAACCGGCGGGCGACTTCAAGAGCCACGCACGTCTTACCCGATCCACCAGCACCGGTCAGCGTGAGCAGGCGGGTGTGCGCGAGCAGGCGCTGACCTCGGACAACTCGTGCGCTCGCCCGACAAGAGGGCCGGGCGGAATCGGCAGGGAGGGTGGGAAGCGGGTTCTTTCTCTCACATAGTTCGGACCGTCCGGGGGCGCGCCTGGAGAGTTGAATATGCCGTGTCATCTGCGCCAAGCCGGGCGGCGAGCTGCCGCACGGTAGCCGGATAGGGCGAGCGGCGGGCGCCGCGCTCCAGGTCAGAAATGCCGCGTCGATTTAATGCAATGCATTCATCTGAGCGAGCGGCGACCAGCTAGTGGATCGCTTGCCTGAGCGCGCCTCCGGCTCGGCAAAGCTCGGCTAAGGGAGTGTCACGTAATAAGTAGTGCAATATAGTAGACTGGCATGATGGCGGATGAGGCTGGTATTCGGCAGCGGTATCAAACGCTGGCAGGGGTGGTCGACGAGCGGGTGCGGAGATTGATAGTAGCGGTGGAGTCCTTGGCCATCGGGCGTGGTGGTCAGGTGGCGGTGGCGCGTGCCACTGGGGTGTCACGGACGACCATTCAGCAGGGGATCCGAGAAGTCCTCCTGCCTGAATTGCAATCTGGCAAGGGTCGCATCCGTCGGCCAGGTGGGGGTCGCAAAGCCGCGGTGGTGACGGACCCCACGTTGCTCGATGATCTGGAGCGGCTGGTAGAGCCCACCAGTCGAGGCGATCCGGAGTCGCCGCTGCGCTGGACGTGCAAGAGCGTGCGCAAGCTGGCCGAGGAACTCAACGCGCAAGGGCACCAGGCCAGCCATCGTATCGTCGCGGAGTTGCTCCACGATCTCGGTTACAGCTTGCAGGCGAATCAGAAGACGCTGGAAGGCAGCGAACACCCAGACCGCAACGCACAGTTCGAACACCTGAATGGCGCGGTCCAGCAACAACTCTGGGAGGGTGAGCCGACCATCTCAGTGGACACCAAGAAGAAAGAGTTGATCGGTCCGTTCAAGAACGGCGGACGCGAGTTGCGCCCCAAAGGCGAGCCAGAGCAAGTGTTGACGCATGACTTCATCATTCGCGAACTGGGGCGGGTCAGTCCGTATGGGGTATACGACGTAGCGCAGAACGAGGCGTGGGTCAGTGTCGGCGTCGACCACGACACGGCCGCGTTTGCCGTGGAAAGCATCCGCCGCTGGTGGTGGAGCATGGGCTACCCGGTGTATCCGAAGGCGACCCGCTTGCTGATCACCGCTGATGCAGGTGGCAGCAATGGCTATCGCCTCCGCTTGTGGAAGCTCGAGTTACAGAAACTCGCCGATGAAACGGGGCTGGAAATCGCCGTGTGCCACTTCCCACCTGGCACGAGCAAGTGGAACAAGATCGAGCATCGTCTGTTCTCGGCCATCACCCAGAACTGGCGAGGCAAACCCCTGGTCAGCCATGAAGTGGTGGTGAATCTCATTGGCGCCACCACAACCAAGACAGGGCTCCGAGTCACAAGCGCACTCGACACCAATGACTATCCTGCCGGGCGCATCGTTTCTGACGAAGAACTCTCCACTATCCACATTCGCCGAGATGTTTTTCACGGCGAGTGGAACTACTCCCTACTCCCCCGCCCTGGCCTGCTCTGAAATGCAGTTGTTATTACGTGACAGCCCCTAAGAGTGACAGGAGTGGTTTCGCTTCGCCCCACCGACCGCCCCTCAGCCCACGATGCTCAAAGCTCAATCGCTCCGGATGCGACATGATCGGACGCCGAACGTCGGTACAGGCACCAGTAGTACTTGGCGCCGTTGATGTACTGGCCTTTGAGGGTCTGATCCCTGCCGCAATGGGGCAACAGATCTGTGATCATCTCTGGCGCGACGTCAGACGGAAACTCCACGAAGTCGACGGCGTTTCCTGTCACGCATACGAGTTCCCTGCCGTCACGCAGAGCCCAGCGCTTCCAGGAACGGCAGGTATGGCGGCGTGCCCTCGGCCTCGAGCGCGCCCCCGCGCAGCACCGTCATCGCGCGTGCCTCGGCGTGCTCGGCCAGGCGGTCGAGGAGCCATGTCTTGCCGACGCCCGGATTGCCAGACAAAGTCACGCCGCCGCCAAGGCCGTTCGCGGCTCGCGAGAGCTGTCCGCCGAGGCAGCCCAGTATGGACTGGCGGTCGCCAGGCTCAGCGATCTGAAACGGATCCAGACTCGTCGACTCCACGCAGGACTTCTCCCCAATGCGCCGCAGTGGCGCTCCGCCGCCTGGCTGTGCCAGCGACGGGATTGAACAGAGGTGGGGCGAGCTTGTCCAGCCCTCTGCCGCTCCGACCCAGCGACAACCTCAACTACGTAGCGGTCAAGCAGATCGTCACGTCGTCGGGCACGGAGCTGGAGGACTTACAGAGCGTCGCGTGATACGCGCGGGGCGCGCTCCCTCTCCAGTGAACTCATGGGCGGACAGTTTGGCCAAAGATGAATTGATGGCGTTGCTATTGGACCCACTGGTGATCCCAACTGGACGCATCGAGATCAGGAAGAGACGCCGGCAATGGGAGGACGGTTCGCGTCGACAACCAGTCGCGGATCGCGCGCAGGCCAAGACTAAAGATGCTGTAGTGCGGATGTCGCGCTCGGACACGCCGCGGATGAGCCGCGCGGTGTGCCAGTCTAGCGCGCGCCTGTTCAACACCCACGCTCAAGACCAGCGAGCTGGCCCAGGCCATCGCCAGCAACAACCGTTCCTGATAGGCCAGGGTGCGCACCTGACTGGACTCCCACTGCCAGCCCTTGCGCTTGTCCTGACGAAAGCCGGCTTCGATCCAGAAGCGCCGTCGATACCAGCGCAGCACTTTCCAGTGCACGGGCAGGTCGGTCAGCACGACCAGCTTCTGCTCCTGACCGGACAGTTGCGTCCATCTGCGTTCTCAGCCATTTTGACCGAATTGGGCGTCTGAAGCACCGCCTGTGAGCGCGACGAGGCGGCGACACGTCCGCTTGAATTGCATTTACCAGGTCATTGTCCAGGATTGCCATTGACGACCTCCTTCGTAGGAAAGACGTAGCTGGGCTTGCCAATATGGCTTCGAACCACGGCGAGCAGCGACCGGCACGCACGTCAAAGATGAACTCCGGAGGGGCCGGGTCCGGCGTGTCGACATGGATGGCTCAATCGCGCTTGCTGACTATCGTGCCCGCTCCACCAGCGAGCGATGGGTCAAGCGGTGCTCGCCCGTACAGGCGAGCCAGGGGACGCGTAGCTGATCGCGCCGCTTGCCTGCATAATCTGGACTGTTTCGGCGGTCGTGAGCAGCGGGATCATCTTGTACGACTTGATATGCCCTTGCGCAAGCGCGGTGAGTGCGACTCCAGACGCTGCCGCGTGATCGGGCACGTCAAACAAAACCACTCCGTCCACGTCGCTGAATGAGTAGTACGCTTCCACCAGTTGACCGCCGTAGGCGCGGGCGAGTTTGTCCACTCCCGCGCTCCGGTCGGACGGTTCGCGGACGAGTGCCGCCCAGGCCTCGGCGGTGTAGCTGAACTCGATCATGTAACGAGCCATCGGATAACTCCTCTCAGTGAACAACCAGGCTTTGAGAAACGTTCGTGTGCTTCACCGCGGCCGCGAGCAGGTCCACCTGGCCGGGATCCGGCATCGCGGGTGCGATGATGAGCTGGTCACATCCAGCAGCGTCGAATTCCTCGATCTCGGTCTGGATCGCTTCGACGGAAAGCAGTGCACTCCCGGCAATCCGCTCGGCATGTGTGCCTGCGTAAGCGTAGTAGTCGACCAGCACGCGCCGGACTTCGTCCTTTGCCTGCGGACCCAGACCGAACATCGTGATGCCGATGCCGTACGGTTCGCCTGAGCGATTCGCGGCGCGCCATGCCGTGCAGGCACGTTCGCGGTGTTGGGCAAAGCTCGACGCCCCACCTGCGCGCCCGACGAAACCATCAGCATAGCGAGCCATTCGCTGCAGCGCAGGTGCACTGTCTCCACCAACCAGGAGCGCCGGTCCGCCCTGGCGCGCCGGCGCAGGTCCAATCGCGCCCGCGAACCCGCGCGACTCACCCTGCCAGATCCGCCTCAACTCCCGTAACTGCTCGCTCAGGCGGAGACCACGGCCACGTGTGGTCGTGCCTGCAGCTTCGTAATCCTCAGCTCGCCCGCCCAGACCAACACCCAATGTGAGACGACCACCCGAGAGTCGATCGAGTGACGCGGCCTGCTTCGCCAGAACAGCCGTATTCCGATACGGCGCCAGCAGGACACACGTCACCAGACCAATACGCCGAGTGACCGACGCGGCCGCCGTCAGGGCAATGAGCGGGTCGTAGTTCGCATACACCAATCGGTCGATGGTTCCAAGGCTGGCAAAACCATTAGACTCAGCTCGCCGGGCGACTTCGGTGATCTGTTCGAGGGTCGCCCCGCGAATGTAGCTTGGCAGTCCAATTCCGATTTGCATCGCTAGTCACTCCGTCCGTCTTGGGGATCGAGTCCATGCAAACGCACCGCGATCTTTGCGAGAAGCGGCTTTTTCCCACAAAATTCCCAGAGCCTTGCCGGATCCCATTCAAACCACCGTCGCAAGCGATCTCAGCCGTTCACCGTCTGCGCGCGATCTTCGGAAGGCGCTAGCCGACTTGCACGATGCGGTCGCTCTGCGTCGCAACCCGCTCATCCAGAATGTCGTGTTGAGCAGCGGGGCGGACCGGGTCGCCGCGCTGCGCGAATGGCTCGTCAACGGCATCAATGCCCTCCAGCCGGGAGCAGAAGTGCCCGGCGACTCGAGGGCCTGGCGACCATACCGCGTCCTACAACTTCGCTATGTCGAGGCTCGGTCCGCCGTAGAGGTCGAACGGCTGCTCGCTATCAGTACGAGTCAGTACTACCGCGAACACCAGGCGGCGCTCGATGCGCTCGCCGCGCTGCTCCTCGACGAAGCGTCGCGGCCTCAAGGTGTCGTCATCGCATCAGACGTCGAGGAGCTTGCAGCTGGACTGGCACCACAACACAATCTCCCCGCGTACATCACCAGCTTTATCGGACGCGAGCGCGAGCGCGCCGACATCGGTGACCTACTGGAGACGAACCGACTGGTCACCCTCACGGGCGCAGGCGGTTGCGGAAAGACGCGCCTCGCGTTGGAAGTCGCCGCCGGTCAGGTCCAGCACTTCAGCGATGGCGTCTGGCTGGTGGATCTCACGCCACTGGCCGAAGCGAGCCTGGTCCCGCAGACGATCGCCGTCGCGCTCAGCGTGCAGGAAGGTCCGGCCGAGCCCATCACAGCGACGCTCGTGCGTGCCATTCAGTCGAAGAACATGATGCTGGTCCTGGACAACTGCGAACACCTCCTGCAGGCATGCTCTCAGGTCGTGGACTCGCTACTTCGGGCGTCGCGGCGCCTGAAAATTCTCGTAACGAGCCGCGAGATCATGGGGCTGACCGGAGAATGCGTCTATCAGGTTCCTCCACTGTCACTGCCGTCCGCGTCGCTGCCGGCACCTACACCAGAGATTGTGGAGTTCCCAGCCGTCAGGTTATTTGTCGAACGCGCTTGCGCCGTGTCGACGTCATTTGTATTGACTGAAGGCAATGCACCCGCAGTCGTACAGATCTGCACCCGATTGGATGGGCTGCCCCTGGCCATCGAGTTGGCCGCCGCGAGGGTCAACGTCTTCACGACCCAGCAGATTGCGCAGCGATTGGCGGATCGGTTTCAGCTCCTAACTGGCGGAAGCCGCGCGGCGCCGCCCCATCATCAGACGCTGCGCGCACTGATCGACTGGAGCTATGAGCTGCTCTCGCCAGATGAACGACGGCTCTTTGAACGCCTGGCCGTCTTTGCAGGTGGATGGACCATCGAAGCCGCTGAAAGGGTGTGCGCCGCTGACGGACTGGAATCAGCTGCCATCAGCGGACTGCTGGCTGTCCTGGTGGAACGATCCCTGGTTGTGGCGGAGCCCGTCGGCGACGAAATGCGCTACCACATGCTCGAGACGCTGCGGGTGTATGCCCAGGAGCAGTTGGCGGCAGCGGGTGATGCGCTAACTCTCGGCGAGCAGCATGCCGGCTATTACGTGAATCTTGCACGTACTCTCGAGAGTGCCATCTTCGGCCCTCGCCAGTTGGAGGCGCTCCAGAACCTCGAGCTCGAACACAACAACTTCCGAACGGTGCTTGGCAACGCGTCGCGGAGTGCACAGAGTGCCGATGATGCCGCGCGAGTTGCGGCGAGTCTGGGACTATTCTGGTTCGTGCGCAACTATTTCACCGAGGCACGTTATTGGTGCGATTGGGTGTTGAGTTTAGCGGGTGTCAGCGATAATTCGGCGATCGCAAGATGCCTGGGCACCAATGGGTTCATGTCCGCGTCAATGGGCGAGCACGTGGCGGGGCTCAAGATGTGCGATGCATCTGTCGAGCAAGCCGAGCGGTGCAACAGGCCTGACACTCTGGCCTGGGCGCACGCCATACGGTGTGGCACGTACTTCGTGACCGGCGACGCCCTAGCGACGGAACGCGAGGCACGCATCGGCATGCAAGCGTGCTCTGAGGCAGACTGGGCGTGGGGGTCGGTCGCGTGCAGCGCGTGGCTCGGCCGTTCCTGGCTGATGCAGCGTAAGGTTGGCGAGGCGGTGGCCCATCTTCGCGAGACCCTGCACCTGAGTCGTGCGATCGGCGATCCGTTCAGCACCGCGTTGGCGCTGAGCTTTTACGGAGCCGCGGTCGGTGCCGAAGACGATTACGAGACAGCCGCGGCGTGCCTCGCCGAGGCCCTGGGCCTGTTCCGAACGATCGGATGTTTGGCGCAGATTTCTCGCTGCCTGGTTGACTGGAGTACGCTGGCGCTCAGCAGCGGCAAACTGGACGATGCGGCGACAGCGTTAGCGGAGGGTTTGGAGCTCGCCAACCGTTTGGGTCGGGTGCCGTATCGATCTGCGCAGTTGCTGGCGGGCAGTGCGCAATTGGCCGGGGCCGCGGAGCGTTGGACTGAGGCGGCTCAACTGCTCGCTCTCGCAAGAGCCCTGCGTGCCCAAAGCGGCGCGCAGGTGCCGCCTGAGCGAGCGCAGGAGGAAGCCGCACTCCTGGAGTTGCTTCGGCAGCACGTGTCCGAATCTGAAGTCTCCAGTGTGCTCGGCGCAGGAGGCCACAACGAAACGGACGCGCTCGCACTGGCACAGGCGGTGGTCGTTCAAATCCGGCTTTCGCCGTTGAATTCCAGTTTCGTCGCACGTAGGGTAGTTTCGTCTTCAGTCGACGACGCGTGCGTTTGACTGGCGGGCCACCTCGGACTCATCCGCAGTGTGCTTCGAGTGGAGAGCCAGCCAGAAATTGACGAACGCGACGCCGCGCTCCTCGCGTAATGGCGCGGTCGATCTGCTGTAGCGTGCGCGATCGGGGCCGGCTGTAAGGTAGGTCGCATTATGAGATCCGCACGCGCTGCCGCCCGCGTTTGTGCTCCTGTTGACTGCTGTACGCCACACCATGGCAGCGCCGACAAACGAAGCGTTGCGCACCATGCCGGTAGGGCAATGGATCGTGAGCACAGGCGCGCCACAGCGAGGACACGACAGGTTCAGCCGGCGTCGATCGAGCGAGACACTCTCGATCGACCCGCCGACCTTCGCATTGTGTTGGACCCGGTGACCAGTCCCATCGGCGGTCTTGTACGTTAATGTCAGCATGCGCGGCGTGGCACGAAAGCCGATGGTGCCCGAGTGCTGGCCGTTGGATGGCAGGGAGTTGATGCCTTCCATCGCGGCATCAGGTATCCACTAGCCGCGTCGTGCGAAGTCGCCGATGTCCATGGTCAGAGTCAGGTCAACGATCACGCGCGGCATGTTGTGCGGTTCTATCTCCAAGTTCGACGCTTTTTTTTGAGACTCTCGCGGCTGCCTTTCAGGCAGCAGATGTCGCGCCCGGCTCCGTCCAGGCGGCTCGCAAACAGCAACGATTTCTTCAATGAGATGAAACTGGCGACACTCACAGGCCGGTGAAGCGTACGGCGGAACACCGGGCCTTCGCCGGCGGGCAGCAACTCAAGCCACGCGCGCAGTGCGTGGGCTGGGCAGGTTGCGGACTGCTTGCCATACGGAATGCCAACGGTCTGGTCCTCCCGGATCCCAACTGTCCATATGAACACCTTTATGCCCTCAGGTACGAACTGCAGGTGCTGGCGATCGATGCCGACCAACTCGGAGCGGCGGAAAACGCCGGCGAAGCCCACAAGCAGCAACGCCTTGTCACGAGTGCCAATTGGGTTCGATGGGATCTGAGCCACGATGAGCCGGAGATGGCGTACGCGAATCGGCAGCTTTCGGCCGGACGAAATTCCATGCTCGCGGACGATCCCGGCTATGACACGATGGACCAGAGGATCATTCGCTGCGTTCTTCGGATGGCGCCTGGATCCTGGACAGCACGCACTACCCGACGCCAGCGGAGTGGGCCAAACGCGACCAGCCTTGAGCTTGCAGCCCGGCAGTTGACATTCCTCTTCCGGTCTGCGCCGCGAGCGCCACAACCAGCGCCACCCACAACCCGCTGCAGGCTGCCGGAACTGCACCATGCGCGCGGCCTGGCAGGCGGGCAAATTCGACCATCGCCAGCGACGCTGCCCGCCGCGACCTGACGCCTGGGATTCGGAGACCGAGGGCCAGCGCCTGGCAGAACTGGTTGGTCACCACACACCGAAGGAGATCGCTGCCCTGCTGAACCGCGAATACCACCAACTTGACGGCATCCAACGCACCGAAACCGCTGTCGTGGTCCAGATTAGCGGCGCGGCCTGTCGCGCTGGATGGCAGGCTACCGCCTCCATGAAGTCGAGTTGATTTTTCACTTCGACCATCGCGCCAGGCGCCGCAACTGGCTGGAGCCCGACCCACTCGCACCTTCAGTGGCCGCGGGACTGCACGCGACAACTACGTCTTCACCGATGACGACCTGTTGCGGTTCGTTCGTGAGTACCCCTGGGCGTACGACTACCGACGTTTCCGCGCGCCTGAGGCACTACCCCGCCACCTACAGGCGATCGCGGCACGTTTGCGAGCCGAGGCGGAGACCGCCTGCCGGCGGGACCCGTGCCTGACGGAGTTCCGATACAATTTCCGTCGCTAAGGACTGAGTTGGCCGTGTTGTTACAGACCGCGACCTGAACTGATCGAAGAGGCCAGCCAACGATACCCGGCACGGGGGTGAGGGTCGCAGCGGGTGCGACCGCCGGCGGTACCCGTGTGCTTTGCTGGCTAGGCGTCGTAGATCGTGTCGATCGAGATTGGCGAAGCCGCGCCGAAGTGCATGGTCTGGAATACCCAGCTGCCGCTGACGTTGCGGATCGTGCCAAAGTTCGTGAGATGGGTCACTATTGTGCCGCTCGGGGTCCTCCGCCGACTCGTCGGTGAGGGCGACGTCGTGGCACTTGAAGTAGAGGTACGCCTGGTTGCCATTGACCTGGATCTGATCCTTGAACGAGGGGACGAGCGAGATGCGGGGGTGCGTCCAAGAGCCGGAGCCCAGAAAGAACGACCGGATCGCGTCCGCTCCGCTGAACAGGTTGCCGCCGAAGGTGAAGGTGGCGTCGGTGGCCCACAGCGACATCATCAAGTCGATGTCCTGGTGGCTCTTGGCCTGGTGGAACGCCGCTTGGAGTTGGTAGATCTCGCCGATCTTGACACCCTCAGGGTCGCTTGCCTGAGCCCCCACCGGCGACGCGTTGGGGAGTACTAGGCCCGCCAGACCGGCGGCCGTGCTTAGCATGCCGATGCGAAGAAGGCCGCGTCGGCGACGCCTGGCTGTGACCATGCCGGTGGACCTGTCTTCACATACAGGAACGCTGGGCTTGTTCTCGTTGACAGTCATCATGTGACTCCTCTTCCCAACTAATCAAATTCAAGAGAACCGACTGTGCCGATGTACCGGGGTCGGCCGGGTGCGTCTCGCTGTCCCGACCTACGTCCGGCGAAACCCGACGCTCGCGAGTTTGGGGCTGCTCAAACTCGCCGTTCATCCGCAGCCACCCAATTCGGTCAAGGTGC
>Ga0070730_10005457_pt1 | contig 10980 bp, 9 predicted proteins | sample Coa_R1_3_FD_66447 | JGI IMG/M metagenome (GOLD analysis project Ga0070730, IMG submission 66447) | Surface soil microbial communities from Centralia Pennsylvania, which are recovering from an underground coalmine fire - Coalmine... | ecosystem: Environmental > Terrestrial > Soil > Unclassified ... | reverse complement strand
AGGCGCTCGAGGTCTCCGGTGTCGCTCGTGTAGACGGCGTCGCCTCGCTGGGCCGCCGACGCCATGACGATCGCGTCTACCGTCGTCGCCCCCGCGATGCCCGCCAGGCACTCGCCCGCGAGGCGCGCGAGGCGCTCGCTCAGCGGCTCGACGACCACGCTCGCGAGGATGTGCTCGCGGATGTCCGAGCGCCCGCGCCACCACTCGGCCACCACGTCCGCCGGCACGACGGGGCCGGCGCCGAGCGCGCGCGCTCGATGCAGCACCTTCCACATTCGCTCGCGCCTGCGCTCGAGCGCGATGAGGGCGCCCGTGTCGAGCGTGATACGGCTCATGCCGAGCGCTTGCGTCGGGTGCCCCGGCCGCTCGTGCCACCGAGGATCTCGCGATCGATGCTCGCGCGCTCCTCGTCGGTCAGCTCGAGCGGCCCGCCGTACCACGCGACCGCGCGCTCCCACGCCTCGCGCCGCTTGATCTCGGCGATGAGCTCCGCGAACACGGCGGAAACGTTACCCCCGTGCAGGCGCTTCGCGCGCTTCTTGAGGACGGCGAGGTCCTCGCGGTTGACCGAGAGGCTCACCTTCTCCGTGACGCCTGCGCGCTTCGCCATTGTACTCTCCAGCGTAGTACAACGCCGTCCCTGCGGACACCCTACCTCGTGCGAAATCAGTAGAGGATGCGCGTCTTGATGCTCGTCTCGAGCGCGGCCATCGCGTTCTTCACGTCGCGCGAGACGTCCTGATCGAGGTCCATGACGAGGTAGCCGATGTCCGGGTCCGTCGCGAGGACCTGCGCGGCGATGTTGGCGCCCTTGTCGCTGACCAGGTGGTTGATGTCGCGGAGCACGCCGGGCACGTTCCGGTGCACGTTCAAGATGCGGTGCTTGTTCGGCGTGAGCGGGAGCTCGACGTGCGGGAAGTTCACCGCGCCCGTCGTCACGCCGACGTTCACGAACTTCACGAGCGCGTTGCCGACCTCGCGCCCGATGGCCTCCTGCGCCTCGGCCGTGGAGCCGCCGATGTGCGGCGTCATGATCACGTTGGGCAGCCCCTGGAGCGGCGTGGCGAAGCCGTCGCTGTTCGTCTCGGGCTCCTCGGGGAACACGTCGATCGCGGCGCCCCCGAGGTGCCCGCCCTTCAGGGCGTCGGCGAGCGCGGGGATGTCCACCACCGTGCCGCGGCTCGCGTTGAGCAGGTAGCTGCCGGCGCGCATCGCGGCGAGCTCGCGCGCGCCCATCATGCCCTTCGTCTGCGGGGTCTCGGGGACGTGCAGCGTGACGAAGTCGCTCTGGGCGAGCAGCTCGTCGAGCGTCTTCACCGCGTGGTTGTTGCCCATGGGCAGCCGCGCCGCGATGTCGAAGAAGACGACCCTCATCCCCATCATCTCGGCGAGCACGCCGATCTGCCGCCCGATGTGGCCGTAGCCGACGATCCCGAGCGTCTTGTTGCGGATCTCGTAGCTGCCCGTCGCGACCTTGCGCCACTGGCCGCCGTGCATCTCGCGGCCACGGTCGATGAGGCGGCGCGAGAGCATCACGATTTCCGCGATCATGAGCTCGGCGACGCTGCGCGTGTTCGAGAAGGGCGCGTTGAACACCGGGACGCCGCGGCGGTTGGCGCTCGCGAGGTCGACCTGGTTGGTGCCGATGCAGAAGCAGCCGACGCCGAGCAGGCGCCGCGCCGCCGCGAGCGCCTTGTCGGTCACGCGCGTCTTGCTGCGGATGCCGAGGACGTGCACGTCCTCGATGCGCTTGCACAGCTCGTCCTCGCTCAGCGCGCCGCTCACGGTCTCGAGGTGAAAGCCCTCGCTGCGGACGATCTCGTGGGCGCTCGCGTGGATGTTCTCGAGGAGCAGGACCTTGATCCGGTCCTTCGGGAACGACGTCGTGCCTGCAGCGGTTCCGTCGGTTGCCACGGTGCGTCACTAGCGCGCCTCGCGCTCTCCAGCCAGAGCGGCCACGCGCGAGCCCGTGATACGAAGTTGGGCTCGATGCGCCGCTTCGCCCTCCTCGCCTCGCTGCTCGCCCTCGGGGCCGCGGTGTCGTCTTCGGCGTGTGCCGGCGAGCAGGTCGCCCCCCTCCCTCCGCCGCCTCCGGCCTCGCCGCCGCCCGCGCCGCCGCCGGGGCCCGCCGCGGCCCCCTTGCCGACCGTCGACGAGGCGCGCGCCTTCGTCGACGACGTCGAGGCGAACCTGCGCCGCCTCTGGGTCGCGCGCGATCGCGCCGCCTGGGTCAACCAGACCGACATCACCGACGACACCGAGGCCCTCGCCGCCGCGGGCGAAGAGGCCACCGCGGCCTACGTCGGCGAGGCCATCGTCCGCGCCCGCCGCTTCGACCCGATCCGCGCGCAGCTCCCGCCCGACGTCGCGCGCAAGCTCTACCTGCTCTCGGTCGCGCAGACCGTCCCCGCCCCGAACGACGCCGGCCGCCGCCGCGAGCTCGCCGAGATCGAGTCGTGGCTCACGAGCGCCTACGGCAAGGGCCAGTACTGCCCGCCCAACGGCTCGGCCCTCCTCAAGTACCTGCCGCGCGACGAGCACGCCCCCGGGGCCAAGCGCGCCCCGTGCCTGCACCTCGACGACCTCGAGAAGGTCCTCGCCAGGAGCCGCCGCTTCGACGAGCTCGTCGAGGCCTGGCGCGGCTGGCACTCGATCGCGCCGCCGATGAAGCCCAGGTACGCGCGCTACGTCGACCTCGCGAACGAGGGCGCGCGCGAGATCGGCTTCGCCGACGTGGGGGCGCTCTGGCGCGCGGGCTACGACATGACGCCCGCGGCGTTCGAGGCCGACATCGAGCGCCTCTGGAGCGACGTGAAGCCGCTCTACGAGGCGCTGCACTGCTACGTGCGCTCGCGCCTGCAGGCCGTGTACGGCAAGGACAAGGTGCCCGACCACGCGCCGATCCCCGCGCAGCTGCTGGGCAACATGTGGTCGCAGGAGTGGAACAACGTCTACGACCTCGTCGCGCCGTACCCGGGCGAGGCGTCGCTCGACGTCGACAAGAAGCTCGTCGACGCCAAGTGGGACGCGCCCAAGATGGTGCGCCAGGGCGAGCGCTTCTTCACCGGCCTGGGCTTCGACCCGCTGCCCGCGACGTTCTGGGAGCGCTCGCAGCTCGTCCGCCCGCGCGATCGCGAGGTGGTCTGCCACGCGAGCGCCTGGGACGTGACCTGGAGCGGCGACCTGCGCATCAAGATGTGCATCCAGCCGACCGAGGAGGACCTCATCACGATCCACCACGAGCTCGGGCACGACTTCTACTACCAGCGCTACGTGACGCTCCCGATCCTCTTCCAGACGGGCGCGAACAACGGCTTCCACGAGGCCATCGGCGACACGATGGCCCTCAGCGTGACGCCCGCGTACATGAAGAGCATCGGCCTGCTCGACGCCCTGCCGCACGGCGACAGGGCGCGCATCGACCAGCAGATGAAGATGGCGCTCGAGAAGGTGGCGTTCTTGCCCTTCGGCCTGCTCATCGACAAGTGGCGCTGGGACGTCTTCGCCGGCAGGACGAAGCCCGAGGCCTACGAGAGCGCGTGGCTGAAGCTCCGCGAGAGCTACCAGGGCGTGAGCGCGCCCGTCGCCCGCACGCCGGACGACTTCGACCCGGGCGCGAAGTACCACGTCGCGTCGAGCAACCAGTACGTCATGTACTTCCTCGCGCGCGTCTACCAGTTCCAGTTCCACAAGGCGCTCTGCCAGGCCGCCGGGTACACGGGCCCGCTCGACCAGTGCTCGGTGCACGACGACAAGCGCGCCGGCAGCAAGCTCCTCGCGATGCTGGCGCTCGGCGCGAGCAAGCCGTGGCCTGACGCGATGGAGGCCGTCGGCGCGGGGCGGCGCGGCGACGCAGGGCCGATGCTCGAGTACTTCGCGCCCTTGCGCGCGTGGCTCGACGAGCACACCAAGGGGCAGGCCTGCGGATGGCGGTAGACACCCTGCGCGTCGCGACGCTCAACATCTGGAACCGCTTCGGGCCCTGGGAGCAGCGGCTCGTCGCGATCGAGAAGGGCCTGCGCGACCTCGAGCCGGACCTCGTGGGCCTGCAGGAGGTGCTGCGCCTCGCGCCCGGCGAGGGCGACGCGCTCGACCAGGCGTCGCTGTTCGGCAAGACGCTGGGGCACCACGTCGCCTACGGGCGCTCGCGCGAAGAGCGCTGGTACGGCAACGCGGCGCTCTCGCGCTGGCCCATCCTCGAGTCGCGCGTCTTCGAGCTGCCGCGCTCCGGCACCGACGAGAAGCGCTCGCTCCTCTACAGCGAGATCGACGCCCCCTTCGCCCGCGTCCCCTTCTTCGTGACCCACCTCAACTGGCGCTTCGAGCACGGCCACGTCCGCGAGCAGCAAGTGCGCGAAATAGCGCTGGTCGTGCGGTCGCTCGCGCCCGCCACGTCGTTCCCGGCCATTCTCGTGGGCGACTTCAACGCCGAGCCCGAGGCCGACGAGATCCGGTACTTGCGCGGCCTGACGTCCCTCGGGACGGGCCACCGCGCGTTCTACCAGGACGCCTTCGGCCTCGCGGGCGACGGCCCCGGCTACACCTACGCCCGGCGCAACCCCTTCGCGGCGCCGCTCCGGGAGCCCGACCGGCGGATCGACTACGTCTTCGTGCGCGGCCGCGACGACCGGTTCCGGGGAGAGCCGCTCGAGGCCCGCGTCTGCTTCGACGGCCCCGTCGCCGGGACGTACCCCAGCGACCACTTCGGCGTCGTCGCGGATTTGCGCGTCGGGTGAAACCGCCGGGGCGTACCTGCCCGAGTCCTGGCGCGCCCGGGAATAATCCTTCCCGCCCTCCGTTCCAGGCGGCGGGCGTCGTGGTTGACAGGACAAGCTCCGCCGCTACGATGCGCCGCCTCTCTCGGGGGGGAATTTCGCGAGTTTACACGGCCGACGCACCCACCCTGGGGCCCGGCCGCTGGTTGTGTCCGCACTCCGCTTCACCTGGGAGCACCACGGAGCACTCGGAATGTCCAACGACGTGATGATTTACGCGAACGACCTGTCGAAGAGCTTCGGGTCCTTCCGGGCGCTCGACAAGGTCAACTTCGAGGTAAAGCGCGGAGAGATCGTGGGCTTCCTCGGTCCCAACGGGGCCGGAAAATCCACGACGATGCGCATCCTCACGTGCTTCATCTCGCCCACGGGCGGGTCGGCGCGCGTCAACGGACACGACGTGTTCGACGAGCCGCTGAAGGTGCGCGAGAGCCTCGGGTACCTGCCGCAGCGAGCGCCGCTCTACCTCGAGATGAGCGTGCTCGAGTACCTGCGCTTCGCGGGCGACCTGCGCGGGCTCGACCCCGACACCTTCCGCAAGCGCGCCCGCAGCGTCGTCGAGGTGTGCGGCCTCGCCCAGGTCCTGGGCAAGGAGATCAAGCACCTGTCGCACGGCTACCGGCAGCGCGTGGGCCTCGCGCAGGCGCTCATCCACGACCCGCCGATCCTCATCCTCGACGAGCCGACCAGCGACCTCGACCCCAACGAGAAGGCCGAGTTCCTCGACTACCTGAAGCAGATCGGGCAGGAGCGCACGGTCATGCTCTCGACGCACAACCTCTCCGAGGTCGAGGCGTCCTGCGCGCGCGCCATCATCGTGTCCCGCGGCCGCATCGTGGCCGACGGCCCGCTCGACGAGATCCGCGCCAAGAGCGGCCGCGTGCGCTACGTCGTCTCCATCCAGGAGTCGGCGGGCGACGGCGCGTACCGCGGCAAGGGCGCCCCGCCGAAGAAGGGCGAGGTCGAGACCGCGCTCAACCAGGTCGACGGGCTGAAGAAGCTGAACGAGCTGCCGACGGACGACCGCGCGCACGCCTACGAGATCACGAGCGAGCAGGACGTGGACCTGCGGCCCGAGATCTTCAAGATGATCGTCGACAAGGGCTGGGTGCTGCTCGAGCTGCACCGCGACGCGCAGACGCTCGAGGACGTGTTCCGCAGCCTCACCATCGGCGACGAGCGCCGCAACCGCTCGCTCACGGCCGCGGCCGACGACGAGGGCGACGACGCCGGCGACGAGGACGAGGAGTCCGACGAGGACGAGGGCGACGACGAGGGCGACGACGAGGCCGCCAAGGAAGAGCGGAGCTAGGACATGAGGAACATCTTCATCATCGCCCGGCGCGACCTCCGGGCGCAGTTCAACTCGCCGGTGGCGTACGTCGTCCTCGGCGGCTCGATGCTGCTGCTCGGCGTCGTGTTCTTCCTCATCCCGCACATCTCGGGGGTGCTGGCCGGCAGCTTCTGGGACGTCGACCGCGCGAGCATGGACCAGATGTTCGCGACGCTGCCCATCCTGATGAGCATCTTCGTGGTCCCCGCGGTCACGATGCGCAGCCTCGCGGCCGAGAAGGGCTCGGGCACGCTCGAGCTCCTCATCACGATGCCCGTGCGCGACTCCGAGGTGATCCTCGGCAAGTACTTCGCGGCGCTCACGATGGTGCTGCTGCTGCTGCTCGCGACGCTGCTCTACCCGCTCGCGATGTTCGTGTGGCCGTGGCACCTGGGCGCGCTCGACTGGGGCCCGGTGTGGTCGGGGTACCTCGGGTGCTTCTTCTTCGGCGCGGCGGCCGTCGGCGTCGGGATGATGCTCTCGAGCCTGACCGAGAGCGACGTCATCGCGTTCTTCATGACGCTCGGCGTCCTCGCGGTCGTGTGGGCCATCGGGTGGATCGTGTCGCTCGCGCACTCCACCAGCGACGCCACGAACACGCTGGCCGACGCGCTCGGCTTCGTCTCGTTCCAGACGCGCTACGCGTCGTTCCCGCGCGGGCTCATCGACACGAAAGCCGTCGTCTACTTCCTGTCGGTGACGGTCATCTGCTTGCTCGTCAGCTTCCGCTCCCTCGAGAGCCGGAAGTGGTCCTGAGTGTGAGGGTCGAGGGACACCATGGAGAAGCGTAGAAAGTCAGCCATCGAGAGCGGTGGCCTCATCCTCGTCGTCGCGGCGATCCTCGTCGCGGTGAACGCCCTGTCGGCGCTCGGCGTGTCCGCCCGCAAGGACGTGACCAAGAGCGAGAAGTACACGCTGTCGAAGGGCAGCGGGAACCTGCTCCGCTCGATGAAGCAGGAGCTCACGGTCGACGCGTACGTGACGCGCGGCCTGCCCAAGGTCGACTCGTTCGTGCGCGACCTTCGCGACCTGCTCCAGGAGTACAAGAACGCGGGCGGCGCGAAGTTCAGCTACACGCTCATCGAGGCGAAGGACGAGGACACCAAGAAGAAGGCCAAGGACGCAGGCCTGGTCGAGCAGCCCTTCGGCGAGTCGAGCACTACCGAGGACGACAAGCTGGCCGTGACCCAGGGCTTCATGGGCCTGGTCTTCAAGTACGGCGAGCAGCAGGACGTCATCAAGTTCCTCCCGCCCGATCGCACCGACGGTCTCGAGTTCTGGATCACGAACAAGATCCGCGAGATCCGCGACAAGGGTGACGACATCCACCACAAGATCGGCATCCTGACGGGTCACGACGAGATCAAGCCCTCGGACAACAACCTCGTGCCCAGCAATATGGGCAAGTTCTCGATGCAGGGGATCATCACGCAGAACTTCCCCTTCTACAGCTTCACCGACGTCGACCTGAAGAGCGGCGACGCCGAGATCCCCGACGACCTCGACGGCCTGATCATCACGCAGCCCGGCAAGGACCTGTCCGAGAAGGAGCTGCGGCGCATCGACCAGTTCGTCATGAAGGGCAAGTCGCTCGCCGTGTTCGCGAGCGCGGTCAACGTGAAGGCGAACGACGCGACGATGAACGCGTCGATGAACCTGCACGGCCTCGACAAGCTGCTCGGCGGCTACGGCATCGAGGTCCAGAAGGACGTCGTGCTCGACATCTGGCGCCACGCGCGCGTCGTCGTGCAGACCGCCGGCGGCATGGCCGGCGCCGAGCTCCAGCAGGTGCTCGACGTCCAGGACGACTCGCGCTTCTCACCCGAGGAGCAGCTCATCGACACGAGCTTCGCGTGCCTCTTCCGCGTGGAGGACGTGGCGGTGCCGTTCGCGTCGAGTCTGGCGATCAAGCAGGACAAGCAGCCCGGCACCAAGATGCACGTCGTCATGCGCTCGACGCCGGCGGCGGTGCACCTGACGGGCGACACCGTCGACCTCAAGCCGTTCCAGAAGTGGGCGCCGAAGCTCAAGGGCCTGCAGCAGCAGCAGTTCGCCGTCGCGGCGAACGTCGAGGGCACCCTCAAGAGCGCCTTCCAGGAGGGCGACAAGGAGGGTGTCGAGCGCCCCGACCAGAGCACCAAGCCGGCGCGCGTCTTCGTCCTCGCGTCGTCGCAGTTCCTGGCGAACCCGCTGTCGCGCGCGGGCACGGGTCCCGACATGGGTCAGTTCGGCATGATGATGCCGAACCTCGGCGGCGACGAGCAGCTCCTGATGCTTGCCGGGCCGTACGCGCAGCAGTTCGTCACCGGGTCGATCCTCGTGTTCAAGAACACGCTCGACTGGCTGACGGGCGACACGGACCTGCTCGCCGTCAGCGCGAAGATCCTGAGCGAGCCGAACCTCGCCTACGGCGACAAGCTCAAGCTCACGCCGGAGATGACCGAGGAGCAGATCAAGAAAGAGCTCGAGACGATGAAGGAGAAGCGCAAGACCGATCAGCACTACATCGAAGCGCTGCTCATCCTGGGCGTCCCGGCCTTCTTCGCCGGCCTCGGCCTGCTCCTCTGGTGGCTCCGCCAGAAGGCCCGCGCCGAGGTCTCGCTGGCCTAGTCCGGCCACGCTCGCACCCACGAAACAGGAAAGATCATGTCGCGCGACAAGCTCATCATCGTCGGTGTCCTGGTTGCAGCCGTCCTCGGCTTCTTCGTATGGAAGCAGAGCCAGAAGGACGCCGATCTCGGCAAGCCGACGGCCACGGCCAAGGACTTCCCGACCATCAGCGCCCCCGACGACGTCGACAAGATCAGCCTCGTGAACGGCGAGAAGGGCGAGGTCGTCATCGAGCGGGTGCCCGACCCCAAGGGCGGCGTCGTCGACGGCGGGCCGGCCACCCTCTGGCAGGTGACCAAGCCGGTGAAGGCGATGGCCAACCAGCAGACGATGAAGGACCTCGTCGCGAACCTCGCGAAGATCAAGGTCGACTCGGCCGTGAACCTGAAGCTCGACGACGAGGTCCGCAAGGACAAGCAGCTCGACGCGGCCAAGGGCGTGCACGTCACGGCCTTCAAGGGCGGCGAGAAGAAGGTCGACGAGACCTTCGGCAAGGGCGGCGCGGGCGGAACGACGCTCGTCGTCGTCGCCGACAAGCCCGACCTCGTGTGGGCCGCGAAGGACTACCAGTCGTACCTCTACACGAAGAGCGCGACGGACTACCGCGACAAGGAGATCTTCAAGTTCGACGACGCGAACGTCGTCCAGGCGACGATCGCGAACTCGCACGGCACCTTCTCGTTCACCAAGGGCGACAAGTGGGCCGGCACGTTCGAGAAGAAGCCCATCGAGAAGCTCGACGAGGACAAGGTCAAGGAGTTCCTCCGCGCGTACAAGGGCCTCAACGGCAACGACTTCGGCGACAACAAGACGCCGGCCGACGTGGGGCTCGACAAGCCGGAGGCGACCGTGAGCTTCGTGCTCAAGGACAACGCGGGCCGCTACGAGGTGCAGGTCGGCAAGATCTCGACGGGCACCGAGCACTGGGCCAAGCGCGCGGCCGACGACGTGATCTACACGATCACCGCGAGCCCGTCGGAGTGGGCGTTCGCCGAGCTGACCAAGTTCCAGCAGGCGAGCGACGCCGGGGCGGCCCCCGCCGGGTCGGCCAAGCCCGCGAAGACCGCGTCGAAGTAACATCGCCCCAGCGCCGCCGGCTTCCACCGGCGGCGTCGGAGGACACGATGGATCTCTTCCCGAGCCTCGACGCCTACGACTACGGCGAGGTCCACTTCAAGCTCGACAAGGCGACGGGCCTCCGCGCCATCGTCGCCGTCCACGACACGCGCCTCGGGCCGGCGCTCGGCGGCTGCCGCTTCATCCGCTACGACACGGACGACGCCGCGATCGTCGACGCGCTGCGCCTCGCCCGCGGGATGACGTACAAGGCGGCGCTCGCGGGGCTTCCGCACGGCGGGGGCAAGAGCGTCATCATCCGCCCGCGCGCCCACTTCGACCGCGTGGCGCTCTTCCGCGCGTTCGGCAAGTTCATCGACGATCTGCGCGGGCACTACATCACCGCGGAGGACAGCGGGACGGGCCTCGAGGACATGGAGGTCATCCGTGCCGTGACCAAGTGGGTGACCGGCGTCGACCCGTCGCACGGCGGCTCGGGCGATCCGTCGCCCTTCACGGCGCTCGGCGTGCGGCGCGGCATCGAGGCGTGCGTCGAGCACAAGCTCGGCAAGAAGTCGCTCGCCGGCGTGCGGGTCGCGGTGCAGGGGGTCGGCCACGTGGGCTACCACCTGTGCAAGGAGCTCCACGCGAGCGGCGCGGCCATCACGGTGGCCGACGTCGACGCGCTGAAGGCCGAGCGGGCGCAGCGCGAGCTCGGGGCCAAGGTCGTGTCGCTCGACGCCATCTTCGACGTCGACTGCGACGTCTTCGCCCCCTGTGCCCTCGGGTCGGCCCTCAACGACGACACGATCCCGCGCCTCAAGGCGAGCATCGTGGCCGGCGCCGCGAACAACCAGCTCGCCCAGCCCCGCCACGGCGACGACCTGCACGCGCGCGGGATCCTCTACGCCCCGGACTACGCCATCAACGCCGGCGGCCTGGTGAACGTGGCGCAGGAGGTCGCGGGGTACGACGAGAAGAAGGCGCGTGAGAAGACGCTCGAGATCCACGGCACGATCGCCGAGATCGTCCGCCGCAGCGAGAAGCTCAAGGCGCCCACGCACAAGGTCGCCGACATGATGGTCGAAGAGCGCCTCGCGGCCTCACGTCCGCGGTGATCAGGGCGTCGCCGCGCCGAGCTCGCGCGCGACCACGTCCAGCGGGGCCTCGCCGAGCGCGCGCCAGGTGGCGAGGCGCGCGCTCGCG
>Ga0070730_10005456_pt1 | contig 10985 bp, 11 predicted proteins | sample Coa_R1_3_FD_66447 | JGI IMG/M metagenome (GOLD analysis project Ga0070730, IMG submission 66447) | Surface soil microbial communities from Centralia Pennsylvania, which are recovering from an underground coalmine fire - Coalmine... | ecosystem: Environmental > Terrestrial > Soil > Unclassified ... | reverse complement strand
GCGACACAAGCCGGTCCCGACGCCAGCCCTAAGACCAGCGCTTCGCCGAATGCGAAGGTGGCGGCCATGACGGGCACTCTAGCATTGGTCAATTCGCAAAGATGTGATTTGACGCACAGGCGGGAAACGGCGACCAGCGGCCCGTCTGCCTGGACAGCTAGCTCAAACCCAAGGGGCGCTTATTTTCGACGTCGTCATCGCGAACGGGACGGAAACGGTGCCACAGGTAAAGCGCTGCGGCTGTGACGACTCCGATGCCGATGCTGATGGCAAAGAACAAGCGGTAGGCGGGGAGCCAGATCAGGGTCGCCGCGATGATTGCAACCGCAACTACGAGGGCGCCCGTGCCTCGAATGGGAATGGTCATATGCGCGGGAATTCCAGTCCCCGGGGGCGAGACGCCCCCGCGACAGCCGGCGGGACGCCGGCGCTACGATTTATTGATGCGCGGTGGGAGCGTCGGTGTTGCCGGTGGTCAGCGGCGGCGCAATCGGCTGGGTGACTTCCTCTGCGACCTTCGGCAGCGGCGATTCCAGCGCGATCTGCAGCACCTGATCCATGGTATCCACGAAATGGAGCTTCATGGCGGTGCGCAGGTTCTCGGGAACCTCGGCCAGATCCTTCTCGTTATCTTTCGGCAGAATGACCTCGAACAGACCGGCGCGATGCGCAGCCAGCAGCTTTTCTTTCAGGCCGCCGATGGGCAGAACTTTGCCGCGGAGGGTGATCTCTCCAGTCATGGCCAAATCCCGGCGCACAGGAATCTTGCTGAGTGCGCTGGAGATGGCGGTGGCAATGGTGATGCCCGCTGACGGGCCATCCTTCGGGATGGCGCCTTCGGGCACGTGCACGTGCAGATCGAGATTGCGATAGAAGTCGCGAGTCAGGCCAAGCCGGTGCGCACGCGAGCGGACATAGGACATGGCAGCCTGCGCAGATTCCTGCATCACGTCGCCCAGCTTGCCGGTGAGTGTGAGCTTGCCTTTGCCATCGACAACCGTGGCTTCGGTGCTCAGAATTGAGCCGCCGACTTCGGTCCACGCCAGCCCGGTGACCAGGCCGACTTCACTCTTCTCGTGTGCCAGGGTGTCGCGGAACTTGATCACACCCAGGAAGTCATTGACGTTCGCCCCGGTAATGGTGATGTTGTAGCTCTCGCCTTCCTTGACGACCTTGCGCGCAACCTTGCGGCAAACATTGCCAATCTCGCGTTCCAGATTGCGGACGCCAGCTTCGCGGGTGTAGGAGCGGATCAGGCCAGTGATGGCCTCGTCGGTGAACTTGATGTTCTTTTCAGACAGTCCGGCCGCGAGCATCTGCTTCTTCACCAGGAACTGCTTCGCAATCTCCACTTTCTCCTGCTCGGTGTAACCGTGCAGCCGCAGCACTTCCATACGGTCCTGCAAGGCGGCAGGAATGGTGTGCATCACGTTGGCCGTGGCCACGAAGAAGACCTGCGACAGGTCATATTCCACGTCGAGGTAGTGGTCGACGAACATGAAGTTCTGTTCGGGATCGAGCACTTCGAGCAGCGCCGCCGAGGGGTCGCCGCGGAAGTCCATCGACATCTTGTCGACTTCGTCGAGCATGAAGACGGGGTTCTTGGTGCCCGCCTTCTTCATCATCTGGATAATCTGGCCTGGCAGCGCGCCGATGTAGGTGCGGCGGTGGCCGCGAATCTCGGCCTCGTCGCGCACGCCACCCAGCGACATGCGGACAAACTTGCGGCCGGTCGCCTTGGCGATCGACATACCCAGCGAAGTCTTGCCTACGCCCGGAGGTCCGACAAAACAGAGAATCGATCCCTTGGGATTCTTTACCAACTGCCGCACGGCGAGAAATTCAAGGATGCGTTCCTTGATCTTCTCCAGCCCATAATGATCTTCGTTGAGAACCTTTTCGGCGCGAGAGATATTGCGGATTTCCTTCGAGCGCTTCTTCCAAGGCACAGCCAGCAGCCAGTCGAGATAGTTGCGCGAAACGGTCGACTCAGCCGACATCGGCGGCATCGCTTCCAGTTTCTTGAGCTCCTGCACGGCTTTGTCTTTAACTTCCTTCGGCATGCCGGCAGATTCAATCTTCTTTTTCAGTTCGTCGAACTCACTCTTTTCGCCGCGGCCCAGTTCCTTCTGGATGGCCTTAATCTTTTCGTTGAGGTAATACTCTTTTTGCGCCTTCTCCATCTGGCGCTTCACGCGCGACTGGATGGTGCGGTCCACGTTCAGCTTTTCGATCTCGATATCGAGCACGTCAGCGATCCGCGTCATCCGCTCGGCGGGATCGAAGATCTCCAGCAGTTCCTGCTTTTCTTCAATCGACAGTTGAAGGTTCGCCGAGATCACGTCTGTGAGCTTGGCCGGATCTTCCATGCGCACAGCCGAAATCATGGTCTCGTAGTTCAGAGCCTGGCAAAGCTTCACGTATTGCTCGAACAGCGAAGTGACCCGTTGCATGCTGGCTTCGAGGGCCGGGTTCATCTCCGTGGTAAAGCGGGCGACGCGCACCGTTGCCTGCATGTAGCCATCGGTGTCGGTGACCTGGAGAATCTTGCCGCGCTCAACGCCTTCGACCAGAACTTTAATGTTGCCGTCAGGGAGTTTCAGGCTCTGCACGATATTGACGATCGTGCCCACCTGGTAGATCTCGTTCGCCTTGGGTTCGTCAATGGAGGCATCGTGCTGTGTGGCCAGGAAAATCTTCTTGTCGGCCGCCAGCGCCTCTTCCAGGGCGCGTACGCTCGATTCGCGGCCCACCACGAACGGTGTCATCATGAACGGAAAGATGACCACGTCCCGAATGGGCATCATGGGTAGCTTTTTCGATTCGTACTTTTCCTTGGATGTAGTCACAGAATCTCCCTGGGGTGACGGCCAAACCCGACAGCCTACCTGATTCTACCTTGTCTTGATGGTCCAGCGAAATGGCACGGAAGCTGTAAGGGTGAGTCGCTGCCGTTAGTCGTGGCCATCAGGAGAGCGGCCATACTAACGGCAAATGAACCAACGACTAAGCGCGAATTGCTATCCTGCCTTCTCCATTACTGTTGCGAAGGAAGCAGTGCGCTTTTCCACCATTTCCCGGGTCACTTCGAACTCTTTCAACTTCTTCTGGCTAGGCAGATTGAACATGAGGTCGAGCATGAGCTCTTCCAGAATCATACGGAGCCCGCGAGCGCCTACCTTGCGTGCCATAGCCTGGCGCGCGATGGCCCGCAGAGCCTCGTCGGCAAACTTCAGCCGCACATTCTCGAACTCAAACAGCCGCTGGTATTGCTTGACGATGGCATTTTTCGGCCGGGTCAGGATTTCGATCAGGGCAAATTCGTCGAGATCTTCCAGCATGCCGACCACTGGCAGACGGCCGACAAATTCGGGGATCAAGCCGAACTTGATCAGGTCTTCCGGCTGCACTTCCTGCAGCAGTTCCTGGCTCCGCTTCTTTGAACTGAAGGCCTCTTCCTTTTCGGCGTCCTCACCGCTGCGGAAGCCCAGCGACTTCTTGCCCATACGTCGGGAGATGATCTTATCGAGCCCCACAAAGGCTCCGCCGCAGATGAACAGAATGTTGGTGGTGTCGACCGGCGTGAATTCTTGGTGAGGATGCTTTCTCCCGCCCTGCGGAGGAACGTTAGCGATCGTGCCTTCGAGAATCTTCAGCAGAGCCTGCTGCACGCCTTCCCCGGAAACGTCACGGGTGATGGACGGGTTCTCGTCCTTGCGCCCGATCTTGTCGACTTCGTCAATGTAGATGATGCCAGTCTGGGTGCGGCTGACGTCGCCATCGGCGGCCTGTAGGAGCTTCAAGATGATGTTCTCGACGTCCTCGCCAACGTAGCCCGCTTCGGTCAGGGTGGTGGCGTCAACGATGGCGAAGGGAACGTCCAGCATACGCGCCAGAGTCTGGGCCAGCAGCGTCTTGCCGGTTCCGGTGGGGCCGATCAGCATGATGTTCGACTTGGTCAACTCGATGCCGTCGCCGGTCTTCTGCCGGTTCATGAAGATGCGCTTGTAGTGGTTATAAACCGCGACGGCCAGCTTCTTCTTGGTCTGCTCCTGCCCGATCACGTACTCATCGAGGAAGGTTTTTACTTCCTGAGGCTTGGGCAACTGGTTGGGAGTGCTGGACGGTGGCGTTGCGGTGCGGTCGTCTTCCAGGATGGAGTTGCAGACGGCAACGCACTCATCGCAGATGTAGGCGCGCGGATAATCGCTGGGCGACGAGATCAATTTCGCGACCGCGTCCTGCGACTTATGACAGAACGAACAGCGTAGTATCTCGTCAGTTCCCGACTTATTTTTCACTCGGCTCTACTCCTTCAGCGGTTCCACGGCATGATCGAACCTCAAATTCTGTTGACCGATCGCTCATGCCGTTTCGGTTCAAACCTCAGGCGCGAAGGCCGATCATACCGCTTTTACCGTCTTGTAGATGATATCGTCTATGATTCCGTATTCCTTAGCCTGCTGCGCGTTCATGATGAAATCGCGCTCGACATCTTTTTCCACCTTGTCCAGTTTCTGCCCGCTGTGCTTCGAGAGTAACTGGTTGGTTATCTCGCGCATACGCAGGATTTCCCGGGCGTGGATGTCAATGTCGGTAGCCTGGCCGGACAACCCTCCCATAGAGGGCTGATGTATTAGAATCCGCGAATTCGGAAGTGCCAACCTCTTTTTGGGTTCGCCTGATGCCAAAAGTAACGCGGCCATAGATGCCGCTTGGCCAACGCACAGTGTCATCACGTCGTTTTTCACGTACTGCATGGTGTCGTAAATCGCCATGCCGGCCGTGATCGAGCCGCCCGGAGAGTTGATGTAGAGCTGAATGTCCTTCTCCGGATCTTCTTGAGCCAAAAACAACATTTGGGCAATCACCAGGTTGGCGATATTGTCGTCAATGGGTGTGCCGATGAAGATAATGTTGTCGCGGAGCAGCCGGGAGTAGATGTCGTAGGCGCGTTCGCCGCGACCGGTCTGCTCGATGACCATCGGGACCAGCATCATTTGCGGATCGTTATTTTTCACGTTCACCTGCCACACTCCGCCCCGTCGCCACCTTTTGCTTGCCTGGGGAGGATTCGAAAGAGCCCGCGCATTCTCGGACGTTACGCGGACTGATGATAAAGAAAATCGAGGGTCTTGTCGCTGCGGATTCTGTTCCGGATTCTATCGAGGCCCCCATCTTGTGTCAATCGAGCGCGGACCGCTTCCGGAGTCTGTTTTGTCTGCTGGGCCAGTGCGTCGAGTTCATGATTTAACTCGTCATCACCGACTTCAATTTTTTCCAGCTCCGCAATGCGTTCCAGTAACAACGACGACTTTACATCCTGCACAGCCTGGTCCCGCTGGCCCGCCCGCAACCGCGGCAGGTCCATTTTTTTCATGTCCTCCATCTTCATGCCCTGCGCCGCCAGCGCGCGCAGACCGCGCTCCAGGCGCAGATCGATTTGCCGGTCGACCAAAGACTCCGGCACTTCGAAATCGTTGCGCTTTACCAGTTCGGCCACCAACTTATCTTTGGCCTCACGCTCGGCCGTATGCTTGCGCTCTGCCAGCATGTTCTCGCGAATCTGGTTGCGCACCTGGTCGAGGCTGGTGAACTCGCCCAGTTCCTTGGCGAAGTCGTCATTGAGTTCTGGAAGATGCTTGAGTTTCACGGCATGAATCTTCACGGTATAGACGAAGGTCTTGCCGGCAAGCCGCTTGTCATTCGCATCTTTGGGATAGCTCACTTCAAACTGGCGTTCATCTCCGGCATTGGCGCCGCGCAGGTTCTCGGTGAACTCGGGGACGGTATTCTTGCCGCCGATCTCGATCAGCACTTCGTCCATGTGGACGGGCTGCGTCTGGTCATCGCCCTCTTTCGGCTTGCCGTCCATCGAGGCTTGCGCGAAGTCGCCGTCTGCCAGCGGACGCCCCTCGACCGACTCGAACGTGGCGTGCTGCTCGCGGACGCTCGCCAGCGCTTCTTCTACTTCTTCGTCCTTCACAACAATTTCAGGATGATCGGCGCGCAGTTCCTTATAGCCTTCGACCTTGATCTCGGGCATGATCTCGAAGCTGGCCTTGAAGCGCAGGGGTTCGCCGTCATGGATGTGCAGATCGGTGACGCGGGGCTGCGACACCGGAATCATCCCCAGCTTCTCGGCTTCCTTGCGGAAGTACTTAGGGACGAGGGCTTCGACGACATCACTTTTCAGATCTTCTTTAAAGCGCTGGCGGATGATGGAGGCGGGTACGTGTCCTGCGCGAAAGCCGGGCAGGCGCGCCACTTTCTGATATTTCGCGATGATGGATTCGGTTTCGCGAGCGACTTCTGCGGCCGGTACTTCGACCGAGATCTCGCGTTTGACGCTGTCTTTACTTTTCGCGTCGACGGTTTCTGTAGGACTCACGTTTAACCTTTCAGCGTACTTCACTAGCTGGCAACTTCTGGCTGGAGAACGGCTGTTCGAGGCGGGGCAGGACCGCACCGATTCACACGCCGTTCATATTTGAGTTTAAAGATAGAGGAGAGCAGCGTCAAACGATGGGAGAGGCCTTTGGGCTTCCGAGCCGTTCGGCTCATCCCAGAAGAGGAATCGTAGAGACGCTGAATTGCTCGTCTGCCGGCTGCAGCAATGCGGAGCCACGCTGTTACCCAGGTTTCCGACAGGAATACGTCTCTACGATGTGGTGTAATTACCGCATGTCCTGGCTTACTGTCCTCAACCGCGATGTTGTCGCTTGTACCCGCTGCCCGCGCTTGGTCACCTACCGCGAGCAGGTCGCGCGGGAGAAGCGGCGCGCGTATCGCGATTGGGAATACTGGGGTAAGCCCGTCCCCGGTTTCGGCGATCCGGCGGCGCGCGTGCTCATCATGGGCTTGGCGCCCGGCGCACATGGCTCAAATCGAACCGGGCGCCCCTTCACTGGCGATTCTTCGGGAAACTTTATGTATCCCGTTCTGCATGAAACCGGATTTGCCAACCAGCCCACCGCGACCGAGCGCAACGACGGGCTGAAGCTGAAGGATCTGTACATCACGGCCGCGGTGCGCTGCGCCCCGCCCGACAACAAGCCGCTGCCGGCCGAACTTGTGGCGTGTTCGTCCTTTCTGGATCGTGAGCTCGCAGGATTGGAAAAGGTGAAGGTCGTCGTGGCGTTGGGAAAAATTGGATTCGACGCCTATCTCAATTATGTGAAGCGTCGCGGCTTGCTCACCAGCAAGAAAGAGTACGTATTCAGGCACAGCGCGCTCTACGCATTGCCCGATGGCAAGCTACTCCTGGCCTCGTATCATCCTTCGAATCAGAACACGCAGACCGGAAAGCTCACGCGGGAAATGTTCGTCGAGATCTTCAGGCACGCGGCGAAACTGGCCCATGGGGTGAATCAGCGCGGGCGCCCCGCCCGCGCCGCATACGACTAGCGCAGCTTGGTCACCGTCACTTCCAATTGGAACTGCCGCTTGGAATTGGGATCATCCGTGCTGCCGATGAGAATCGGCTTGCCCACGACCAACAAGGTACTGCCGGAGATCTTGATCTGGCGAACGATGGGGGGAGTTGATCCTGCCGCATGTTCGGAGTCGCTGCTCGTATCAAGGTTGCTGACATCACTGCGCACAACCAACAACGATTCATCACCATGCTCCCGCAGTTGAGCCCAAATGTTCGTACCCACATCCAGGTACTGCCACTGCGAGGTCGCAGGTACGTTGGGGGTGGCGGCGGAGACTACGGGAACCCGCAAGCCAATCTTGATCTCATTGGAGTCGCCGGCGGTCAGATTCATGGAATAGTGGCGGGTATTAACGATTTTTCCATCCGCCAGTTCGTTGAACGCGAAATCCAGACGATAGGGCTGCACTGGCTGGACTTTCGCGGTCTGCTGCGGCGACTCTTTTCTTGATTCGTCTTTTGCTTGATCCTGGCCTCGCGCCGGGCACAGACCACAGTAGAGTCCGATGAAGATTACGGCAACAAATTGTGCAATCGCTCTTCGCATGTTTTCTCACCTTTCTTGTTGGTTGGAACCGTAAGGCTGGTGCTGTGCCCCAGCCTCATTCATTAGCTTCTGTGTCTCGAGCTCGAAGTCCGCTTGCGACTGGGCGATCAGCGTGGCTTCTTGAGGGAACGACTGGACATATCGGACCAAAGCGAGCTCTTCCTCGGTCAGGGGCTGCGGGGACGGAAAACGGTCTAGCTTCGGTTCTGCGGCCGCCAGAGCCGGCTGAGTAAAACTGCGCTTGCCCGCTGCGCGCACCTTCACGGGCTTAACCCGGAGAGTGGAATGGGGAGGCGCGCTTTGAGCGATGGGCTGATGCAACGCCTGTTCCGGCAAGGTTGTCGGACGGGGGAGGAGTTGTTGCGAACTACGCTTCTCGACCCAGAGCAGCGAGATCGCAACGAGAAGAGCGGCCGCGAACGCTCCCGCCCAGCGCGACCAGGAGACCGGGGCTGAGGCTCTCTCCCGTGATTTCAGGCTTGCCAGGATGCGCTCTTCCAGCCCAGTTCGCGGCTTCACCGCGGCGTACTTCGCCAGAACGGCGTCGAGTTGATCGTCGAGCGGCGTCCTGCTTGGGTTCTCGAATTCGTTCATGGAAGTCATCTCTTCTTCTCGGTCCTGACTTGCAGCTTTTCGCGCAGAATTTGCCGCGCGCGGAAAACCCGTGAGCGTACGGCTGCCTCATTGACATTCAAAGTCGCGGCAACTTCGCGGGGCGACATCTCTTCGATGGTCGACAAGATCAGCGGCTCACGCAGCTTCCTGGGCAAGGACTGGATCAGCTTTTCCAACGCGGTACTCAGTTGAGCTTCCTGCACAGTTTCCTCGGCCGAAGCGTCGCTCGAGGCCAGTTCCAGCACGGGCTTTTCCGGATCATCCAGAGGCACTTCGCGAGTCCATCCGCGCCGCTGGCTGCGATCGATGGCAACGCGCCACGCGATCCGCGCCAGCCAGGTCTTCGGATCTTCCACTTCCGCGAGTTTCTCGCTGTAGCGCAGCACGCGCACAAACGTCTCCTGGGTTGCGTCCTCGGCATCGTGGTGGCGGCGCAGCACCGCGTAGGCAATCCGGTAAACCAACCGCGAGTGCTCTCGAACCAGCGCTTCGAGCATCGCGTCGGTGCGCTCAACCCGGCGCCGCTCGGCGTTGCTTCGCTCCATTGCTGTTACGCCGTTCAGGATCGCTTCTCCTGCCACCACTCGTTTGCCCTCACTCATGAAGACCGCCTGGAGTCTGGTTGTGTTCAGGAATTTCTGAGGGAAGAACGAGTGCGAGGATGGAGCTTGCAAGGAGTCAGGGCTAGGGGTCAATTCTCAATGGCCAGTTGCCAGTGAACAGCGGGCGCTATTGGAACACGGGATCGCCGCTAATCCCTGCCCACGAACACCGGTTCTGGTTCGAGCCGCACGCCCCAGATTTCCTCGACTCGCTGCTGGATCTGATCTTTCAGGGCTATCACGTCAGCGGCTGTAGCTCCGCCGCGATTGACAATGGCTAGTGCGTGCTTGCTCGAAATGCCGACGCTGCCAAACGAGTATCCACGCGCGAAACCGGAGTGTTCGACCAGCCATGCCGCCGAGACTTTCTTTTGCTGCTCGAGCGCGGGATAACTGGGCAGGATCAAACCCTTGGCACTCGCACGATTCTGCAGTGCTTCGTGCTGGTCTGGCGACAGCACAGGGTTCTTGAAGAAAGATCCCGCGCTGCGGGAGTCGGGATCGCCCTCGACGATCAGCATGCCTTTGCGGGCACGAATGTGGCGCACGGCTTCGCGTGTCTCCAGCAGATTCGGGCGACTCTCCCGGCCTTCAAAATGGCGCTTCAAATCAGTGTATTCGAGATGCGGCTCGCCTCCGGGAATGAGGGCATAAACGACCCGCAAAATGATGAATCGCCCACGCTCGGTCGTGTTGAAAATGCTGGAGCGGTAAGCGAACCCACAGGCCTCGGCGCACAGTTCGCGTACCTGGCTGTCTTTCAGGTCGAACACCTGCACCGACTCGATCGTGTCGGAAACCTCCTGCCCGTATGCGCCTACGTTCTGCACGGGCGTGCCGCCGACGCTGCCGGGAATGCCGCTCAAGCACTCGACTCCAGCACACTGGGCCATCACAGCCCGCGAAACGAAGCGGTCCCAGGATTCTCCCGCGCCCGCGTCGAAAAGAACCTTTCCATCCTGGTTGCCTGCTCGTTGCTCGATCCCGGCAATCGCAACCTTTAGCACCAGGCCCGGCCATCCGGAGTCGGCGACGACCAGATTGCTTCCGCCTCCCAGCACAAACAGCGGCAGGTTCCTCGAGTTCGCGAACGCCACCGCCTCCTGCACGTCGTTCAGCGATTTGGCCTCGACAAAGAACCGTGCCGGTCCTCCTATTTGGAAGGTGGTCAGCGGCGCCAACGAAACATTTTCTGCAATCATCATGGGAACGAAACACTATAAACCCGCGATGGAGACGGTGCTCGCAACCTGTACGCCGGCGCAAGAGGGATTCCACGTTAGAATAGAAATAGAGCTGAAAAGAGGAGCCAACCGATGTATCCCGAAATTATGGTCATCCCCATGCGAGAGGAATTGACGCGCCTGGGAATCAAAGAACTGCGAACCGCCGCTGAAGTGGATGAGGCACTGAAAAATCGCGCGGGTACGGCGCTGGTCGTGGTCAATTCGATTTGCGGATGCGCCGCAGGACGGATGCGGCCTGCGGTTCGAATGGCCCTTGGCAGTGCCGCGCGTCCCGATCTCGCTTTTTCCGTGTTTGCCGGCCAGGACACCGAGGCCACCGAGCGCGCCCGCAGCTACTTTACCGCGCAGCCGCCGTCTTCGCCTTCCATCGCTATCTTACGCGACGGCGAACTGGTCTACATGATGCCCAGGCGCGATATCGAATCGCGTGAAGCTCCAGAGATTGCGGCCGATCTGAAGGCCGCGCTGGACCGCTTCTGCGGGAAGAGCGTACCGGTCCAATCGTAAGGGCTCGATCACTTCTTCGGTGTGGTAGC
>Ga0070730_10005453_pt1 | contig 10990 bp, 10 predicted proteins | sample Coa_R1_3_FD_66447 | JGI IMG/M metagenome (GOLD analysis project Ga0070730, IMG submission 66447) | Surface soil microbial communities from Centralia Pennsylvania, which are recovering from an underground coalmine fire - Coalmine... | ecosystem: Environmental > Terrestrial > Soil > Unclassified ... | reverse complement strand
TCGTGAACCTCGCGGCACGTGCCCAAAACGAGGCGCGCGGTGGCGAAGTCGTGCTCACGCAAGAGGTGGCGGGGGAAGCCGGCCCGGACCTCGCCTCGTGCGGAGGCGCGGTCGAGATGTTTGAGGTGCACCTCAAGGGATTCAGTGCGCCGACGAAGCTCCTGCGGATCGACGCGTCGAAACTGAGCTGAGGGAGTAGCAGAGCGGCATCAGCACGCGGAGTTGGTCGTCGTGCTGGACTCCGCCGCTGGCGCGCGGCGACGGGCGCGCTAGCCGTCCTGCTGGTTCTGTGCGGTTCTGCAGGGACCGCCTCAGCGGCCGTACCTCGTGGACACGTCGTCCTTGATGATTGACCCAGCTCTCGCCAGGCTCGCACCCCCTGAGGTGCGAGCCCAACCGTCCCTACAATGAAAGAGCCCAGTTGAGCACCGCGTGCTGAGCGCAAGTCCAGTTCGAGCGACGGCCGGCCTGGCCGAAGCCCGATGCCACTGCCGCGCTCACGCCCGGCGACATTCGAGCACAGCCGTCGCTACTATGTCGGTCTGCCCCGTCCCCAGCGGCAACCGCGGCGCATGCACCTGGCCGCATTTCTGATCGCCGGGCCGGTGGCACACAGTCACGCGGTGTGGCGTCACCCCCGCACCACCGGCGATTTCTTGCGGCCGGAGCTCTACCAGGACATCGCCCGCATTCTCGAACGCGCCCGGTTCGACCTGGCCTTTTTCGCCGATCGACTCGCGATGGCCGACACGTATGGCGCCAGCCTGGAGACCGGCGTCACGTACGGCGATCAGGATGTCGTTCGCCTGGATCCGATTCCGGTGCTGGCGATGATGGCCGCCGTCACCCGGCGACTCGGCCTCGGCGCGACTCGGTCGACGACCTACTACCACCCCTACCAGGTCGCCCGCACCTTCGCCACGCTCGACCACCTCACGCGTGGCCGCGCGGCCTGGAACGTGGTGACGTCGGTCAACGACAGCGAAGCGCGCAATTTCGGACTGGAGGCGCACCTCGAGCACGATCGTCGCTACGACCGTGCCGACGAATTCATGGAAGTCGTCGGACGTCTCTGGGATAGCTGGCAGCCGGATGCGTTGCGGCTGGACCGCGCGCGCGGGCGGTTTGCAGATCCCGACCAGGTCAACTACATCGACCACGCTGGCGAGTGGTTCAAGTCGCGTGGACCGCTCAACGTGCCGCGCGGTCCGCAGGGTCATCCAGTGATCATCCAGGCCGGCTCCTCCGGCCGTGGCAAGGCGTTCGCTGCCCGCTGGGCGGAGGTCATCTTTGCCGTCCAGCCGGACGCCGACCGCGCCCGGGCCTTTTACCAGGACGTCACAGCCACGCTCGCGACGCTCGGCCGGCAACCCGAGACCTGCCGGATCCTGCTCGCGGTCATGCCGTTCGTCGGGGAGACGACGGCGGCCGCGCACGCGCAGCAGCGGCTGCACAACGACCTGGCCGACCCGCGGGTCGGTCTGGCGACGCTGTCGAGCCACGCCAACTACGATCTCTCGCAGCATCCCTTGGACGAGCCCATCGAGAACGTCCGCGTGCAGGGCATGCAGGGCCTCTTCGAGACTGTGGTCGGCTTGAGCAAAGCCGAAGGCCTGACGTTGCGGGACGTCGGCAAGCGGTACGCCCAGGGCGTGCTCGTGCCGCAACTGGTTGGGACTCCAAGCGAGGTGGCGGATCAGTTGGCGGACCTGTTCGCGAGCGGTGCCTGCGACGGATTCGTCATCTCTCCATCGCACCTGCCCGGCGCGTTCGCCGAATTCGCCGACGCCGTCGTGCCCGAGCTCCAGCGGCGCGGCCTGTTCCGCCGCCAGTACGCCGGCACCACGCTGCGCAGCCACCTCGCATCGTGATCGACGAGAGCCGAGCGACGCCAGACGCACGCCACACGGTCCTTCTGCAACGTGGTCTGTGGCTTGAATATGTCACCCTGGGCTGGAATGTCGTCGGCGTGGCGGTGCTCGCCACGGCGGCGCTCGCGGCTGGGTCAATCGCGCTGGCGGGTTTCGGTCTGGACTCCCTGATCGAGATTGGCGCTTCGACCGTCGTGGTCTGGCAACTGACCGGCACCGCGGCCAACCGTGAGCGTCCTGCCATGCGCCTGATCGGCGGCGCGTTCATCGCCCTCGCGATCTACATTGTGGCGCAAGCCGCCTACGTGGTCGTGAGTGGCGGCCGGCCGGCGGCCTCAACGCTCGGCATCCTCTGGACAGGTGTCACCTGCGTGACCATGCTGGCTCTGGCCTTTGGCAAGGCGCGAACTGGCGCGGCGCTCGACAATCCCGTGCTGAAGACCGAGGGCCGCGTCACGCTGATCGACGCCTACCTTGCGGCCGCGGTGCTGCTGGGTCTGGTGCTGAACGCCGCCGTCGGTTGGTGGTGGGCCGACCCGCTCGCGGGCCTGGTGATCGTGTTCTACGGGATCAAGGAAGGTCGAGCGGCCCTTCGGCACCCCTGAGCAACCGGCAACGTGCCCCACGCGGACGGATCGCGAACTCGCCGCACCATCGACCGCTACGCTTGCTGAATCACACTGAAGACGTTGTCCAACCCGGCGGTTTCTGACTCACGGGCGGGATCGCGTGTCGCTTGGATCGGGGCGCGTGTTTCGGCCGACCTCGCCGCCGTCATCGGCCTGTGTCTTCTGGCGTGTCTCAGCATGTGGAAGCTGCTGCGCGATGGGACGGTCATCGGCATGGACACGGCAACGGCGTTCTACCCGTGGTACGCCTTTCTCGGCGAGAGCCTGCGCAGCGGTCACATTCCCATGTGGAATCCGCACCAGTTCGCCGGCACGCCCTTCGCCGCCGATCCGGAGTCCGGCTGGACCTACCTGCCAGCCATGCTGCTTTTCACGCTGCTGCCGCTGGCTCCAGCGGCGAACGCTTTTCTGCTCTTTCACGTCCTGCTTGCCGGCCTGGCGACCTACGCCCTCGCGCGCAGCCTCCAGATTCCGCCGATTGGCGCGTTCGCGAGCGCCATCGCCTACAGCTACTCCGGCTTCTTCTTCGGCCACAACGCCTGTTGCTTCGCGTACTCGAGCGTGGCCGCCTGGTTGCCGGTCGCCCTCCTGGGTATCGACCGAGCCGTCCGCGGCGACGCGCGCCGCCGGGTGAGATGGTGGGCTGTCGGTGGTCTGGCGATCAGCCAGATCCTGGCTGTCTGGCTGGGGCAAGGGGCCTACTACGGGCTGCTCTTCCTGGGCGCCTTCGTTGCCTACCGGACCCTGGTTTCCTCCCCGCTCACGTTCATGAGCCGCCTGAGAAACCTCCTGCTCCACGGGACGCTGCTGTTCGCCGTTGGCTTCGGCCTCGCCGCGATCGGCCTGCTGCCGCGAATCGAGTACAACGCGTTCTCGAATCTGCCCGGCGGCTACGGCGCGGCCGGGCTGACCTCGCCGACTGCCGCGCTCACCGACTGGGGCATCATCGAGGACTGGCGTACGCGGCTCCTGACCCCAGGGTTCCACTATGTCGGCCTCAGCACGCTGGCGCTGGCGCTGGCCGCGCCGTTGCTGGTCCGCCGCCGCCACGCCGCTCCGTTCTTCGTCGCGATGGCGATCGGGCTGCTGATCCTGGCGCGCTGGCAGCCGACGCCGCTGCACGTCGCGCTGTCGATCCTGCCTGGGTTCGGGCCGATGCACGTGCATGCCCCCGAGCGCGTCTTGCTGGTGTGGTTCATTGGCCCGGCGCTCCTGGCCGGCGCTACGGTCGGCCGCGTGCAAAGCGTCGGCCGCTACGGCGTCAGGGCCGCGGCCGTGCTCACGCTGGTCGTGCTGGTGGACCTGCATCTGGCCTGGCAAACCCAGCTTGCCGACGCGTTCGTAGCGAGCGGCGCGTACGAATTGGATCAGGTCGATCTGGCCGCCTACTACGCCCCAACCGGCAGTGCCACATTCCTGCAGCCGGCGACTGCCGCCAGCCACGCCCGCGCCATCGGCTATGCCCAACACGTCTTCGGCGGCCCGATCGCCTACACCCTGGGCTGGGCCAATCCGAAAACCGTCGCCCTCGGCGTCAACAATCGCGCGGTGCTCACCGGTGTGGACGACATCCAGGGCTACAACCCGATTCATCTCGCGCGCTACGACGCCTTCATGCGCGTGCTGAATGGTGAGGCGCAGAACTATCACCAGACCGACGTCTTCGAAGGAGGCCTTGGCTCGCCGCTGCTCGACCTGCTCGGCGTGCGCTTCGTCGTCATGCCGGCGGTTCTGGCGTCCGATCAGGTCGAGCCGCGGCTCACGCGCGACCTGCCGACGGTGTACGCGGACGCCGACGTGAGAGTGCTGGAAAACGACCAGGCCTTGCCGCGCGCGTGGATCGTCCACGCCGCCGTGCAGCTGGACTCCGCCACGGCCCTGGCGCAACTCGCGGCCGGCGCGATCGACCCGCGCCGCACCGCCGCCCTGGAAACGCCGCCCCCGCCCCTCGCCGACTCGCCCGCTGCCGACCAGGTGACGATCACCGACTACGCCGCCGACTCCGTGGGTGTGGATGTCACGACCGGCGCACCTGGTCTGCTGGTCCTGAGCGACGCCTACTACCCCGCCTGGCAGGCGCGCGTCGACGGTTCGGCGGCAACCGTGTACGTTGCCGATGGCGCGCTGCGCGCGGTCGCCGTGCCAGCTGGCCGGCACGCGATCGAGTTCCAGTACGCGTCGGCTGCCTTGCCCATCGGCGCCGCCATCACGGGCCTGACCCTGCTCGCGCTCGCAGCGGGTCTCGGCGTGCGCTCCAGCCGCGCCCGGTGAGGGCCTGGCTGTGGGCCGCGACCGCCGGGCTGATTGTCGTCTACCTGGCGGCCGCCGGCCTGAGCACGTTCGAACGTGTCCGCAACGGCGCTGAATTCCTGTACGGCGAAGCGATCGTCCTTGACGAGGTCCATCGCATTGGCCTCGGCCAGCCGCTCTACGCGCCGCCGACAGCGCTCCCGCTGACGATCACCGCGTACCCGCCGCTCTACTACCTCCTGGTAGCCGCGGTCCAGCAGCTGACCGGCGACCCGGGTTATGGCCCCGGCCGCCTGGTCTCGGTCGCCGCGATGCTGGTCTCGGCCGGGCTGCTGGCGTGGATCGTCCACCGTGTTGCCGGCGGTCGCTGGTCCGGTGGCCTGCTCGCCGCCGGTCTGTTTCTGACCCAGAACCTGACCGTGCTGCTGTGGCTGCCCGTCCACCGGGTCGACCCGCTGGCCCTGTGCTTGACGCTCGTCGGCCTGGCCCTGGCGACCTCCGGTCGAACGACGCTCGCCGCGCTGCCCTGCATGCTGGCGGTCCTCACCAAGCAAACCTATCTGGCAGCGCCGCTGTGCGTCCTGGTGACGCTCTGGCCGCGCCGCCGGTTGATGCTCGCCGGTGGCGCGGTGTTCGTCGCCAGCCTGTCGGTGTGCCTCGCCGCCGGCGAGTGGCTCACCAATGGTGAGTTGCTCTGGCACACCGTCGTCGCCAATGCGAATCCGCTCGATTTCCAGTACTTCGCGGCCATGTTCGGTGCGTTCCTCCAATTCAACGCCCTGCCGCTCATCGCGGCGCTGGCGCTGTTTGGCCTGCCCGCGCGCGGGCCCGAACGCGTGTGGCGCGCCTACTTTGTCGTCTCGGGGCTGGAGGCGCTGGCCACCATCGGCAAGCTGGGTGCCTCGTCCAACTACTGGCTGGAGCTCACCGCCGCGACCTGCGTCCTGATCGGGATTCTGGCCGTCCGCCTCGCCGAGCGCCAGCCCAACCCGGACCGGGGCCGGAGTCCGTTCACGTCCACCGGGCTGGCCAGTGTGATCGTGGCCTCGCTCCTCACCTGCGTACCCGCCTATCAGGCAACTGTGTCGCAGGCGCTCGAGCTCCACGTCGGCGGCGCCACCGGCAGCATTGGCCCGCAGCTCGAAGTCGCGCCGCTGGTCGCCGCCGAGCCGGACGCCGTGCTGACCGACGATCCGGGGCTCGCCCTGCTGGCGGGCAAGCGGGTGGAGTTCGAGTTCGTCATCTTCACGATCCTGGCCACCCAGGGCGTCTGGGACGAGGCCCCGATCGTGAACGCGATCGACGCGCGGCAATTCGGCCTCGTCGTCCTGGAAGAATCCCTGGACGAACCGCCCAGACCACTCATCGCCGCCCGCCTCACGCCGCGCGTTCGCGCCGCGCTCCAGGCCGCCTACACCCCCGCCGGCCAGCAGGCCGGCTACTGGTTCTACCGCCCGAACTGAACGGCCAGGTCGTCGCTGACTGCCCTTGGGGGCAGGTGGGAGAACCTGAGGCATGGCTCAAACGGTGCCGTTCGTTGGTCTGGGAGCGATGGGCTCGGGCATGGCCTGCTGCCTGGTGCACACCGAGTTCACAGTGCGCGGCTTCGACTCGCGCGGCGCCAGTCGAAGCTCTCGGCGCGGATGGCGGCCCAAGCCGGGTCGATCAACGGGCCGAGGCTGGGGCCGGGGCGCAGGTCGCGGGCGTCATTGTCCTGAACGGCGACCAGGCCGAACACACCAGTATGCTCGACGAGGACGATCTCGCCCGGGTGCTGGAGCGGCGCGCGGACTCGGAGGCATGTCGCGTCATCACAATTTCACGTTTTGTGATGTCCGCATGACGCTTTTGGTCCGCCGCGTGACGCTTTTGCGTCGCCACGTGACGCTCTACGTGACGTTTGCTGATTACGCTTGGATGCGGATGAACGCGCGGGGCCGCATGCGACGGGTGCGATGTTGAAGCCGTGCAGCTAACGCAGGCCGCTGCAGATCGCCTCGAACACGCCCTGGCCGACTCCGCCTACTGGCGCGGCGCCGAGCTCGCTGGCGTCGACGCGAATTGGCTGGCGATCGACGAACGCTCATTCGGCCCGGTGCGAGCGCGGCGCGTCGGTACGGACCTGGCCTACTACCGCTATTTCAGCGGGCCGCTGCGCCTGGGGACCGGGGACGAAGCCGTCGTCCCGCCACTCGCCGCCTGGTACGCCGAACGCGGCGCGCCGTGCTTCGTGCGGCTGTCACCGCTCTCCGCCGACGAAAACCTCCTGCGCGCGCTGGCCGGCGCCGGGCTGGTCCAGACCGGCTTCATGAGCTTGCTCTATGGCGCCCCGCGGCCGGCGGAGGCCGCGCCCGCCGATCACCTCAGGGTCGTTGAGGTCGGTCCCGACCAGGACCAGACGTTCCTCGACCTGTGGACCAACGATGCGCCGGCGAACGAGCAGGGCGTGCGCCAGCGGCTGGCGCGCGCCGAGTTCACCCACTGGCGCCGCTACCTGGCGTTCGTCGACGACCAGCCCGCCGCGTACGCCGGTATGTTCATCTCGGGGCAGCATCGGACGGCGGTCCTGGCCGCGACCGGGACGCTCCCGGCCCTGCGCCGCCGCGGCTGTCAGGCGGCGCTGGTCCAACGGCGAATGGCCGACGCCGCGGCGGCGGACTGCGATCTGGTGGTGGTCGAGACCACGCCCGGCAGCCCGAGCCAGCGCAACCTGGAGCGCCTCGGGCTGCGGCTGGCGGTGACCCGAGTGATCTGGACCTTCCTCTCCTCGAGCTGACTCAGACCAGCCCGACCAGACCCAGCACCGCGCCACCCGCCATGAGCAGCAGCGGGTGGACATTGCTGCGCACCAGGATCAAGGCGGTGACCACGGTCATCACGACGGCCTGCGGGGTATGGTCCGCACTCCGGCTCAGCACCACGCCACCCGCGAGCATCAGCCCGATCGTCAGCGGCGCCAGACCCGTCTGGACGCGATACCGCCAACGGGCTGCCCCCGAGCTGTGCAGGACACGTGCAACCACCAGCGCCAGCACCGATGACGGGCCGCACATCGCCAGCAACGCGACCAGGGCGCCGGGCACGCCAGCCAGGTGCCAGCCGATCAGGCTGACCACGAGGATGTTCGGGCCGGGGACCGCCTGAGCCAGGACGAACGCGTTGGCAAACTCAGCCTCGGTCATCCAGCTATGGACGGTCACCACCTGGCGATGGATGTCCGGCAGCACCGTGTTCGCCCCACCCACCGCGACCAGCGACAGGGGCGCAAAAACCAACAGCAACTCCAGCAGGCGGGCCACTGCTCAGGTCGACCGGCGCCAGGCAAGCGCCACGCTGAACGGAGCGAGGACCGCCAGCACGAGCAGCAGCGGAACCTGAAACAGCGCAACGGCCCCAAATGTGAGCGTTGCGAACACCGCGCCGGTTGGGGTCCACCGATAGGCGCGGGCCATTCTGAGGCCGGTGGCCAGCGTCAGACCCGCGACCACCGGCGCCGCGCCGCGCAGCGCCGGTCCCGAGATTTCCACGATGCCCGGCCCGGTCACCAGGGCGTTCACCACCAGCAGCAGACACAGCGGCGCCACCATGAGCCCGCTCAACGCGACCAGCACACCGCGCAGCCCCTGGAAGCGGGCGCCGACAAAAATCGCCACGTTGACAATGTTCCCGCCCGGCAGAATCTGGGACACCGCGAGCAGGTCGGTGAATTCCGACTCCGACAGCCAGCCGCGTCGCACGACCAGCGTCCGGTGCGCCCAGGCCAGCACGCCGCCGAATCCCGAGAGCGTGACCTCGAGAAATCCAGCAAAGAGCTCCCGGAGGGACGGCTTCACGCCTCCACGGTAACAGTCAGCCGCGGCGCTTCGGAGACGGTGTTTTGTACGCGACCCACGCGGCGGTGATGGCCCGCAGCTCGTCGGAACGGGCCTCAACTTCCGCTACGTCGCGAAAACGCATGTACTTGACGGACTGCCCCTCGAGATGCGGAAACTCACCTTTCAAACGCCCGGCCGCGTTGAACATCAGCGAGACCTGACGCGTCTCGCGTACCTGGACAAAGCTGCACATCGGGCTCCCGTACACGAACTGAATCGTGCCGTATTGCACGCTCGCCTGCAGCTTCGGATCGGCGTCGAGCAGGACCTCGCGTATGCGATTGAATACTGGCTTGAGCGGATGGTCCAACTCCGCAAACCAGCTGTCGACTCCGGGGTCGGTAGGCACGCGTTGGGAGGGTACCGCGCCACCCGGACTCCAGGCTCAACCCTCGAAGAGTTGGTCGACGAGCGTGATCAGCCGGCGCACGTGTCCTCGCCGCCCCGCCAGCGGCGTGTCGCGGCTATAGACCTGGCCGATCTCGATGAGAAAGACCACGCCGAACATGGCTGTCCGGCACGCGTCAGTCTGTCGCGTGTCCGCGCTACAGTAGGCCGCGCTGGGCGGCGAGGGCGACGGCTTGCGCGCGGTTGTCGGCGCCGAGTTTGTGGAAGATCGAGTTGACATGGAACTTGACCGTCCGTTCGCTGATCGACAGCGCGTTGGCGATCTGCTTGGTGGGCAGCCCCTCGGCGACCAGGTGCAGGACTTCTCGTTCGCGCGTGCTGAGCTTCGTCGGATCGCGTCGCGGCGAGCTCACTTCGGCCATCAGCGTGCTGGCGACGCGGGGTTCGAGATACGACCCGCCGCTGTGGACGCTGCGGATGCCGCGGGCGATCTCCTCGGCGCTGGCGCCTTTCAGCAGGTAACCGCGTGCCCCCGCGCGGATCGCCCCGAGCACCCGGTCCTCGGTGTCGTACGCCGTGAACACCAGGACACCCAGGCCCGGCCCAGCCGCCAGCAACTGCGGGATGGCCGCCACGCCGTCCAGCTCCGGCATCTCCAGATCCAGCAGCACGACGTCTGGCCGAAGGCGCGGCACCAGGGCTAACGCTTCGCGCGCCGAACCGGCCTCGCCGACGACATCCAAATCGTCTTCGTCCGAAAGCACCGAGACAAGTCCCTGGCGCACGATCGGATGATCGTCCACCACCATCACGCGAATCATGGTTGGACAGCGTCCTCGTGAACGATCGGCACCCTGGCCACGATGCGCGTGCCCGCGCCAGGCGCGCTGCTGATCTGGAGTCGGCCCCCAAGCAGCTTGGCCCGCTCGCGCATGCCGACAATCCCGTGGCTCACGCCGTCGGACCGGCGCGCCCGGGGCGAAAATCCGCGTCCGTTGTCTCGCACCGACAGCGTCAGCGTCGCTCCGCGCCGCCGCAGTGCGACCTCGACCTCGCTGGCGTGCGCGTGCTTGCGGACGTTGGTCAGGGCCTCCTGGGCGACGCGAAAAAGCTCGGCCTCGATGCGCAGCGGGAGGCGTTCAGTCGCCGCCGCGGCCACCCGCACGGGCACGCCGCTGTCGGATGTGAACGACCGGGCCAGGCCAGCCAGCGCCTCGGCCAGTGACTTGCCTTCCAGCCGTGACGCCCCCCGCAGGTCGAGCACTGAACGCCGCGCATCCTCCAGGTTTTCGCGTGCCATGGCCAGCGCGCGCTCGAGTCGCTCGCGAGCCTGGTCGGGATGGGTCTCGAGCCGGTGCATGGCGCCCTCGATATTCAGGGCGATGGCCGTCAGCCCCTGGGCCAGCGTGTCGTGAATCTCACGCGCCATGCGCGTGCGCTCCTCCGCCCGTGCCAGGCGCGTCGCGTCCTCGGCGAGTCGGGCGCGCTCGATCGAGATGCCCACCTGGTAGGCGATCGTCGACAGCAGCCGCAACTCGGCGGTGGTCAGCTTGCGCCACTCAGGACCAGTGACATTCATGATCCCGAGTCGCTCGTCCTGAAAGTAGAGCGGGATGCTGGCGTGATAGCGCAGCCCGGCGGCCAGGGCGGCCGACTTCCCACGAAAGGCCGGCTGCAGGCGGCTGCACTCCATGACGTCGATGTTGGTCGGCGTGAGCTCGCCGTCTCGGAAGTCGTCGATGCACCAGCAGCGACGTCGCCCCGCCATGCGCACCCGTTCCTGCAAATACGGCGGCAGCTCGCGTTCCGCGGCATCGTAGAAGCGATCCGTCTCCTGGTCGAGCAGCCAGACCCAGCCAGTGCGCAGCCCGAGCAGGTCGGCAACCAGTCTGAGCGTGCGTTCGAGCGCCCGGCGCACGTCGGGCGACGAGTTGAGCGCCTCCGAGACGGCGTTGAGGATCGCCAGCTCGCGCCGGGCGTTCACACCTCGGTGATAACGGGCAAAATCATCGGCCGA
>Ga0070730_10005452_pt1 | contig 10991 bp, 11 predicted proteins | sample Coa_R1_3_FD_66447 | JGI IMG/M metagenome (GOLD analysis project Ga0070730, IMG submission 66447) | Surface soil microbial communities from Centralia Pennsylvania, which are recovering from an underground coalmine fire - Coalmine... | ecosystem: Environmental > Terrestrial > Soil > Unclassified ... | reverse complement strand
AAGGCGCGGGTTTGCCCGAAGAAGTGGAGCGCAGCGCCGATGCCCGCATCCGCATTCCCATGGCCAGCGGCATCGAATCGCTCAACGCCGCCGCGGCCGCCGCCGTTCTTTTCTACGAAGCCGCCCGCCAGCGTTCCAAGCAACAGAAGGACGCCGCACGATGAATCGCGGCATAAAGTGGCACAGCCTATTAGGCTGTCCACCCATTGCGACTCCTAACTGTCTGCCGGTCCTGGCACTGTGTGTGGCTATGGCTGGAATTCCTCTTTCGAGCGCCGCTCACGCCGCGCAGCAGAAATCCAATGCGTCTCGCGGAAGCAGCGCCAGCCGGGAGCTTCACAAAATCGGTGAAGCCCTGGCCAAAGCGGTGCGAGAGAAAAATCTCGACGCGCTGCTTGCCCTGGATCGCGCCGATTTGCGCGCTGCCGATGAAGCGTCGCTGAAGAATCCCAAGAGCGATCTGTACTGCTACATTTTCGATTCCGACTGCATCACTTGGGGCAATGGCGACTGGCGCTCCGTTTACGACAAGATCTCCCAGGCGCAGCAGCCGGAAATCAAAGCGAGCCTGTGGAGCTCGCCTTACGACCGCCAATTGTATGGAAATCTGTTTTTCTACGATGCCGCCGCCGTATCCGCGAAAGAGCTGCGCTCCAAGGATTTTCTCTGCAAGGAAGCGCCGGCGAAAATCGCGTCCTGGAAGTTTCGCCTGGAAAAAGGAAAATGGAAGCCGGTGACACCGCTTTTCGATAGCGAGACCCGCGATTGTCCCAGTGACGTGCGGGAGCAGCAGTAGATAGTTTCTGAGATCGGCGAACGATGAGCCTTTTCTCCAAATTACCGCAGCCGGTTGAGCCGGACATGCCGCTGGCGCATCAGCCGCTGGCGGAGCGCATGCGTCCGCGCACGCTGGACGAAGTCGTTGGCCAGGAAAAGCTGCTCGGCCCCGGCAAACCGCTGCGGGTGCAAATTGAGAATGACGATTTGGGCTCCATGCTGTTCTGGGGACCGCCAGGCTGCGGCAAGACCACGCTGGCGCGGTTGATCGCGAGGCTCACGCGTTCGGAATTTACTCCATTCAGCGCGGTGCTCACCGGCATCAAGGAAATCAAGGAGGTAATGGCCGACGCCGAGCGCAAAGCGCGTGCCGGCCAGCGCAGCATTGTGTTCGTCGACGAAGTGCACCGCTTCAACAAAGCGCAGCAGGATGCGTTTCTTCCGCACGTGGAAGCCGGCCACATTACGTTTATCGGCGCCACCACGGAGAATCCTTCCTTCGAGGTGATCTCGCCGCTGCTTTCGCGCACCAAGGTCTACATTCTCGATCCGCTGACCACGCCGCAAATCGTCGAGCTGCTGCGCCGCGCGATCGCCGACAAGGAGCGTGGGCTTGGCAGCGACAATATTCAGGCCAGCGACGAAATTCTTTTCCGCATCGGCTCCTACGCGAACGGCGACGCGCGGGCGGCTTACAACACTTTGGAACTGGCCGCGCGCAGCGCCATCCGCCAATCAAACGGCGCGCTATCGATCACGCCGGAATTGCTGGAAGACGTGCTGCAGCGCAAGTTGCTGCGCTACGACAAAGCCGGCGAAGAGCATTTCAATTTAATTTCCGCGCTGCACAAATCGGTGCGCAATTCCGATCCCGACGCCGCTCTCTATTGGCTCGCGCGCATGCTGGAGTCCGGCGAAGATGCGCTGTATCTCGCGCGCCGATTGGTGCGCATGGCCAGCGAAGACATCGGCCTCGCGGAACCCGGCGCCCTCGCGGTTACGCTGGCCGCCAAGGACGCGTTCGATTTTCTCGGCGCGCCCGAAGGGCACCTGGCGCTGGCGCAAGCCGCCGTGTACCTTTCGCTCGCGCCCAAATCCAATGCGTTGTATACAGGGTACGGCGAGGTGCTCGAAGACGTGCAGAAAACGGAAGCCGATCCCGTACCGCTGCACCTGCGCAACGCGCCCACCGGCCTGATGAAACATATCGGCTACGGCAAAGGCTACCAATACGCTCACAACTACGAAGAGAAAGTCACCGACATGCAATGCCTGCCCGACAATCTAGCCGGCCGCACCTACTATCAGCCCACCGATCAAGGCTTCGAGCAGCGCCTACGCCAGCGCCTCGAGGAAATTCGTAAGATCAAGACCAGGAGTGTTCCTTCAAAATGACTCTTCAGACTTGGCGCGCACTAGCCGTTTGCCTCCTACTCGCATTCGCCATTTTCTTTCCGGGAGCCGATGGGTCTCCGCCGCGACCTAGAATAATTGGGATCGATCATGTCCGAATTCTGGTCACCGACTATTGTGAAGGACTTATTTTTTACTCTAGGCTTGAAAGGCAGCCCCGCCGTTGCGCTGCTGGCGAAAAGCGCAAGGGTGGCGTGCCCTTCGCCAATTCTCACGGGTTTATCGGCCTAAACACCCGATCCCCCTCGGACCAAGATAATGCGGTCGCTGAAGTTGCCTTCGCCACTGACAACGCAGCCGGGCTACGCCGATACCTAAGATCGAAGGGCGTTGCTGTGAGTGACGACCGACAGACTCTTTTCACAGTTCAAGATCCTGAAGGGCACCTCATCTCATTTTTTGAGCTGAATAGGACTGCGAACAAGAACTCGAAGGACTCCCTAGAACCTCGGATCATTCACGTTGGATTTGTGGTGCGCGACCGCGCGGCGATGGATCGCTTCTACAAAGACATTCTTGGCTTTCACGTGTACTGGCGTGGAGGGATGACGGACGGCGAAGATAACTGGGTTGACATGCAAGTGCCCGATGGTACGGACTGGATCGAGTACATGCTGGGCGTTTCGCCCAACGCCAGTCATAAAACCCTGGGCGTAATGAATCACATCGCGCTGGGCGTTCCGGACATTCACGCAGCGCAACACCAGCTCATCAAGAATGGCTGGAAAGGGACGGAAGAACCGAAAATTGGCCGCGACGGCAAGTGGCAGCTCAATTTGTACGATCCAAACGAAACGCGCGTCGAATTGATGGAATTCAAGCCGACCAAAGAGCCGTGCTGCTCACCCTACACTGGCCCGCATCCGCAGCCGTAAGTAGCACAGGCACTCTTGCCTGTGCGGATCGATCCGGGCGGGGTAAACGCTGGCACAGGCAAGAGTGCCTGTGCTACTGGCATGCCCTCGCTGACTCTGCGTTTTGCGGCTCTTGCCGTTAGCGGCGGATGGAATCCTGAGTTAAAATCGCCACCTATGCAGGGCCTCCTCGGCGTCACGCGATTCTATTGGAAACATGCCGCAATTCTTCTGGTGACCGGATTATTTTTCCAACTGGCCGCGCTTCACTCCGGCGCGCAAGACCAGCCGGAGCGCCCGCGCATCACCGGTGTTGCGTACGTACGTCTCTACGCGAGCAACATCGAACAATCGGAGGCCTTCTACAGTAGCGTTTTGGGTTTGCCTTCGTCGGGTGGCGGCTGCTCGGGCGTCACGCTTCCCTGCTTTTCGGTCAACGGATATCAAGCGGTGCAACTGGAGCAGGCCTCCTCGCCAGCGCCAAACAATTGGTTAGCGAATATCGGTTACGCCACCGACGACGTATCGCAATTGCGCGCTTACCTGCTGTCGCGTGGCGCCGCAGCGGGCGTCATTTCCAAAGATGGTGGCGGACCTCCGCACTTCGAAATGCGCGACCCGGAAGGAAATGCAGTCTCGTTTGTGCAGCGGACCACGGCGATGGCCGATTACAAAGTTTCTCCGAAGCAAATGAGCGGCCGCCTGATTCATGCGGGCTTCGTGGTCAAAGATGTGGCCGCGGAGAATCGATTCTATGTCGATGTGCTTGGCTTCAAGCTGTACTGGCAGGGCGGCATGAAGGACGATGGGCTGGACTGGTATGAGCTGCAGGTGCCGGACGGCGACAACTGGATCGAGTACATGCTGAACGTTCCGGCGACCGCCGATCACAAAGCGCTCGGCGCGCAAAACCATTTTTCTTTCGGGGTTCCGGAAATCCAAGCAGCGGCCGAGCGGCTGCGCAAGAATGGAGTGGAGAGGATCGCCGGGCCGGGGATCGGCCGCGACGGCAAGCGCGGGCTGAACGTTTACGATCCTGATGACACGCGCGTGGAAGTCACCGAATTTATTCCCGCGCGGGAACCTTGCTGCCATTCGTACACCGCGGCGCATCCGCAACCATGACCTGGGCTCCTTCTGCTAGCCGCTATCGCTGGCTTCTACGCGTTTGCGTCATCGTGTGCGCGGGTGTCCTATTTGTAGCCGCGCAGCCTACTGCGCGGCTACGAGCGAGCAGGATCGCTCCGGTGGTGCTGGCGCAAAGCCTCGACCTGGAGAAGCCGCTGCTCAATATCGATGAAGACATCTCCGCGTTTGCCGTGGCGCCGGACGGCCGCATCGTCTACTCCGTGCGCCACCAATTTCACACCAAGCAATATGATCTGGAGCGCGACGACATCTGGCTGCAGGAAAATGGCGGCAAACGCAAGCGGCTGCTGCAAGGCGAAAAGTTCCAGCACGGGAACACGCCGTTCAGCTACGTGATCGATTCGTTCCGCTGGTCTCCGAACGGCCGGATGATTTTGGCGCAACTGTTCACCACCGCGGTGGTCGACGAGCACGGCGCCACGCAAGACTCCATGATGGCCCTGGTGCTGGAAGATAACGGGAAAGAAATTCGCCTGGGCGCCAACGATAGCCTGCTGAAGGACGCTTACGATGCCAGTTGGCTGCAGGACAATTCCACCATCGTCTACTTCATGGAGATCGTGAAACCGCGAGTGCTTTTTTCTTTCAAATACATAAATCTCGCCGCCGGACCCAGCGGCTTCGTTTTTGAAGGCCGCACGTTTTTGGATGCGTATCCGATCCCACGCACGAATCTGGCCATCGGCGTGGAGCGCAATCACAATCTCACCGGGCCGCCGCGTTTGCAACGGCTGGAATTGCTGGCGCAAGACGATCGCGAGCTGGCCACGCTGGAGGGCTACGAAGGCGGAGTCTGCGTTTCGCCGAGAGGAACGAAGGTCGCGTATTTCCTCGACAAGGAAGTGCTGGAGATCCGCGATATCGCCGAGCCCAACAAAGTAGCGCGGCTGCGCACTGGGTTCGGAACGTTTCAGTGGTCGCCGGAAGAGACGCGCATCCTGCTGAAGCGCGCGCCGGAGAAGAAATCCGGCGATTTGGTGTGGATCGATGTCCCCGCGCTGGCCACGCCCGAGCAAGGGCAGGAACCGCCGATCACGCGGTCGGAATTGATACCGCTGATGAAGGGCCTGACCTTCCGCGATTTCGCCATCACCCCCGACGGAAAATTAGCGGTGATCGCGCCCGGCAAACGCAATTTGCTGCTGTTTCCGTTGCCGCGATAGTCCCGGTGCGCATGTAGGGGCGCAGCAGGGCTGCGCCCCATTTCAGCAAGATCCATAATCCGGCATTTCTGGCTGTATATCGGACGAATCCGCTTCCGAGACGCTGCACCCATTCCGAATCTAGAAATGACTCTTTGATCGACGCTGTCGTCCGGGCAAGTTGGGGCGCAGCAATGCTGCGCCCCCACAACGGCGCCGTCGCGGTTGCTTTAGCGAGCTTACGGCAGTTTTTGGCGGCGCTTTTTGTGTTCGATCAGGAGGCAGGCATCCATTACTACGGTTAGGCCGGCGGCTTGGGCTATTTCTGCGGCGGCTTGATGGATGATGCCTAGCTGCATCCAGATGGCTTTGGCGCCGGCGCGAATGGCGGCGTCCACCACGGGCGGGACTTCTTCGGGGCGGCGGAAAATATTTACGATTTCGATTTTCTGGGGGACTTCCGCGAGGGAGGCATAGCTGGGCTCGCCGAGGACATCGTTTTCGTTGGGATTCACGGGAATGATCTGGTAGCCCGCGGACTGCATGTACTCGGTTACGCCGTAACTGGGGCGGGCGGGCTTGGACGAGAGGCCGACCACGGCAATGGTTTTGTATTGGTTGAGGATGTCGAAGATGGGATCGGCGCTGGGCGCGGTGCCGCCGGGAAGCAAAAGCTTCATCGCGAGGCCACTTCGCTTTTGCCCTCGCGTTTGGCCAGGATGCGCGGCATCACGTCCAGCAGCTTGCTGTTTTCCGGCGCGATGCCGACCGAGACACGCATGGCTTCGGGAAAGCCCATCCAGCCGAGCGGGCGCACGATGACGCCTTGGTGCAGCAAATCGTTGCAGAGGTCCTGAACGTCGGGGCCGATGTCGATGAAGATGAAATTGGAGTGACTGCGCACCGGGCGCAGGCCCAGCTCGGCCAGCCCCTTGGTGAGGCGCGCGCGCTCGATGGCGTTCCCGTTGACGGAGCGATTTACGTGTTCGATGTCGTCCAACGCGGCAAGCGCGGCAGCCTGGCTGACTCCGGCCAGATTGAAGGGCGTGCGCAATTTGTTCATGGCTTCGAGCACCGGGGTGTCGCCGATGCCATAGCCCACGCGCAGACCAGCCAGGCCGTACGCTTTGGAGAATGTGCGCAGGGTGAGCAGGTTTTTGTGCTCGCGGAAAAGCTGCACGGAGTCGGGCATGTCCGCGCGATCCGCATAATGAATGTAGGCTTCGTCGAGCACCACCAGGACATCGGAAGGCACGCGCTGGAGAAATTCGCGCAATTCCGCCGCGCCAAACGCAGTGCCGGTGGGATTGTTGGGATTGGCGAGATAAACGATGCGGGTTTGGCGGTGAGCCAGGATGGCATCGGCAATGGCGCGCAGGTCGAAGGCGAAATCCCGCTGCGGGACGCGCACCAATTCCGCGCCGCTGGCGCGAATGGCGAGAGAAAACGGGGCGTAGCTGCCGTGCGAGGTGACGCCGGTTTTTCCCGGAGCCAGCAGAATACGCGAGGCGAGATCGATGATTTCGCTGGAGCCAAGGGCCATGAAGATTTGATCCATGGCCACGCCGTGCTGCCTGGCCAGCTTGGCACGCAGCAGGTGCGTTCCGCCATCCGGATAGCGATTTGACTCTCCGACGGAATTTCGCACGGCTTCCACGGCTTTGGGAGAGGGCCCGAGGGGATTTTCGTTGGAGGCCAGCTTGATGGCGTGAATTTTCAGCTCGCGCTCGACTTCCTCGATGGGGCGGCCGGGAATGTAGACGGGAAGCCCGCGAATGTACTCTGGAATTAATTCTTCGATCGTGTGTGCCATCGGCCCTTGGTCTTCTTTGAACTCTGTGTTCTCTGCGAACTCTGTGGTGAATTCTTATTGGCGGATTTAGCCGGCGCCGCCAGCGCCTGGCGCAATTGCGCGATTTCTTTTTCGCCGAGCGTGCGGTAATGCCCCGGCGGCAACCCTTCTAATGTTAACGGTCCCAGGGCGATGCGCTTCAATTTCTCGACGGGATGTTGCGCACCAAACAGCACCTTGCGCAGCTCGTCGCGCTTGGAATCTTTCAGGGCCACTTCGTACCAGAAATTGGCCACGTGGCCGCGCGCAGCGTCCGGCTGGCGCACCGGGCGCATGCGCGCGCCCGCTTCGCGGCCGAACTCGTCCAGCTGCTCCATGGTCAGACGCCCCTTCACTTTGACGTGATAGACCTGCGCAAGGTTCTTCCAGTGCTTGAGCATGGCAGCGGCGAGGTCGCCATCGTTGGTGAGGAAGATTACTCCGGAGGCGGCGTATTCCAGGCGGCCCACTGGATAGACACGTTCGGGCAAGCCGCGTAGCAGATTGCGCAGGGTTTTGCGGCCTTCGGGATCGGCCATGGTGGCTACGATTTCGGGCGGCTTGTTGAGCAGGATGTGCACGCGGCGCTCTTCGGCGGTGATTACTTTGCCGGCGGCTTCGATGCGATCGGCGGCAGGGTCGGCTTTGCTGCCCAGCTCGGTTATGACGTGGCCGTTCACGCGAACCTGGCCGCTCACGATGAGTTGCTCGGCGTGGCGGCGGGAGGCGATGCCGGCGCGCGCGATTATTTTCTGTAGACGCTCTTGCATGGTCTTAGTAGCACAGACACTCTTGTCTGTGCCTCTTACATCCTCTCACAGTTGACGTGCGTGGACCGCGATGGGCAAACCGCACAGGCAAGAGTGCCTGTGTTACTACTCGCCGGCTACGGCTGTTTTATGGTTCTCGTCACTCGCAGTTGCGTTTTCTTCGGCTGGGGGGTCTTGAGTTGGTTTTTCGACCGGTTCTTCGACCGCTGCGACTTCACCCGAGGCTCCGCTGGTGGTGGTGGCCTCCGCATGGACTGGGGCGTCGCCGTTCGTTGACACTGCACGACTCTGCGGAGCGTCGAGGATGCTTTCGTCGCTGTGTTCTCTGGGCGCTATGCCTTCGTCGCTGCCGAGGGCTTCGCGGGCTAGGGCCTCGAACTCTTTCAGGCTAGGTAGCTCTTCGAGATCGCTTAGGCCGAAGCGCATCAGAAATTCTTTTGAGGTTTTGTAGAGGATGGGGCGGCCGATTACTTCTTTCCGGCCGGCGGTGGTGATCAGGCGCTTGTCGAGCAGCGTTTTCAGCACGCCAGAGGTGTTGACGCTGCGGATTTCGCCGATTTCGGGGGCCGTGACCGGCTGCTTGTAGGCGATGACCGCTAGCGTTTCGAGCGCGGGCATGGTCAGGCGCAGCGGTGGGCGCAGGCTCTTGATGAAGCGGCGCACCACGTCGTGATGCTGCGGCTTGGTGTACATCTTGTAGCCGCCGGCGACGCCGCGCACTTCGATGCCGCGCTCTTCGGCGGCATAGCTGGCCACCAGTTCGTCGAGCGAAGACTGCACCACCAGTTTTTCCTCGTCGAGCGCGGAGGCCAGTTGCTCGACGGTGGCCGGCTCGTCGGCCGCGTAGATGATCGCTTCGAGGGCTGCTTTGCGTTCTTCGTTGGTCATTGAATACCTGAGACGGTCGATAGTCGACAGTTTACAGTTGAAAGGAAAAACTTAACACAGAGATCGTAGAGAACACAGAGTTCACAGAGTTTCGGAAAACTCGCGGAGCTATTTGTATTCTTCATTGATTTGCCGGACTGCGCCACTCTCGTCGAATACGGTATCGAACATTTTATGCTTGCGGAGGAGGATTTCGCCGAACTGTTTTTCCTGGAGCATGGCGATGGCTTGCATCTTGACCATTTCGAGCACGGCGAGGAAGGCCACGATCATGGCGTGGCGCGACGGGCAAGCCTCGAAAAAGCGGATGAGGCTGACGCTGTTGTCCTCGCTGGCCAGGATTTGCGCGCGGAGTTGGGCCATCATTTGGGCCACGGTAAACTGCTCGTGCTGCAGCTCGATGCGGGAGACTTCCTTGCGGCGCTCGAGCACTTGCTGGAAGACGCGGACGAGGTCGACCATGGAGACGACCAGCTCGCCTTCCGTGCCTTCGTCGTGGTACAGCGATTTGTCCGGCTTGGACCAGACGTTTTCTTCGATTTGCTGCTTTTGGTACAGGAGCTGCGCGGCGTTTTTGTATTTTTCGTGTTCGACCAGGCGCAGGACCAGGTCGGCGCGCGGGTCTGCGGCGGGATCGTCCGGAGCGGCTAGCGGGTCGGGCGGCAGCAGCATTTTCGATTTGATGTAGATCAGCGTGGCGGCCATGTAGATGAAGTCGGCGGAGACATCAACGTTCAACTCTTCGAGCTTGTGCAGGTAATCGAGATATTGCGAGGTGATTTTCGCGATTTGGATGTCGTGAATGTTCATCTCCTGCTTCTTGATGAGATCAAGGAGCAGGTCGAGCGGACCTTCGTAGAGCGGGATATTGACTTTGTACGGCGTTGCCAATGGTCAGTTCCCCAATAAAGCGGAGTTCGATTTCTGGGCTTCGGTCACGCCAGCCGGTACTGGCCCGAGTAAACTGCGATCCAGTTCTCGGTCATATTCGCGGAAGCGCACCCCCATCGGCTCAGTTTTTCGGTCACGCAAGGCGGCCATCGCTTCTGCAGGCAAACTTCCGCTAAGCCTCCAGGTAAGAAACAGGTCCCGGCCCTCCGGCTGCCAGTGCGGCAGCGTTCGTTCGTAGTAGCTCATCTCGAGTTCCTGCACCCCCAGCACAGGCTGAAGCCTGCGCCACTGAGGCATCTCTTGCTCGACCACTCTTGACAGCGGCACGTACATCCGATCTCTGTCTCGCGTGGCACAGACTTCAGTCTGTGCTCGCTGCCCGGTCAATTTGTTGCAGCCCAATTTCGGCGCGCTTCTTGTCCCAGGCGAAGACGGCTTCGCGGACTCGCTGCATCGTTTTTACCCCTTCGACGCGGGCGCGCTTGGAGCCGGCGTCGAGCAGCCCGAGCACGCGCTTCGGGTTCTTCTCGTACTCGACGCGACGCTCGCGAATTGGCGCTATCCATTTGATCAAATTGTCGGCCATGGCCGCTTTGCACTCGATGCAGCCGATGCCTGCGCTGCGGCAGCCTTCGGCGGACCATTTCAGGATCTCCGGAGGCGAGAATAGTTTATGCCAGTCGTACACCGGACACACGTCCGGATTTCCAGGATCGGTGCGGCGCTTGCGGGCCGGGTCAGTGACCATAACTTTGGTCTTGGCGCGAATGTCAGCGTCGCTTTCGCTGAGCGTGATGGCATTGCCGTAGCTCTTCGACATCTTTCGTCCGTCGAGCCCGGGGATGCGCGGTGTCTGCGTCAGCATCACCTCCGGTTCATTCAGAACCTGTCTGAATGAAAAGAACCTGGCCTCTGCACCCAAATCATCTAGAAAATTCTTGATGCCAGCTTCCTGCGCCATTTTCCGCAGAGCGGTATCGAGAGCTGTTCGGCGGAAGACAGCCGCAAAATGCTCAATGAAATCACGGCCTGCCCACGATTCCTTTTGTACAAGGTTGCTGGCGGCTCGATCATACAGGTTCTCTAGGTGAGTCACATTTTGTGAGTCAAATATCCTGTAATCTAGAAACAAGCCGTAAAAATAATTGAAGTGGATCACAATTTCGCGGCTTAACTCGACGTGGGAGACTTGGTCTTCGCCCACTGGGACGAAGAGCGGCGTGCCTTCCTTGCTGTAGATGACGATGTCGGCGGTTTGCAGGGTGGGATAGCCGAG
>Ga0070730_10005451_pt1 | contig 10992 bp, 9 predicted proteins | sample Coa_R1_3_FD_66447 | JGI IMG/M metagenome (GOLD analysis project Ga0070730, IMG submission 66447) | Surface soil microbial communities from Centralia Pennsylvania, which are recovering from an underground coalmine fire - Coalmine... | ecosystem: Environmental > Terrestrial > Soil > Unclassified ... | reverse complement strand
GCGAGCTGGCGCGGTACGAGCCCACCGCGGTAACCGAGGCCAACCGGGCCGTCGCCGTCGCGATGGCCGAACATCCCGCCGCCGGCCTGGAGATCCTCGAGTCCCTCGGCTCCCGGCTGGCCCTATGGCCGCAGTTCCACATCGCGCGGGCCGAACTGCTGCGCCGCACCGGCCGGACGGGTGAGGCGATCGCTGCCTTCAAGCGAGCGCTGGAGCTGCCGCTACCCCACCCCGAGCAGGCCTTCCTTGAGCGGCGCATCAGCGAGATTGCCGGTGAGGCCCGGGTATCAGAAGAGGCTCCTTGATTTCCGTACCTAGGTACGGGTTTATGGTGCGAGAGTGAGAGCGGGAGAGGCGGCGCGCCGCGCGGGCGTCAACGTCGAGACGTTGCGGTACTACGAGCGCCGCGGGCTCCTGCCCTCCTCGGCCCGGGCGCCGGGCGGGCACCGCCGCTACGACGAGGAGGCCGTGCGTTTCCTGCGGGCGATCAAGGAAGCGCAGGCGGTCGGGTTCACGCTGGCCGAGATCGAAGAGTACCTGCGCGTCGTGCGGGCCGGCCGGATCAGCGCCCCGCAGGCCCTGCGGGTGCGGATGGCCGCGAAGATCGACGAGATTGACGCGCGCATCGCGGGGCTGCGGCGGATGCGCGGCGAGCTGGCCCGGATCGTCGGGTGCGCCTGCGAGTCGCTGGATCACTGCACCTGCGGCGCCGCCTACCTGGCCCGGCGCGGCCGTGATGCCTCGGCGCGCCCGTCGCCGCTGCACGTGACGAACGGCGAGAGCGCGGGCAACACGCTGCGGCAGACCTCCCTCGGCGGCGCGGTCCTGCCCTGGCAGGACGTCCTGCACGAAGGGCCGCTGCCGGCTGGGTCACGGCCCGGGCTGCTACGCATCCGGGCGGCCTTCCTGTCCGGCTGCGGCTGGGGCACCAGCCGGGCGATCCTATCCTCGCTCGAACGCCGCGACGGTCAGCTCCTGCAGGCGCTGCGAGACCGGCAGCAGGTGGTCCTGTGGTTCGAGCACGACCTGTACGACCAGCTCCAGCTGCTGGATGTCCTGGCGCTGGCCTCCTCAGCGGACGGCGTACCGGAGATGATCGTGGTCGGCTCGTTCCCCGGCAAGCCGTCGTTTCGCGGGCTCGGTGAGCTGACCGCAGACGAGCTGGAGACGCTGTGGCCGTCGCGCGTCACGGTCTCCGGGGACACGCTCGCCGCCGCCGCATCGGCCTGGGACGCGCTTCGCCGTCCCGAACCTGCCGAGCTGGCCGCGCTGGCCAGGCGGGGCGTCCCGAGGCTTCCGTTCCTGGGCCCGGCGCTGCGTCGGCTGCTGGAGGAGTTGCCGTCACCGCACGACGGCCTGTCCGGGACGGAACGGCGGGCGCTGCAGGCTATCGCGGCTGGCGCGATCAAGCCGGCGGCCGCGTTCCGTGCCGAACAGGACCTTGAGGACGCGCCGTTCCTCGGTGACGCCTGGTTCTACCGCACGCTCTCGGTCCTGGGCCGCGGCGAGCCACGCCTGATCGAGACCCAGGACGGTGAGCCGCTCCCGGCCGCCCCGCCACTGGGTGATGCCCACGCCTTCGCCGCGCTGTCTCTCAGGCTGACCCCCGTCGGCGAGCAGGTGCTCAGCCAGGAGGCGGACCGCGTCAGGCTCCTCGGCGTCGACCGCTGGGTCGGCGGAACCCATCTCACCCCCGCCACCGCGTGGCGATGGGACCCGGCCACCCAACGGCTGACCGAACCGGCGTTACCCGGCCTGCCTTGACAGGCCCGGCCCGGCTTCCCCCCCGTCCGGTTTGCGCAATGACTGTCACTCTATTAGTATAGTGATACACCGACAGTCTTGGAGGCTCGCGTGTTCCGTTTCGAAGCCGGGTCCGGTGTCCCGATCTACCGGCAGCTCGTCGAGCAGGTGCGCCGGGATGTGATGCTCGGCCGGCTGCGGCCTGGCGACCAGCTGCCCAGCGTGAACGAGGTGGTCGGCTCCCTGTCGGTCAATCCGAACACGGTGGTGAAGGCGTTCAGCGAGCTGGAGCACCAGGGACTGGTCGTGCGCCGGCAGGGGGTGGGGACGTTCGTGGCGGACGCGCCGTCGGTGACCTCGGTGCCTGCCGCGCCGAGGCTGCTGGCCTCGCTGGCCCGCTGGGTGGACCGGGCCAGGCAGGAGGGCCTGTCGCCCGAGCAGATCCGGATGCTCATGGAGGTTGCCCTCGACGAGCCGGAGGTCAGTCCCGGCTGTCGCAGCGCCGCGGGCGGTGCGGCATGACCACCGCCCTGCGCTGCGCGGGCCTCGGGCACCGCTACGGCCGCGGTCTCTGGGGCTTGCGGGAGTGCAACCTGGAGGTGCCAGCCGGCCGCGTGGTGGCCCTGGTCGGCCCGAACGGCTCCGGCAAGACCACGCTGATGAGCATGGCCGCGGGACTGCTTCCGGTCACCGCGGGAACAGTCGAGGTCGCCGGGGCTGCCCCGATGCAGCGGCTGGACCGGATCGGGTTCATCGCCCAGGACGCCCCGCTGTGGCCGCGCCTGCGCGTCGCCGATGTCCTGGAGATCGGCAGGTGCATGAACCGCGGCTTCGACACCTCGTTGGCGGCGAGCCGGATCCGGCGGCTGGGCATCCGGCCCCGCGCGCGGATCAGCGCCCTGTCCGGCGGGGAACGCGCCCAGGTCGCCTTGACCCTGGTGCTGGCCAAGAAACCGGAGTTGTTCCTGCTCGATGAGCCGATGGCCAACCTCGACCCGCTGGCCCGGCGAGAATTCCTGGGCTCCATGTTCGAGGCCTGCAGCCAGACGGGAGCTACCGTGCTGTACTCCTCCCATGCCGTCGCGGAGCTGGAACGCATCTGCGACTACCTGATCGTGCTGCGCGGAGGGCACGTACGGGTGGCCGGCGACATTGACGAGCTGCGCCAGCAGCACCGGGTCATCGACGGCCCGGCCGGCTGGCCCGGCCGCGGCGGCTGGCAGGTCATCAGCCAGCGCAGCGCCGCCGGGCGCACCACGGCCCTGGTGCGCTCTGGCGGCCTGCTCCCGGGCCCGGGCCTGCAGGATGCGGCCCCCACCTTCGACGAGCTCGTGCTCGGCTACCTCGACGGCGATACCGTCACGCTCCGGGAGGAGGCCCTGGCATGACCTGCCTCATCTGGCGGCAGCACCGCGGTCAGGCCCTGTGGACCCTCATCGCCGTCACGGCCCTGTGCGTGCTCATGGCCGGATTCGGGCTCAGCGCCGAGCACTGGCTGGCGGGCTACCACAGCTGGCTCGGCCAGCTCGCCGCCGCCGGATGCCCGCCGCCCGACGCCCACAGCGGCACATTCCACGTCCCGTCCGCTGCCACCTGCAGCGCCCTCAAGGGCCGCTATCCCGGCAGCCTGCAAGCTGCCTTCGCTGCCCACTACAGCTTCGCGATCCTGTTTTCCCAAGACGGCCTGCCTGCTGCGTTCGCGCTCATCGGCGCCATGATCGGCGCGCCGCTGGTCGCCAGGGAGATCGAGCAGCGCACCCAGCTGACGGCCTGGACCCAGTCCGTGTCACGGTGGCGCTGGTACCTCACCAAGATCGGCGCTCTCGCCACTGCCCTGGCCGTGGCCGGCCTGATCGTCGGCGCAGCCAACGCCTGGCTGCAGCACCAGCTCACCACCGGTGATACCACCAGCTCGCGCTGGTCCTGGTTTGTCTCCATCGACCTGGCCCTGGCCGGCGAGGCCGCGCTCGCCTTCGCGCTGGCCGTGGCACTCGGCGCGTTGCTCAGGCGCGTGCTTCCCGCCGTCGGCGCCGCCCTGACCGCATTCGTCCTCCTGGTCCTCGGCGCCCGCTGGGCAGTCCAGGTCCTGACCCCGGCGAGCACCACGATCGGGCCGCGCGTCGCCGCGCCCCCGGGCAGCTGGATCCTCCGCTCAGCCGCCGGCCTCCCCACCCCTTACCATCCGGCCAGCCAGTACTGGCTCCTTCAGCTCACCCTGCTCACCATCTTGCTCGCGCTCACCGCAGCCGCCCTGGCCTCAGGCTGGCGTGCCACCCGGACCCGTGCCGTCTGACCGGTCGTGTTCTCACCACGTGTGGCGCTTCCAGACGTTCGGTTCCCAGTAGCTGCCAGTACGGCCGCTCCGAGCCGCTCGTGCACGCGCATCCAGGGGTCAAACAGCTGGCCGTCCGGGCGGCGCCAGCAGGCGTACCGCTCGATCGGCACCAGCGGATAGCGTTCCTTCCAGCTCGGCCGGACCGGTGCGATCAACGACTCCAGGCCGTGGCGGTGGGCGATCTCGCCCATCGCGCGGACGGCGGCCGCGCTCAATCCCCGACCCTGGATATCCCGCGGAACCACGATCACCAGCGCGCAGAGTACGTTGGCGCCGCCCTCATCGAAGCCACGCGCGATCGCGCCGTCGATCCCGGCCGGCAGGTCCTCTAGCGTGCCGTACCAGCGCAGCGGGATGCAGCGGGCCCGGACGAGGATCTCGTCATCGTCGCCGATGAGGTGAAACTGGAAGTCAGGCCGCTCCTCAGTCAGCCGCGGCCAGTACTCACCCAGCACGTCGCCATGGTTGTTGTATTCGGGCAGCGCGTCCTTGGTCCGCTTCCAGGCAGGCTCGGCAAGCTCAGACCGCTCAGCTACCGTCGCGATGTTCACGCCGCTCCGATCATCGGTCCAGATGATAACGGCTCGCCGGCCAGTAACCAGGCCAGCCCGTGATGGCCCTCACCATTGCGCCGGTCGGCGGTGTGCCGCTGGCCGATGACCGACGCCACGCGCTTCTTGAACCGGTTGCCACCGCCGGGGTCTGGCCTCGCCAAGGCGTTCATCTTGTTTTACCTTGTTAGGCGGATCGCACGTCTGAAACGTCCGGTTATGTCGGCGTGACCAATCATGATCGGTTCGGACACGGTGGTGGAGTTCCGGGTACTCGGGCCGGTCGAGGTCGTCGACGGCCGTCGCGCCGTCGACCTCGGCGGCCTGCGGGAACGGACCCTGCTCGCGTGTCTCGTGCTGTCTGCGAATCGGACCGTTTCCGCTGACCGGCTGGCCGAGGATCTGTGGTCTGGCCGCCCTCCGCCGCACAGCGGTGCCACCCTGCGGGTCTACATCGCCAGGCTCAGGCGCGCACTTGGATCCGCGGCCAGCGCGCTTGTCACGCAATCGCCTGGCTACCGGCTCGATATCGCGTCCAGCGATATCGACGCGGAGCGCTTCCTAATCCTGGCTGAGCGTGGCCGCGCGGAGCTTGCCGCCGGATGGGCCGAAGAGGCGGCGGCCACGCTGCGTTCCGCGCTTTCGTTGTGGCGTGGCCCGCCCCTGTCCGACGTTGCGGACATGGCATTCGCGCAGGCAGATGTCACGCGGCTGGAGGAAGCCAGGCTCACCGCGATCGAGGATAGGGTCGACGCGGATCTGGCCCGCGGCGGACATGTCGCTGTGACCGCCGAACTGGACGGCCTGGTCGCGCTCTACCCGCTGCGCGAGCGATTGTGCGGCCAGCAGATTCTCGCCTTGTACCGGTGCGGGCGCCAGGCGGACGCCCTGGATTCCTTCGAGCGACTGCGGGCCAGGCTCGCTGACGAACTGGGCATCGATCCGACGCCGGATCTGCGGTTGCTGCATCAGGCGGTCCTGCGCCAGGACCCGCGCTTGAACTGGCGCCCTGCCCCAGCCCGCCGCTCGGTGTCCCCGGGCGATGCGCCCGCGATGGCCGCTGACGCCGACCCAGCGGACGCTAGCCATCGGCCGACCGGCGATCTCGCGGACCTGGACGGCGCGGCGCGGCGGCTGCCAGCCGAGACAACGACGTTCATCGGTCGTGAGGCCGCGCTAGGCCGCATCGGGGAGTTGCTCGGGCAGACGCGGCTGGTCACGCTCACCGGTCCGAGCGGCTCGGGGAAGAGCCGCCTGGCGCTGCGCGCGGCGGCTGAACTCTCACCCGGGTACCAGGAAGGCGTCTGGCTGATCCAGTTCGCTTCCGTGCCCAAGCCGGAACTCGTCTGGTCCGCCGTCGCCTCGGCGCTCTCGGTGCGCGAGGAACCTGACCGGCCGCTGGCCGCCGCCATTACCGAGCAATTCAGGACTAAGGAGACGCTGCTGGTGCTCGATAATTGCGAGCACCTGCTCCCGGCCGCCGCGGAGGTCACAGGAACCCTGCTCGCCGAATGCCCTGAAGTGCGGATCCTGGCGACCAGTCAGGTCAGGCTGCGGGTAGGCGGCGAGGCCATCTGGCCGGTTCCGCCGCTGAGCGTTCCAGCGGCCGGTGAGCTCGACGTCACCGCAGTGCTGCGGTTCGAGTCCGCACGGCTCTTCCAGGATCGGGCCGCGCTGGCCCGGCCGGGCTTCACGCTGACCGCGGCGAACGCAGCGGCCGTCGCCCAGCTCTGCCGTCGCCTGGACGGGATACCGCTGGCCATCGAATTGGCCGCGGCCCGAGCCGACATGCTCACCGCCGGGCAGCTGACCAGGCGGCTGGACGATCGGTTCCGCTGGCTCACCGGCGGTAGCCGGACCGGACTGCCCAGGCATCGAACCCTGCGGGCCGCGCTCGATTGGAGCCACGACCTGCTCACCGAGGCCGAGCAGACGTGCCTTCGAAGGATGGCAGCATTCGCAGGCACTTGCACGATCGATGCCGTAGAAACGGTGTGCGCGGGTGGCGCCCTGCCTGAGCACTCGGTCCTGGATGCGGTCACGTCCCTGGTCGATCGGTCCTTGCTGACCACCGCGGAGCAACTCGGCAGCATGCGGTACGGGATGCTCGAATCGGTCCGGCAGTACGCCGAGCTTCGCCTGGACGAGGCGGGCGAGCGCGCGCAGGTCATGCGGCGGCTGCTGGCCTGGGCGCGTGACCTGGTCTGGCAGGCCGACCTGGACGGCCCGGACCAGGGCGCCTGGCTCGATCTGCTCGCCGCCGATCACGACAACTTCGTCGCCGCCCTGGAGTGGAGCCTGTCGGCCGCTCTCGGCGGGGATCCCGCGGCCGGGTCGGCCCTTGCGCTCGCGGCTGGGCTGGCCCCGTTCTGGAGAGTGCGCGGGTATATGAGTCTCGGGCGACATTGGCTTGACCACGCGCGGGCGGCGGCCGGGCCGGCCACCGATCCGCGGTTGCGAGCGGCGGCGCTCGACGGAGCCGGACTGCTTGCCGCCGCGTGCGCCGATCACGGTGCCCAGCGCACGTACCAGAACGAGAGCCTGGCGATCTGGCGGCGGATCGGCGACCGTACCAGGATTGCCAGCACGTTGGCTGATCTGGCTTCGGCCGCGCATACCCGGGCTGAGTACGGAGACGCTCAGGAGATGTTCGACGAGGCGCTCTCGCTCGCGCGCGACGCGGGCGATTCGGTCCAGGCGGGGCGGGCGCTCAGCGGCCTGGGTGTGCTCGCGCTGCACACCGGCGACCTCGCTAAGGCGTCTGAGTACTTCCACGCGGCCACCGCCAGGTTCACCCAGGCCGGCGACCTGCGGCGGGCCACGCTGGTGCTCGGCAATCTCGGCGTGGTAGCGATCAACCAAGGCGAGTTCGAGCTGGCTGCGGAACGGCTTACCACGCATCTCGCCAACGCCCGCAGGCTCGGTGATCGCAAGCTGATCGCCGGGTCGCTCACCAACCTGGGGATGGCTCTGCACCGGCTAGGCGACCTGGACCGGGCCGCTTCGCTGCACCATGAGGCGCTCGAACTCACCGAGCAGCTCGGGGACAAGAGAATCGGCGCTGTCGCGCTCACCAACCTCGGGCTGGTAGCCGCCGAAAGGAAGGACTTCATCGCCGCCGAGTTGTTCCACCGCCGCAGCCTGGCGGTGGCCGAGCAGATCGGAGAGCTGCGATCGATTGCTGAGAGCCTGGCCGAACTGGCAGGCGTGGCTGCCGCGCTTGGCAACATGAACCGGGCGGCCGTGCTGACCGGTGCCGCGCAGGCGCTACGGGAGCAGATCGGAGCGCCCGCGCCAGGACCGGACATGGCCAGGTACCACGAAACGTGCGCCGCCGCTGAGCAGGTGCTCGGTCGCGCACCGTACGCTGCCGCGCTCGCCGCGGGCCGGGCGCTTCCGATCCCCGACGCGGTTCATTTCGCCATGGATGAATCGGCGCTGGCCTCTCCGGACCTGCCAGCAGGTCCGCCCGACATGCCGCCAGCCACGGCCGGATCCTGAACGCCATGTAACGCACATGTAACCGGTACCGGTCAGCATCGAAGCCACCGTTCAAGACCTGCGGCGAGGCTACCGCCGTCGCCTCGGCGGCTACCTCGGCGCGGGCGTGCACGGCAACTCTCAGCTCGCTGGCTCTTACCGGGAGGTACGAATGTCAAAGGATCCGCGACGAAGGGCCCGCGCAGGTGGCGTCGCATTGCTGTCCGTAGCAACGTTCGTGGCGGGCTGCGCGTCAGCCGCGCCGAGCCGACCCGCGTCCGCCACCAGCCCTCCACTGATTACCGCTTCGGCCAGCACCGCCCCGGTCGGCACCGCCCCGGCCACGACGCTCCACGGCTGCGCCGTCGTGCCCGCAGGCATAGTTGGCGCGACCCTGGGCGAGCCGACCGCCGGACCACGCCAATTCAACCTCGGTCAAGGCGTAACTCAGTGCGTGTACGGCACCGACATCAGCCGGCCGGCCGTCCTGCGGTTCTACAACGATGCGAACGCCTCGGTCTTCGCCAGATTGGAATCAATTGCGCGGACGGGACCCAATCAGCACGTCACCAATGTGACCTTCGAGGATGAAGCCTTCTTCGTCACGAGCACTGGCAAAGGGATAACCGTCAACGAGCTTGTCGCCCGCAGAGCATCGCTCATCATCTTGGTCGTTTCCTCCGCCTCCCTCCAGGCCGAGGAAGCGCTGGGACACCAGATCTTCGCGAGGGTATAGCTTTACCGCGACCTGTACCGCTCGGACGGCTGCATTTTGGCGGAGCTGCGGGAAAGCGGTGAACGCCGGAAAGCCCACTTCGCTGGCAGACGTTCGAGGCTTTTGGGCTGAACTGCCGTCAGAGGCAGCACCGCCTGGGAGGGTTCACTGGTTTCATATGTTCTACCCAGCCGAATAGCGGTTCGCGGTCAACGCGAGTTCATTGGGTGAGCGGCACTGGGGTGGCAGGGCGTGTTGTTTCAGCCAGTTCGTCCGGAAGGAAGGCTCGGGGCGGGAGCTCGGCCGCGCGTGACAGGTCTCGCCCGGCACGGTGGTGCCATGCCCACAGCCCGTAGCCCAAGACCGCCCCGTAGATCAGGTGCCCGGCCAGGCTCAACGCCAGCGTCGCCGCGGTGAGCGGGAACAACGCCCGCCCGGCCGGCGCGAGCGCGTCGGTGAGCACCAGCCCTGCCCACACGGGGCAGACGGCGAACGCGACCGCGACCCCGATCACACGCCGCCGGGGCCAGCAGGACACTCCGATGACGGCGGCCTGCAGGAAGACGACGACGCCGAGGCCGGCTCCGTCGCCGAGGTACCGCCACAGGTACCCGGCCAGATAGTCCGAGCCCGTGCCGGTGGCCCACCCGCCGATCCGGCCGAAGAAATCCCCCCACAGGTGGAACACGTAGACGGCGGGCAGCCGGAACAGGTCGTACCCGGCGCACGCCGCCACGCCCCAGGCGAAGCCGGCCCGGGCGGTCCGGTCGATGCCGGCGGGCTTGACGATGACCAGGACCGCGAGGATTGCGAGCACGGGGAACAGGACCACGGCGCTCACCGTGCGCAGCGAGACGACGCCGAACACCTCACCCGAGATGGCCAGCAACGGCGTGCTGGCAACAACCAGGTACAGGCCGAAGCGAACCGGATTCGGTATCCTTTCTCTAATGGCTTCGCGGAAGTGGTTGCTGGTCACGGCCAGGCCCGCGGCGCGGCGGCTATCCTGGTCCTGTTGCGTGTTGAACATAATTGCTCACTTCTTGGCCGGCGGGCCGTCCGTTGGCCCGTCCTGGCTCAGTTGCAGTTCACCGGCCGCGAGGAGCGCGTCCTTCTCCAAGTCGACTCGGGCCGGACCTGGTGTCCGGGCGATTCCACATTGATAATCTGGCGTAGCGTCATCGCGCGGCATCCGTGCGATTACCCAAAGTCCGGGACCGCGACTACCCGATCTGGGGTGGCGAGGGTACCCGCTTAGCGCGGCGGAATACCCAGTTAGCTGCGCGAGTTCTCCGCGCCGGTCTTGATCACCAGGCTCGCCGCGTGCTTTCCGTCGTTGGCGGCGGCGTTTTCGATGATGGCGGCGCAGTCACCGCGGCCCATCCGCTCGCAGGCGAAGACCACGGTATGACCGCACCCCGCGGCCACCGATGCACCAGGATCACGGAGCCCTGCACCCTCTTCGACTGCGTTGTCTTGCTTGCCGATAGAGACGTTTACAGGTAGTCGCGAGCTGTGTGGGTAAGGCGGTCCAGCGCATAGCGACCAAACTGGGCGGCCTCAACTGTGATGCACGCCAGGTCGACAAAGATGCACCAGAGATCGCGGCGCTGCGCGAACTCGGCGTCAATCGGTGCGATATCACGATACGCGTGAAATACATCTTGAGGTACCGGCTGGAAGTAATCGACAAGCGTCAAGTCAATCTCGGGGTGTCCGAAGTACGGTGCGGCATCGGCTACCACGGCGCCGTCATCGGTGCTGACGAAGTTGTGTTGTTGAGCGTCGCCGTGAAGCAACGTTGGTTGTGGCTCTGGACCGCAGAGCGATGGCAGTCGATAAACGAGGCGCTCCACGTGTCGCGCAAGATCTTTCGGTAGGTGCCCCGAGTCAACGGCAGACCTGAGTAATGGAACAACACGCCGTTCGCTATAGAAGTCGACCCAGTGGTTGGAGGTGACGGGCTTGTTGTCTTGGGGCAAGGGACCGAAAAAACCATTGAAATTTTCGAGCCCGAACCGTCCGCCATGCACTTGATGCAGGGTGGCCAGGGTGTGACCGATAGCTCTCCAGTCGTCGGGTGTTCGATCCCTAGGAGGACGCTCGGATAGCGCCTCAGTCAACAGAAGGGATCCGTGATCCAATTGGAGGAGACCGGTTCCGATCGG
>Ga0070730_10005449_pt1 | contig 10994 bp, 8 predicted proteins | sample Coa_R1_3_FD_66447 | JGI IMG/M metagenome (GOLD analysis project Ga0070730, IMG submission 66447) | Surface soil microbial communities from Centralia Pennsylvania, which are recovering from an underground coalmine fire - Coalmine... | ecosystem: Environmental > Terrestrial > Soil > Unclassified ... | reverse complement strand
GCCAGGTGCATGCTGCCATCCGGCCGCAGCAGTCGCGGCCCGACGATGCCGGCTTCCGGGTGCGCCGCCAGGGCAGCCAACAGGCGCGCGATGCCACCCGCCGGCATCAGCGTGTCGGGGTTGAGTAGCAGGATCGTCGTCCCGCGGCTGTGCGCCAGGCCCTGGTTGTTCCCATTGGCGAAGCCACCGTTGTGCGCCGAGCGGATGAGCGCAACCCACGGGAACTCGTCGTTGACCATGTCGGCGGAGCCATCGCTGGACGCGTTGTCTACGACGATGACCTCGGCCTGGATGGGTCCGCCCGAGAGTGACGTTGAGCCCTCCTCGAGCAGCGACCCGAGGCACGCCCGCAAGTGCTCGCGGGTGTTGTAGTTCAGGATCAGGATCGAGAGGTCCACGCTCGCTGCGCTCGTCGCCATCGCCATAGAACTCCAACAGGGTAGCCGAGCATCTTCGCGATGTCCCCGACCGCGCGGATCACGGGCACCAATCCGAGCGCACAGGCCGCTTCCATCGGGGACAGTTCGGCCAACTGCGGCCAGAGTCGCGCGTACGGCCGGCGGGTGTAGGCCGCGATGCCCGGAAGAAGGAAGAGCGGGCCCCAGCCGCGCCGCCGGAGCAGGCCGAGAGCCACCGCGTACGTCGCATATCGAATGACGTGGCGGTCGAAAAACAGCCCGGCTTTGCCGTCGCCGCGCGCGTACCGGTAGTACTGGCGAAAAAAGGCCGCGAACGAGCCGCGTGGCCGGAACCAGGCGACGGCCCGCGGTGCAAACGCAAAGCGTTGGCCCGCCCGCTTGAGGTCGAGGTCGAAGACGAGGTCTTCACAGTAGTCGAGCCACGCCGGGTAGCCGCCAACCGCGGCCCAGGCCGAGCGACGGAAGAGCACCGACCGGCTCGACGGCAGGAAGCTCGCCCCGTCGATATCCTGGCGCGCCGGTAGGACTGTTGCCCCCATGGCTCGTTCGAACGTGGTGAGAGGATCGGCGCGGAAGAACCCACCGACAACATCGACGTCTTCCGTCAGCTCTGACAGCAGCTGCTCGAGCCAATCCGGTTCCAGCCGCACGCCCGCGTCGGTGACCGCGATCAGGTCGCCCGTGGCGGTTTCGACAGCCAGATTGCGTCCTTCGGCGATCGACGCGCCGGGCGCGCGAAGACAGCGGAGCGGCAGCCGCGTCGTCCACGTCTGGAGCATCTCCCAGGTCCCGTCAGTCGAGCCGCCGTCGACGATGACGACTTCGTCGGGAGCTCGCGTTTGCTGTCCCATCGACTCCAGCAGGCCGTCGACCGTGCCGGCCTCGTCGAGCACGGTGACGATCAGGGCGACGCGTTGTCGGGGGTCACCGCCAGCCATGGGAACAGGCCGGCCTCCTTGGCGAGATCGCCAGCATTCGCGACACTCACGGTCCCTTTGGCCGCCCACGGGACCGTCTCTTTCCAGTACTGCAGGGTGGCGCGCTGCGCGCGCACGACGACGCTGTTGGCATAGTCCTGCGTGCTGACCGGTAGGCCGTAGTGGTCCAACCACTGCGCATCGCCCAGAAAGCTCTGCTTCAGCGGCGGTGGCACTTTGTCGAGCAGCGCCAGGTGCCGCGCCACCACTTGCGCCCAGGTCAGGCCAGCATCCGGCGCCGTGTCCAACGGCGGCGGGGTCTGGCGATAGACCGTGAGCCAATCGTCCCGCCCCCGATCGTGCAGCACGTCAAAGGTGTTGAGGAACGCGAACGCATGCTGTTCTGGACGCCACTGCAGGACCGTTTTCTGGAAACCCTGCACCGTGAACCCGTCAAGCTCGAACCGGCGCGTGACGGGGTAGCCCAGCACGTCGACGCCGCCGAGTGCCTGAAATTGGCTCCAGAACGGGACGCTCTCGGCGTCGGTCACGGCGAAACCCGATCGGGAATCCGTGCGCCCGTTGGTCTGGGTGTAGAAGTGGCCGCCAGCAATGTCGTAGTCCGCGCCGAGCGCCGGCCGCTTGCTGGTTTTGAGGACATAGCTGCCCGCTTGCAGGGTGACCTGTAGTGCATTCTGAGTTCGGCTGCCGACGGACTCGACTTGCTCCTTGCCGTCGGGCGCGACCCGCGCCAGAGACACGGCCCCGGACGGATTTGCGCCCAGGACAGGGCCCAGATCAAGCGTCGCTTGCAGCGCTGCGCTAGCCCACAGACGCGCAACCCCCGGCTCGCTCCACGTGACCAGCAGCTGGGCCGGACCGTCGGCGTCCATACTCGCCACACTGCCGTCGACGTGTTTGCCGCCCAACCACACCGCGTCCGAGGCGCGGTACACGTAGCGCAGCCCCGTATCCGGATCGTCGGTCAGCTGAAAGTCGCCGGGCGCGCTGCCGGTGACGCTCAGGTAGGCGTGCAACGCCGACAGGGCGCCGGTGATGGGCTTCGGGCTGCCGTCGAGGTGGAATGCGCCGAGCGTGCGCTCGCGCTGGTTGAAGCCGTCCGGCATATCGTTGAGCATCCACTTCGCGCCGCCCGCGGCATGCTGGGACAGCAAGCCAAGCATGATGGCGGTTTCGTCGAGCGCGGCTCGAGCCGGGTCGAGTGTCTCGGTGGCGTACCCGAATTCGCTCAGCACATACGGTTTGTCAGGGTGGTTACGCTCGAGCGCCGCGACCAGAGCGAGGGCGCTCCGAATCGAGGCGGCGCTCGTCGTCGGGTAGCGGTGCAGGCTCTGGTAGTCGAGCACGTCGTTGGCCGGCAGTTTCGCGAGGACCACGTCAACATGATCCAGGGTGATCGGACGCGTCGGATCGCCAGCCCGGATCGCGTCGACCTGCGGCGCTAACCACGCGCTCAGCGTGTCATTCAACGTCTTGACCAGCGGCGCCCACTTCTGGCCCGCCGGGTCGTCGAGATAGTCGAGCGTGGTGGTCTGAAAATTGTGCTCGCGCACCCACGTCGCCGCCTCCGCCAGCATCTCGCGGTACAGGCGCAGGTTGTTTATATAGACCCACGCTTCATCATCCGTGAGGTAGGACGGTATCGTCTTCGTACCCTCGTCTGTCGCTCTAAACGGAGCCACCTGATCGCGCGAGAGGCGTTCGCCAAAGGCGTCAATAAGCGATTTCGTTTGCAGCGGGGGTGGGGTAACGTACTTCGTGAGCGATAGATCACCGAAGCGCGGCTCATTCTTGAGGTCGAACGCCAGGATGCCGGGCCGGCCGCGGTAGTGCTGGGCGATCTTCCCCGCGGTCCCGGCGACGCGCGCCAGCTCGCGCTCGCCGTAATCGTGCAGCGAGACGATCAACTGCAGACCACGCTTTTCAGCCAGCCCCACCACCTGGTCGAGTTTGTCGAACTTACCCGCGGCGATGTCGACGGCCAGTGGCGCCTGGACGAACAGACGCAGCGTCGTGATACCGGCCGAGGCCGCCCGTGCAAAGTCGGCGTCGATGGCGTTGGCGTCGAATTTGTCGTTGTCCCACATCTGCCAGGCGCGGTCCGCGGGGCCTTCGTAGTTCATGCCGACGACGAAGAAGGGCGCCCCGCTCGGCGCCAGCAGCCGTTCGCCGTCGCCGGACGTCGCCGCGTCGGCCGGCTGCGCGGCGCCACTGACCAGCAGCGCGAGTGTGAACAATGCCCGCCGCAGCACAGCGTCATTAACGCGACGGCTCGAAGCGAGTTACCGCCAGCCAGTCAACGCTGCGTCACGCAGCGCGTAGTAGACGGGCTGCAACGTGAAATCCGGATCGGCGAGCCGGAACCAGAACCAGTCCTGGTTGCGATTAGTCTCGTCTGGACGCTTCCAGTACCAGATGCACACGACCTGCATCCACGGCCACTGTTCGCGCACTCGCTCGATGGCGCGCACCGTGTAGCGCGCTTGCAGACTTGGCGTGACCCGACCGTAGCTCTGGATGGGCAGGTCGGGCGGGTTGACGTTCCAGCCCATCTCGGTCGCCCAGACTGGCGTGGCGCCGTCGCCATTGCGTTCCATGACCTGCCGGACCAGGAGTGGACGCGAAAAAGTCACGTCCACGGGATCGACGCGCGGATCATCCGGTCCGCCACGCAGACCGTAGGCCTGCACGGCGAGCGCGTCGAAGGTGCCGCGCACGCCCGCGTCATAGAGTTGTTGCAGGTAGACCAGTTCGTTCAATGCGTCGGCATTTTCGGTAAGCGTCGGCGCCAGGGCGGCCATTAAGACCCGCGCTGACGGATCGGCGGCCCGGATTCGCTCGCTCGCACCACGGAGCAGGCGCGCGTACGCCGCCGCGTCGGGTGGGTGGCGGCCCCACTCGCTGTTGAGATTCGGCTCGTTCCAGACCTGGTACGCCGCTACCTTGCCGCGATATCTGGTCGCGACCTCGCTCACAAAGTCCCAGTAGTCGGCTTCGTTCAGCGGGGGCCCGAGACCGTCGGGCGCGTCCGTCGGCAACGCCCAGCGCGGGCTCGTACTGAGACGCAAGATGAGATTGAAGCCCAGTCCGTTGGCGCGGTCGACGATGTCGTCGAATTTGGCCCAGGTCGAGCCGCCGAAGTTCGGGTCGGTGGTCTGGCCCCTGGCGACCGGCTCGATCTGTTCCCACGGCAGCTCCTGGCGAATCCAGCTCACGCCCGCGTCGCGCAGGAGCTCGAGGCTGCGCTGGCGTTTGGCCGGCTCGACTTCCTGCTCCAGGAATACGTTCACTCCAACGCCGCCTCCGAGGCCGTCGGCGGCCCGTCCAGTGACTGCCGCGGGCGCTGTGCCCGGCACTGGCACACCAGGCTGCATCGCGGTTTGGGCCGCCGACGGCCTCGGAGACGGCGCCACCGGTGCCGCCGCGGGGCTGGTCGCGGTCGCGACGACGAGCCGATGGCGCAGATCGATCGTGAGGGTGTCCAGCGGCCCTGAGCTCAGCGCACTCCCGAGCAGCAGCAACACGACAGAGGCCGAACTGGCTAGCAGCCAGCCACCGCGCGGGGCGGTCATGGGCGTGCTTGGCGAACGTGCCGCATCAACGCCGCTGCGCGGCCCGGACACTCACGTCACTCCTCGAGCCCCGCGTACGCGGCGCGGGCCTGGTCGCGCAGCGCGGACCAGTCGTAGCGCCGCTCGACGAGGGCTCGGCCGTTGCGCGCCAGGCGGGCCCGCAACGCCGGATCGCCAATCAGTCGTTGCAGCGCGCGCACCCACTCTGGCGCGGCCTCGGCCAGCACGTAGTCCTCACCCGGCTCCGCATCGAGGCCCTCCATGCCCAGCCGGGTCGATACGATCGGGAGCCCGCTGGCCAGGGCGATGAGCGCTTTTAGCCGCGTTCCGCCGCCGGTCAACATCGGCAGGACCAGCGCTGCACAGCGGGCCAGATACGGGCGCTCGTCCGCGACGTAGCCAGTCACCGCGATGCGAGCGTCGTGCTGGCCAGCCGCGACCAGCCACCGCGGCGGATTGGCGCCGACCGCGAACAGCCGCGCCTCCGGGACACTCTCGAAGAGCGGCCGTAAGACGGCGCGGACCAACCACTCCGCGGACTCAGCATTCGGACGAAAGTCGAGCTTCCCCAGGAACAACAGGTTGCCGGCCTGTTCAGGCCGCGGCGGCGTAAACGGGTACGCCGCCACGTCGATCCCGTTCGGCAGGACCTGCACGGTCCCGCCGGGACCCGCGAGCGCGCTGAGCTGATTTGCGTCGTGTTGCGAAACGGCCAGGGTGAGGCGGCTGTCCTGTACGACTCGCCGTTCGAACCGTTCGAGACGCCGCCACTGCAGTCGCGAATACAGTCTCAAATAGGCCGACGAAGCCGTCTTTGAAAAGCGGCGCTGCAGGAGAAACTCGGCGTTGTGCGCGTCATAGATGCGCTGCGCGGGCGGCACGGCGTACAGATAGCGCGCCATCTCGATACCTTCGGCCTGGACCACGCCGTACCGCTCGCCCTCGAGCCAGCAGCGCAACGTATCCAGCAACGCGGGCGACCAGAGGCGCCAGGCCATGTCTGGCAAGTCCGAGCGCGCCACGTCGAGAGCGCGCCGCATCGCCGCTCGCCGCGGGGGTGACGGCACGACCGCGGCGCGGTGCACCAGGCGGGCCAGCGCCGGCTCAGCCGCCGAGGGCCCAAACGCAATCGCGTCCACTTCATACTCGGCGGCCAGTAACCGCAACAGCCCGTGGTTGCGGATCCTGGCGCCCGTATCGAGCGGTACAGGCACCGCCGGCAGCAGCACCAGCACCCTGCTCACGCCAGCTCACTCAACTCAGCGGACATGAGTGCCTCGGCAGACACCTGCGTCGCGAGACACGTGCTTCGGCGGAGACGTGCGTCGGCAGACACGTGCTTCGGCAGACACGTGCTTCGGCAGACACGTGCGTCGGCAGACACGTGCGTCGGCAGACACGTGCTGCGGCAGACACGTGCGTCGCGAGACACGTGCTTCGGCAGACGCGCAGAGCTCGGGCTCGACTCGTACCATGTGGTGACTTGTGACTCCGAGGCGAGCCGAGCGAGCCTCGTCGTCACGCGAGTAACGCTTCGCGGTAGACCTCGCGCGTCGCCTGGGCGGCGCGCTGCCACGAAAAGGTCTGGGCCCGCGCGAAGCCTCGGCGACGCAGCTCGGTGCTCACGGAGGCAGTCGTCAGCACGTCGAGCAGGGTCGCGGCCCACGCTTCGGGGTCTTCCGGTTTGAGCAACACGGCCGCGTCACCAGCCACCTCCGGCAGCGGCCCGGCGTTGGAGCAGACCACCGGCGCACCGCAGGCCATGGCCTCGAGTAGTGCCAGCCCGAACCCCTCGTAGAGCGATGGCAGCGCGAACACGCCCGCGTGACTGTACAGGACGGCCAGGTCCTCCTCGCCAAGCGCCCCGAGGAAGCGCGCGGCGTCCCCGACCCCGGAGCGCGCGTGGGCAGCAAAGATCGGCTCGTCGAGCCATCCCCGCGCGCCCACGACGAGCAACTGTGCGTCGAGTCGTTGGCGCAGGAGCGCGAACGCTTCGAGCAGCAATGCAACGTTCTTGCGCGGCTCGAGCGTTCCGACGAACAGGATGTATGGCCGGCGTCGATCGGCGTCGAACCCGAGGCGTGCGGCCAGCGGCGGAAGATGCTCGAGGCCGCGTGGGGAGAAGCCTGGCGCGGCCGCCTCGTGCACGACGCGCATGCGGGCCGGATCCACGCCGAGCAGCCGCACCGCGTCGGAGGCCGTCCGCTGCGACACGGCGATCACGCGTTCGGCGCGACGCACGCTCTCACCCGTGGCCGCGTAGTACGCGCGCGATGCGAGGGTGTGCGTAGCGGGGTACAGCATGAACGCCAGGTCGTGGAGTGTCACCACGCTCCGCCACGGGCCCCATCTGGGTGCGACGTGATCGACGCTATGCAGCAGCGTCGGCCAGGGCTGCGCGCGGAGCAAATCGACCGGCAGTGTCCAGCGCTCGAGGCGATGATGCGGGGGCGTCATGGCCCGGCGGTTGATCGCCCGTGGCCCGCCGATGGGGAGATCGCGAGCTCGACGCCCGCGCAGGATCACATACTGCTCAGCCTCGTCCAGTTGGGCCAGCGCATCGGCCAGATGCACGGTGTAGCGCGCGATGCCGGCGGCGTACCCGACCAGCCGGGCGTCCAGGGCGATGACTGGCCGGGCCGTCACCGGGAAGCGTGCGCCCGGTGAGTGACTGCTCGCCGCGTCACCCAGTCGCGCGGGGACTTCGTGGCTTGGTCGACAATTGTGGACGGTTGTAGGGCGGGGCGTTGATGCGACAGACCTTCGAAAGTTCGGGGTCGAGCAAGCGTGACAGGATGCGTAATTCCTGGCTCGGTGCGCCGCCCACCGCCGCACCTCGATCGAGCGGCTGGTTGCTGGTGATGACTGTCGGCAGCCGCGCATTGAAGCGGTGATTCAGGAGCTGAAACAACTTCTCCTCCGCCCAGGCAGTGGACGAATGTGCGCCGTAGTCGTCGAGAATCAGGACTTCCGCGTTGCGAATGGCGTCGAAGCCGCGGTCGTAGGTGACGTTACTGTCCGGTGCATACGTGGCGCGCAAGTAATCGAGCAGGTCGGGCGCGGTCATGAACAGCGTTTGAAAACCCTGTTTGTCGCGCTCGTTTTTGATGGCTGCGGCCAGGTGAGTCTTCCCGCACCCAACCAGACCAGTCATCACGAGCCAGCCCTGCGGATTTTCGGCGAAACTCAGGGCGGCTTCCCATACGTCGTGGAGATTCTTACTGTTCGCGACAAAATTGTCGAAGATACAATCACGCAATCCATCGGGCCACGCGTTGATCAGCGAGTCGGTTATCGCATGTTCAGAACTGATCACTTCGACACGCCACACGCGACGGTCTTCCAGACGCGCTCGGAGACGCTCGTCGAGTTTTGCCATCGGCTCGTTGGTGGTGATGACCGTGGGCAGATTGGTGGTGTAACGGTGATTCAAGATCTGGAAGAGTTTCTCTTGCGCCCACGCGGTGCTGCTCTGGGTGCCCAGGTCGTCGAGTATCAGCAGCTGGGTTGACTTGACGGTTTCGAACAGGTCGTCGTACGAAACGTCGCTGCCCGGGCCAAACGTTGCCCGCAGGTGATCGAGCAAATCAGGCACCACGCTGAAGAAGACTTCAGTGCCCAATTCAATCTGGCGATTCGCGATCGCGGCCGCGAGATGCGTCTTGCCACACCCGGGCGGGCCGGTCAACAACAGCCAGGTGGGGGGCTCCTCGGCGTACATCCGGCACTTTTCCAGCGATTCGGCCAGCATGCGCCGCGCCGGCTCCGCAAGCGGCGCGCGCCCGCCCGGCAAGAACGTGTCGAAGGTCCGATCGGTCAGGGCGCCGAGATGGCTCCGCCGCGCCAGGCGATCGCGGATTTCACCCTGGCGGCAGGAGCACGGGATCGCGCGGCCAAAGTCGACGTCCCCGAGCGGCACGTCGCGGCGCACGAAGCCATGGTCCTTGCAGATCGGACACGCGGGCGCTGGCTCAGGCTCCGCTGGCCCGTCGCCGATGCGCGCCCGCAACCGCGGCCGAATGCGCGCGATAGCCTCGCCCAGGCGTTCCATTTACGACCGGTACACCTCGAGGTCGAGGAACTTGGTCGTACGCTCCAGGAACAGGAGTTGGACCTGCCCGGTCGGTCCATTGCGGTGCTTGGCCACGATGATGTCGGCGACGCCCTTTTTGTCCGTATCGGGGTTGTACTTCTCGTCGCGATAGATGAATAGCACCACGTCGGCGTCCTGTTCCAGGGCACCTGATTCGCGCAGATCAGACAGTTGCGGAATGTGGGGCGTGCGCTGTTCCACCGCGCGGCTGAGCTGGCTCAGCGCCAGGATCGGCACCCGCAGCTCGCGCGCCAGGGCCTTGAGCGCCCGCGAAATCTGGCCTAATTCCTGGACACGACTCTCGCCGCCATCGCCGACGACGAGTTGCAGGTAGTCGACCACGATCATATCCAGGGTGTGCTCGGCGGCCAGGCGGCGAGCCTTGCTGCGCAGCTCCATGATCGGGATCGACGGCGTGTCGTCCACCCAGATCGGTGCTTTGGCCAGATGGTTCATGGCGGCGTCAAGCTTGCGGCTCTCTTGCTCGTTGAGATGGGCCGACCGGATCCGCGGCGAATCGACGCCGCTTTCCATGCTCAGTAACCGCGAGGCAAGCTGTTCCGCGGCCATCTCAAGGGAGAAAACGGCCACCGTAGCGTTGTGCTTGACCGCCGCATTGACCGCCAGATTGAGCGCGAAACTGGTTTTGCCGACACTCGTGCGCGCGGCCAAAATGATCAGGTCGGTGCGCTGGAAGCCGCCAAGGATTTTGTCCAGGTCCATGTACCCGGTCGGGATCGCGTAGCGGACCGACTCGCCATCCTGGAACGCCTCGATCTGCTCCATGTATTCGGTCAGCACGGCTTCGAGCGAGCGGAAGTCACGTGTGACGCGCTTTTCGGCGACCGACAGAATCAACTGTTCGGCTTTTTCGAGCGCCGTATCAGGATCGAGGTTGTCGCGATAGGCGATCTCGGCGATTGTCTGCGCCCTGGCGATCAGCTGTCGCATGATCGAGGTGCGCTCGACGATGCGACCGTAGTGCTCGATGTGCGCGGCGCTCGGCGTCGCGAGATTCAGTTCGCTGAGATACAGCAAACCGCCCGACGGTTCATAGGCGCCTTGCTGCTGCAGCCGGTCGGCCGTGCTGTGGTAGTCGATGGGCTGGGCATCGGCGAACAGCGACAGCATGGCCCGAAACACGTGCCGATTCCGCTGCTGATAGAAGTCCTCGGGTTTCAGAAAATCCGAGACACGGACGATGCTGGCCGGATTCTTCAGCACCGAGCCGAGCACCGCTTCCTCAGCCTGGATGCTGTGCGGCGGCAGGCTGAGATCGCGCTCCTCGGTGCGACCTGCGGCGGCGAGGGTCTCGAGATCGGTATCCAGACGCTCGACGGCCATAAAAGTAGTGTCCGTGTGGCCCAGCTCAGGCGCTACCGATGGCGCGGACTTCGACCGTGATCGTCGCGGTCACCGTTCGATGCAACCGCGCCGTCACCGGGTACGAGCCGACCTGGCGGACCTGGTCGGCGATCTCGAGATCGCGTCGCTCGAGGCTTACCCCGAGCTGACGCTGCACGGCGGTGGCGACGTCCGAGGTGGTCACCGAGCCATACAGCCGGCCCTGCTGACCGGCCTTGGCCTCGACGATGACGGGCTGCGCTTCGAGTTTCGCCTTGAGCGCTTGCGCCGTGCGCTCCTCGTCGGCGGCGTGCCGGGCCGCGACCGCTTGCAGGTCGGCCACCTGCTTCAGGGCAGCGCTGGTCGCGGCGACGGCCAGGCCGCGCGGAATCAGGAAGTTGCGGGCGTAGCCGTCGGCAACCTCTTTGAGCTGTCCCGCCTTGGCCACGTCGACAACGTCCTTCTTGAAGAGCACTTTCATGGATCAGACAACCCCCCACACTTTAGAACAGATGTGCTAGCATGCCAAGGGCAGCCTGGCAGAACCGCCAGTGGTCGCGGACGTGCCGCGCAGGTGCAATCCAAACTGCAGGTGAACCAGGGTGACCAGGGTGAACCACGGTGAACC
>Ga0070730_10005448_pt1 | contig 10994 bp, 11 predicted proteins | sample Coa_R1_3_FD_66447 | JGI IMG/M metagenome (GOLD analysis project Ga0070730, IMG submission 66447) | Surface soil microbial communities from Centralia Pennsylvania, which are recovering from an underground coalmine fire - Coalmine... | ecosystem: Environmental > Terrestrial > Soil > Unclassified ... | reverse complement strand
TGCCCGGGATGCGGAAGATCTGCTCGGTCACGATCGCGCCGCCGAACACCGCCGGGATCCCGAGCGCCACCAGGGTGACCACGGGGATGAGGCTGTTCCGCAGCACGTGGCGGAGCACGACCACCCGCTCGAGCAGCCCCTTGGACCGCGCGGTCCGGACGTAGTCGAGCGGCAGATGCTCCAGCATCTCCGCCCGCGTATAGCGGGCGATCGTCGCGGTATCGAAGAGCGCGAGCACCGTGATGGGCATGATCGACTGCTTCACCTGATCGAGGAACGTGCCGATGTCGTGGATCTGCAGGGTCGAGTCGTAGATGAACGGGAACCACCGGAGGTTGATGCTGAACACGATGATCAGGAGGATGCCGGTGAAGAACGTCGGCACGGAGAAGCCGACGAAGGCGAAGGTCGTTGAGATGTGGTCGAACCACGAGTAGCGGCGGACCGCGGAGACCATCCCGATCGGGATCGCCAGCAGGACGCCGATGACGTAGGCCACGCCGACCACGGCGAGCGTGTTCGGCAGGCGCTGCACGATGAGATCCATGACCGATGAGTGACTCATGAACGAGATCCCGAAGTCGCCGCGCGCGAGGGCGCTGACCCACTTCACGTAGCGGATCGGCCACGGATCGTCCAGGCCCAGCGAGTGGCGGATGTTCGCGCGGACCTCCGGCGGGACGCGCGGGTCCGCGCCGAATTGCGAGAGCGGATCGGTGGGCGCCAGCGCCAGGATCGCGTACACGACGAAGCTGATGACGATGATCGTCGGTATCGCGATGAGGAGCCGGCGAAGGATGTACCTGCCCACCTACTTGCTACCCCATCCTGATGGTCCGGCGGCGCGATGGGACCGTCCCATCGCGCCGCCTCGTCATCGTCAGAGCTTCGGCTACTTGTACCAGTCCTGGATGTTGTACATCTCGGAGTCCCACCCGGTCGGGGTGTCACCCTTGATGGTCTTGCTGATGGCGGACGTCACCTGGGTCCGGGTCACGATCGGGATGATCACGACGTTGAGGATCAGGTTGTCGTTCGCCTTCTTGATGAGGTCGGCCCGCTTGGCGGGATCGGTCTCCTTGCGGAGCTGGTCGATGTACCCGTCGAAGGTCGGGTCGGAGTAGCGGTTGTAGTTACCGGTCTGCCAGTTGTTCGACTTCTGGGCGATCTGCTTGGTCGTCCAGCCATTCAGGTAGCTCGTCGGATCCGGATCCGAGTTGTTCGTGAACATCTCGAGGTCCGTCCAGAAGTGGTTCGCACCGTCGGGTGACGTGTTCGTGAAGAACGTCGCCGCCGGGACCTGCTTCAGCTCGACGCCGAAGCCGGCCTTCTCCCACGCGGCCTTCTCGATCGCCTGGGTCGCCTGGCGGACCGCGTTCACCGTCGTGCTGAAGACGACCTTCAGCTTGATGCCGTTCTTGGCGCGGACGTTGTCCGAGCCGAGCTTCCAGCCGGCGTCGTCGAGCATCTTGCCCGCGGCGACCGGGTCGAAGGTGTTGCAGAACGACTGCGTCGCGGTGGACTCGTACTCCGGGATGCCGGTGATGATGTTGCAGCCCGGCTTGCCGGTAAGGCCATCGCCGTACAGCTGCTCGGCCACGGTCTTCCGGTCGGTGGCCATCGCCAGCGCCTTGCGGACGGTGAGGCCGTCGGGCCCGTTGAAGAACGGGTGCTTCGTGGTCGGCTCACCGCGCTGGTCGCCGGGAGCGTTCGGGTCCGCGAAGTTGACGAGGATCCGCTCGACGCTCGAGCCGTACACCGAGAGCATCGTGCCCTTGGTGCTCTGCGCGATCATCGGCTTGAGGATGTTCGCCGCGACCTGGAGGTTCCAGGCGTAGTCGACGTCGCCCGTCTGGAACAGCGCGCGCGCCGCCGACTCGGCGTCACCGCCGCCCTTGAAGCTGACCGTCTTGAAGTACGGCTTGTTCGGGTCGCGGAAGTTCGGGTTCGCGGCATACGACACCACGTCACCGGGCTTGAAGTCGGTGACCATGTACGGGCCCGTCCCGATCGGCTTCAGGTTGCCCGGCGCGTCCTTGAGCTTGGCGCCGGTGTAGTCGCTGAACTGCTTCTTCTGCAGGATGCCGCAGCACGTGCCCACGCCCCACTGGTAGAAGTTCGGGTTCGGGGCGTCGTAGGTGATCACGACGGTGTTGGCATCCTTGGCGACGACCGACTTCACGCCCTCGGTGTTGTCCGAGGTCGTGGAGGCGCTCGCCGGGTCCTTGATGAGGTTGAAGGTGAAGACGACGTCGTCGGCGGTGACGGCGGAGCCGTCAGACCACTTGAGGTTCGGCTTCAGCTTCCACGTGACGGTGGTGAAGTCCGCCGACACGCCGCCGTTCGCGACGGTCGGGACCTCGGCCGCGAGACCATTCGCGATGGGCTTCGCGTCGGGACCCCACGAAGCGAGCGGCTCGATGACGAGACGCGACGCGTCGCTGTCCTTGGTCCCGGTCGCCTGGTGCGGGTTGAGGATCGTCGGTGCCTGCCAGTAGAGGATCTTGAGCTCGCCGCCATCACCCCGCTTGAACGCCGCCCCACCCGAGGCCGCCGCCGACTTCGCGGCCGAGGGAGCCGCGCTCGTCGTGGTCGTACCCGACTGGGCGCATGCGGATGCGAGGATGAGGGCGCTGAAACTGATCGCCAACGCGGAACGCCAGCGCATGTACCCCTCCAATATCCGTCCCCGCCAGCGTTTCGCGGTCCTGCTACCTGGTCGGGATTTGCGGACTGTATTAGGAGTAGCACTCGGGCGACAAGGCGGTTCAGGTCCGGTCGGACCGGGCCGGCGGCGGGCCTGATCGGCTGGCTGGGCGGGAAAAGGCCGAGCAGGCCTGTGAGCCGGGTTCTGTCGTGGACGGTCATCTCTCTTACGACGGGAGTTACCCCCCGCCTCTAGCGTCCTACCCGGGAGCGGTGCGGGCAGCACCATGGCCCCCTGCGCGGACTTGCACCCGAGAGAGCTTGCCCGTTTCACCCGCGTTGCCGCGGTTCGTCACTGTGGCGCTGGTCCTCGCCTCACGGCGGACGGGTGTTACCCGCTCTCGTGCCCTGTGGTGCCCGGACTTTCCTCGACGGCGTGCGCCGCCGCGACCATCCGGCCTGCTCGGCAGCCCCAGTTTACCGGTCGATCCCTCAGGAAACGAGCTCCTCGGCCGCCCCGAGGGCCTCGGCGCTCAGCGCCACGCCGGTCTCCCGGGCGTACAGCTCGGCCAGCCCTCCGGCCGGGACCTGGCGGTCGCGGGCAAGCCGGGCGACGTCGACCAGTCCGGCGCCGAGCGAGGCCTGGCGCCACTCGGCGAGGACGACGCCTCGGTCGGCCGACACCGCGTTCCGGCCGCCGAGCGCGCCGTGGACGAGGACCTCGGGCCAGGCCGCCAGCGCCCCGCGTCGCGCGATGCGCGGCACGCCGAGCGCGACGAGCGCGGGGCCGTCCGCGGCCACGGCCCGCTCCACGGCGACCTTCGCCCGGACGATCTCGGCGAGGTCCGTGGCGGCCGGCGCGTCGAGGAGATCCTCGATGAGGAGCCACGGCCATGCCGGGACGGTCACCGGGGGGATCCCTCGGGCGAAGACCGCCGGGACGCGATCCGTCTTCCGCGCGAGGTGGGGCAAGAGCTTCACCTCGAGCGACGCGTGCGGCGGCACCCGCTTCACGATGAGCGTCCGGGCGGCGCCATCCTGGGTGAAGTGCACGCGGTCGAGCTCGGCATCGGTCGTGTCCTGCAGGATCTCCTCGCGGACGTCGCTCACCTCGGCGCGCAGGCTGCGTGAGATGAACGCGGTCAGCGGATCGGCGGACCGCTCCTCACCCACCGGTGGCCTCGTCGATCGCGCGGTTCACGAGGGCATCGGCGAGCGAGTTGAGCTCGCGCGGGACGTGCTCGATCGTGCGATCGGGGAATCGCGCGAGGAGCTCGCCGGCGCGGAGCGCCAGCGGCCGCAGCCCGGGGTGCTTGATCTTCCAGAGCCCCTTCATCTGCTGCACGACGAGGAGCGAGTCCATCCGGACGTCGAGCGTGTCGATGCCGCGCCGGAGCGCCTCCTCCAGCCCGATGATCAGCCCGGTGTACTCGGCGACGTTGTTCGTCGCGTGCCCGAGCGACCGCATCAGCTCGGCGATGACCCGCCCCTGCTCATCGAGGAGCACCGCCCCCGATCCGGCCGGACCCGGGTTGCCGCGCGCTCCGCCGTCGGCGTACAGCGTCGCGCGCGTCACGCGATGAAGCCGGCGAGCCGCTCGGGATCGATGTTGCCGCCCGAGACGATCGCGACGGCGCGCTCGCCGCGCCGGGCCTTCACGGCGCCCGACAACAGCGCGCCGACGGCCGCGGCGCCGGCCGGCTCGGCCACGATCCGCGCGCGCGCGACCAGGAACCGGAGCCCATCGAGGATCGCCTCATCGGAGATGACGACGATGTCATCGACGTCGCGCTTGATGATCTCGAGGTTCCGCTCTCCGGCGAACGGCGCGGCGAGGCCGTCCGCGACCGTGTTCACCGACGGCAGCCGCACGACCTGGCCCGCGTCGAGGGCCCGGCGAACGCCGGGCGCGCCCTCGGGCTCGACGCCGACGATGCGGACGTTCGGACGCAGCCCCTTCGCGCCCACCGCGACACCCGAGATGAGGCCTCCCCCGCCGACGCCGACGACGATGAGGTCGACGTCGGGGACGTCTTCGACGATCTCCAGCCCGAGGCTCGCGTGCCCGGCGATCACGTCGTCGTCGTCGAACGGGTGCAGGAAGTGGAGCCCGTGGGCCTGGAGATCCTGGACCATCGGGAGGAGCTTCGTCATCTCCGAGGCGAACCGGATCTCGCCGCCGTACGCGCGCGTCGCCTCGATCTTCGTCTTGGGCGCGCTCTCCGGCATGACGACGGTGACGCGCACGCCCTGCGCACGACCGGCGTACGCGATGGCTTGGGCGGCATTCCCGGCGCTCATCGTCACCACGCCGGCCCGCCGAGCCTCGGGCGAGAGCCGGGACATCGCGTTCACCGCGCCGCGCACCTTGAACGACCCGGTGCGCTGGAGGTTCTCGAGCTTGAGGAACGCGTCCGCGCCGATCCGCTCGCCGAGCGAATGGCTGCTGACGAGGGGCGTCCGGAGGATGTGACGTGCGATCGCCGTTCGAGCGCGCTGGGCGTCAGCGAGCCCGACGGTCATCTGTAGACGCTCCTCCTAGGTACCGTCCGACTGCCGCGCTAGTCGGCCTGCCAGGGATCGAACCTGGGACCAGCAGATTATGAGTCCGCCGCTCTACCACTGAGCTACAGGCCGGACCGCTTCCATCGTCCCACATCCGCGGCGGACCACCCCCGCGGCGACCATCTGCGATCGGCCCGCGGTCCCATGATGAGGCCGTGAGCGCCAACAGCTGGACGGACCGCGCGGCCGTCGATGCGGCGCACGCCTGGCTGCGGGAGACCGTGGCCGAGGCGGGCCATCGCGTCACCGGTCCCATCACGCAGCCGCATGTGCGGCCCTGGTCGACCGTCTTCCGCGCGCCGACCGACGGCGGCGATGTCTACCTCAAGCTCTGCGGCCCATCGCAGGCGCACGAGCCTGCGCTGACGACGCTCCTCGCCGCGGAACGGCCGGCCATCGTGCCGCGGATCCTCGGCGTTCATCCGGACGAGCCGTGGATGCTCCTCGCCGACGGCGGCGCCAAGCTGCGCGACGTCCTCGATGGGCCGGCGCAGCTTGGCGTGTGGACGGAGATCCTCCCGCCGTACGCGGAGCTGCAGCGCGCGTTGCTCGGTCGAGAGGATGCGATCCGCGACACGGGCACACCGGATCACGGGTTGGACCGCCTCCTCGCGGATTTCCGCGGCGTGCTCGACGACGAGCGGATCCTCGCCGCATCGGCCGCGACCTTCGAAGCCGCGGCGCGGCGGCGGCTGCGTTCCCTCCTCCCGGAGATCGAGCGTCAGGCCGCCGAGCTTGCGACCTCCGGCGTCGGGTCGACGGCCCAGCACGACGACCTCCACGACGCCAACGTGCTCGTACGAGACGGGACGGCAGTGGTGTTCGATTGGGGTGACGCGAGCCTCACCCACCCCTTCCTCTCGCTCGGCGTGCTGCTCGAGTTCAGCGCCGAGCGAGCGGGCGTGGCCAAGGACCATCCGTCGATCGTCCGGGTCCGCGACGCCTACCTCGAGCCGTGGACCGCGCTGCTGCAGCGACCCGCCCTCGTCGAGGCGGCCGGCCTGGGCGCGCGGCTCGCGAGCCTCACCCGCGCGCTCTCGTGGCATCGGGTCGTCACGCTGATCCCCGCCGCGATGGAAGCGGAGCCGGGGATGATGGGTCAGTACCTCTCGCAGGTCGTGGACGCCTTCAGCCCGGGCGCGTGATCGCTGGCCGTGCCGCACGTGGGCACGTATGCTCGACAGCGCGCGCCGCTTCCACGCGCGGGCAATAGAGCGACGGGAGTGGGCGTTTGGGCAAGGTCATTGCGCTCGCGAACCAGAAGGGTGGCGTCGGCAAGACGACCTGCGCCATCAACCTCGGTGGAGCGCTCGCCCAGCTCGGGAACACCGTCCTCTGCATCGACCTCGACCCGCAGGCGAATCTCACTGTCGGCCTCGGGATCGACCTCGGGTCCGTCGAGCGCGGGATGGCGAACGTGCTCATCGAGTCCGACACGACCCTCGCCTCGATCATCCTGCACACGAAGACGAAGCATCTCGATGTCGCGCCCACGAACATCGAGCTCTCCGCCGCGGAGGTCGAGCTGTTCAGCGCGATCGGCCGCGAGATGGCGCTCCGCGACAAGCTGACGAAGGACATCGTCGAGCGCTACGACTACATCCTCATCGACTGCCCGCCGACGCTCGGCCTGCTCACGCTGAACGCGCTCGTGGGAGCGAATGGCGTGATCATCCCGGTGCAGACCCAGTACTACGCGCTGAAAGGCGTGGCCGCGCTGCTCAAGATCATCAAGACGGTGCAGGAGCGGCTGAACCCGAAGCTCAAGGTCCTCGGGATGCTGCCGACGTTCTACGACAGCCGCACGATCCTCGGACGCGACATGCTCGACTCGTTGCGCGACCTCGGTGACCACCAGGTCTTCCGGACCGTCATCCGTCAGTCGGTGAAGGTCGGCGAAGCGCCGACCGCCGGCGTCCCGATCACGGTGTACGACCCGAAGTCGGACGCGGCGAAGGCCTTCATCGACCTCGCGAAGGAGGTGGCGAATGCTCACTAAGAGCGGCAAATCGTTCCGCGACGCCGGTACCCGCATCTTCCAGCAGGAGCGCGAGGCCCAGCACGGCATCGTGAGCCTCCTCGCGTCGAAGGGCCCGAACTCCATCAAGGAGCTGCCCGTCGAAAAGGTCATCCCGAATCCAGAGCAGCCGCGCATGACCTTCCACGAGGAGACCCTCCAGGAGCTCGCCGCGTCGATCCGCGAGCACGGCGTGCTGCAGCCGATCCTCGTCCGGCCCGCGGGCGACGAGTACCAGATCATCGCCGGCGAGCGGCGCTGGCGCGCGTCGAAGCTCGCGGGAAAGGAAACGATCCCCGCGATCATCGAGCGCTTCGACGACGCGACCGCCCTCGAGATCGCGCTCATCGAGAACCTGCAGCGGGAGGATCTGTCCCCGCTGGACGAGGCGATCATCTACAAGAAGATGACGGACGAGCTCGGCTACTCGATCCGCAATCTCGCGGGCAAGCTGGGCAAGGACAAGGGCTACGTCGAGAACCGCCTCCGGCTCGCGACCGCGCCGGACGACGTGCGCGAGATGGTCGCCGCCCGGTACGACACGCTCTCCGCCGCCTACGAGCTCATGAAGATCGAGGACAAGCGGCGCCGCAAGTCGCTGGCGAAGCAGGTCGTCGCGGGGAAGCTCACGCTCATCCGGCTCCGCGACAAGGTCGAGCGCGTGCTCAACCCCGAACAGGGCGGCCCGAAGGCCGTGCCGGCGATCCCGCCGCTCCGCGACGATTCGCTCATCACCGCGACGCGCAAGCTGAACGAGGCGCTCCAGGAGCTGGCCCGGGCCGTCGGGGACGAGGACAGCACCAACATCGCCGACGCGGACCGCACCAATCTGGCGAAGTTCCTCACCATCAGCCGGGCGCGGATGGACAACATCGTCGCGCGGCTCCGCTCGCGGTGACCGGCATGACCGACCGGCGCGGGATCTCGTTCCGCGACTCGGCGATCACCTTCGCGTTCATGACGGCCGTCGTCGCGGTCCTCGCCGTGGCGCTGCTGGTGCTGCTCGATCCCCGCTCGCAGGCCTTCTGGGGCGCGAAGTTCGAGGGCCTCGGGACCGCCGTCCGCGCGGCGGTCGATCAGCTGCCCCGGCTCCGTTGAACGGGGCGTTGACCGCCTAGGAGCGGTCGGAGCGAACGGGCTGCTCGGCCATGCGCCGCTGGACCGGGATGTCGCGGACGATGGCGATGCCGGTCGCGACGAGGCCGACGCCGGTGAACACCAGAAGCGCGGCGTCACTGCCCAGGAATCTGGCGAGCTCCATCTTCGCGCCTCCTTCGTGACCCGGTCGACGGCGCCGAGTGACGGAAGCACAGGCAACCCCGATGCCATCGAGCGGCCGAGCAGGGCGTCGCTCGTCAACAGTTGGGTAACGGATCCGGCCCGGTTCAACCACGCACCGGAAGCTTCTTCGCCTTCAGCTGCGCGACCCGCCGGCCGTCCACCGCGGTCACCGTGAACCGGCAACCCTCGACGTCGATCGTGTCGCCGACCTGCGCGAGCCGGCCGAGGCGGCCGAAGATCATCCCGCCGACGGTGTCGTAGGGCTCTTCCGGCAGCTCGAGCCCGAGCCGTTCGCGCACGTCGGACAGCGGCATCAGGCCGTTGATGAGGAAGACGCCGCTGTCCTCCCGGAACATCGGAGCCTCGCGGTCGAACTCGTCCTGCACCTCGCCGACGAGCTCCTCGATCACGTCCTCGAGCGTGACGAGCCCAGCCGTGCCGCCGAACTCGTCGATCACGATCGCCATCTGCACGCGCTCGCGCCGGAACTGGGCGAGCGCGCGGTCCAGGTGCGCGGTCTCCGGGAGATAGAGCGGCCGCCGCATGAGGTCCCGGACCGATCGGTCGGCCGGGGCGCCGACCACGTCCTTCACGTGGATGACGCCGACGATGTGATCGAGATCCTCGCGGTACACCGGCAGACGCGTGAACGGGCTCTGCCGGAGGAGCTCGGCGACGCCGGCGACCGTCGAGTCATCGGGGACCGCGACGATCTCGGTGCGCGGCACCATCACCTGCCGGACGAGCGTCTCGGCGAAGTCGAGCGCGTTCGCCACGAGGACCCGCTCGGACTCCTGGAGGATGCCCTTCCGCGTCGACGTCGCGATGAGGATGCGCAGCTCCTCGGCGCTGTGCGCCTCCGCCTCGGCACCTGGCCGCACGCCGAAGACGCGCAGGACCGCGAAGGCTCCCCGGTTGATCACGTAGATGAATGGACGCATGAGCGAGTGGAAGAGATCGAGCGGGTACGCCGTCCAGAGCGCGAGCCCGAGCGCTCGTTCGAGCGCCAGATACTTCGGCGCCAGCTCCGCGATGACGACGGTCACGTAGGTGACGAGCGCGAAGGCGACGACGAACGACACGACCGAGAGGCCAGCCGGGCCGAGCGCGGCGATCGGCGCGAACACCGGGTCGAGGATCCGCGCGACGAACGGCTCGCCGACGAGGCCGAGCCCGAGGGCCGCGAGCGTGACGCCGAGCTGGATGGCCGAGATGTACGAATCGAGCGACGCGACGATGCGCATCGCCTTGCGCGCGCGCAGGCTCCCGGCCTCGATCTGCTCCTGGAGCTGCGTGGTACGGACCCGGACGAACGCGTACTCCGCCGCGACGAAGAACGCGTTGACGAGAAGAAGGAGGACGAAGGTGACGAGGGCGAAGCCCGTCGCGCTCGGGTCCATCCGCACGGATTCTCGCACGTACCATTCATCTCGATGAACGTGCGCGTCCGCCTCTTCGCGTCCGCACGCGAAGCCGCCGGGGTCGGACACCTCCTCCTCGAGCTCCCTGATGGCGCCACCGTCCGCGACGCGATCGCCGCGGTCACGACGCGGCACCCGCTCGTCGGGGAGATCCAGCACATGATCGTCGCGAAGGACCGCGACTACGTGACCGTGGATACCCGGCTCGAGGACGGCAGCGAGGTCGCGCTCATCCCTCCGGTGTCCGGCGGGGCGCTCAGCGATGCCGCGCGGATCCTCGTCAGCGCCGAGCCCCTTTCCGTCGACGACGCGCTCGACGCGGTGCGGGGCCCGGACGCCGGCGGTGTGGTGGTGTTCCTCGGCACCGTGCGGGATTCCAGCCGCGGGAAGCGCGTCCGGCATCTCGAATACGAGGCCTACCCCGAGATGGCGCAGGCGAAGATGCGCGAGATCGCCGGATCGCTCGAGGCGCGGCACGCGCCGCTGCGCCTCGCGCTGCACCACCGCACCGGCGACCTCGCGATCGGCGAGATCGCCGTGATCGTCGCGGCCGCCGCGCCCCACCGCGACGCCGCCTTCGCGGCGGCGCGGGCCGCGATCGACGAGCTGAAGCGCGTCGTGCCGATCTGGAAGAAGGAGTACGGGGACGACGGCGCGGTGTGGGTCGAGGACCACGCCTGAGCGCCATACGCTGCTGGATGGTCGTCACGACGCCCGAGAACTACGAGCGCACCCGCGCCCGGCGGTTCCGGGTGCAGGGCGTCAAAGCGCGGCACGGCCGGGCGGCCGCGCGCATCGCGCCCGGTGACCGGGTCTGCTGGTACCTCGTCGGCGGCCGTGGCTTCGTCGCGACCGCGACGGTGACCACACCGGTGTTCGAGGACCATCGCCCGATCTGGCGCTCGACCGGTCGTGCCGACGCGTACCCCTGGCGCTTCCGGATCGCCCGCGGCGTCGTCCGTGCGTCCGACGAGGCGGTCCCTGCGGCCGCGGTCGCCGACCGGCTCGGGTTCGTCAGGCGCTGGCCACGCGCGCACCGTTCGCTCGCGTTCCAGGGGAATCTC
>Ga0070730_10005447_pt1 | contig 10995 bp, 10 predicted proteins | sample Coa_R1_3_FD_66447 | JGI IMG/M metagenome (GOLD analysis project Ga0070730, IMG submission 66447) | Surface soil microbial communities from Centralia Pennsylvania, which are recovering from an underground coalmine fire - Coalmine... | ecosystem: Environmental > Terrestrial > Soil > Unclassified ... | reverse complement strand
CCTTGGAAAACGCAAAGCGTTTCCCACTTTCCCTCCCCCCGGCTGCTGGCGGGTCTATCAACCGAAAATGTAAAGGATGTCTGGAGACAAAATGTAAAGGATGTCCCGGAACTTTACACTGGAGCGAACATGGGGCACCCGTCCGATTGCCTGTGACCTTTTCTAGGGCCGTGCCTTAGATGCGAGGCCTGGGGCACACTTTTGCGATTCCAGCGTGGGGCACTCCGATGCAAGGGTTTTGGGGAAGCGTGCGCACTCAGCGCACTCATCGTGCCTGGCTTGCGAAGGATGATTGATGAAGACTTGAATCGTTAGTGGGATTGGATAAGAACGGGACAAGAGCACGCCGTTTCAGCATAGCCACTTCAAGACCGCTCCGCAGCGACGTAAAAGGACACGACGCAACCGGGCCGGTGACGACTCCAACAACCTATAACAGCGCAGATGCGCACCCTGGAACCAGGGTGCTTTGGAGTTTGGCCAGGCGTAAGATCAAGGCTGGGGACATCTGGATGCGCTATAAGAAGATCAATGTCGAACTGATCGTTCTGGCTGATGAGGCTGACGCCGTTATTGCTGACCTGGACACTGCGCTCGATCAGATGGAAGAGAAGCACATGCTTTTCGGTGGCGGGATTGAGAGCGTTGCCGTCGAGCATCGGAGTGCACGGAAGAAATCAGCACTCGCGCATACGATGGCCGCGGGTGAGACGGTCGCCGGCGCTATCAGGGTTGCACGGGACAGCGTTGCTGTCGCCCTGCGCGCAGTCATCTAACGTCAAACCGCCGCCGCGGGATGCGACGTAGTGGACTCGTGCGCGGCGTGAGAAATCACGTCCGCCAAGCCGGCCTCCAGGGCGAACCGGCATTGCTGGTTACGGTACAAGCTTCCAGGTGATTTCTCGAAGGGCCGTCTTTGAAGCCTCTGGCCCGCACCGCGTCAGTTCCCGGTCTGTGCATGTACGAGTTGTGAGCGCAACAGGGTTGTGCATCGCCGCCGAAAGTATGTGGCCATCGCGAGTGTCCACGACAAGTCGAACGTCAAACGTCTCCGTGCCCATCTCTGCAGTGAATCGGTCTCCGTGCCTGGAGATCAGGACGAAGTTGTTGGGCCTAGCAGACGTTGACTCTTGCATCCACTTCGCCCGTAGCTGAACATGAAGCGCTGGAGGAGGTAGGTGCTGGATCAGTAGGGTTTCGGTATGTTCGACCGGGTTTACGGGCTGGCGCAGAGCAAGGCTTGCAGGAGTGAGTGCCTGCTGAGCGCTGGAAGTGAGACCCGCGTCTGTCGCGGCCCGCTGTGCGGCGATTGTAGGCGTTGCTTGAACCACAACCACGCTCAAGACCAGCGGTAGCCATCGCAGCACGACGCCCTCCGATACTTAACCAACACTCTACGAGCCGAGATCAGTACCGGAACGGGCGCAGCGAGGCTGTCCGCTTTCAGACGCCGCTGTTCGTTTATGAACGATCCTGTCGCTCGCTACGACGAACAGCGCCGATTCCGTCGACTGCAGTTTACTCAGTCTCCGCCTGCAAGGGATCCTCTCTGCGCTGTCCGCGAGATTCATTTGGCCATCGAAGTGCACTGCAGATTCTGCAAACGGGAATCCCCGATTGACGAGCGGAGAACGCCATGCCGAAACGGTTTTTTCTATTACTGATTGTTGCCACCAGCGCAACCACCGGGCTACGAGCCGCCGAGGGCTCTTTCGTGGGAAAGTGGAAGCTCGACCCGGAAAAAAGCACCCTGCACGATCAGATGAAGGTTACGTCCGCAGGAACCAACCGCTATGCTTTCGATTTTGGCGACGGCCCGGAATTCATTGTTGCCAACGGCACCGATCAACCCGGTCTCGATGGAACCACCCTCGCTGTCACTCCAGAAGCCGCTCGTGTCTGGAGAGTCGTACGCAAGAAGGCTGGCCGTATGCAGATCTCCGCCATCTGGACCCTTTCGCCGGACGGCACCTCGCTGCGCGACGACTTCACCGGCTATCCGGGGAACGGCTCCAGTTTCACTATCCACTACCTCTACACACCCTTGGGAGGAGCCTCCGGCTTTGCCGCGACGTGGGATAGCACCAGCGAAAAGCCCGGCCGGGACGAAATCGAGGTGCAGCCGTATCAGGGCAACGGTCTTGCCTTCATCAACCGGGCACAGCACTCCACGAAAAATATGAAGTTTGACGGCAAGGACTACCCGGTGATGGATGCGAACGCACCGGCCGGCGCCATGTCGTCCGCGCGCCGCCTGAATGCAAGCACTCTCGAATTCAGGGAGAAGAGAAATGGCAAGGTGGCCGACACACAGCGTATCCAGCTTTCTCCAGACGGCAAGACGCTCACCATGACGATTCAGCCGGCTAGTGGACGCAAGCCGAACGTCCTGGTTTTCGAACGTCAATGAGATGACTTCGCCCTGTACTAATCGAAAACCGTAACTCCTGAAGCCTTGCCCTTAGTTGGGTCTCGCATTGAAAAGCCCAGGACCGTCGCAGCGTGGTCGCATGCATTTGCGGTGTCAACCAGCCCTCCGTTGCTCTTCATGCCTCGTTTGGATTTTTCCGGACGGAGGTTCGTTTGGGAAACCGATTCACAACCAGTCTGATGTCTCACGTTCATCTCGAAAAGAAAGTGGAGACCGCGGGGAATTGAGTTATTGCGGCAGCGCTTTTATAACCTTTGGAACAACTTTGTCGATGGTGTAGTTTGCGGGCACCTGGAACAATGTTGCGTCGGGCGAACCCTGCTGAATATTTTTGAGGGTATAGGTGGTTACACCAAAACGCGGATCACTCTGCGTGCTCTGAACCACGAGCTTCAGGTCCGGCGAGTACCACGTTTCACGGATGATACTGAGGTCTTGATCGTTTCCTATCGTGCCCGCTGGGATGGTGCGGGTACTGCGGGTTCCCGTGACCTGAACGCCCTCAATCACCTTCGTACCAAGTGATTCAATCTTCGGCTGCATACCCTTGCTCAATTGAGGGGAACCCGGCCCAGCCTGTAAGGTAAACGTCTGCACCGTGTCACCTGCCGGACCGCCGCCCGATATGGTCAGTCCTTTTTCCGCAAGCCCTACAGTGTTTGGGACGCCTGCAGCGAATCCACCTTCGGCTCTTACCACGTTTCCAGGCAGCATGGAAGGCATGGGGAAAACATGAGCGATCTTGCTATCCGAGGTATAGTCGATGTGCTCCTGGGCAACGGGATCGAAGATGGTGGTCAAGGTCTGGGTGTTTCCGGGAGAAGAATCTTTCCAGGGGCCCATGGTGCTTAGTTTCTGGGCGCGCATGGTTCTGCCATCGTTGTCACGCGCGACAGTTGCCGTAGTGGTTTGAACGATGTGCGAGCCGTCCGCAAGAGTCTGTTTCATCTCGGTAACAGCCTGCGCCTGGTATGGTTCATTTTTGACTACGTCCGCTCTCTCTCGTAGAGCGACCCCATTCCCTGTGGAAAGGATGGCGACCTGTCCCGGCCCGGCGAGGGGACCACCCTCCATATCGATTTGCGAAGCGTTCGCTTCGAGCGGCAGGGCGAGCGCGGTGCAGGGTGAATGTTCGGAGCAATCCCCCGTAACCTGCACTTGCGCCTTCGTATCGCGGGCTACACAAAGAGTGAGACAGGGGACAACCATCAGTAAGCAGCGTTGTGTCATGGGACGAAGCAAGCGATTCATTTCTTCTCCTTCACGAGTTGCAGGGGCAGAGGCAAGCTGATGGAGCGCGGCAGGCCGTCATCACCCAATGTGAGCTCGGCAAGCACCCGGCGATCGCGGAGCGTTGCGTTGATGGGAAAACCCAACGACTCCAGTTCCGTTTGCGACATCGATACGCGAATGGTCGCGTCTGTTCCTGTATCGATCGCGCTATTCGAATAGGGGAGGTTGACGATCATTCGTCGACTGCCTGCGTTTTGTGCTGACCTCGGCGACGAATGGCGCGTTTTCAGGGGCTTAACTTCCGCTGCGGGAAGCGCGGGTACAGCGGCGGTTACGATGCTGGAGGGCTCTCTCGGCGGGCCAACTCGTAGGTCCATTCGTGCTTGCGGTGGTTCCGACCGGTGATCATGGAGTACAAGTACTGCAAGAGAACCGAGGATGATGAGCAGGGCGATGACAAAGGCTGGTATGAGCCGCGAGCGAAAACCCGCGCGCGCTCCCGGCTCAACCCGGGCACGCAATCGTTGATACGCCAGAAGCCTGAGGCGCTCTCTTAGGGCGGGGGGCGGATCCTCTTGCGACAGGCTCCTCAAGGCTCCCAGCAGGTATTCCATGCGGGGTGCGCCGGTCTCTGTACTGGTTGATCGTTGTTCCACCATAGGAATCCTCTATCCCGCGGACGCTTTCACTTCATTGGCGGCTGGTCCTTGCATTTTCGCAGCCAGCAGTCCCTTCGCGCGATGCAAGCGCGAGGCAACGGTTCCTTCCGAGCACTGCAGAATCGCGGCGGCTTGCTGATAACTTTTTTCCTGGAGGCTGCACAATACGAGAGTCTCGCGATACGGATGCGGCAGATCGAGAATCGCGCGGTAGAGGAGCTTCAACTCAGACTGGGCTGCGAGAAGGGTTTCGGCATCCTGGATTTGATTTTCACGGCAAAACTTATCCAGAAACCGTTGCCATTCGGGGGTTTCAAAGACACTCTCCAAAGAAGCAAAACGATAGGTTTTGCGACGCTCCTCCCGGGCAAGATTTCTGGCGATGCCAAGCAGATATCCTTCGAAGGCGCCCTTTCCGGAGTCGAATTGTTCGATGGTTCCGGAGCTTGCCTTTTCAAGAATGGCCATAAACACCCCCTGGGTCAGATCTTCCGCGGCGGCCACTGAGCCGGTCATATGCACCAGAAACCAATACACGGAACGCCGATAGCGATCATAGAGCGCCAGGAAGGCCGACTCATCTCGTTCCTTCAGGCGCTCGACGAGTTGCGCGTCGGGATCAGCGTCGTCCTTTGAGGTCTTTTTCCGATTCCAGCTCAAGACCACAGCAATGAATGTCCCCTGCCTTGTATTGCATCTTCGACGCAAAAACTTCCCGGACGATTAAGGTTTATTGGGCAAGGCAGGGAGAGGCATTCGTTCGCGAGGCAAGGATGCTGGTCCGAATCATGGTTGGATTCGTGTTGTCATGGCGTGTCTGGCAGCGGATCGGTGTTATTCGAGGCGGAGGGTGTCGAAGGGACGGCCCAGTTCTGTACAAAGAGCTTCGACGGCCAATTGATGATCGGCACGCTCCGGCAACCCCGAGACGGTGAGGGAGCCAATGACGCCGGCTCCGAGTACGCGCAGGGGGAAGCTGCCTCCGTGGCTGGCGTAATCGGCGATAGGCAGGCCATAGCGGTCGGAGAGGTTGGACTTCTTCTCTTCCATCTCACGGCCAATGGCATAGGAACTGCGATGAAAGCGGGCTACCACGTTGCCTTTTCGGCGTACCCATTCCACGTTGTCGGGGGTCGTGCCGCCCAGCGCACTGTAGAAGAGCGGCTGTCCAAAACGCCGTACATCGACCACCAGGCTCAGATTGCGCTCGACCGCCAGGGCACGCACGTGTCCACCCAGTCTCCATGCGGTGTCTTCGTCAAAACGGGCAAATTGGAGCTCTTGTTCCTGGAGTGCGATGCGGGCCAGATCTTCGGTTATCGACATTGCGCTACTTTAGCATCCCGGCGAACGCAACAGGCGTCCCGGATAGCGGAACGCCTGTGTGCATTTAAGACGCCGATCGCCAGATTTTCATTGCCCATCGAATATGCGATTTGATACATCTTGGGCCGGTCTAGCAGTCGACTATTTTGGGGGCTTTATGCGGTTATTTCCTTTCCATGCGTCTCGGCGTGCTGAGTTTATTGGGGACACAAAAAATACCCGGAAACCAGCGCACCTACTCCTCCTTCTACTTCTCCTTCCGGGGAGTCAGTTTCTTCACGCACAAGCCATCGGTGGTGGACAAATTCAAGGTACTGTAACCGACACGACAGGGTCCGCCGTTTCGGGGGCGACCGTAGAAGCGGTGCAGACGGAATCCGGGCTTCACCGCGTCGTGACCAGTGGCGCTGACGGTGGTTACAGCTTGCCCAGCCTGCCCGTAGGGCCCTACACGCTCAAGGTGACGGGCACTGGCTTCAGTACCTACGACCAATCCGGGATCGTGATCCAGGTAGGCAACGAGCTGCGCATTGACGTGAAATTGCAGGTCGGGGGCGTCGCACAGACGGTGCAGGTAACGGCCGCCGCCTCGATGGTGCAGACCGAAGATCAATCGATATCGCAGGTCGTCGACCGGCAGCGCACGGTCGATCTGCCTTTGAACGGCCGTCAAGCCACGCAGTTGATCCTGCTGACGCCGGGTACATCCATTGCCCCGGCAACCGATCTGGCCACGAGCAAAAACTATCCCGCCGCGGTAACGCTCTCGATCGCGGGCGCCCAAGCCACGAATGTCAACTACCTGATGGACGGCTCAGATAACAATGACGCGTTTACCAACGTAAATCTGCCCTTTCCGTTCCCGGACGCTATTCAAGAATTCAGCGTACAGACTTCGGGTTTGTCAGCGCAATACGGTGTCCACCCTGGCGCGGTTGTGAACATCGTGACTCGCTCAGGCGGCAACTCCTTCCACGGGACACTCTTCGAGTTCTTCCGCAACGGCGACCTGAATGCGAAAAACCACTTCTCCACGCATCAGGATACGCTCAAGCGTAACCAATTCGGCGGAGTTCTGGGCGGACCGATCCGCAAAGACAGATTGTTCTTCTTCGGCGGCTACCAGGGCACGCGCACCCGGCAACAAACCAACGCATTCACCAGTTATGTGCCCACTGCGGCCATGTACAACGGCGACTTCAGCAAGTACGCTGGTTCCAAGAAGCTCACCGTTCCCAACTCGAGCCCCGTTCAGTATTTCCCTGGCAACCAAATCTCGCCGTCGTTATTCAATCCATCCGCGCTCGCTCTTCTGAAGAATTACATTCCGTCCACGAGCGACCCCACGGGCAAATTGGTCTATGGACTCCCGTTGCCGCAGAATGAGGATCAGTTCATCGGCCGAATCGACTGGACTGCGACCGCCAAGCAGACCGTTTTCGGCCGCTACTATCTCACGCACTTTACGCAGCCAGGCATCTTTAACAACAACCTGTTGAACACACAGAACCCGACGCTCGACGACCGAGTGCAATCGTTTACCCTCGGACACACCTACACCCTCACTTCCAGCCTCGTGAGTTCCTTCCACCTGGGCTGGACGAGGAACATCGTAAGCCGCAATATCGCTCCGGATGTGATCAACCCGAATACGGTCGGCATCAACGTATACGCCCCCATCAAAAACTACCTCTACATGAACATCACCAATAACGGCTTCACGGTTGCCTGCGGCACCTGCGAAAGCCTGTTGAACAGCACGAACGGCTACAACGTGCTGGAGGATCTGTTCTGGACCAGAGGCAAGCATCACCTCTCGTTTGGCGGGAACTACCTGCGCAACATGCTTGTGTCTGACGGCGTCAACAACGCCAACGCACAGTTCAACTTCAATGGGGTCTACACTGGCGACGGCCTGGTCGACTTCATGCTCGGCCAGATTCAGTCTCTGTATCAGGGCAACAACAGCGGCATTGATATGCGCAAGAACTATGGAAGCCTGTACTTCCAGGACAGCATTCAGTTCAGCCCGCGGTTTACGTTGAATGCGGGTCTGCGCTGGGCGACGGGGCTCCCTGAAACCGAAACCACGGGTCGCGGCGGCAGCTTCTCGCTAGCCGGCTTCACTGCCGGAACCAAATCTGTTGTATATCCAACAGCGCCCGCCGGGTTTTATTTCCGCGGCGATCCGGGGATCCCCAAGGGCTATTATCACGGCAAATGGAACCGCTTCGAGCCACGCTTGGGTGTAGTGTTCGATCCGCGCGGCGAAGGAAAGGAAAGCATTCGCGCCTCTTACAGTCTCGGTTTCCAGGAGCCGCCGCTGTACTACAACTCCCGCTACGCAGCGATGCCGCCGTGGGGCGACTCTGTGACCCTGACGCCTCCGCCCGGCAATCTCAGTAACCCCTACGCGGGCTATCCCGGCGGCAACCCGTACCCGAAACCGTTTCCGCCGACTGCCACCACCGCGTTCTTCCCAACCTCGGGAACCTACTTTGTATTGCCCATAAACCTGCAGCAGGCCTACAACCAGAACTGGAACCTGAGCGTTCAGAAGCAATTCTGGAAGGACTGGGCGCTCACAGCCACCTATCTGGGCACGCGGACGCTGCACAACTCCTACGGGAATGAGCAGAACCCGGCTATCTATTACCCCGGAACGTCCACGGGCGTAGCCGGTTCCTGCGGTGCGCTCTCTCCTGTTCCGGCCGCTAACAAAGCTTGCTCCTCAACGCAGAATACGAATGCCCGTCGCTTGCTGACCAGTATCAACCCCGTGCAGGGTGCTTTCTACACTCAGGTCACCCAGGCTTATACCGGGCTGGGGGCTAGCTACAATGGCCTCCTGGTCACCGTCCAGCATCGTTTCTCCGATCACTTCACGCTGCTCAGCAACTACACCTATTCGCACTGCCTTTCCGGCCCTGCGGAAAACGGAGACAATGCCGGTGATCAATTTCAGGATCCGGCTCACCCTAACCTCGATTACAGCAACTGCGGCTCTGACCTGCGTCACAACTTCGTGACTTCGGCTATCATCCGCAGCTCCGCGAACGGAACCTATATGCGCCAGCTCCTGCTGGGCGGCTGGCAGCTGTCGCCCATCGTTACCGCCACTACGGGCGTTCCCTTCAGCGTGACCACCGGCACAGACAGGTCCCTGACTGCTGTCGGAAATGACCGGCCGAACCTGATTGGCGATCCGCGTTTCCACGGCGGTCCTACGACCCATTGGCTTAACAAGGCTTCCTTTGCCAACAACGCGATGGGAACTTATGGAACGATACGGCCGTTTGCATTCTATGGGCCGCATTACACCGACGTGGACGGGGCTCTCAGCAAGTTCATTCCGTTGCATGAGGCTTTGCAGCTGGAAGCCCGCGCTGAGTGCTTCAACTGCTTCAATCACACCAACTACGGCAACCCGGGCAGCGCGATCAACGGCGCCGGTACCGGCGTCACTAACCCTGGCCAGGCTCTGACCTCGGGAACCTTTGGCACGATCCTGGCTGCAAATCCCCCCCGAATCCTGCAGCTCAGCATGAAGATGGACTTCTAGGAGCAAACGCGTGCAAGGAGTGACCTGGGTCGCACTGCGCGTGATGGTGTTGAGTTGGCTGATGTGTTCCCCCGCATTCAGCCAACCCTCCGGCAGGGTGGTGGTGGATGGGTGGTTTAACAGCCAGCAGCGGACCAACGCGGCCGGCAAGCAGGAATACTTCCACTACAAATGGGATGATGTCAGCAACAGTGGCTTTTTTCTTTTCGGGCAGATTTTTCGTGGATTTGGCGTAGCGACGGATACGCTCTATAGCGCGCCCACTGCAGCGAACCTGAAAGGGGCACAGTTCTACATCATTGTATCGCCTGATATCCCAGCGAAGAATCCGCAACCTCACTACCTGCAGCCCGAAGATGCCCGGCAAGTGGCGGCATGGGTGAAGTCGGGAGGGGTGCTGCTTTTGATGGCCAACGACCCGGCAAATGGGGAGATTGAACATTTCGATCAGCTTGCTGATGTGTTCGGCATCCACTTCAACCCGGTGCTCAGCCATCACGTGATTGGCAAGGCTCATGACACAGGACGAATTCCAGTAGCGGGGGGTGGGCCGTTGTTTCACTACCCACATACGTTGTTCATGAAAGACACCTGCACGATATCGGTCAAAGGTCCTGCTTATTCGTTGTTGGAAGACAGAGGCGACATTCTGATGGCTGCGGCGAAATACGGGAAAGGCACTGTTTTTGCGGTGGCGGACCCCTGGGTTTACAACGAATACACGAATGGGCAAAACCTTCCTCCGGAATATGACAACCTTGCCGGAGCCGTTGAGCTGGTGAATTGGCTGGTGAAGCAGGCGCCTTGACACTCCGGCAGCCCCGACAAAGACTTACATTAAGGGCCGGCAAGTGACCGGCCCGCTTTACCCGGAGAGGACAGCAGGTCTTCGCGGATGATTTGACCCTGGTAAGGAGTACGACTTGAAAACCTATCTTTTGGCAGACCCCGTACGGTATCCGCAGATGACTACGGCGCAGCTTCGGGAAACCTTCCTGATTGATTCGTTGTATCAGCCCGGGGCGCTTCATCTGGTTTATGTCGACCTGGATCGCACGGTGATAGGCATGGCCGCGCCAACAACGACTTCACTTGCTCTGCCGACGGACCCTTCTCTGCGCGCGCAATACTTTACCGAGCGAAGGGAGTTGGGGGCTCTGAATGTGGGCGGAAGCGGTTGCATCCAGGTGAACGGCAAATGCCATTCTCTGGAGAATCTGGATTGCCTGTACATCGGGCGGGGTAATGCGGAGATCAGCTTCGAATCAAAGGATCCGGCATCGCCGGCTATTTATTATCTTCTCAGTTATCCCGCGCATACTGCCTATCCGGTGGCTTTGGTAAAGAAGGAAAATGCCAGTCCAACGGTATTGGGCAGCGCGGAAACATGCAACCTGAGGACGGTGTCGAAGTACATCTACCTGGGCGGGGTGCAGAGCTGCCAGCTGGTGATGGGGGTGACTCATCTGCATGCGGGCAGCGTATGGAATACGATACCGCCACATACCCACATGCGGCGTTCTGAAGTTTACCTTTATTTCAACCTGGTGGAGGATGCGGTCGCGTTTCACCTGATGGGGCCGCCGGAGGAGACGCGGCACATCCTCATGAAGGAACGGGAGGCGGTGATTTCTCCGGGGTGGTCCATTCATGCCGGCGTGGGGACCCGCGCGTATAGCTTCTGCTGGGGTATGGGTGGCGAGAATCAGGATTACGCGGATATGGATGTGGCGGCGGTAAGTAGTTTGCGGTAGTGGGTAGAGACGGAAAGCATTTCCGGGAGG
>Ga0070730_10005444_pt1 | contig 10997 bp, 10 predicted proteins | sample Coa_R1_3_FD_66447 | JGI IMG/M metagenome (GOLD analysis project Ga0070730, IMG submission 66447) | Surface soil microbial communities from Centralia Pennsylvania, which are recovering from an underground coalmine fire - Coalmine... | ecosystem: Environmental > Terrestrial > Soil > Unclassified ... | reverse complement strand
GGGTTCGAGCGGTTCGCCCGCGGCTCCCTGGTGCGCGAAAGGAACGTGATCTAAAAAGCCCTCACCCTCCCCTTCGCGCCAAGCGCGGTAAGGATGGGACTTACTGATCGCTCCCGCGTGCGGGGGAGGGATGCGCTAACTAGCCGTGCGCGACCAGGCCTAGAACCATCAGGGCCAGGCCCCCGAGGATCAGCACCCCCGAGCACCCCGCCTGCACGACCGTGTACGCGATCCCGCCGGTCTGGCCATATGTCGAGGCGATGGCCGCCCGGCCGCGGTAGCGCCGCACCGCGAACACGATCCCGCCCAGGCCGAGCAGGCACGCGAGCAACCCCAGCCCGAGCGCCCCCACCTGGTTCGAGCTCACCGGACTGAGTATCCCCTGCCGTTAGCATTTGGCGTCGTGGCGAGGGTTCTCCTGCTCGGATCCACCGGCTTCGTCGGTCGCGCCGTCGCGCACAAGATGCTGGACGCGGGCCACCAGCTGAGGGTGATGGTTCGGGACCCGATGAAGGCCGCGGCTTACAAGGTTCGCGGCGCGCAGGTCGTGGTCGGCGACGTGCTGAACCAGCAGGCGGTCACGTCGGCGGCCCAGGGAACCGAGCACATCGTCAACCTCGTCGCGGTTCGCCGCAACAAGCCGCAGTCGATGTTCGAGGTCAACGCCGACGGCCCGCGCATCATCGGCCAGGCGGCCAAGGCCGCGGGCACGCAGTCCGTGATCTTCATCAGCGCGATCGGCGCGCGCCTCGACCAGAAGTACAAGTACCTGACCTCGAGGTGGATGGGCGAGCAGGAGCTCGCCAAGACGGGCGTCGCCGGCGTGATCCTGCGCTTCTCGCTCGTCCTCGGCGAGGACGGTGGCGTGCTCCACGACTTCGAGCGCGCCGCCAAGTTCGGGCCTTTCCTCATCATCCCGGGCGACGGCAAGACGCAGATTCAGCCGATCATCCGCGAGGACGCCGCGCGGTGCGTCGTCGAGGCGATCGGCAAGCGGGACCTGCTGGGCAAGATCATCGAGCTCGGCGGGCCGGAGGTCGTGACCTACGAGACGATATTCGACTGGTTCATAAAGGCCCGCGGCATCAAGAAAGGAAAGCTCCACCTGCCGTCCGCCCTGCTCTGGCCCGGCGCCGCCGTGATGGAGCTGCTGGCGAGCGATCCGATCGCCACGCCCGACGAGATCAACAGCATCCAGCTGCCCAACGTGGCGGACGGCCTCGATTCGGTGACGGCGCATTTCGGATGGCGGCCGTCGCCGCCGAGCTCGTGGGCGCCGCACGCCTGGCAGCTCAAGCGCCGCTGACCGAGCCCGGGCCGCGCATCCGCGCGTTCTTCGCCATCGCGCTGCCCGGCCCGCAGCGCGAGGAGCTGAGCCGCTACCTCGAAGCGTGCGCAGCCGCCAGCCCCGAATTTCGATGGGCCGTGCACGAAAACCTCCACCTGACGCTGCGATTCGTCGGCAGCGTCGACCGCGAGGTCGCCGAGCGCATCGCCGGCAGCCTGGCGGCCCAGGCCGGCCCCGCATTCCAGGTCGCGCTGGGCGAAGTCGGGACCTTCAAGAGAGGCCGCCTCGTGCGCGTCGTGTGGCTCGGCGTGCGCGAAGGCGTGGGGCCGATGCGCCGCCTGGCCGATCTGCTCGAGCGCGAGTGCCGGGCCGCCGGCCTGGAGCCGGAAGCGCGCCCGTTCAAGCCGCACCTCACGCTCGCGCGAGCGCGGCCGCGCGACGGTGCGCCTCTTACCGAGCTGCCTCCGCCGCCGAAGCTGGAGCCGTGGAGGGCGCATGAGGTCGTGCTGTTCTCCAGTCACCTCGGCAGGGACGGCGCGGTCCACGAGCCGATCCGCGCGGTCGCGCTAGGCGACTGAGGAAACGCCCGCCTCCGCGCACGCGTGGTCCTCGTCGGGCTTCGCCCCGCTGACGCCGACCGCGCCGGCCATCGCGCCGTCTTTCGTGAGCGGAAGAGAGCCCGGGCCGGGGACGATGGGTTTGCCGGCGAGGTCTTTCACCGCGGCCCAGAACGCGGGCCGGTCGTTCGCGGTCGACAGCAGCCATGCGCCGTCGCGGCGAAACATCGCCGCGCCGACGGCCTTGCCCTCGGCGACCTTGGGCGACATCGCGTTCGCTCCGTCCATCCGCCGCATCGCGACCAGGTGTCCGCCCTCGTCGACGATCGCGATGGTCACGTTCACGCCGAGGCTCACCGCCTTCTGCCGCGCGGCGTCGATCACCTTCTCCGCGTCCGCCAGGGTCAGTGGCATTGGAGTGAAAATTGTTCAGCGTCCGGGTGGCTACTTGTTAGCGGTTGGCGGCGAACTGACTTTCGCACTTGCACTCTTGTCCGGATGCCCATACTCTTTGCCTCGGCCCCGAGGGAAACGTTCGAGAGGGCAGGAGCAGGCCGCAAGGCAGGCACCGGTTCTCGAGAGGCGATCCGTCGGGGTCATTTCTTTTTGCGGCGGAAACGCCGCCTCGGGCCGTTAGGCTCTTCGTGCCGATGAAGCTCGCTCCGCGCCGCGCGCGACGCTCCGAGGTCCGGACCGCCACCCGCCTCGAGGTGTCGATCGTCATGCCGTGCCTCAACGAGGCCGAGACGCTCCCGCGCTGCATCCAGACCGCGCAGCGCGCCCTCGAGGACGGAGGCTTCGCCGGCGAGGTCATCGTGGCCGACAACGGCAGCACCGACGGTTCGATCGCGATCGCGAAGGAGCTTGGCGCCCGCGTCGTCGAGGTCCGGCGCAAGGGCTATGGCAGCGCGCTCATCGGCGGCATCACCGCGGCGGAGGGCGCTTTCGTCGTCATGGGCGACGCCGACGCGAGCTATGACTTCGCCGCGATCGCGCCGTTCATCGAGCGGCTGCGCGCGGGCGAGGACCTCGTGGTCGGCAACCGCTTTCTCGGCGGGATCGAGCCGGGCGCGATGCCGTGGTCGCACCGCTGGCTCGGCAACCCCGTGCTGACGCGCCTCAGCCGCGTGTTCTTCCACACGCCGGTCGGCGACATGCACTGCGGCCTACGCGCGTTCCGCAGGGCCGCGTTCGAGCGCATGCAGCTGCGCGCGGTGGGCATGGAGTTCGCGAGCGAGATGGTGATCAAGGCGTCGCTCAAGGGCATGCGCATCAGCGAGGTGCCGGTCGTTCTCCGTCCCGACGGGCGCTCGCGGCCGCCGCACCTGCGCACCTGGCGGGACGGCTGGCGGCACCTTCGCTTCATGCTGCTGTTCAGCCCGCGCTGGCTGTTCCTTTATCCGGGCCTCGCGCTGCTGGCGATCGGCGTCCTGCTGTCGATCGCGTTGCTGCCCGGGCCGCTGCGCATCGGCGGGGTGCGGCTGGACATCCACACGCTGCTCGTCGCCGGATTCGCGTGCCTCCTCGGCTATCAGCTGGTGCTCTTCGCCATCTTCACGAAGTTCTTCGCGATTCGCGAGGGCTTCCACCCGCCGCATCCGGCGCTCGAGCGGGTCTCGCACCTCGCGACGCTCGAAGCCGGCCTCCTCGCCGGCGCGCTGATGTCGCTCGTGGGCCTGGTTGCGCTGATCGCGGCGGTCCTCAGCTGGCATTCGGCCGGCTTCGGCAACCTCGACCCTTCGCTGACGATGCGGGAGGTGATTCCGGCGGTGGTGCTGCTCGCGCTCGGGACTCAGACCGTGTTCGCGAGCTTCTTCCTGAGCATCCTCGGGATCGACAGCGAGTCCGGCGCCTTCGACGCCCGCTGATCGATCAGGCCGGCGAGGGTTCCGGCTCCGGAACCACGCCTGCGGCCTGCCTGGCGGCGGTCGATTCCCTGATCTCGGTGTAGAGCTGGATCAAAAGCCAGCCCATGGCGAAGACCAGGAGCGGTCGCGGCCCTGTCGGCGGCTCGAGGAAAGCGGCCACGGCGCCCAGGCCGAGCCACACCGCGAGCAGGCGCGAGGGTTTCAGGCTGAGGGCGATCCAGAACGCGGCGACCAGGCAGAAGGAATCGGCGCCGTGATGGTAGGGGGCCGCGACGAGTGAACCCACGAGCCCGGCGACGATCGCGGTCCCGGGATCGCTCCGCCTGCGGGCGAGGAACGCGATGACCAGCGCCGCCACCGCGGCCGCCGCCTCGACCGCATAGGCCGCGGCACCCGGACCGAAGAAGATGGCCGGAGTCCAGATCTGGTTGTCGAGGTTGTGGTTCTCGATCGAGATCGCCTGGCTGAACTCGGACATGCCGGTGCTCCCGAGCGAGATCACGGCCGCGGCCGCGATCAAGGCGGCTGATGCCGCCGCCACGGCTGCCGGTCGCCACGCTCCCCAGGCGATGAGCGCCAGCGGCACCAGGTAGGCGACCTGGGGCTTGAGCACGAGCGCCGAAAGGACCAGTCCGGCTGCCACCCAATGCCCCCTTCGAAGCAGCGCCCAGGACACGACCATCGCCACTCCCACCAGCAGGGCGACCTGTCCCATGCCAAGACAGATCAGAACCGGATAGGTCGTGGCGCCCGCCAGCACGATGGCGGCGCGCGCCACCGGCGAGCCAGGGGTGAGTGACCAGCCGGCCGCCGCATAAGCGATCGCAAGCACGGTCACGAACACCCAGTAGGCGACCGAGTAGGGGAGCGTCGCCGCCAGGGGAGCGATGATCCAGGCCATCGGAGGTGGAGTGACGAAGATGCTCTGCGCGTCGAAGACCCGGGTCGGTGGGTTTACGCGATAGAACTCGATGCGCTGCAGAGCCAGGTTGTAGATGTGGCTCCAGCCGTGCTCGAGGCCGATGCGGGCGGCCCCGAAGTAGGGCTGGAAGTCGGCCGGTATCGGCGGCCGAGGGAAGGTGTGAAACCAGAGCACGCTGTCGGCAAGCACCAGCCACCAGAAGGCGCCGGCCGCCAGCGCAAGCAGAAGACTCGACCGGCTCGGGAGTCGCCTGACCGCTACTCGCACGGGCCCATGCGCGTGCATTCAGCCGCGCAGTCTAAGCCCGCGAACCCCACCATCACGCCGCGGTGGAGGCAGCCGCGGCCGAGGTGGAAGCGGGCACGCGATTCGCGTCCCGGTTCTTGAACAGCGCCAGCGCCAGCAGCAGTCCGCCCGCGGCGATGACGCCGGCGACGCACGCTTGGTACAGCGCCTGCATCGTGGCCGCCATGGCGGCGCTCAGGTTCCCGGGAAGGGCGAGCGGATCACTCACCGCGTAGTACGCCAGCAGCATGGCGGTGGCCGCGAGCGAATACGCGATGGCGCCGGCGCCGGTCACCAGGCAGAAGAAGGGAAGGCCCCACAGCAGGTACTGGACGCTCGACCGAAACGCCACGAGGTAGAAGAACGCGAACGTGGCGGCCACACCGAGCACGCGCTCCCGGCCGAACACGAGCCATGGCACCAGGGTCGCGAACACCAGGATGAGCAGGTCCGATCCAAGCCACGCGGCTGCCCGGATCGCGAGCGGAAGATTCAGGTCCGGCGCGAACAAGGTCCAGCCCATCGCCGGGGTGCTCGTGTAGCCGATGACGCGCGTCAACATCTCCGGATTGAAACCCGCTGCGATCGCGTAGATCGCGAACGCGAGCCCGATCGGGACGAGCGCCAGGCCAAACGTCCACACCTTGCGACCCGCCGGCGCCGTCAAGGCAAAGAACGGCAGCAGCAGGGCGGGGTATCCCTTGAGTGCGATGGCGAGGCCAAGAGCCAGCGCCGCCGCCTCGAGGCTGCCCCGGTGGCCGCGATCGTGGAGATGAAATGCGAGCAAGGTGAAGAGCACCGGCAGGCTGTCGAACTGGCCGTGGGCGGCGGAGATCAGCGCGGGGACCGGGTTCAGCGCGTACAGGGCCGCCGGCCCCAAGGTCCAAAGCACCCAACCGCGCCTCGCCCGGACGTACTCGAACAGCAGGGTCACGATCGCGAGGTCGGCCAGCGTGGCCGGAATCTTGATCGCGACGTGGAATGGGAGACCCAGCATGGGCGCCAGTCCAGCGATCGCTCCAACGATCCAGATCCACACGGGTGGATACGGGTATCGCGTCGTGTGTTCGTAGACGTTCAGCCCATGCGTGACCGCGAACGCCTGCTGCGAATAGGACTCCATGTCGAAGCCCGATCCGTACGTCGTCGAGATCAGGACGGCGTGGATGACCGCGGAGGCCGCGACCAGGCCCGCGAGGCCTGCCAGCAGCCAGACGGGGCGAACGGGTCTCAGCTCGCGACTGTCCGGGGAGAGCGGGAGGCCGAGTTGACCAGGTCGGGCTGGTTGAGGGTGACCTCCGCCTCCGGTCCCGAACCGCTGCAGATCCTGTCGATGCATTCCCACCCCTGCATGAAGGAATGGTCCTGATTGCCGACCTCGTACTTCCAGGCGCCGAACCGGCCTCTGGAGTACATGCCCATCTCGTCCAGGGCGGGCAGCGCCACGCCGAGCAATCGATCCCGATCGACGGTCGGGATCGGATAGCCGTAGGGCAGCACGGTGTGCCAGCAGCTTTGGATTCGCGACTCAGGCGTCAGGAGCCCTGTCGCCCGCATGCCGTCGATGACGCTTTCGACCACGCGGCCGCGGTCCACCGGTTTGAACTGGCTCTCCGAGACCTCGGCCAGCAGCGACCAGGTGCCGGGCGACGGAACGTTGTGTGGACTGTAGTTGCTGAAGACGGTGACCCGATAGAACGGTGAGCTCGACTCCGGAAAGTACATCCAGTTCTTGGCGCGGAGGTGCGGCGGAGGGGAACCGGCCAGGCCGACGCCGACGACGTGCGTGGTCGAATGACGGAGCCGCGCGGTGACGGCCGCCAGGTCGTCCAGCTCGGCAAGCTCTGTCAGCCGATCGAGCGGCATGGTCGACACCAGGTGCTCGTAGGCGATCTCCAGGCCGCTCGCCAGCCTCGCTGTGCGTGTCCGCGGCCTGATGCTCGCGACTCCATCGCCCATGCGGAGCCGGCTCTGGTCCAGCTCCGCCGCGAGCGCGACCCACACCGCCCCGGTGCCGCCGCTCCGGGGAAACCGAAAGGTGTTGTTGGGACCCCAATCGACGCTGTCGTCCATCGTCTCGGCCGCCCGCTCGACGGCCGCCGGAGCCGGCATGGCCACCCGGTCTCCCACCCACTGGCAGCCCAGGAGCTCGAGCGGGTGGGCCCAGGTCTTGAGGTTGTACGGAACCATGAACAGCTCCGCGATCCCATCGCCGAAGGTCTGAGTGATCCACGCCCCAAAGTTGGCCGGCTTGCCGGCGTGGTCGCCGGAGACGCCGCGCAGTCCTTGGATGCACGCCGCCTGCTCGCGAGGAGGCAGACGGTGGAGGTTCTTCTGGAGTGGATAGGGGACAAAACGCCCGGCGATCCAGATCCAGCTCTGGCGGGTGTGCTCCAGCCATCCATCGTGCCCCAGCGCCCTATCCATGAACCTGTCGAAAAGCTCGTAGTGCGAGAACTGCACATGACCGCCCATGTCCCACGTGAAGCCGTTTGGGTCCATGACGGACTTGGCCAGCCCGCCTGGACGCAGGTCTGAGTCGACGAGCAAAAAGCGTTCGCCTCTCTCCGCCAGGTTGTGCGCTGCGCCGATCCCGGTGGGTCCGGCGCCCACCACCAGGAAGTCGACCCTCACAGCCTCTTGGCCGCCGGCGCCACCTGCGCGGCCAGAGTGGGCGCCACCTCGGCTTTGATCGCCACGCCGCGGAACGCCAGCAGCTGCATCGACGACCGGACGCTGAACTTGAGCAGGGTCAGCTTGCGCAAAGACGTCTGGCCGGCACTCCGCTTGCGGTATGCGACGCGAACCCCGTGCCAGCGAAGGCCCGCGCGGTTGGCGTAAACAGCGATGAAAACCGACGGGATCAGGCAATCGCGACGAATGACCGTTCGCGCCCTCTCCCACAGGCCGCGACTGATCAGCTTGAAAGGAGCGTTGGGGTCCTCCAGGCGCGCCCCGAACGCCAGCCTCACCTGCAGTTTCAGCCCGGCCGTGACCAGCCGGCGGGCGAGCGGATCATGCCGGTCGTCACGCTGGCCGAACACGGCATCGGCTCCGTGCCGTCTGGCCCACATGGATGCGAACCCGTCGAGCGGAATCTGCCGGTCGCTGTCGACCAGCAGCATCCACTCGCCGCGAGCGTGCGCGAGGCCGTTGAGCAGCGCGCCGCCGTGGCCCGCGTTCGGCTGGTGGATCACGCGGAGGCGGGGCTCCTCGGCTGCCTTCTGGTCGAGGATCTCGGCCGTGCGATCGCGGCTCCCGTCGTCGATCACCCAGAGCTCGGAGCCCGGCACGGCATCGAGGATGTGGGTGCGCACGTCGTCCACGGCTTCCGAGATCGAGGCTTCCTCGTTGTAGGCGGGCATGACCACCGACAGCGGGCAGGCGGGCTCGCTCCGTTCCAGCTCAGTTTTCATTACGGGGAGACCACCGTGTGGGCCACGCGATAATAACGATCGGGCCCGCCGGCGAGATCGGTTAAGGGCTGAAAACAGCCAGGAGGCGGTTGGCGCCAAGGCGACCCTCGGCCGGCGACGTCTCGACGCCGGCGGGCCGGCTCGCGGGCCGCCTCGACACGAGGGGGAAGGCCAGCATCAACAGCCATCCCGCCTGGGCGATCAGCATGGGGAGCGGGTGCAGCGGCCATGCGAACTCGAATGTGAGCCACACCACGACGAGCCAGGCGCGCTGCCAGCTCGGCGGGTCCGTCCGCAGGAAAAGGAAGGCCGCGGGAACCAGGATCGCGAAATCGTGCAGATGGTCATAGGGAATGGCGAGCATTGAGGTCACCACCCCAAGCGCGAAGATCCTGGCCAGGGGCGCGCGTCGCATGCGATAGGCCGCGAAGAGCCCAAAGGCCGCCACGACCAGCTCGGCCGCGGTGCTGGCCGGCACGGTCACGAAGACGTAGGCGAGGGTGAAGAAGCGATTGAACGTGATGTCGCGCGCGAAGTTCAAAAGCGCGATGTAGTCGTGCAGGCCCGTCCATCCGATGAGGGCGAGAGACCCGACGGCGAGAACGCCTGCGGTGCCGGTCCAGGCGACCGCGATCCGCCAGTGGCCGGCGAGGAGAAGGCAGGGCGCCACCCACAAGGTGAGCTGCGGCTTCATGGTGCAGAAGGCGAGGACGATTCCCGCAAGCCATGGCCGGTTGCTCTCCGCGAGCCGCCACGAAAGCACCAGCGCCAAGGCGATGAACAGCACCGGCTGGCCGGTGCGCAGCTGATAGAGGACCGGGTACCACGCCAGCGCCCCCAGGAGATACAGGGTCCGCGACGGTTCCAAGCCACGGCCGGGCGCGGCGATCCACCAGGACGCGACGAGAGACATGAGTTGAGCTCCGAATCCCACCCAAAAAGCCGCCGCGAGTGGAATCAACGTCAGGGGGACGGCGAGCAACGCCAGGGGAGGTGGATGCAGATAGCGCGCGAGCTCGGTGAATGGAAGCTCGGGGGCCATCGTCGCGTAGTACTGGCGCTGCAGCGCCAGGTCGTAGAGATGGTTCCAGCCGTGTTCCAGGCCGATGCGCGCCCCCATGACCACGAACAGCGTGTCCTCGTCCAGGGGATCGGCGAAGACGGGCTTGAAGATCCAGTAGCCCGTGATCGCGGTGGTTGCGACCAGCGCGTAGGCAACGCCGACCTGCAGGAGATTTCGCTGCCTGGCCGTCAACCGCATGTGCTGCGTGGAGTTTAGGGTCGAGGACCGGAAGGTCCTGATCCATGCCCAAGGAAACGGCGGGCCCCGTCTTTTAGTAGACCGGCGTCTCCAGGCTCACCGCCTCGAGCCACTTGCGTGCCGAGGTCAGGAAACGAGCGGCCTGCAGGCCGTCGAGCACGCGGTGGTCGAACGAGAAGCAGAGGTACATCATCGGCTTGACCCCGATCATCCCGTTCACCGCGACGGGCCGCTCGACGATCGCCTCCATGGTCAGGATGCCGGCCTGCCCGGGGTTGATCACCGAGTAGCTGAACAGGGTGCCGAACGTGCCCGAGTTGTTGACGGTGAACGTCCCGCCGGCGAGCTCGTCGGCCTTCAGCTGCTTGGACCGCGCGCGGCTCGCGAGGTCGTTCACGGCGCGGGCGAGGCCGGCGATCGACAGGCCGTCGGCCCGGCGGATGACGGGCACCACCAGCGTGTCCTCGAGTCCGACCGAGACGCCGAGGTTGATGTCCCGGTGGACGATCACCTCGGTCTCGTTGAAGGTCGAGTTGACGTCGGGGTGCTCGCGCAGCGCGCTGATCGCGGCGGCCATGACGTAGGGCAGGTAGGTGAGGGAGAAGCCTTCCTGCTTCTGGAACGCGCCCTTGTTCGCGTTCCGGTTCGCGACCACGCCTGACATGTCCGCCTCCTGGGTCTGCCAGGCGTGCGGGATCGTCTGCTTGGCCCGCGTCATGTTCTCGGCGATGAGCTTGCGAATGCGGGTCAGGGGAACCACCTGGTCGCCCTCCGACGGCGCCGCCTTCGGGGCCGGGGCTGCGGCTGCCGGCGCCTCCTTGGAGCGGGCGGCGAACTCCTGCACGTCCTTCTTGGTCACCCGGCCGCCGAGGCCGGTGCCGTGGACCTGGGAGAGGTCCACCTTCAGCTCCGAGGCGACCATCTGCACCGCCGGCGAGTAGCGGTGGGCGTCCTCTGAGCGCCCCTCACCCCGACCCTCCGCGCTAGCGCGACCAGGTTCGGACTTATTGATTGCTCCCGCAGCGGCGGGAGAGGGGGGCGCCTCTGCCGGCGCGGCCGCAGGCTTCGGGGACGGCACCTTGGGAGCCGGGGCCGGTGCTTCGGGCGTCGCGGTGACGCTTCCTTCCTTGCCATCGGTCGCCTCGCCGGCGGCGGCACCCAGCTCGACCACCGCGATCTCCGCGCCCGCCTGGACGGTCTGCCCCTCCTGGGCCAGGATCTCCTTGAGCACCCCGGTCACGGGCGCGGGCACCTCGGCGCTGACCTTGTCGGTGTCGACCTCGAGCATGGGCTCGAACTCGACGATCTTGTCGCCGGGCTTGACGAGCCATTTCGAGATCGTGCCTTCGTGCACCGATTCGCCCAGCTGCGGCATGACGACGCGCGTGGTCGCCATCAGA
>Ga0070730_10005443_pt1 | contig 10997 bp, 9 predicted proteins | sample Coa_R1_3_FD_66447 | JGI IMG/M metagenome (GOLD analysis project Ga0070730, IMG submission 66447) | Surface soil microbial communities from Centralia Pennsylvania, which are recovering from an underground coalmine fire - Coalmine... | ecosystem: Environmental > Terrestrial > Soil > Unclassified ... | reverse complement strand
TGGCCATCGCCGCCTACAGCTTCGCCGAGCTCCAGCGCGACTTTCAGCCAATCGCCGCGTCCAACTACACGATCGTGGTCAGCGGCCACCAGTTCGGCTGGAACTACACCTATCCCGAAGGCTTCACGATCCACCAGGAGGGCACGCTCGCGGGCGACGTGACTCCGTTCGTGGTGCCGACTCACCGCCTCATCCGCCTGCAGTTCCAGGGCACCGACGTGATCCACTCCTGGTGGGTGCCCGCCGTCTCCGGCAAGACCGATGCCGTCCCCGGCTACGACAACTTCTCATGGCTGAAGATCGACACGGTCGGCAGGTGGCGCGGTGAGTGCGCCGAGCTCTGCGGAGTCGGCCACTCGACGATGCAGATCATCGTCCAGTCCATGGACGAGTCCGACTTCAACGCCTGGGTGCAGCAGCAGCTGGCGGCCCAGAAGCAGGCGAACGCCACGCCTTCACCTTCACCTTCACCTTCGGCATCACCTTCTGCGTCCCCATCCGGCTCACCTTCCGCGAGCCCGAGTTAGGATGAGATAGATGGCAGCGACGACAGTTCTGCCGCGGCCGAAGGCGTACGACGACACCTTCTGGAAGCCCATCACGCTCTGGCTGACGACCACCGATCACAAGTTGATCGGGATCATGTACATGGTCACCGGCATCCTCAGCTTTGTGATCGGCGGCATCTTCGCCCTGGTCATCCGGCTTCAGCTGGCGACGCCGAACGCCAAGGTCGTCGACCCCGAGACGTACAACCAGCTGATCTCCGCGCACGGCGTGACGATGATCTTCTTCTTCGTCACGATCTTCCTGACCGGGATTGCCAACTACATGGTTCCGATCATGATCGGCGCCCGCGACATGGCCTTCCCGCGCGTGAACCTGCTGGGCTTCTGGCTCGTGCCGGTCTCGATCATCCTGTATTACAGCGGCTTCTTCACCGGCGGCGCGCTCGATGCCGGCTGGACGGGCTACGCGCCGCTCACCGAGAAGGCGTACCAGAGCCACAGCCTCGGCGTGGACTTCTGGGCTCTGAGCATCATCGTCTGGGCCATCAGCGGCATCATGGCCTCGACCAACTTCCTGACCACGATCGTCGCGCTGCGGGCTCCGGGGATGAAGCTCACGCGTCTGCCCCTGTTCGTGTGGGCGCAGATCTCGACCTCGATCCTGCTGCTGGTGGTCGGCGCGCCGCTCGCGGCGGCCATGATCCTGGTCGAGTTCGACCGCCAGCTTGGCACGCAGTTCTTCACCACCCAGGGGCGGCCAGTGCTCTACCAGCACCTCTTCTGGTTCTTCGGGCACCCCGAGGTCTACATCATGATCTTGCCCGGCTTCGGGATGATCTCCGAGATCATTCCGGTGTTCGCGCGCAAGCCGATCTTCGGCTACATGTCGATGGTCGCGGCGCTCTTCGGCATCGTGTTCCTGTCCATGACGGTGTGGGCGCACCACATGTTCACGGTGGGCATGAACACATATGTCGAAGGCTTCTTCATGCTCATGACGATGCTCATCGCCGTACCCACGGGCATCAAGTTCTTCAACTGGATCGCGACGGCTTGGTGGGGATCGATCGAGTTCACCGTGCCCATGAAGTTCGTTTTCGGATTCCTGGCCACGTTCCTGATCGGCGGCATCACCGGCGTCTACCTCGCGTCAGTCCCCGTGGACACCCAGCTGCACCAGTCCTACTACGTGGTCGCCCACCTGCACTACGTGCTGTTCGGAGGCAGCGTGTTCACGATCTTCGCGGGCATCTACTACTGGTTTCCGAAGATCACGGGGCGCATGCTCAGCCGCACGCTCGGCGAGTGGAACTTCTGGACGCTGTTCGTCGGCTTCAACGGAACGTTCCTGATCATGCACACCCTCGGCCTCGAAGGCATGCCGCGCCGCATCGCCACCTATACCAACGAGGCCTGGGCGACCACGAACCTGATCATCACGGTCTCCTCGTTCCTGATCGCGTTCTCGGTGCTTCTGTTCCTGATCAATGTCGTGCGGAGCTGGAAGCAGGGCGAGATCGCGGGCGACGACCCGTGGGCCGCCAACACTCTCGAGTGGGCGACCTCGTCGCCACCTCCGCCCTACAACTTCGAGCGCGTGCCCCCGGTGCGCAGCTTCATGCCTCTGCGCGACCTGCGCGAATCGGGCGAGCTCGAAGCCGAGACTCAGCCGGCGCCTGCGCCGGCGCACGCCTGATGTACCTCGCCGGAGAGTGGGTCAACGCGTGGCTCTTCATGAGCGTCACGTTCCTGGTGGCCGCCCTGGGCGTCGCCGGACTCGGGTGGTGGGTCCTGCGTGGCGACGCCCGCAACCGCGCCGGCTCGGGGGTGGTCGAAAGCCCTCCCGAAGCTGAGCACACCGAGGCCCATCACTAGCTCAAGGTACTTTCGGGACCTTCTGCGTACCCTAAGCGCATAGGCCTCAACCTGATCGACCTCGTCATCGTCGGCGCCACCGTCGTGGGCGTGGCCAACGGCTTCAGCCGTGGCTTCTGGCTCTCGCTCGCCCAGTACCTGGGATTGCTGATCGGCGTCGTCATCGGCGCGGCCGCCGCCCAACCCCTCCTGGACTACCTCGGCATCAGCAACCCTGTGGCCCGGCCGCTGGGCGCGGTGCTCGTGCTCGTCATCGGCGGCAGCCTCGGCTCGAGCGTCGGGTTCGCCGCCGGCCAGCCCATCCGCCACCGCATCCTCAAGGAGCACATCCATACCGCGACCGATTCGTTCACGGGCGCCGCACTGTCAGCCATCGCCGTGCTGGCCATGTGCTGGTTTCTGGGCCTCACCTTCTCGCGTGGCCCGAGCCCCGACCTCTCCTACCAGCTTCAGCGCTCGACGGTCCTGCATGTGCTCGACAACCTCGCCCCCCGCCCTCCCGGCTTCATGGCGCGGGTCGAGAGCATCCTGGCCGGCGTTTCGTTCCCGCCTGTGTTCGCCGGGCTCGAACCCACCCTGCCGGGCGCGCTGCCGATCCCGACGACGGTGGACACGGCCGGCGTGCAGCACGCGGCCTCGGTGACGGTCAAGGTCGTGAGCTCCGGCTGCGGCGGCCTGGTCACCGGAAGCGGGTTTCCAGTCAGCAGCGGCCTGATCGTGACCAACGCGCACGTGGTTTCCGGCACCACCGACCACCGCATCCAGACGGCCGACGGCACGGTGCTGCCAGCGAGCGTCATCTACTTCGATCCGGAGGTCGACATCGCCATCCTCCGGGTGCCCGGCTTCGCCGGTCCGAGCCTCGAGCTCGCCCAGGGCGGCCGGGGTACCACCGGCGCGGTGATCGGCTATCCGGGCGGAGGCCCGGAGCGCGTCGAGCCCGCCATCATCGACGGCGCCATCAACGCCGAAGGCCGCGACATCTACAGCGCCAACCTCGTCACGCGGCAGATCTACGTTCTGCAGTCACATGTGAGGCCGGGCAACTCAGGCGGCCCGATCGTCGACCTCCAGGGCCGCGTCCTCGGCGTCGTGTTCGCGACGTCCGCCAGCCAACCGGACCAGGCCTATGCCCTGACCGACGACCAGGTCGCGAACGACATCCAGAAGGGCGAGCAGAGCAGCAGCCAGGTCAACACCCTGCAGTACGCCTGCGCCGCCTGAGGGTCGTGAGGTTACTTCTCTCCCGCTTCGGGCTTGCCTTCTTCGATCAGCAGCACCGGGATGCCGTCGACGATCGGATAGAGCACCTTGCAGTTGGGGCAGCGCAGCTTGTCGGGCTCGCGGTACTCCAGCTTCGTATGGCACTTGGGGCAGGCCAGGATCTCGAGCAGCTCTTGTGAAATCACCATCGCATGATGGTATTACGCACCGGGGCGCCTAACTAGACTTCGGGCCGTGATCCTGCGCCGTCTGTACCTGTACGTCGTCAGCGCTGCGGCCCTTGCCGTCCTCGCCTTCGGCCTCACCGGAGCCGGCTCCACGCTGCTCATCTTCCTGTTCAACAGCCCGGAGGCGGATTTCAGCCGCCCACAGCTTGCAGGTTGGCTCGCGGCCACGGTGGTCGCGCTTCCCGTGTGGGCGATCCACCAGTGGTTCGCCCGCCGGTATGCGCTTCGAGACCCGGCCGAGCGCGTCTCCGCGATCCGCCACCTCTATATCTACTGGGCGTGCCTGGTCTTCTCCGTCGCGTTCGTGATCAGCCTCGACAGCGCGCTTTCGTCCGCCCTGAGGCCGTCGCTGGACAACCAGACCCCAGACAACCTGGGAGCCTCGCAGGCGGCGTGGAGCGCCGCGGTTCTGCTCGTGATCTGGGCCATCCACTCTACGATGGCCTCGCGCGACCGCGCGGCCGTGGGCGAGAAAGGGGCCTCCTCGACGCTGCGCCGCTGGTACATGTACGCGGCGCTGCTGATCGGCCTGCTGATGCTGCTTGCCGGCACCGCGACCGTCCTCCAGATGCTGTGGCTGCGCGCGATGCACAGCGGCCTAGCGAACAACTTCTCGATGTCGAACGGCGTCGCGCTCGTCCTCGCGGGCGGGGTGCTCTGGGCGTTTCACGCCCGCATCCTCGCCACGCGATACATCGATGACGATCGCAAGTCGACGCTCCGAGCGGTCGAGGGGTTCATGGTCGTCGGATACAGCATCGCGAGCGCGCTGTACGGCGGCAGCCTGATCCTGTACTACAGCCTTGCGCGACTCCTCGGCGTGGAGAATCCGGGGGGCATCGGCAGTGACCTGCTGGCCGGCCTGGCGCAGCCGGGAACGATGCTGCTCGTTTACGGCGCGAGCTGGTTCTTCGTCCGCAGCCGTCTCTCTCGCGACGCTGCCTCGGGAGAGGCTTCGCGCCAGGCCGCGATCCGGCGCCTGTACTTCAACCTCGCCGCGCTGGTTTCGCTTGGCGCGATGGCCATCGGCGCGGGCGGCGTGCTGTGGACGCTTGCCGAGCAGGTCGAGGCGCCGATGATCGGCGTGTCCGCGTTCGACTGGCGCAACGGGCTCAGCCTTTGGATCACCCTCTTCATCGTCGGCGGCGCGGTCTGGCTCGCGCACTGGCGGCCGTCCCCAGCGCTGGCGGATCGGCAGTCGCTGAGCCGGCGCCTATACGTGTGGGCCGCGCTGCTCGCGAGCGTGCTCTCGCTGCTCGGCTTCAGCGTGGCGCTGCTCTACTCGGTCATTCAGCAGCTGATCCAGCCGCATCCGCGGCTGAACGATGTCTCCAACCTCGACTTCGGCCACTATCTGGCCGCCCTGGTGATCGCAGCGCTCGTCGGGCTGTACCACCTGGGCGTGCTCCGCTCGGACGCCAGGGCCCGGCCCGCGGCGGTCGAGCCGGAGGTGCTCGCTCCCGTGGCCATCGCCGAGGCTCCCGCCGAGGCAACCCCGGTCGCCGTCCAGGATGTGATCGACCTCGTCAACTGGCGGAGGCGCGTCGGCGACCTGTATCGGATCGAGGGCCCCGAGGCCATGGCGGAGTTCCGCCGCCGTCGCGACCAGCTGTTCAAGACTCACCCGCAGTCGCCCATCGAGCCCGAAGAGCGATCGGCGTTCACGGCCCTGAAGTACTTCGCGCCGGATCCCGCTTATCGCGTGAAGGCGCGTTTCGAAGCCGGCTCCGGCGAGACCATGGTCATCGACACCGGCGGGGCGGACGGCGCGGTCAGGTATCGCCGCGCTGGCCGGCTCGTGTTCGAGGTGAACGGCGAGGAGAGCGAGCTGACCGTGCTGAGCCTTCTGCAGTACGCGGGCGGGCTCTTCGTGCCTTTCAAGGACGCCACGTCAGGGCATGAGACGTATGGCGGCGGCCGCTACCTGTTCGATACGGCCAAGAACACCGATGGCCTCGTGCTCGAGCTCGAGCCCGGCTCGCCGGACGTGACCATCGACTTCAACTACGCCTACAACCCGTCATGCGTCTACAGCCCGCGCTGGGCCTGCCCGTTGGCGCCGCCCGAGAACGTGCTCAAGGTCGCGATCCGCGCCGGCGAGCAGACCTACGAGCATCCCGACCTGCGCTCGGGAGGTCCGGTCTAGGAACCTAAACCCGGACGCCCTGCATCAGCTTGATGAGCTCGCCCGCGCGGCCGATCGACTCCACCGTCGGAGACGTCATGTTGCTGAGCGTGAAGCCACCGAACCCGGCGTCGACGTAGGGCCGCAGAATCTCCGCCGCCTGTACAGGTGTGGCGATTCGAACCATCGGCTTGCGCTCGTCGGGAATGCGCGCGAACAGCGCCTTGCCCTCACCCTCGTTGTCGACCAGGATGATGTTCATCCCGATCGTGAGCAGCACGCTCGACGGGTCTCTGCCGACCACGGCGCAGTGCTCCTCGAAGACACCTTTCTTGCGCTTGAGGTCTTCGAGCGGGCCGCCGAACCAGTGGCCGATGTCGCCATGGCGGGCGAGCAGGCGCAGGGTCTTGCGCTCACCCCCGCCGCCGACCAGGATCTTCGGGCCTCCCGGCTGGATCGGCCGCGGAACGTTGAGCGCGCGCTCGATGCGGTAGTGCTTGCCTTCGAATGACGGCCGGTCCTCGGTGAACATGAGCTTGGCGATGGTCAGCGCCTCGTCCAGGCGCTCCATCCGCTCGGAGATCGGCGGGAAATCGATGCCGAAGCCCTTGTGCTCGTCCTCGTTCCACGCCGCGCCGATGCCGAGGATCGCGCGACCCCCGGAGACCACGTCCAGCGTGGTGATCTGCTTGGCCAGGAGGGCAGGGTTGCGGTAAGTGACGCCCGTGACCAGCGTGCCGAGCTTGATGCGGCTCGTCCTGGCGGCGATCGCCGCCAGCGTCGAGTACGCCTCGAGCATCGGTTCCGTCTCGGGGCCGACGCCGCGGATTTGATAGAAGTGGTCCATCACCGTGACGAGGTCGAAGCCGGCGGCCTCCGCGGCCCTGGCGTTCTCGACCACGCGATCGAACAGCTCCGATCCTTCGGCGCCCGGAAACGTGAAGTTCGGCATGTGGAATCCAAAGAACAAGCTCATAGCCACTAAAAGCTACGAGGCTGCCGGCAAATTCCGCGGCGACCCATAGATAACATTCAGGTTCGTAGGCGTGGCCATAGACGAACCGCGTAACGGAAGGCCAAGTGGGTTTCAGCTCCTGCAGGTCGAGGGCTTCCTCGAGGTCGCCCGCAGGGGCAGCGTGAGCCGCGCCGCCGAGGCCCTGTTCATCACTCAACCGACCCTCACGGCTCGGCTGCATGGCCTGGAGCGCGAGCTGGGCGCGAAGCTCTTCCTGCGCACGCCGCGCGGGATGCGGCTGACCGAGGCGGGCCGCGCCTGGGTTCCATTCGCGGAGCGCGCGATGCGCGCGCTGCTCGAAGGCCGTGATGCCCTGGATCAGGTGATGACCGCGTCGGCCGGCCATCTGATCATCGCCGCCGCGCCGGCCGTGAGCACTTATCTGCTCCCCGAGCTCCTCGAGCGGTTCGTCGCGCTGCACCCGCGGGTCGAAGTCTCGGTGCGCACGGGGCACTCCGAGGACATCGTCGCGCTGGTGCTTCGCGACGAGGTGCAGGTGGGCTTGGGCCGCGCGATCCAGCATCCGGAGCTCGAGCTCCAGCCCTTTCACAAGGAGGAGCTGGTTCTCGTCTGCGCGCCCGATCACCCCTTCGCGAAACGCCGGGCGGTGACCATGGCCGAGGTGACGAACGAGAAGCTGATCATGTTCGACCGCACGTCGAGCTACTACGAGATCACCCATTCGGCGTTCGCCGCGGCCGGCGCGCGGCTGAAGCGCTACATGGAGCTCGACTCGATCGAGGCCGCCAAGAAGATGGTCGAGCGAGGCCTAGGCGTGGCGCTCCTGCCCGCGACGGCCGTCGTGCGTGAGGTCGAGGCCCACGACCTGAACCGCGTCCGGGTGCGCGACGCGCCCCCGATGTACAACTCGCTCGCCGCGTTCAGGCGCCGAGACGCGGGCCGCCCCGCCGGTGTCGTGGCCGCGTTTCTCGCCCTACTGCCCAATCGTTAGCTATCGGTCTTATCTATAAGAACGATCAAATCAATTGATTTGACTGATGGCTGCCTCGACCGTAGCCTTCGGCGCATGGACAAAAACGAGCAGGCCCAGGAACTCGAGACATCTGGTGAGCCTTCGTCGCACGACTGCGAGTGTCCGGATCCCTGCAACTGCGACCACGAGAACGAGTAGAACCGGCCGGTACTGGCGTTAGCAATCTGAGCTGGAGGTCTCATCTATGGAACTTGTCGCGTCTCCCCTGCTTCCGGAGGGATTCAAGGTGCCGGCTTCCCGCAACGAGGATCCCAGCCAGCGGCTGAGGAGGCTCCTCGCGACCCGGCCTTATGTCTTCGGCCCCGGCGTGTACGACCCGTTCGGCGCCGAGCTCGTGATGTACCACGGCTTCGATGCCGTCTACTTCAGCGGGTACTCATTCGCCATCGGACACCTGGGCACGACCGACATGGACATCTACTCGTCGGTCGAGATCGCCGACGGAGCCCGGCGCACCGTCACCGCCCTGCGCAAGTTCCAGCTGACGATGGCGATGGGCGACCCCGAGAAGCATGTGGCCCCGATGCACCTGGAGATCCCGCCAGTCGTCGTGGACATGGACGCGGGCTACGGAAACCTGTTCAACGTGCAGCGCACGACGGACCTCTACGTGCGTGCGGGCGTCGCCGCGGCCCATCTCGAGGACCAGGTGATGCCGAAGCGCTGTGGCCACATCGCGGGCAAGGCTCTCATCCCTGCGGACGAGTTCGTGGGCAAGCTGAAGATGATGCGCGCCACCGCGGACGACCTCGGGCACCCCGACTTCGTGATCATTGCGCGCACCGACGGGGTTTCCGCGACCGAGGCGCCGGAGACCAAGCGCGGGATCCAGCTCGCCATCGAGCGCGGCCTGCGGTACATGGACAGCGGCGTCCCCGACCTCTTGTGGTGCGAGTTCCCGACCGCCGAGCGCGGGCCGACAGAGCAGTTCTGCCACGAGATCCGCAAGCGCTTCCCCAAGGCGCGCTTCGCGTTCAACTACTCCTCGTCCTTCAAGTGGCAGAACGAGAAGAACCCGATCACGTGGGACGACCTGGCCGAGCTCGGTGTCGGCTTCATCTTCATCACCCTGGCGCTGCAGCACGCGGCCGGCTATGGGATGTCGATCCTGCTCGACGAGCTCAAGGACAAAAAGGAAGAGGGCTATATGGCCCTGCAGCGCAAGGAGTGGGCCGACGGCGTCGACATTCCCACGCGCAGCCATCACCTCTTCACCGGCGTGCCGTATCACCAGCACGTCGGTCACGTCTACGGCGCGAACCGCCTGAGCGAGGAAATGGACGAGCAACTGGAGATCTCGAAAGTCGTCTGACGGCCCCCGGTAGGATTTCCGGGCGGTGTTGCTCTATCCGTTTCGGTACGTCTGGTGGCTCATCGGGAGCCTCCGCGCCCGGATCGGAAGGCCGCCCGACTACGTGACCTTCCTGATCGAGGACGAGCTGCCCGCGCTGCCAGATCCGCCGGTGCCGCTCTGGCAGCGCTTCTTCTCGCGAGGGCGCTTGAGCCTTCGCGAGCTCGGCGATCGGTTCGACTCGGTCGGGCGCGACAACCGCATCAAAGGGGTCGTCCTGCACCTCCGCCCCACATCCATGTCGATGGCCTCCGTGCAGGACCTTCGCGAGCTCGTGGTCAGGCTGCGCCAGAGCGGCAAGCGGGTGGTGGCTTGGGCGCCCTCGTACACGACGAGCACCTACTACCTCGCCTGCGCGTGCGATGAGATCTGCCTGCTGCCCTCGGGCCTTGTCATGCCGCTCGGCTTTGCGACCACGGGAGCGTTTCTCGCCCAGGGCCTGGCCCGGGTCGGCATCCAGGCCGACTTCGTCCAGATCTCTCCGTACAAGACGGCCGCCGACCCGCTGACGAAGTCCAAGATGTCGGATGAATATCGCGAGCAGGTGCGCTGGCTCATCGAGGCGCACAGCGACGAGCTCGTCGAGGCGATCGCGGAAGGCCGCAAGGTGGATCACGCGGCGGCGCGGCAGCTGGTCGACGGCTCGCCGTACAACGATGACCAGGCTCTCGCCAGAGGCGCCGTGGACTCGGTGATCGCCGAGGAGCAGCTGCCATCGCACCTCGGATCCGCTTCCTCCGCAACTCTGGCCGAGTGGGACCAGGCGCGCGGCAAGATGGCGCGGCCCGCGCCGAAGCTTCGGCTCGGCCGCTACGTCGCCATCATGCGCATCGAAGGCACGATCATCGACGGGCGCTCCGGCCGGCCTCCGGTCAAGCCGCCCATCGACCTTCCGCTCGTCGGCGACGCGCGCGCGGGCGACCTCACCGTCGTGCAGCTCGCCCGCCAGGTGGCGGGCGACAGACGAGCCGCGGCCGCGGTCCTGTACGTCAACTCGCGCGGCGGGTCGTCGACCGCTTCGGAGGCGATGCGCCAGGCGCTGGACGCCGTCGCGAAGTCCAAGCCGCTCGTCGTGGTCATGGGGCCGGTCGCGGCGTCGGGTGGCTACTGGGTCTCGACGCCGGGACGCTGGGTGGTGGCGCGGCCGAGCACGCTCACCGGCTCGATTGGCGTGCTGTCGGGAAAGCTGATCACGGGCGGGCTCTGGTCGAAGCTGATGGTGACCCGCGAGACCATCGCCTTCGGCAGGCACGCCACCATCGAGAGCGACGAGAAGCCGTTCGGCGCCGAGGAGCGGCAGATCATCCAGGCGCAGATCGATCGGATCTACGGCATCTTCCTCGACCTCGTGGCCGGGGCGCGCCACCTCTCACGAGCCCAGGTCGAGCCCGTCGCGGCCGGCAAGGTGTGGACCGGGTGCCAGGCCCTGGAGCACAAGCTGGTCGACGAGCTGGGTGGCCTGGAGGCCGGGATCGAGAAGGCGCGCAGCCTGGCCGATCTGCCGGATCGCACACCGGCCCGCGAGGTGCAGCCGCCGAAGAGATGGGCCGCTCCCCGCGCGCTGCCCACGGCGGCGGGGTTGGCGGGCTACCTGATCGATGGAGTCAAAGCGCTCAACGGGGCCGCTGCGCTCGCGGTGATGGAGCTCCTGGTCGACTAGCTGATGGGCGGGTACTG
>Ga0070730_10005442_pt1 | contig 10998 bp, 14 predicted proteins | sample Coa_R1_3_FD_66447 | JGI IMG/M metagenome (GOLD analysis project Ga0070730, IMG submission 66447) | Surface soil microbial communities from Centralia Pennsylvania, which are recovering from an underground coalmine fire - Coalmine... | ecosystem: Environmental > Terrestrial > Soil > Unclassified ... | reverse complement strand
TTGTGCTCCCAGTCACCGCTGCTGTAAACGCCGACGCGCGGCGTCTCGTAGATGCGGCGAGGCGGCTCGCCGTCGTCGATGACATAGATCTCGGGCGGCGACAGCGGAAGGCCGTTGAGATTGCGGTCGATGTCCAGCGCGCGGCAAAGCAGGCCGGGGCCTTCGCACCGACCGACTCCCGGCCCAGGCTCGAGCGCACGCGCCAGCACCGCTTGCGGCACGCCCGGCTCGCGCGTGACGAAGTTCAGGCAGTGGTACATGCCGTACGTGAAGTAGACGTAGGCATGGCCGGCGCGCCCGAACATCACCTCGTTGCGCGGGCTGCGGTGCCCGCCGAAAGAATGGGCGGCCTGGTCTTCCGGCCCCAGGTACGCCTCGACCTCGACGATGCGTCCCCATCGCACGTGGCCGCGCACTCCGCGCACGAGCACCTTGCCCAGCAGGTCTCGCGCGACCTCGACCGTGTCGCGCTCAAAGAACTCCTGGTTCAGGACCATTCCCGAGGGCATGCTCCCGTTGAGGTTGCTTCGCCCTGCGAAATCGGAGGCTTCGCCGAGATTTCGCGGGGACCCCTTCTCGTTAGCTCCTGGCATCGCTGACCTTCTTGCGCGCCGCGTGGCGGCTGCGCTTGTCGATGTAGAGCTCCTTGTCGGCCTCCTGGTACATCGCCTGCCAGTCCATTCCCGGTTTCCACGCGGCGATGCCGATGCTGAAGTCGACGCGCACGGGCAGCTTGGCAGCGCGGTTCAGATACTCGAGCGAGTGGCGCACGCGCGCGGCCACGTCAGAGGCATGGTGCTCGTCGGCGTCGGGCATCGCGACGCCGAACTCATCACCGCCGAGGCGCCCGCACGTGTCGGTCGCGCGGACCGCTCGCTGCAGCTCGTGCGCGAGCACGCGGATGGCCTCGTCACCGACGTGGTGGCCATGCTCGTCGTTGATCCGCTTCAAGTTGTCGAGGTCGATCATCATCAACGCGAGCCGGCGCTTGTGCCGTTCCGACGCTGCGACCGCGCGGTCGATGGCACGCTCAAACTCCGGCCGGTTGGCAAGACCCGTGAGGTAGTCGGTGCGAGCCTCTTTCGTGTGCTGGCGCGCGCGGTCGAGAGCCACCGCGATCTGGTCAGCCACCGCGGCCACGAACTGAAGGTCGCTGGGCTCGAACGTGCGAGGCAGCCGCGTGGCCACCGTCATCGCGCCGAGCAGCACGCCCTTCGTCCGCAGCTCTGCGCGGATCGCGCTCCACTCGCCCGCGATGCGATCGACGCGCGACTCGGCAGGGCCGGTGCCGATCTCCATCACCTTCAAAGGTCCGGGCCGCCCGCTGACCGTGAACTCACTCTCCTGGCCCGGCTCGAGTCCGAGCGTCTTGGCCAGCTTCAGCCTCGCGCCTTCGCGCACCCACGCCGCGCCCGCCTGGAGGTTGAGCACCTGCAGCGTCTCCGAGAGCCCGACCTCGGCGATCTCGGTCACGTCGAGCGAGCGGCCGAGGGCGCTGGCGATGTGGTACAGGCCGTGCAGCTCCGTCTGCCTGGCCTGGTGACGAGCCTCGGTGTAGTCGAGGTAGCCGCGGATGAAGCTCGAGTTCAGGTGCTCCAGGACGTCGCCCAGCCGGCTCTGGGCCAGCAGCACAACCTCGTCCGCGTAGGGGCTGCCGGCCACCTCGGCCGTGATCCGGGCGATCACCGCGCGCCGGAAGATCGCCATCGCCTCCATCAAGGATTCGAGCGGCACGCCCTTCTCCGCGTATCGGTGCGAGGCCTCGCGGGCGAGCAGGTAGTACTCCGCCCAGGGCACGCTGGAGTCGATGCGGAGGGTGCGGTAGAGGGCCTCCAGGAACTGGGACGAGCTGCGGATGGGCATCTCGCTGAAGCTCTCGGGCACGGTCAGGTCCAGCTCCGGCATCGAGGTCCGGATCGCGTCGGAAGCGGTCTCTCCGGCGTCCTGGAGGTCGGCCGTCAGGCGCTCTGACAGCTCGCTCAGGAGGTCACTGGCCCGCTCCGTCATGACGATGCACTATAGAGTGACGCGTGCCGTAGTCTGATCCTGCTAGGCACTCTAATTAAATGTGTAAGAGGGACTGATGGCTACTGTCACCCGGGGCACCACCGCCAAGCTCGAGGAGCTGCTCGGCAAAGACGCCTCCAACCTGCTCGAGCACAAATGTGAGACCGTGCCCAAGAGCCAGCTGCACCTGCCCGGCCCCGACTTCGTGAGCCGGGTCTGGAAGGACAGCGACCGCTCGGTCCAGGTTCTGCGCAACCTCCAGACCTTCTTCGATCACGGCCGCCTCGCGGGGACCGGCTACCTGTCGATCCTTCCCGTCGACCAGGGCATCGAGCACACCGCAGGCGCATCGTTTGCGCCCAACCCGATCTACTTCGACGGCGAAAAGATCGTCGAGCTCGCGATCGAGGGCGGCTGCAACGCCGTCGCCTCGACGTTCGGGGTGCTCGGCTCGGTGGCGCGCAGATACGCGCACCGCATTCCTTTTATCTGCAAGCTCAACCACAACGAGCTCATGACATATCCCAATCATTACGACCAGGTTCTCTTCGGCACGGTGCGTGAAGCCTGGGAGCTGGGGGCAGCGGCGGTCGGGGCGACGATCTACTGGGGGTCCACCGAGTCAGACCGCCAGCTGGTCGACATCGCGAACGCGTTCCAGCACGCCCACGAGCTCGGAATGGCCACCGTGCTGTGGTGCTATGTCCGCAACCCGGCCTTCAAGAAGGACGGGGTCAACTACGAGACCGCCGCCGACCTCACGGGGCAGGCCAACCATCTCGGCGTGACGATCCAGGCCGACATCATCAAGCAGAAGCTTCCCGACACGAATCGCGGTTTCGAGGTGATCGGCTTCGGCAAGACCGCCGCCGCGGTCTACGACAAGCTCTCGACCGACCACCCGATCGACCTGTGCCGCTATCAGGTGGTCAACTGCTTCATGGGCCGGTCGGGACTGATCAACTCGGGCGGCGAGTCGCATGGAGCCGCCGACCTCGCGGAGGCTGTTCGCACCTCCGTCATCAACAAGCGCGCGGGCGGGATGGGGTTGATTTCGGGACGGAAGTCGTTCCAGCGTCCGATGAAGGAGGGGATCGAGCTCCTCAACGCCATCCAGGACGTATATCTCAATCCCGCGGTGACCGTCGCCTGAAACTCGCATTTCTCGGCACGGGGTCCGCGTTCTCCCCGGAGCGTTATAACGGCGCGATCGTCGCTGATGGTCGCGTGCTGCTCGATGCCGGAGCCCCCCTGCTGCCGCACATGCATCGCCTGGGCATCCAACCCGTCGACATCGACGTCGTCTTCCTGACGCACTTTCATGGCGACCACACGCTTGGATTGCCGCCATTCGTCCTCCACCGCATCTTCGTTGACAAGCCGCGAGCGATCACGTTCGTAGGGCCGGACGGCATCGACGAGCGCCTGGAGGCGTTGTTCGAGGTCAGCTGGGGTGTCGACTGGAAGGCCGTGATGGTGCCGCGCTTCAAAGTCCGGTACGTCACCGCCCGCAAGCGGGGCCAGGTGGCGGGCCACGAGTACGAGACCATCAAGCTCGACCATGGCTCGACCGGCTGCAACGGCTACCGCATCAAGTTCGGCGACCAGGTCCTCGCTTACTCGGGTGACACGGAGCCGACCGCGCCGCTGGACGAGCTCGTCGACGGCGCCGACGTCGCGATCGTCGAGGCGACAGGTCCTGGCGACGTATTCAGTCACATGAGCTGGGAGGCCGCCGCGGCCTTGAAGAAGCGGCACCCGAAGACGCGGTTCTTGTTCAATCACCTGTACTCGGGCACCGTGACCGGGGCGGCGAAAGACCTGCAGGTGCTCGAAGTCTGAAGCCGAGCCCACCGGCGGTCACCGGGCGGACGCTCGTGGCCGCCGCGGTCGGCGGAATCACCGGGGCGCTCGTCCTGGGCAGCTTCGTCGGCCTGGGACTGATCCTCGACGACCGCGTCGCCAGCATCGTGCCCGTGATCGTCCTGAGCGCCGCCGGCGCCTACGCCGCCTGGTTGGTAGGTGTCATCGTTTTCGGTGCAGTGCGCGGCGGATCCGACGGCCAGGAAGGCGAGGCATGAGCCCCGAGTTCGTGTCCACCCGCTCTCGGTTGGACAAGCTTGGCGTCAAGCCAGGCGCCAAGGTGGCAATCGTCGGCGTCGACGATCCCGACTTCTTGAAGGAGCTGCGCGGGCGCACCGCCGACATCACGCGCGGACGGCCGAGTGACCTCTGCGACCTCGTGTTCATCTCGGCTGCCACCCACGCCGAGCTGGGCCGCATCAACCAGGTGAAGTCGTGGATCGAGCCCAACGGAGCCATCTGGGTCGTGCGTCCCAAAGGTGGCCGCAGCGAGGTGCGCGACACCGACGTCATCCAGGCCGGGCTCGACGCCGGCCTCGTCGACAATAAGATCGCCAGCTTCTCGGAGACGCATGGCGCGATGCGCCTGGTGTATCGATTGAGGGACCGGCCGCGATGACGATCTCGATCCGTCCCGCGACGCCGGACGACGCGCCGACCGTGGCGCTTCTCATCCGCGCGCTGTCGCGGTACGAAAAGCTCGAGCACGAGGTCACCATGACCGAGGACAAGCTGCGCGCCACCATGTTCGGTCCGCGTTCATATGCCGAGGCGCTGCTCGCCGAGGAGGATGGCAAGCCTGTCGGCTTTGCGCTCTTCTTTCACAACTACTCGACGTTTCTCGCCCAGCCCGGGCTGTACCTCGAGGACCTCTATGTGCACGAGTCACATCGCGGCAAGGGCATCGGCAAGACGCTGCTGGCCCATCTTGCGAGGATCGCCGTGGAGCGCAACTGTGGCCGCCTGGAATGGGCGGTGCTCGACTGGAATGTCGACGCGATCGGCTTCTACGAGAAGCTGGGCGCCAAACCGAATTCCGAGTGGACCGTGTACCGGCTGACCGGCGATTCGCTCAACCGTCTTGCCGGACAATAAACGCTTGGTGGACGTCCTCAAGCCCAAGCCGCTCGAAACCCATCCCGGTGACGAGATCGTCAGGTGGGCGCGCGGCCAGCTCGAGATCGCGAGCTCGATTCTCGACAATCCTGGCGGCGGGCTGCTTTTCGCAACCCAGACCATCGGCCAGGTGAAGGCAGGCCTGCACGAGCGGGACGCCGAGCGCTGGGAGCCGGTAGTCGAGCTGCTCGATCAGGCCGAGGATTCCGCCATCCGTCGCGAATTCGGCGCGTCCCGCGAGCTCATCGACTCGGCGATCGGCCGGCTGGGTTAGGCCTCCAGCGCGGCCTCCAGGGTCGGCAGGAATCCGGCCGCGCCGTCGTGGCTGCTCACAGGCCATACACAGGGCAGGGTCACCCCGGCGTCGCGGAACCGGGCGAGCGATTCCTTGATCTGCGCTTCATCGCCAAGCGCGCCCAGGTCGTCGACCATCGCATCGCTCACCTTGCCGGCCGCCAGCTCATCGGCGTAGCCGCTGGCGTCCATCACCTTGCGGTAGAAGGGCAGGTTCGAGTATCTCTCCACCACCTGACGAAACACCGCGCGCGCACCTTCCGGGTTGGTGGTGAGGCTGGTCTGGACCGCCGCCACGACCTCGAACCCCTCCATCGTCTTGCCGGCCTTCTCACGCCCCGCGCGCACGTGGGGCACCACCACCTCGCGGATGTAGGACGGACCGCACATCCACAGCACCACCCCGTCGGCCAGCTCTCCTGCAAGCTCCAGCATTCGTGGGCTGAGCGCCGAGATCATGATCGGCAGGGTGCTGCGGCGCGGACCCGAGTAGGACCAGTGGGCGCTGAAGAACTTCCCGTCGGCGGAAGCGGAGCCGTCCGCGAGGCTGTTGCGAACGATTGACATGTACTCACGCATGGCCGCGGCCGGATGTTCCAACGTCAGGCCCCACATTGCTTCCACGGTCACCTTGTGGCTCACGCCGATGCCGAGGATGAACCGCCCCGCCGATAGCTCATCCAGCGTGGCCGCCATCTGCGCCATCTCGGTCGGATGCCGCGTGTAGATGGGCAGGACGCCCGTGCCGAGTCGCACCCACTGAGTCGCCGCGGCGTACGCGGCGAGCACGATGGCGGCGTCGCGAGCGTCCGGCAGTTGCGTGACCCACACCGACTCGTAGCCGAGCCTCTCCGCCTCCTTCGCGCGCAAAACCGATTCATCCAGCATGCTGACCGCGTTGGTCAACGCTGCGAGTCGAGCCATGCTTTTAGGAATATATCCGCGTGACCATCCTGCAGGCGCTGTTCATGGGCCTGCTCCAGGGCGCCACCGAGCTGTTCCCAGTCTCGTCGCTCGGCCACGCCGTGCTCGTGCCGAGCCTCCTGCACTGGAGCTTCAAGCAATCCGAGTCGTCGTTCGTCCCATTCCTCGTGCTGCTGCACATTGGCACGGCGACCGCGCTGCTCGTCCTCTATCGGACGCAGTGGGTGTCCATCATTCGTGGCTTCTTCACCGCCGCTCTTCGCGGCAGCATCACCTCCGACTCGGAGCGCCTCGCGATGCTCTTGATGACCGGGACCCTGCCGGCGGCCGTCCTGGGAGTCTTTCTCGAGAGCCGCATCAAGGCGCTGTTCGCCAGCCCTTATGCCGCCGCCGCGTTCCTCATCGTCAACGGCGGCGTGATGCTGGCCGCGGAGCTCCTGCGCCGGCGCGCCGAACGACGAGCCGCGCTCGAAGGCCGGTCCCGCGTGGAGCAGGAAGAGCGGTTCACCGACGCCGCACACATCAGCTTCGCGGCCGCCGCGATCGTCGGGGCGTGCCAGGCGCTTGCGTTCATCCCCGGCATATCGCGCTCGGGCGTGACGATCGCCGGTGGGCTGGTGGCTGGTCTTCGCCACACCGAAGCCGCGCGCTTCTCGTTTCTGCTCGCCACACCGACGATCCTCGGCGCCGGCCTCCTCGAGGTGCCCCAGCTGTTCGGACGTGGAGTGCCCGTGGCCGAGTATGTCCTCGCCGCCGTCCTGTCCGGGGTCGCGGCTTACGCGAGCGCGCGATTCCTTCTGCGCTACTTCAGGTCCGGCCGCCTCGATCCGTACGGCTGGTACTGCATCGCCGCCGGGCTGATCGCCCTCGCTTTGTTAACGTTGAACCTGTGAGATCGATGCCGCTCGCCGCGCTGTTCGTGGTCCTCGCGGTCGTCTTCATCATCCTGGGCGTCCTGTATGCGTTCGGGGTGCTGCAGATCGCAGTCACGGACCCTCACTCGCCGCACCACTACACCCACGCGATCCTCTTCGCGGTGCTGGCGGTGGCGAGCCTGATCGCCGCCAACTTCACGAGGCCGAAAGGGTCTAGCTAGCGCGACACCCCGACCAGGCGCTCAGGAACCTGCCGGCCGGTGACGTCCTTCTCGCCGACCCTGATGTCCTCGTGGTAGACGGCGTCGGCGTTGACCTTCCATGGATCCAGCGACGACCCGCCGGCGATCGCCCTCGCCACCAGCAGCGCCGTCATCATCGAGTGGTCCTGGTTGTTGTACTTGTGCATGCCGTTACGACCGGCGACGTGCAGGTTGGGCAGGTTCTCCGCCAGGTAGTCCCTGATGACCTGCACGCGCGACTGGTAGACGTCGTCGTAGACCGGGTAGGCCTTCTGCTGCCGCACGACCACGCCGTCGAAGACCGCGTCCGGCGGGCAGATCCCCAGCTGCGCCAGCTCCTTGCGGGCCAGTTCGATGAGAGCGGCGTCTTCCATCGTCCAGAGGCCGTCCCCCTCGAAACAGAAATACTCGAGGCCCAGGCACGTCTTCGTCTGGTCCGGAACCATGTCCGGGCTCCAGTTCTTGAAGTTCTGGATCCTGCCTACCTTCACCGAAGGATCGTGGATGTAGATCCAGTTGTCGGGGAACAGGTCGGGCCGGTCGATCATCAGCGCGATCGAGATGAAGTCGCGATAACCGAGCTTGTTGGCGGCGTCCAGGACAGTCGCCGGCGGCGCCGGCTCAAGCAGGCGCACGAGCTCACGCATCGGAATGCTCGACACGAACTGCGATCCCGCATGCTGCTCGACGTCACCGTCCTCGTTGCGGGTCACGACTGTCCGCACGCGGCCGCCGCCATGCTCGATCCGCAGGATGGTCCGGCCCATCAGCACCTGCCGGCCGCGTGATTCGAGGATGGACGTGACCCGCTCCCACATCTGGCCCGGTCCGAGCCTCGGGTAGCGGAAGCGATCGATCAGGGTGGTCACGATCTCGCCGCGGCTGCGCGGCTTCCGCTTCGGCAGCAGCGCGCTGCGAATGACGAGCCAGAGATCAAGGCTCTTGATCCTCTGCGCCGCCCAGTCGGCCGAGAGCTCCCGGGTGCTGATGCCCCATACCTTCTCCGTGTAGGTCTTGAAGAAGATGCTGTACAGCCGCCATCCGAACTGGTTGCGGACCCAGCCCTCGAGGCTGCGCGGATTTTTGATGGGCCGGACCTTGGCGTACGCGTAGCTGACCAGGCACCGGACCGCCTCGACCGGCCCCAGGTTCCACAGGGCGTTGAAGGCCTTGATCGGGTACGCGTAGAACCGCCCGCGGTAGTAGATGCGCGAGAGGCGTCCGCGGGTCAGCATCTCGTCCTGCATCACCTCGGTCCACAGGTCCTCGATCTCCTGGTTCTTGGAGAAGAAGCGGTGGCCGCCGATGTCGAAGCGGTAGCCGTTGTGCTCGACCGTCCGCGCCAGCCCACCGACGTAGCTCGGGTCTTTCTCGATCACGGTGACCGGGACGCCGTGCTTGGTCAGCTCGTAAGCAGCGGTGAGACCGGCCGGCCCGGCGCCCAGAACGACGACCTCATCCCGCTCTGCCGTCGCCACAGGGCCCACAGCGTATCAACGGGCGGGGCGGCCTTCGCGCTCTTGGCGACCTTTGCCGGTGCCCGCCGCCGGGCACGAGCTCAGTTCAGCGGTCCCTTGCTCCGAGCCTCGTCGACCTTGACCAGCGCGTCGCGCAGGCCCTTGATCCAGTCCTTCTGGTGCATCCCGACGAGCCGGACGCACCAGGCCAGGGCGTCGCTGCGGCTGCGGGCGACGCCGCCCGCGACCAGCGTGTCCAGGATGGACCGCTCGGGCATCCGCAGGCGCGTCATCACCGGGACGCTGGCGGTCGTGAACAGCTTCATCTGATCTCCACACCGTGCGCCCCAACCGACCTTGCGCCGGAAATGGCGCTCCGCCTCGCGAGCGATCCGAACGCGGTCGTCCCTGGTCTCCTCCCGGAACCGGTCGATCCGGGCGTCCTCCGCGGCCGCCCTGGCCGCGGCGGTGGTGCCTGCCGCCAGCTCGACGTCCGGCAGCCCACCCACGACCAGGACCTCCTCGCCGTCGGACATGATCTCGGGCGGGCCCACGAACCAGTCCTTGGGCAGGTGGGACGCGAACCAGGTCTGCAGCTCGTCCGGCATGGCGATTACAACATTACTTCACCTCCCCGGCGCTCCGGCCCCGGGTCAGGCCGCAGCCTCCTGCGGCTGCTGCTTCGCGCCCAGGAACCTGAATCCCTCGACCACCACCTCGGTCTTGTACCGCTTCTGGCCGGAGGCGGCGTCGTCCCAGGAGCTGTTGCGGAGCTGCCCCTCGACGTAGAGCAGCTGGCCCTTGTGGAGGTGCGCGCCCGCCGTCTCGGCAGGCTTGCCGAAGAACACCAGGTTGTGGAAGTCCGTGTGCTGCTTGACGGTGCCGTCCTCCGACTTGCCCGCGTAGACGTTGGTGGCGATGCGCACCTTGGTGACGTACGTGCCGCCCTGCGACGCGCGCACGTCCGGATCCGATGCCACGTTGCCGACCAGGATCACCTTGTTGACCATTGCTGCAACTCCTTTTTCTTGCGAACTGCGTTGAGCGTAGGCAACGAACCGCGCATCGCCAACCCTGCCTGTTAAGGCCCCGCGGAGAGCCACTGGACCGGGTCGACCGACCGCCCGTCGACCTGGACCTCGAAGTGCAGATGCGGTCCCGTCGCAAGCCCGCTGGCGCCGACAGTGCCGATCTCATCACCGGGCTCCACGGACTGCCCTGACCTGACCGCGGTCGTGAAGAGGTGGCAGTACAGCACGCGCACGTTGGCGCCAGAGCTGACGGCCACGTAAAGGCCGGCCCCGGCCGGGTCGTAACCAACGTGCGCGACGCCAGAGGTCGCTGAATGCACGAGCGTCCCGGCGGGCGACGCCAGGTCGACCCCCGTGTGGACGTGGCGACCCGGGCAGAGCGGATCGAATGGCTCGAGGGCGAGCATTGTGCAGCCGAAGGGCTGGGTGAGCACCGCGCCTACCACGATCGAATCGATTGGAAGCCGCGTGTCGTCGACCAGCCGAGATGCGGCGAAAAGCCACGCGAACCCCAAGGCCGACGCGATGACAACGATTCGCAGCGCGAGCGTCATGCCGCGTGCAGGACCGCGTGCTCGACCTGGCTGACGCTGTGGTGGAGAAGCGACTCGAGCTTGTGAGCCACGCTATCCGCGCTGCCCATCGCGCCAGGGACTTTGAACACCACGAGCAAGGCCGCCAGCGCAAACACGTGGCGTAGCGGGTTGAAGCCGTCGTTCTCGAGCGCGAACCCGATCGCGATGACAAACAGCTGCACCGGCTGCATGAAAAGGTTCGTGACGAAGAGCTTTCGCCACAGCTTGGCGAGGTGGGCGGTCTCGGGCAGCACGAGCAGCAGTCCCGCGAGCGGCGCAGAGATCGCCAGGATGATCAGCACGGTGTAGCGAACGATGTAGGCGACGGCGAGGACGTCATACCCGAGCACCAACGTTGTGGTGGTGATGACCTCGAAGACGCTGTCCTGCGGATTGAGCGTGAACGTGTGCCACCACGACGACCAGTCCGGGATGGTCTGAAAGTGGCCGATGACGCCGCACAGCGTGTTGTTCGCGGTGACGGCCGCCTGGAACATCGGCTGCGAGAAGTTGATGAGCACACCGGCAAGGAAGACGCGCGGCAGCAGGATTCGCGCGCTGTACTGGCTGCGCACGCCGTGTCCCCACATGATCCTGTAGGACGCCCAGATCAC
>Ga0070730_10005441_pt1 | contig 10998 bp, 10 predicted proteins | sample Coa_R1_3_FD_66447 | JGI IMG/M metagenome (GOLD analysis project Ga0070730, IMG submission 66447) | Surface soil microbial communities from Centralia Pennsylvania, which are recovering from an underground coalmine fire - Coalmine... | ecosystem: Environmental > Terrestrial > Soil > Unclassified ... | reverse complement strand
CCGGCGGAAAAGCGATTGCCGGACCCTGGCGCGGTTCTGAGAATCGTCGCGTGACGATCGCATCTGAGTGGACAGGCGAGTTCGCGAACGCTGAACGCTCCCATCACGAGGACCGGCACCGGCCCCGCCACGACCACCTGCCGCTTCTGCCGCTCAGAATGCGGCATTAACAACCCTCCGCCGACCGACGCAAAGCGACACAAGTTCGGGTGTAGGAGAAGATCAACACACGGATAACACGTACGAAACGGCACTATCCAGCGCGCGGCGGCACGGCTGCTATGGCCATGCGACCCGGTGATCAGCAAGAATGCGTCGTGAGCTGGGCCAAGTCTCTGGCTAGTGACGATCGTCCGGGGCGTTGTGGCTAACGATGCAAGGTTCCTGACGAGCACCTGGCCAAACGCGCAGGCCCTTCTATTGAGTCTGACAGCAACACCGGCAGTGAGCGCATACCGCTCCAGCACGCGCATACCGCACCTATCAGATAAGTCCTCCAAGCTGACACAAAGCCAGGTCGTTAATGTCGCCGCCGTGGCCGCCCCTACCTGCACTCCACACACAGGCAGGGGCGATGTCCACCGACAACTTCGCGTTTAGAGACAAGCCGCCAACCCCTGAGGCAGTCTCTGTCGGTTCCGGCTGAAAGTTTCGAGCGTTGACACCGACAAGGCGAACCACCGGGTGTACGGCACCAGCGTTCACAGAACGGGACTGCACTGCACCAGCCTTCACAGACTCCAGACAGCGATCTCGGCTCGACCACCTGCTCTCCTGCGATCGCGCCGGCCTCTGCCAGGCGGCTGAATACCGGCGAGTCCGCGGGCTGACCGGGGTAGCCCAATTGGGAGCCTAACTGGCTGCCAAGAGCCACCGTAACCCAGCTACATCCAGCCACGCCAGGCCTCATAACACCTAGTCAGACGGCACATCCAGCCTCGCCTGACATCACCCAGCGACTCTCTGGAATCGACTGATACTCGAAAAGGTCCACGCTCAATCCTCACTATTTCTGCTGGTCATAAGCTATTTATTAGAATCAGTCAAGATATCGGTAGCCTAATTGGGGCAACGCCGCGAGCCTCAAGATCCACCTCGGACCAGCGCAGGACGCGACCTTCCCCGGTGCGGATGCCGCCGAGCATGCTCTCGGCGACGTACGGCCACAGGCGCGCTCCCTTGGCTGCATCCAGCACGGCAAGAGCCTGCTCCAGGTTCAGTGACCTAGACGGCCGCCCCGGCCTTCCCGTGGGCACGGCAGCCAGATCCGCCACTGGCCTGGATCAGGATCATCCGGGCCAGCCTAACGCTCGTGGTTGACAGGCGCTAAGCCAGCGTGCCCCAGCCTGGCGTGAGGAGGCCGGATGGACCTTTACGGCTGGCCCGATCAGCACGGCGACCTGAGGTGGCCGGGATCGCGGCTGCGCTGGCCCAGGAGCAGGCCGGCCAGGAAGATGGCGGTCGCGCAGGCGTACAGCGCGTGGAAGACCGCTCCCCGCGGGCGGCCCTTGGGCAGGACCGCGATCGAGGCGAAGTACCCGCCCTGCGCGAACAGCACGTAGGTGAGCTCGGTCCACAACGCCCAGCGGTCGCGCCGGCGCAGCGGGCCGAGCGCGAGGGCGATCGCGATCAGGTCCATCCCGGTGAGCAGGCCGATGGCCTGCAGCGCGTGGAACCTGGCGTGCTCAGGCCAGTCTGGATCACGGACGTGCTCGAGAGTCGGGATGACGTTGCCGATCAAGTGGCCGGCAGCCGAGGCCACCACCAGGATCGTCGGCAGCTGGCTTCTGTTCATGCGGTCCTAGTGCGCGTGGGCGGCCGGGTAGAGGATCCGCTGCATGGCGGGGTTGCAGAACATGCGCTCCGGATCGATCTGGTCCCGGAGCCGGGCGAACTTCGCCAGGTTACCGCCCCAGGCCTGGTGAATATAGGGGACAATGCCCGGGATATCCGCGAAATACTTGGCCCAGTGGGGCCGGGCCTCCAGCTCCGGGGACCGCATCCACGCGGCGGCGACCTCGTCGAAGAATTCGTGGCATTTCGGGGTCCCGGCCACGCTGATGAGCTCGAAATAGCAGTGGTGCTCGCCATTGCTGCTGAAGGCCGGGGATAGCCAGACATTGCTGTCGCGGATGACGCGCATCTCGAGGACCAGGTTGAGCGGGCTTTCTCCCGCGGCGGCGTGCTCCCGGACCTTGTCCACCACGATCTGCCAGGCCTTGGCCACATTCCGGAATTCGGGATCAATGACGATGGCGAAGGACATGATCTCGCACCGCACGTTCTCGATGAACTTCTGGTAGTGCAGGGCGTCGGCCGCGTCGCGTACCACGGCGTGGTGCCGCGGCACCAGGCCCCGGTACAAGGTCTCGTTGAACGCCTGGGTGGCGGCCGGGACATTTCTCGCGGCCTTCCACAATGTGTTCCCGATCGTGGTCTTCGCGAAGTCCCCCGGCGTGCTGGCCCACGAACGCCGCCGGGCCGGGGCGTCGGTCCGGTTCCAGCTCTTGGCCCACAGACCGGAGGCCTGCGGCAGCCAGAACACCTCGACGTAGTCGTTCCCGCTGAGGAAGGACCGCAGCTGGCCGAGGTCGTCGGTCAGCGACAGCGGCAGGTGCTCGTCGACCGCCACCAGGTGGAAGTCGGGCTCCACGCGGAGGGTGATGTCGTGCATGACGCCCAGGGTGCCGAGGTTGCACCGGACGGCGTTCATCACGTCGGGCCCGTGCGTGGCCTCGCTGAACCGGACCACCTCGCCGGTGTGCGTGACGATGGTCATCGCCTCCACCAGGTCGGAGATCGTCTGGGACTCCCACCCCGCGCCGTGGCAGCCGGTCGCCACGATGCCGCCGTACCGCACGCTGGTCAGTACGACGTTGGTGGGCATCGCCAGGCCGTGCCGACGGAGCACGCGGTCGAGTTCGGCGACGCTCACTCCGGATTCGACGGTCACCCGCCGGTTCGGCACGTCCACCGGGCCGATCCGGTTCAGGTGCACCGAGTCGATGAGGAAGTCATCGGTGAGGCTGAGCGGACCCATCGTGTGTCCCCGCCCGGCGACGCCGACGCGGCGGCCGGATGCCGACGCGGCACGCACGATGGCCTGTACGCCCTCGAGGGTGCGGGGGTAGAACACGCGCTCGGGCCGGCATTCCTGGCTGCGGGCCCAGTTCCGCCAGCGGACGCCGCTGCGCCCTTCGACGTCGGCGAGCCGCGCGAACGCGTCGCGCCCGGAGTCGGCCAGAGCCGCACGCTGGCCCCTGCACAGCGCGTCATCACTGACCGGTGGGGCCTCCATCAACTGGCTAACCGGCATAACCGCACTCCTCGCTGCTCTGCCACAGGCCGGAATGACCGGCTACGGCTAGCGTGCCGGGACTACGGTGCAGGGGTCAGTCACGCGGCCGACACAGCAGGTGTCGCGTTGCCGACACCGAAGCGGGGTGGCGGACTAGGCTAAAACTAGACATCAAGGGCGCTCGACACCGCCGAAGGCGGGTACCTAGGAGGGGACGTCGTGGCTGAGCATCCGAATGCCGCTCTGCTCCGGGAGGCGATCTCGACCTTCAACCGGGGAGATTTCGACGCGTACCGGGAGTACTTCACCGAGGACGTCGTCTGGCACGTCGGGGGGAACCATCCCCTGAGCGGCGACTACCGCGGGCGGGACGCAATCTTCGAGTACTTCGAGACGGTCCGGGGCCTCACCGGCGGGGGCTTGCGGAGCGAGCCGCACGATATCCTCGCCGACGATTCGCACGGCGGGGTCTTCACCCGGGTGACAGCAGACCGGGGTGACCGGCACCTGGACGTCGTGCTCGCGCAGGCCTACCGGATCAATCCGGACGGGAAGTTCACCGAGTACTGGGCCCTGGCCGATGATCAGGACGCGGTCAACGCGTTCTGGTCCTAGCGGGCTAGCGCCGTGGGAATGGACGTGGAGACGTGGACACCGTGCCTGGAGGCCAGCAATGACTGAACGTCTGAATGCCGCCGATGTGCAGAGGGGCTTTGAAGCGTGGAACAGCGGCCGGATGGACGTCCTCAGAGAGTCCCTCTCTGAAGATGCCGTCCTGCACTTTGCCGGGAACAACGCCATGAGCGGCACTTACCAAGGACGAGACGCGGTAATAGACGCGCTGGCCAGAGCCATCCAGCGATGGAGCCCGCATTCTGATGTGGAGAGCATCCTGGTCAGTGACGATCACCTGATGATCTTCCATCACGCCACCGGTGAGCACGAAGGGACGCTCTACGACGTGACCCCGGTGATCGCGATGAAGCTCGATGCCAATGGCAAGGTGATGGAGGTGTGGTCCCTCGCCAACGATCAGAGCGGGTACGACCAGTTCTGGTCGTGACCGATCCCCATGAGCCGCTGGAAGGTTTCCGTCGATAAGAACGTGTGCATCGGGTCAGCCATTTGCGTAGCCATCGCACCTGACCGGTTCGTTCTGGACGAGCGACAGCGGTCCGGTCCGGTCGAGGCGGAGATCGATCCGGACGAGGTGGCGCGGGACGCTGCCGCCTCCTGTCCGTCGGAGGCGATCAGCCTGGTCGATGCCGACACGGGTCAGCCGGTCGACCTCGACTAATGATTCGGCCCGTAGCGGCCCAGGGACAACGTCGAGTTCACCACGCGACCATCAGCTCGGCGAGTGCCCAGGTGGTGAGGGTGTCATTCCATTGGAGCTCGGCCGCTGGTACGGCGAGGCGCAGGCCAGGGAACTGGCGCAGCAGCGCTCCGATCGCGATCTGGAGTTCGAGCCTGGCCAGCTGCGCCCCCAGGCAGAAATGGGCGCCGACGCCGAAGGTGACGTGATGATTGTCCGGCCGACCGAGATCAAGTCGGTCGGGCTCGTCGAAGGCGGCCGGATCCCGGTTGGCGGCCGTGTGGGAGATCAGGACCGCATCGCCCGCTCGCACGGTAACCCCGCCGATCTCGACGTCGTCAGTGGCGATCCGGATCTGGAGTCCGCCGTCGCGTTTCGGGAAGAACCGGAGCAACTCCTCCACCGCCACCGGAAGCAGTTCGGGATGGTCGCGCAGCTGAGCTAGCTCGGCGGGGTGCTCCAGCAGCGTCAGGACGAGGTTGGAGATCTGGTTGGTAGTGGTCTGGTTGCCGGCGATGAACAGCGTGCCGCACAGCACGATCAGTTCAAGCTCGCTGAGCTTGTCATCGTCGTCGCGGGCCGAGATGAGCGTGCTCAGCAGGTCCTGGCCGGGCTGAGCGCGCCTGTCGGCGATCAGCTTGATCATGTAGCCGATCATCTCGTCGCGGATGGCGCTGACCTCTTCCGACGACCGGCCGGAGACGGCGAGCATGGCCTCCGCGGCGCGCCGGAAGCGTTCGGCGCCGGCGGCCGGCAGGCCGAGCAGTTGGCAGATCACGGCTCCCGGTATCACCGCCGAGAAATGACGGACCAGATCGGCCGGGGGCCCACTTTCCGCGAGCTCCTGGATTTGTTCAGCGACGATCCTTTCGACTGTCGGCCGGTATCCCACCATCTTCCGCTGGGTGAACGCGCCGGCCACTAGTTTCCTGAGCCGGGTGTGCTCGGGCGGGTCGAGATTGAAGATGATCGGCAGGCTGCCAGGCAGCTGCTGCGATATCGGGCCGAGAGCTGGCCCGCCTGGCTGGACCGCCATGGCGCGGCTGAACCGGGGATCTGAACCCACCGCCCGGACGTGGTCTAGGTGCGCCGCCAGCCACGCCGGATGGCCGCTTGGCAGCATGACCCTGGTCAACTTGGGTTCAGCAAGCAGCCGGTACAGCTCGGCCGGGAATTCACCGCCGGAGGCACCGGGAAAGGGGAAGCTGGGCAGCGCAGGCGACTCAGACATGGATGAGGCGGTCACGGTCGTCCTTTCTCCGCGGTCGCTATCTGCCGCGCGGGATAACCGGCGCTGGCGCGATCGTACCTTTGGTCCGCCCTCGCCCTCAATATGTGATGGGGCGACGGGTACGGGGGGCGACCGGCCGGGATGATGACGGCGGATGCGAAGTAGCCGGCCGGTTTGCCACTACACTCCCGCTCATGATCTGCCGCCTGTGGCGAGGCTGGGCCACCTACCAGAACGCTGACGCTTACGAGCGCATCGTGCGTGAGCAGGTCATCCCCGGTATCGAGGCTCGGCGCATCCCGGGGTTCCGCTCCATCGACCTAGTCCGCCGCGAGGGTGAGCGCAGCGTAGAGTTCATGACCTTGATGTGGTTCGACAGCCTGGACGCGGTCAAAGCCTTCATGGGAGACGACTACGAGGTGGCGCACGTACCCGCAGAGGCCCAGGCGGTGCTCGCGGACTTCGACAAACGTTCAGCGCACTACCAGGTCCTCGACCACCGCGACCAGCCCCGGTGACCATTACCGCTAGGCGACGTACTACGGCAGCGTGCACGGCGGCGTCCGAAGCTGTCGCCACCTGGCTGCGACACCAAGAAAGTCGGCTGCCGTCGGCGACGGCTGACGCCGATCAGCGGCTGAAGACCTTGCCCAGCTGCTCCCCAAGAGCATCGGTCCACTTGAGCGTCGAGGCCTCGTGGATGCCCTGCCATTGTGACTCCTTGCTCACCGCGACAACCGGCGCGGTCACGACAGGGTGGTTGAGGAGCCACGCCAGAGCGAGGCCGGCGGGCGAGACGCCCTGGCCCTCGGCAACGCGGTCGAACTGCCGCAGCTTCGCGACTGTTGCGGGGTCGTCGAGAAAGTGAGCCGACCTTGAGGCGACGCTGGCCCGGCTTCCCGGCGCAGGGCGCTCCCCGTTGCTGTAGCGCCCGGCCAGGAGGCCATTGGCCAGAGGCGAGAAGGGCGTGTACGCGAGTCCTTCGGACTGTACGAGGGGCAGCACGTCCTGGTCGTCGCCGCGGGCGAGCAGCGAGTACTGGTTCTGAATCAGCTCGGGGCGCACGAGCCCGAGCCGGTCGGCGGTCTTAAGAGCCGAGGCGAGCGCTTCCCTGTCGACGTTAGACAGGCCGTAGGCGCGGATCGTCCCGTCTTCGACGGCGCGGCTGAACACGGGGAGGGACTCGGCCCACGGCGTGTTCGGGTCCACCTGGTGGGCGACGTAGAGGTCAACCCGGCCGAGGACGGCGATGCTGTGCTCCAGCTGCCGGGCCACGCGATCAGGTGAGAGGTCCGGCCCGTCCGGGGTGATGCCGGTTTTCGTCTGGATGAAGATCCCGGCGCCGGGATGAGCTCTGTTCCACGTGCCGACGACCCGCTCGCTGTTCCCGCCCGTGTACACGTCGGCGGTGTCGAGGACCTTGAACCCTTCCTCGACCGCACGGTCGATGAGAGCCAGGCCCTCGCTGTCGGACAGGCCCAGTCCAGGCCCGGTCGCACCCGCGATGCCGCCGATGCCTCCAGCGCCGAGCAGGAAGCGGCCGATCTGCTCGCGGCGCTCCTGCTGGGAGGCTGCGATCCAAGTCATCTGTTGATCCTCGAGTTTGTCAGTCGTGTCGGCCGGTGGCTGCCCGCCGCGCCAGCCGACGAGATACGAAGCGCCATCACCGGCTCGTCGCTTGCGGTCTCGGTGACGGGCTCTCTAGCGGGGCGGTCATGGTCGGCGATCCTTGGCAGATGCCGGAGCGGGAGATACGGCGCTCACTCGCCTGCGCCCGCCACGGCGGGCTGGTTGCTTCCCGGGCCGGGCTGGCCGTGGGTGTTGGCGGCGGTGACCTCTGCATGGCAGTGCGGGCAGGTCAGCACCGGGGCGGTGATGTTCCCACAGGTGTCGTGGACGAGCAGGACTGGCGGTCCGCCGGGGGTGGGCGCCCACTGGTCGCCCCAGGTCAGCAGCGCCGTGGTGACCGGGAAGAGGGCCCGGCCCTTTTCTGTCAGGTGGTACTCGTAGCGGGGCGGGTGCTGGGTGTAGGCGCGGCGTTCGAGGATCCCGTGGTCGGTGAGTTTCTCCAGCCGGGCGGTCAGCACGCTGCGGGCCAGGCCGAGGCTGGCCTGGAAGTCGTCGAAGCGGCGGGTGCCCCCGAAGGCATCGCGGAGGATCAGCAACGTCCACCATTCGCCCACCACGTCCAGGGTCTTGGCGATGGAGCAATTCCAGTCCGCCAGGCTCGTCAACTTCATGCTCGTAGCCTAGCACAGTCAGTCTCTTGACAAGACTCACTCGGCGTGGGAGAGTCGGCCAAGTCAGTCTTTTCAAACGACTGACCAGAGGCGGCGTGATGACCCGGTTGACCGTGGACGGCGCACGGTGCGAGGCCCTGTTCGCCTCCGAGCTACGGCGGTCGGGCGTACCGACCGGTGAAAGCGTGACCGAGGCGATCAGCCGCACCGTGCGCCGACTCGGCACCCGCGGCTGCGCGGGTCGGTGGCACAAGAGTTCGGCGACCATCTCCAGGCGGCCGCCGAGCGGATGCGCTGGATCCGTCAGCTCGCCGCCGGGACGACCACCGGTAGATGGCGAGCCTCGGCCCGGAGCCGCGTGGCCGGTCCCGGGGGCTGGCCGCCCGCAGGGCATGACCACCCGCCCGACGCCTAACTTTCGCAGAAAGGACATCTCCATGACCGGACCAATTTCCCGTAATCGCCTGCTCGGATCCCTGAAGGAGGCGGCCAGCTGGCCGGGGGCGGACCGTAACACGGTCGTGACCCTGGCCACCGCGCTGGTATCGGCACGCGCCGACGCGGAGGGCAGCAGCTACTTCCAGGATCTGGCCGAGCGGAACCCCGCCGATGCCACCGCGCAGGCTCTGGCCGGCTTCTTCGCCGTCCGCGCCGGCTATGACGTGGCCGCGGCGATCACCACGCTGGACAAGGCCGCGACCACGGACCTCGGCCTGCCGCGGTACTTCCGCGGCCTGGCCCTGGCCGGGCTGCTGCCCGGCGCGGGCCCGTCCGGGGCGGGGCTTGCTGCCGCGGATGCCGGGCGGGCGGGCCAGGTGGTCGCCGACCTGGAGTTCGTCCTCGCGGTCCGTGACCAGTTCCCGGTCGTGCTGCTCCGCGCCGCGTACCAGGGCCTGGCCCGTGCCTACCAGGCTCTCGGCAGGGACGGGGAGGCGGCCGAGGCGCTGCAACGGTCCGGCCTCGGACCGGCCGGCGCGGACCGGCCGCCGGTGTTCACCAGTTTCTCGGTGACCGCGCGGGACGGGATACGGGTGTCGGTGCCGCGCGCGCTCAGTCCCGCGCCGGACGTGCACGTCGCCCTCAGCTACGACTTCGGCGACTTCGCATTCATCCAGACAAGCGCCGGAGTCGTCGCCATCGACGCGGGGATCAGCCCGGACCGCGTGCGGGCCGCGATGGCCGATCTTGGCCTGACGAACCAGGCGCCGGTCAGTCACCTCATCCTCACCCACGCCCACCTCGACCACACCGGCGGCAGCCAGGCCGTGCGCGGGCCGGACACCCAGGTCATCGCCTCCGCAGGATTCCCCGCCGAGGCGGAGCGGCAGCGCCATGTACCGCTCCCCCCGTTCCGCTACCTGACCGGAACCGAGATATTCGAAGACCCCAGCGCCAGCCCCGCCTTCGACGTGCAGCCGGACCGGCTGATCAGCGAGCGGACCTCTGTTGTCGTCGGCGACACCGAGTTCGTGCTGATCCCGGTCCGGGGCGGCGAGACGCCCGACGCGCTGATGGTGTACCTGCCGGCCAGCGGGCTGCTGTTCACCGGGGACGTGATGATGCCCTACCTCGGCGTCCCGTTCACCGCCGAGGGCTCGCCGGAGGGACTGCTAGAAACACTGCGCTACATCCGCGAGCTAGCACCCCGGCAGCTCATCCAGGGTCACACGACGCTGACCGAGAACTTCACCATCGAGGCCCTGACCGGCCTGGAGCCGGCCCTCACCGAGCTGCACGAGTTCGCGCTGGCCAGGATCGGCGAGAACATGCCGCTCCCGAACATCCTGGACGTTGGCTACCTGCCAGCCCTGCTGCGGGATCACCCGGCCGCGGTCGTGCCGTACCTGGTCACCCGTGATGACTTCATCGCCCGGCTCTACCACCAGCGCACCGGATACTGGCAGCCAGACGGACACGGACTCGACCCGCGCAGCGCCGAAGAAACAGCGGCGGCTCTGGACCTGCTCGCCGGGGAAAAGGCCGACGCCTTCGTCACCGCCGCGGCCACCCTGGCCGGCCAGGGCGACCTGGCCCTCGCCCTGGACATCCTCACCCCGGGCCTGCTCCGCCATCCCGACAGCCGCGAGCTAGCCGAGCTCCGGCAAGCGGTTCTGGTCCGGCTGATGGAGCAGCGCCCCCAGTTGTCAGATCCGTTCGGCTTCCTGGTTTACGCCGAACTGGCTGGCGCCGAGCTCTCCCCGCTCCGATAGCGGCGGCCTGCTCTACTGGGCGCCCGGCTGCCTGCCGCCTGGCCAGCCAGCCCAGGCGGCAGCGCCCCTCCCCGGCACCGCCGGCCCTATAGATCCATCCGCCACGGCGGCGGTGCGGCGCTCACCACCGCGGCCGGCTGACGCACAAGGGAACACTCCCATGCCGCAGCAGATCATCAAGGACCGCCTCGTCGAGGCGCTCAAGACCACCGCAAGCTGGCCCGGCGCGGGCCCGCGCGCTACGCGGGGACGCACGGTAAGCAACTCCGGCAATCCGCGAAGGAGACCATCATGAAACTGGCCATATTCGGTGCCACCGGGCGCATCGGCGGGCACCTGCTGAACTGGGCCGTCGACGCCGGGCACGACGTGCACGTCCTGGCCCGCAGCCCGCAAGCACTGCGGCCGCGGGACGGCCTGACCGTGACCGGGGGCGATGTGCGCGATCCGGCCGCGGTCGCGGCGGTCATCTCGGAGGCCGACGCCGTGCTATCGGCCGTGGGCCCGAAGATCCTCGACAACTTCCACTACACCGACCTGCTGGCCCCGGCCGCGGCGAACATCATCGACGGGATGCACAAGACCGGCGCCCGCCGGCTGATCGCGGTGTCCGCCGCCGCGGCGTTCATCCCCGAGGACCCGGACAAGTCCTGGATCGCCAAGCAGACCCAGCCGAGAATCTTCGCCAGGACCTTCGCCGACGT
>Ga0070730_10005440_pt1 | contig 10999 bp, 10 predicted proteins | sample Coa_R1_3_FD_66447 | JGI IMG/M metagenome (GOLD analysis project Ga0070730, IMG submission 66447) | Surface soil microbial communities from Centralia Pennsylvania, which are recovering from an underground coalmine fire - Coalmine... | ecosystem: Environmental > Terrestrial > Soil > Unclassified ... | reverse complement strand
ACTTACTCCTATATGACGCAGCATTTCAGAGCCTGGATACCTCAGCTTAATTTTGCCAACCAGATCATCTCAATAGTGGTATTTGGATTTATCGCTGTTGCTATGTGGCTGCCAGAGCCTGCACGGCGCCGCGCACAGGATTCACCGAAACTTCTTATTCTTCAGCGCTGGAATGATGTGCTCTCTGGCCATGGCTTTGGACCAGTACCCTCCCCTGCCATGAGTTTTGTCGACTCCTTCATCCCCGGCGTAGAGCAGGCTGTGGAGCGGGTGATGGCGCGCAAAATGACTGAGTAAAACAAGTCTCTTCCTGCAAAAACATTTGGCCGGACAATTGTCCGGCCAGTTTTGTTTTTGCAGCTTTCTTATTTTTCCGCTCAGATGCGCATCGGCATCACGATATAGCGGTATCTGTACTCGCTGTCGGCGGCGTCTGCGGGGCGCAGCTGCCCGGCGGACTGTGAGTCCTTGAATTCAAAATACACGTCGCCGGTATTCGCCACTTTGAGGAACTCCAGCAGATACTGCGAGTTAAAGCCGATCATTACCGCGTCGCCGGCATACGTGGTCTCAATCGAGTCTTCTGATTCCCCCGTCTCGGTATTCGAGGACGAAACCTTCAGTTCGTTTTTTTCCACCTTCATGCGGATGGCATTCGACCGCTCGTCGGCAAACTGGGCCACGCGCTGGATCGCCCGCGAGAGGTCGTCGCAGTGCACCGTAACCGACTTGTTGTTGTCGCGCGGCAGCACCGCCTCATAGTTGGGAAACTGCCCCGTAAGCTGCCGCGAGGTCAGCAGGCGGCCGCCGCAGCGGAAGAACAGCGTGGACTCGTCCCGGGCGAACTCCACGGTCTGGATATCAGGGGAACTCAGCAGCGTGCTCAGTTCCGCCATGGCCTTCTTCGGCACCAGCACTTTCATCTCGCCGCTCACGGGAAACTTTGAATTCACATGCTCGATGTACGCCAGACGATGCCCGTCGGTCGCCACCATGGTCACCGACTCCGGCTTGAGCACCAGCAACGCCCCGTTCAGCGTGTAGCGCGACTCCTCGCTTGAAATCGAGAAGATCGTGCGCGCAATCAAATTGCGCAGCACCTGCGCCGGAAGCTCAATCGCGGACTCCGCGGGAAACTGCGGCAGCGCCGGAAAATTCGCCCGCGCCATGCCCACCATTTTGGTGTTGGAGCGGCCGCTGCGGATCTGCACCCAGTGATTGTCGAGCAGCTTGATCCCGATATCGCCATCGCCCAGCAGCTTCACGTAATCGTAGAGCTTGCGCGCGGGGATGGTGCACGACCCCTCTTTCTTCACCTTCGCCGGACACGAGGTGCGCAAACTCAGATCAAGGTCGGTAGCGGTAATCTGCAGCCGGTCATCCGCGGCTTCAAACAAAAAGTTCGACAGGATGGGGATCGTGGTCTTGCGCTCCACCACACCCTGAGTCGCTGTGAGTTCTTTCAGCAGATCCGCTTTGCTAACGGTAATTTCCATTGTGGCTCCCGCCTCAGTGCCTGCGGAGGACGGCATAAATTTTGCTCCCTCTCGTAACTGCGGTTCTAACTTATATATCAAAAACTAAATTAATACAGTAGTAGTAGTCGATGCCTGAGGAAAAGTGGGAATCAACTCTAACTGCTTAGTTTACAGTTTCCTGCCCGTCCTGGCCTGCTGGAATTCAGGTCTTCCATTCTGTGCCCGGCCATGAAAACCTGGCGTCACCAGGGCACAGCGGACAGGTTTTGCACGTTTCCCACAATCCTTCCACAGCGCCCATCTTTGTAAATCAGGATTACCGGGCCACTGGGCAGCTCTTCCCCTGCTCTTTCAATTACTTAAAGTCTCCATCAGCTTGGTCAGGAGCCTGTTTAAATCTTTGTCAGCCTGGCGCTGCTCCTCGATCTTGGCGATGGAATGCATCACCGTGGTGTGGTGCTTGCCCCCAAACTGGCGTCCGATCTCCGGCAGCGAGGCTTCCGTCATCTGCTTGGCCAGATACATGGCTACCTGGCGCGGAAAAACAATAGCGCGTGAATTGCTGCGGGCCTTGATCTCCGAGGCGCGCAGCCCGAACTCCTCGGCCACGCTCCGCTGAATCGAGTCGATGCTGATCTTGCGCGCCTGAGAATCGATGATGTTCTTGAGGACATGCTGGGCGGTCGTCATGCTGACCTCCGCCCCGGTCAGCGAGCAGTACGCCATCAGCCGTATCAGAGCGCCTTCCAGTTCGCGCACGTTGGTACGCACATTGGAGGCGATATAGAGCGCCAGCTCCGTAGACAGGCTGAGCCGCTCGGACTCGGCCTTCTTTTGCAGGATGGCGACTTTGGTTTCCAGATCGGGCGGCTGAATGTCGGCAATCAGGCCCCATTCAAAGCGCGAACGCAGGCGGTCTTCTATCTCCGCCAGTTCTTTCGGCGGACGGTCGCTGGCGATCACGATTTGCTTCATCGATTCATGCAGGGCGTTGAAGGTGTGGAAAAACTCCTCCTGGGTGCGCTCTTTCTGGGCGAGGAACTGGATGTCGTCGATCAGCAGCAGGTCCACATTGCGGAACTTGTCGCGAAAGCTGGTCATGCGGTCATAGCGCAGCGAGTTGATCATCTCATTGGTGAACTTCTCGCTGGAGACGTAGCAGATGGAAGCTTCCGGCTGGCGCCGCTTCATCTCATGGCCAATGGCATGCATAAGATGCGTCTTGCCCATGCCCACGCCGCCATAGAGGAAAAGCGGATTGTAGGCTTTGGAAGGCCGTTCAGCCACGGCCTGCGATGCCGCGTGGGCGAACTGGTTGCCGGCGCCGATAACAAATGCTTCAAACGTATATTTTGGGCTCAGCTGCGCGGCCGAGTCCCAGTCGAATCGCTGCTGCTTTCCCGCCGTGGCCGGAAGACCGGACGCCGATGCCGGAGGGAATCCATCCGCTGGACGCACCGCCGCGGTTGGGTCTTCCTCCGCGGTCACAAACTTAACGTCCTCATACTCGAGAGCCAGCACTTCCAGGGCTTCCTGAATCAGGTCTCCGAACTTGTCTTCAATGTGACGAAATTCCGGCGTGGGCACGCGCACAAAAATGGTCTTGCCATTGGTATGGCTAAAGCGTGTGGGTTTGAGCCACGTGTCGTAAGAAAGGCGCGTGATTTTTCGTTCCAGCGCGGAAAGAATCCGTAACCATGGATTCCCGGCAGCGCCAGCGGTCGCTGATAGTGACATGCTTAATTTTGTCCCAGGCCTTTGGCGGCCCCGAATTTGTTCCAGTGAATTATGTGGATACTGCTTCGGCCACGATTTCCCGGAAGCAGCGGGCATTGTGCAGCTCAAAAAACCAAAACACTGGTGGGCATACTAGCATGTTCTTTTCTCCCGTGGGAATGCACTGCGCACAAATATTTTCCCTGGAATTCATTCTCTAATCACATGAAAATAGTATTGCCATCAGGCAGTTAGTCCCATTTATGACGCAGTAATGGTGCATGAAAACACGAAAAAAAATACGGCCACGCTGGCGATTGGTCTCCGGACAAATCGCAGTCCGATCTATACTGAAGAAACCGGCAGCCATCGCTCAGTAAGTCCATCGCTGCTGGAAGCGTTAAAGGATGTTTTTTGGGGCAGATGAGTGAATTGATTTCGGCTTTGCCGGTGGCGCGCGTCCAGGCGCCGCACCGGAACCCGAAATGCCAATACGGCATCCGGGACGGCGGGGGTAGCACGAAAGGCCCCAAATCCTTTATACTCTACGTTTGCCCTTGAGATTAATTTCCAAGCAGGAGCAGCAGCATTCATGCCTAAGCGCACGTTTCAACCCAACCGTCGCCATCGTTCGAAGACGCACGGTTTTCGCACAAGAATGAAAACCAAAAGCGGACAAGCCGTTTTGTCCCGCCGCCGCGCCAAGGGACGCAAGCGCGTTTCGGTGAGCCCAGGTTTCCGCGACTAGTTCCGGTCCACAAACTCCCGCGCCAGCCGTGAATGCTCAGAAAGCCCGGACATGGAAATTCCTGAAGAGTTCACGATTGTTGAAGCACGCAGATTTTCAAGCCGTGTACAAAGAAGGAAAAAAGCACTTTTCCGGGAGCGTTACCGTGTATTACCGTGACCGCCATGACCAGGCAGGCCCGCGCATTGGTTTCACCGTGGGTAAAGTGCTTGGCGGCTCGGTAGAGCGCAACCGGATTCGCCGCAGGCTGCGTGCTGCGGTGCGTCGCCATTTAGGGGAGCTTGCCTGCTCCCTGGATGTGGTGATGCATCCCCGCAAGTCCGTTCTGGATATGGATTTTGCGCGGCTTGATTCTGAAGTTGGGCAGCTCTTTGCTGCCCTCGAGCGGCGAAAGACAAAAGCATGAACCGGCTGGTTACAGCTTTGCTCACGTTTTATAAGGCGCTGATCTCGCCCATGCTTCCCGTTGCCTGCCGCTTTGTTCCAGGCTGCTCCGAGTATGCGGCCGAGTCTGTGATGCGGCACGGTTTTTTTAAGGGCTCCATATTCGCGGTATGGAGGGTGCTGCGCTGTAATCCCCTTTCCCGCGGCGGGTATGACCCGGTTTCCAGAATCGACTGAGACTTTCCATTGGCTGAATATCACAATCCGCAGCAGGATCCGGACGCACAAAAACGTCTGGTCGTGGTTTTTGTTCTTATTTTCATCGGCATCGCCGTCATGCAGTATCTGCTGCCGAAACAGCCGCAAAAGCCCAATACGCCCGCGCCGCAGCAGACCCAGCAGGCTCCGCCGCTCTCTTCCGCGCCCGCGGCTATGGCGCCCGCTTCTGCTTCCGAAAGTCCCTCGGTATCCGCCGGCAGTGCTCCGGTGAAAAAAGCGGAGAACAAAAGCGAGACCACGATTGAATCCGGCCTCTACCGCGTTACCTTCACCAATGAAGGCGGACGGATCAGGAGCTGGGTGCTGAAAAAAGGCCGCTATCTGCCTGATTCCGAGATCGATCTGGTCAATCCCGCCGCCGTGGCGGAAACAGGCTATCCCCTCTCCTTCTTTGCTTACGACAAGGACCTCGAAAAGAAGCTGAACAGCGCGCTCTACGTGCCCAGCGCTACCGGCTCGCAAAAAGCACCTTTCACCCTGAATTTTGCTTATTCCGATGGTGATCTGCAGGCGAGCAAGAAATTCACCTTCGATGAGTCGTATGTGATCTCGGTCGATACGGAAGTCACGTACAAGGGCCAGAAAGTGCAGGCCTACCCGCAATGGCCGAGTGGACTGGGTGACGCCAACTCGCCCGCCGCTTATACGAGCGGAAAGATACTCTGGCAGCGTAACAGTGACATTCAGCGCAAAGCTGCACAGTCAGGCTGGTTCCTGACCGGCAAAAAGTCGATCTCGGATGGAGAGACCGTCAGCGGCCCATTTCAGTGGGTAGCGGCTGCCGACCAGTACTTTGCCGCCGCGTTCATGCCGGCATCGCCCGAGGATACGTCAGCAGTCACCCTGCATCGCCAGATTGAAATTCCCAAAGATCCTGCCAAACCGAACGACGAAAAAACCAAAGTCTCTGTATTGGGCGTGGCCGCAGGCAGCACTCACGGCAGCACGCATGAGCGGCTCTTTGCCGGTCCCAAAGCAGTAGGCCTGCTCGAAAGCATTCCGGCGCAGCACGGCGGTCCGGACCTGCGTGGCATGCTCGATTTCGGCATGTTCGGCTTCATCGCCAGGCCCCTGTTTGCCTGGCTTACCTGGACCCACGATCACTGGGTACCGACCCGGGATGGGTGGGGATGGTCCATTGCCATCCTTACCCTCATCATCAACGGAGTCCTGCTGCCGCTGCGCATTTCCAGCATGAAGTCGGCGCTGAAAATGTCGAAGATCCAGCCGCAGATGAGGGCCATTCAGGATAAATACAAACGCTACAGCATGACCGACCCGCGCCGCGCGGACATGCAGAAGGAAATGTCGGAGCTGTACAAGCGAGAAGGCGTGAATCCCCTGGGCGGCTGCCTCCCCATGCTGCTGCAAATGCCCTTTCTCTTCGCCTTCTACTCCATGCTGAGCAACGCCTACGAGATGCGCCAGGCGCACTGGCTTTGGATCAGCGATCTTTCTTCCACCGACCCATATCACCTGCTGCCGATTTTCGTCGTGGTCTCCATGTTCTTCACCCAGCAAAGCGCTCCCTCGAGTGGCATGGATCCGGCGCAGCAAAAAATGATGAAGTTTATGATGCCGCTGATGATCGGCGGCATGACCTGGTATCTGCCTGCGGGCCTGGGAGTGTATTGGGCCATCAGCAATATGATTGCCTGGGTGCAGCAGATATTCATTAACCGTTCGGCATTCGGCCAGCAGGTGCGTAAAAGCATGGAGCGCCGGGCCAGCCGCAAAAAATAGTTCGCGGGGATATATACTCCGCGTTTTGGGTCTGCCAGCGTTAGGCGAACATACGATGCTTCAGGACAAGGTAGCGGCGGCTAAAAAACTCGATTCCCTGCTCAAGAACATTATCGCTTCCGGCGGTTTCCGGCTGAAATACAGGATCAGCGTGAATCCGGCATCAGCGATCAGCCAGGGCATGCCCGCCATTCAGGTGGAACTGGCCGGGCCAGACAGTGATTTGCTGCTGGCGCGCGGAGCGGAGATGCTCCGCTCTCTCGAAATTCTCGCGCATGAGGCAATGCACCTGCATGCGGAAGATCATGAGCAGATCAGCTTCGACTGCCACGGATACCGGGCTGCCCGCCAGCAGGAGCTCAGGCTTGCGGCCGATGTCGCGGCGGAAAAGGTGCTCAGGACGGGCGTGCCGTACTCCTTTGCTCCCATGTCGTCCCGCGAGCGCCGCTTGATTCACCTGGCGTTTCACGATCACGCATCGCTGGTTACGCAGAGCGAAGGCGAAGGCGGCCGCAGATATGTGGTGCTCTATCCTAAAAATTACAAGCCGCCTGTTCCGTCCGCCCGTCGCCGGTAAATTCTCGGCGTCTGGCGCGCCTGGCCGGCCCACCCGTAAACTGCCAGCATGAATCTGGACGACACCATTGTCGCCATTGCCACTCCGCCCGGTCGCGGCGGCATCGGCGTAGTACGCCTATCCGGTTCCGAGGCTCGGACCATCGGCAGCGCGCTGGTCCGCCTGGGGCACGAACTGGCCCCCGGCCGCGCTCTGTTTGCGGAGCTGATTGAACCGGAAACCGGCGAGCGCATCGATGAAGCCGTAATTACATACTTCGCCCGGCCACACTCGTACACGCATGACGATGTAATCGAAATCTCCGCCCACGGCTCTCCGGTGGTGCTGCGGCGCATAGTCGAACTGTCGCTCCAGCGCGGAGCGCGGATGGCCGAGCCTGGCGAATTCACCATGCGTGCCTTCCTCAATGGACGCCTCGACCTCACGCAGGCCGAAGCGGTGCGCGACCTGATCGAATCCCAGACGCTCTACCAGGCCAAAGTCGCCGCCCAGCAGCTCGATGGAGCGCTTTCCAAACGCCTGCAGCCGGTGAAGAAGAAGCTGGTGGAGCTGGTCGCGATTATGGAAGCGGGTATCGACTTCGCCGAAGACGATGTCTCCATCCTGCCGTCGAGCGACATTCTGGAGCGCATTGCTGAAATCCAAACCCCGCTCGAGCAGCTTCGAGCCTCATTTGCTTATGGAAGAATGGTCCATGAGGGGCTGACCCTCGCCATTGTTGGCCGGCCCAACGTAGGCAAATCGAGCCTGTTCAACCGCCTGGTGGAGCGTGACCGGGCCATCGTCACGGCCACTCCCGGCACCACCCGAGACCTGGTGACGGAGACCGTGGCGCTGGGCGGCATCCCGCTGCGGCTGGTGGATACCGCGGGCATTCGCCTCTCCGCCGACGAAGCCGAGAGCATCGGCATTCGCAAATCCTGGGAGGCGCTGAGCGAAGCCGACCTGGTCCTGGTGGTCATGGATGGCGGAGCAACCGGAGATCAGGACCACGATCATGATAAGCAGCTGCTCGAAGCCTGCAAAAATCGCCGGACTCTCGTCGCCGCCAATAAATGCGATCTGGCGCAAAACACTTCGTTCAGCCTCAATGGCGATGGCCACAGCCTGGAAGTTTTCCGCACCTCAGCCCTCACCGGCGAAGGCATAGATGCGCTGCGCTCCGGGATCCTTAAATACGTTTCCGGCGGCTCCGGCGCCGAGCATGAAGCCGGCTTCCTTACGAATATTCGCCAGCAGCGCCTGGTGGAGGAATCGCTTGCCAGTCTCACTGCTGCGGTAAAGGCGGTGCAGGGCCACATTCCTCACGAGATGATCATGCTCGACCTCTACGCCGCGCTGCGCCCGCTGGACGCCATCACCGGCGAAACCACCACGGACGACATTCTGAATTTGATCTTCAGCAGTTTTTGTATTGGGAAATAGCGGCCGCTATTCGTATGCCAGCGCTTCAATCGGGTCCTGCCGGGCCGCGATCATTCCCGGATAGAGCGCGCCAAACACCGCGGCGCTCATGGCAATGCCCGCGGCAATGGGCCACCAGCCAGGCACGATTGCCTGGGGCAATGAGGCAGGCACCAGCTTAGCGAGCGCCCAGCGGGTAAGAAAACTAAACCCGATTCCGACAGCGCTTCCGCCCAGGCCGAGAAAGAGGGCTTCCAGCAAAATGATTCTCAGGATCCAGTAGCGCGACGCGCCCAGCGATTTCAGAATGCCGATCTCCCGCGTCCGCTGCATCACCGCCATGTACATGGAGAGCGAGGCTACGGCGGCGCCGATCAGCACGGCCACGCCGATAATCACGTTCAGAAAAGGGCGCAGAAAGGGAACGTTATCCACCGAAGTCAGGCTTACCAGCTCTTCGAGCGGGAGCACGTAGTAGTCTGGCAGCAGCTTTTTGAGTTCTTCCACTACCGCAGCGGTATTGGCCGGGTCATCCAGCTTGAGGTAGATCTGCGCGACCTTCCCCTGTGTTCCGTCCAGACCCTGCACCACGTGCAATGGCAGAAAAAGGTGGGAAAGCTTTCCCGGCTGCACAATTCCGGCTACATTCCATTCGCGGTTGAACAGCTTGAACCTGCTTCCGGCACGGACATGCGACTGCTGGGCAAAGTACGTGTCAAGAATAATGTCGTCATCGTTCTGAAAGCCGTGGCCTTCCACAAAGTCGAACTTGCCGCTCATCTTTTCAAACGCATCCACGTCAATGCCGGAGACGCTGGTCCAGCCGGAAACCAGATGGCCGGCCACGCCTGTGGCCAGGGCCACGTGCGGCACCTGTTGCAGGCGCGATACCAGTTTTTCCGGCATGTTGGACATGGCCAACTGTCCCACGCCGGAAGATCGCACAAAAATGTCAGCCCCGCTGCCCCGGTTGCGCCGTGCTGAATCCTGCACAAAGCCCTGGCTCAGTCCCACCAGGGTCAGCATGAGCGTGACCGGTATGGCGATCAGCAGAACGCTCAGCGCCGTGCGCATCGGACGATTTGTAAGGTTCGAAGTTACCAGTGCGACCAAAGGATGGACTCCACGGGGCGAAAATCGTGCATCAGGCGGCCCGTCTCAGGATAGCAGCTATTGCGGAATCACACTGACCGTGAGCACGCCGTCAATCTCGCTCAGGTCGTCGCGCCCGCGCTCGAACACCATATCCGGCTTTTTGGCCCAGGTATCGGTCAGGCGCAGCTCCTTTACGTCAAAAGTCCGCTGGCCGTTGACCATAATCTGTTCGTCCCAGCTCGCGCCGGTGAGGTAGTAAGGGTGCCCGCGCCACACAAAGAGCCAGAGCTGCTGATTTTTGATTCCAAGAATCAAAGGATCGGCGCTGACCGGTGCGCCCACAAAAAGACTCAGCTCCAGCCGTACGTGATTGCCATCAGGAAGGGTAATATCCTGGTTGACGCGCTCCGCCAGCGAATCCAGAGCCGGCAGCGGACGGCACAGCCCGCCTCCATTCAGCCGTGCTATCCAGTAATCCTGATCGAGTGTCACGTTCTGCCTTCGCATCAGTGTCTCAAGCCCAGCGGCCAGCGCCCAGCTTTCACAATCCTGCCGCGCTCTGGTCATCTTTGCCCGGTCAAGGTCCGCCGACTGGCCGGGATTGAGCATCATCACTCCGCGTTTCTTCTTGTCATCGGCGTGGAGAAATATGGCAAGAAGCAGAACGATCAGGGCGAGCTGGCGCAGGGTTCGCATTTGTCTGATGAAAAGTGTACTGCTGGTCTTGAGCTTACCGTGACTATTTCCCAACCCCGGCGAGCGCCTTGCGGAAGAGGACTTCAAAGCTCTCGCCATCGGTCTGGCCCAGACGCGCCAAAACTTTTTCCGCCACCGGCCGCTGATATCCGAGGTTGACCAGGGCAGAAATCACGTCCTCTTCCACCGGAGACGCAGCCGACACGCCCGGCGCGGCGCCAAAGCCTTCCAGCTTGTCGCGCAGCTCCAGCACCATGCGTTCGGCTGTCTTCTTGCCGATTCCGGGAATGCGGGTGAGCGCGGCCACGTTGTTCCCCTGAATGGCCGAGACCATGGTTTCGGCAGCCATGCCGCTGAGCGTGGTGATCGCCAGCTTGGGCCCGATTCCGCTTACGCTGATCAGCTTTTCAAACAGCTGCTTCTCGTCGGGCCGCAGAAAGCCAAACAGCGCCAGCGCATCCTCGCGCACATGGGTATGTATGTGCAGCGCGACCTCGGCGCCTAAAGTGGGCAGAGCGGAAAACGTAGGGATGGAGATGGTTACTTCATAGCCCACACCCGCCGCTTCCACCACGGCATGATTCGGATTTTTTGTGAGCAGCCTTCCTCGAAGATGAGCAATCACTGTGCGGCGACTCCCTGCGCGAGCGTTTGGGTTAATGAGCCGTCAGGCTGGATAGTCTGAAATACCGGAACGAATTTTGGCAGCTTGCCCCACGGCGTCCAGGGTATGGCGGCGGAGATCGCGAGGTCGCAAATGGTCACTAAGATGTGCCATCCGTCGGTGAACTTGATCGCAAAGAATCGCTTCAAAACGCTCCCTACCAGTAGCCAGCTAAAAGCCACGTTCTGAAAGTGCATCCACACGTGGGTGAAATA
>Ga0070730_10005439_pt1 | contig 11002 bp, 4 predicted proteins | sample Coa_R1_3_FD_66447 | JGI IMG/M metagenome (GOLD analysis project Ga0070730, IMG submission 66447) | Surface soil microbial communities from Centralia Pennsylvania, which are recovering from an underground coalmine fire - Coalmine... | ecosystem: Environmental > Terrestrial > Soil > Unclassified ... | reverse complement strand
GCCGGCGAGGCCACCAGGGGCGGGATGGGCGTGGGCTGGGTCTGCCCGACGATGCGCACCGCGGATGCGAGGTCCGGGCGGTATTTTTGGAGCAGCCGCAAGGCGTATGAATCGATGGGCGCAATGTCGGCCGAGCCGTCGACGACAGCTGCCAGGGCGCCGATCGGCGTAATCGTCGGAGCGATGATTTCGCTGAACAGAGCGGCGGGGCGCGCCTGAACCGGAGCCTCCGCGGCCTTGGCCGCAGCCTTGGTCGGAGCTTCAGCCCGAGCCGTCATTTCGCGGTGCGCGCCCATTAAATAGCCAAGCGCCGCTGCGAAGCCCGACTGCGACCCGGCGACCGTGAACGCAATCCGGCCGCCGAAGGAATCCTCAACCGTATGAAAGGCGCTGTCTTTGCGCACCACGAAATCGCTCCAATAGCGCGGTGCGCGGTGGAATTCCGCGGGGGAGGGAACGGGAACCGCGATGAGATCCGGTCGAGTTTCGGCCCGCAAATACGGCAGTCCGCACATGAACACGGCGGCCTGGTCGGTTCTCGACCATAGATCCTCGAGCGGGGCGGGCGGCGGATGATCGACCACGGCAACGGGCACACCGGAGCGAGCGATGATCCCCGAGAGCAGTTGCCGCCAGACGGCGCCGGCCGCCGTGCTCACGGAGTACATGCGAGCGTTCGCGATCATGGAAACACCGTCTCTCCGCGCCGCGGGTGGGAATCCGGTGTGCCGTGCGATCTCCCCACGACTCAGCTCATACGCACGCCGCGCTAAAATTTGTACCCGAACGTGACGCCCAGCACCCGCGGCCGCAGCGGCGTTTGCGCCACGATGAACTGGTCGGTGCTGACGAACACGCTCTTGTTCGAATTGCTGAGGTTCTCGCCATGTACGTTCACGTACCACGCATCCTTGGCGACGCCGAACGCCGCATCGTAGGTGGTGTACGCGGGATTCTCGAAGCGCAACCGGCCGGTGCTGATGCTGCCCGTTCCGATGGTCGGATTCGAACCCGCCTGCGTGAATGAATGGCCGTTGTGCGAGGCGGCGAACTGGACGAACGGCGTGTAGTCGCCGAAGCTCCACTCGTAGCGGGCGCGCAGACTGAACTGGATCGGCGGCGCATTCGCGCTCGGCGAGCCTACCGGACCGAATGGGTTGACGACCGGCGCGCAGTTGCCGCCGAAGGCGTTGCAGGCGTTCGTGATCTGCTTGCCGAAGTCCGGGCTCGCCGGGTTGTTGTTGAGCAGGATCGGCGAATTCGTCTGTCTGCTCTGGTTCCAGGATGCCGCTCCCTGCAGCGTCAGCTGGTTCGTGACCCGGCTCAGCAGCGAGGTCTCGACACCCTTGACGAGGAAGTTCTGGCCGTTGCTATTGAAGAAAATGTTGCCGACCACGCCAGGGTCGAAGAAGGCGACCTGGACGTTGTCCCAGTTCTCGCGATACACGGCCCCGTTCCATTGCAGGCGATGGTCGAAGAATTCCGTCTTCCAGCCGATTTCATTGTTCGTCAGCTTGTCGGATTGGTAGGAGGAGGGGATGAAGTACTGCGGCACCAGGCCCGGAGTGAAGGCGTGCGGCGAATTGCCGTTCTGATTGAACCCGCCCGGGCGAAAGCCCTGCGAGTACGTGTAGTACACCATGACGTCCGGCGTGACGTGCCAGCTGATGTTTCCGCGGCTCTTGAAGCCGGACTCGGTATCCGCAAGCCTCGGGTTGTTCAGGTTGTAGCTGTAGTAGGGGCTCGCCGGCGGAGCGACGTGGCACCCGGTCGCCGGGACGCCTCCCTGGAAGCAGCCGAAACTGGAAAGGACGCTGCCCGCCGAGTAGTTGTCGAAGCGGAAATGGCGCGTGCCGATCGTGGCCGTCAATACCTTCGGGATCAGATCGAAGTCGACCGACGCGAAGAAGGCGGTCTGTTTGGTGGTGCGGACGGTGTCTTGATAGAACGACGTGTCCGAACTTTGAACGCCGGGGTTCTGGACCGTCGTGCCGGGGATCGTACCGATGTCCGCGAAGCAGCCGTCATTGCCCGGCGTTCCGGGCGCACCATTCGAGGTGCACGAAGGAATGCTCTTGTAGTGCCAGCCGGTTTGATCGTACAGGGTATTGTTTTCCCAAAACGCACCGGCAATGGCCCGCAGCCGCCAGTCGTCCGGCGTGCTGACGCGTAGTTCGTGCTGCTGGTGGGTGTTGCGTTCGACGGAGCGCCAGTAGGCTTTCGGCGAGAAGCAGGTGGAGGTGAGGGTGGCGTTGTACCCCGTTCCCGGTCCATAGCACTGGTAGTAATCCGCATAGACCCCGCGCGAGTAATTCGTATAGTCGCCGACCTGCTCGACGTTGCGCACGAGGTAGCCGCCGGTGTAAACGGCCTTCAAATCGCCGAATTTGCCATTCAACGTCCATGCCGTGCTTTCGAATTTGTCCTTGTCGTAGGACGGACTGAACAGCGTGACTTCGAGCGGATTGAGCGGCGCCCCGTCCGAGGCATTGGGCTGCTGATAGAACACGCCCCGCGAATCCATGCTCTGGTACGACTGCGTGATCAGCGCATTCCAGTCGTCATTGAACTTGTACAGGAGTTCGACGCGAATCCCTTCATAGGTGACCGGATTGATCGCTCGGCCGGCCAGATTGTTGTTGTTGACGGTCGGGCTGCCGGGCGGCACGCAAAAGCCGGCATTGGGCTGGCCATCCGGGCATTGTCCAAGGGCGTTCGCCGCATACTGCGCGTAGTGAATGCCGATGTCGGTGTTCTTGCGGGTGAAGGTTGCCGGCACGTTGTCGATGTAACCGCCGCGGTGATCGTTGTAGATCACGCCACGCACGGCCATCTTCCCTTCGATCAGCGGGAGATTCAGCACCGCGGTCAGGTCCGAATTCGGATCGCCATGGGCGGTCACTCCGTAGCCGGCCTTGACGTTGGCCTCGGTCGCATCGAGCTTCGGCTCGTTGGTGATGTAGCGGATCACCCCGGCCTCGGCGCCGGCCCCGTACAGCGTGCCCTGCGGACCCTCGAGAACCTCGATGCGATTCAGGTCGGCGGCATAGACGTCGAGATTGCGGCCCGGGAGTTGGCCGGATTGATTGTCCAGGTAGATGGCGACGTTCGGCCAGAGCCCCGTCGACCCGCTGCCTTGGCTGGGCTGCGAGCCCGCGCTCAAGCCCCTCATGAACACTTCGTTCTGACCGGGGCCGTTGTTCGCCGAGGTCACATTCGGCAAATACTTGATGTAGTCATCGAAGGTCGTCACGTTCAATTGCGTCAGTGCTTCACCGGTGATCGCCTGGATCTGGATGGGCACGTCCTGCATGTTTTCCGACCGGCGTTGCGCCGTGACAACAATTTCTTGAATGGCGTCTGAACCGGCTTCCGTGTCCGCCGTGCCGGCCGCCGCTGCGGGAAGGACATACCCGAGAGGGGGGAGGCCGAGAATCGCCGCGATCGCCACCGATAACTTTGCATTGTTCATGCTGCATCATCCCTATATATATTTTCGATTTAGACCGATGCGCCGGCATTATGGAGCACGGGTCTTCGCTGCCGTTGCGAATCTGCCGCATTGTCGCTTGAATGTCATCTTATTAGTGGATTGCCGGGTGGCCCAGCTTGAAAGCGACGTTTTCTTGTCGGCGCACGACTCGGTCGCGAATTGGTAGCGGACTGGAGCGTTTCCCGGCGCGTCCCTCAAGAGCATTACCGGTAGCGGACCAGAGCGTCGCCCAGCGCATCCTTTAGGGGGGCGAGCCACGGCTCGTAGTGTCTCCATTGGTCCAGCCCTTCCCGGTAGATGGGCTGGCGGACCTGTTCCGAGCTTGCGGTGCGCACGCTGCGCTCGTTCTTGTAGAACTCCAGGCACGCGGGCTCGAAGTCGAGGCCGCAGAAATCGAGAATTCGCCGCACATTGCCCTCCAGGTCATCGACCACATCCTCGTGCAAGACTTTGAGGACCCTTCCCGGCAGCGCGGAATTCCAGTGTTCCATCAATTCCAGATAGGTCCGGTAGTACCGCGCAATATCCTCGACGCTGTAAGTGAACTCCTGTCCGGCGGCGAACAGCTGCTTCAAGTTGCTGAAGCAGCACGCCATCGGCTCGCGCCGTGCGTCGATGATCCTGGCATTCGGCAGAATCAAGTGGATCAGCCCGATATGCCTGAAGTTGTTCGGCATTTTGTCGATGAACCGCGGCTTGCCGGTGCGGTGGATGCGCGTGTCGTTCAGGTATTTCTCGCCCAGCCTGAGAAAATCCGCGCCGGTCATTTCCGCCATCGCACCGGGGTAGCGCGGATTCACAAGGTCGAGCTCCCGTCCTTGTAATTCGAGCACCATCCGGGGAACGTCGGCCAGCTCCTGCGTCCCCTCGACGGCGGAGTGCGAGGCCAAGATCTGCTCGAGCAGCGTCGATCCGGCGCGCGGCAGTCCCACGATGAAAATCGGATCCGGCCGCGGATCGCCGCTTGGCGCGCGGCTCGCGAAGAACTCGCGGGTGCACACTTCGATCTGTTTGCGCGTGTTGGTCTCGAAGACCTCCGGAGCGTAGCGGCTCTGCGCCCGCTTGTGGGCGTTTCCCCGTTCGTAGTAGCGATACGATTCCTGATAGTCGCCCAGGTCCTCGAAGGCCTTGCCCAAGGCGAAACACAGATGGTAACGGTCGACCGGCGATGTGGCGGGCGATGCTTCCGCCGCGCGCATGCCCGCGATCTCATCGTTCGTGAAGCGATAGGTCTTCAGATTGGCGAGACTCCAATAGGCGTCGCCGAAATTCGGCCGCGCGGCCGCGGCGTCGCGGTAGGCCGTGATGGCCTCCTCGCGCCTCCCCAGGGTCTTCAGGGAATGAGCAATCGACAGGTGCAAATCGGCGGCCTGCGGCGCATCGACGAGAAGTTCCCGGTACATGGCGATGGCCTTCTCGTGGTCCCCCAGTCCGACGTAGGCCGTCGCGCAGAGCGTCCGATAGTGCCGGTTCCCGGGCTCGAGCCTCAGGAGAGTCTCCAATTCCTCGCGGGCGCGCTGGTACTTGTGGCGTTCCACCAAGACCCGGGCATAGTCGTGGCGGGCGGCCCGGTAGTCGGGTGCGAGAACGAGGACGGCCTCGAGCAGGAGTTCTGCATCATCGAACACTTCGCGTTCGATACCGATTCGGGCCAGCAGCCGCATGGCCTCGACGTGATTTCCGTGCTCGAGAAGGTAGGCGCGGACGATGTTCTCCGCCGGCAACAGCTCCCCGTCCGAGAACAGGCTGGTCGCGGTGACGACCTCCGGGGGAAGGGCTTTGAGGGTGGCGACATGTGCGGCCGCCATACCCGCGTTCTCCGCTTCACCGGTCAGGCGGTACAGCCCCTCGAGCAGCGACCAACTCGCAGGCAGTGCCGGGTTGATGTTCACGCCCTTGAGCAGGGAGTCGATGGCCCGCGGCGCATCCCTGAGGGCAACATAGCAGTGGCCTCGTTCCTGATAGAGGCGGCTGAACTTGGGATGAAGCCGCTCGAGCCGCTCGAGCGTGGCCAGGGCTTCCGGAATCCTGCGCTGGTAGCGAAGGCTCACGGCACTCAGGTAAAGCACGTCGCGGTTTTCCGGAACCTGAAGTGCCAGCGCCGCGGCCGATGCTTCGGCTTCGGCGTAGCGGCCGCGCTCCAGAAGGCCGCGGATGCGGATGACTTCCGTTTCGACGGCGGAGCGAGCGGCACGCGAAGCGGGTGTGGCGGCGGAAAGCATGAGTCGATTATGCCGGTTTCACCGCACCATCAGGGCCGGCACGCTTTTGATGCGGGCGGGCACGATTGTGGTGCACGCCCGCACGCCACTCGCACCGCAACAAGCACTTGCGCCCGGACCTGATTTGTTACATAAATGTAACCGCGAATTCGAGCGTGTTAAGCGCCGGACAGTCGGGATGACCTTCGGATGACAGCGCGAATGCGTCGGCCACGAAACGGCGCGGCGCGTGTCATATTTCGGTCATCTTGGATTGTTAGCTTCGTCGGTGCAGCTCAAAAAACAGCCCAACGGGCGCGTAGGGATGATTGGGAATATTTTTTATGATCGCCGTCGTCGCGGTATCGCGCGTGCCCGCCGTCGCATTTTTTTATCATTGACCGATTAGGGAGAGACGTTTGAAAACGAATCAGAAGCTCGCGTGCGCAATCGCTGCGATCCTCAGCGGCTCCGCGGGGACCGTCTGGGCGGCGGAGGAAACAACCCCGGCCGCCGGACTCGAAGAGATCACCGTCACCGCGCAGAGGCGCTCTGAATCGATTCAAGACGTGCCGATCACGATTCAGGCGATCTCGGGCGAGGCGCTCGGCCAGCTCTCCGTGACGACCTTCGACGACGTCATCAAGATGCTGCCGAACGTGACCTTCAGCGCGAACGGCCCGGGTCAGGGCAACATCTACATGCGCGGTCTGTCCGTCGGCTTCGCGGGCAGCCAGTCCTCGGCCTCCATCAATCCGTTCCCGAACGTCGCGACCTATCTCGACGATCAGTCGCTGACCTTTCCGGGCCGCAACCTCGACGTCTACATGGTCGACATGGAGCGCATCGAAGTCCTCGAGGGTCCGCAGGGCACGCTGTTCGGCGGCGGCGCCGAGGCTGGCGCGCTGCGCTATATCACCAACAAGCCCAAGCTCAACGTCACCGAGGGCCGGGCCGAAGGCGGCTACGGCATCACGGCGCACGGCGATCCGAACACGAGCGCGAATGTGGTGCTGAACCTGCCGCTCATCGACGACAAGCTCGCGATCCGCGGCGTGATCTACAGCGATCGGCGCGGTGGCTATATCGACAACGTGCCGACCACGTTCACCCGCAATCCGAACGTCGACAAGGGTCCGAGCGCTTACAGCTCGTCCTACCCCGCGCACCTCGACACGTACAACAACTACCTGCTGGTGCAAAAGGCGCAAAACCCGACCACCTACCAGGGCCTGCGCCTCGCGGCGCTCTACCAGATCAACGACGATTGGAGCGCGCTGATCCAGCAGACCTACCAGTACCTGGATGCGGAGGGCATGCCGGTGCAGATGCCGGTGGGCTTAGGTCTCACGCAGCTGCAGCCGCTGCAGGAAACCTCCTTCATGCCGGCCTGGAACAAGGACAAATCCGAGAGCACGTCCTGGACGATCAACGGCAAGATCGGCGATATCAAAGCCCTCTACACGGGTTCTTACCTGACCCGCACCGTCGATGCCAACATGGACTACACGAACTACACCCGCACCGCGGGCGGGTTCTATTACACGTGCACCGGCGGCGGCGGCTCGAACTTGGGCAATCCGGGGCCCGCGACGTGCTACTCGCCGGTCGTGGGCTGGCACGACTACTTCAAGAGCACGCACCAGAGCCACGAAATCCGGGTGTCGACGCCGGACGACTGGCGGTTGCGCGGCCTGTTGGGGGCATACTGGGAAGATTTTCAGATCAAGGACGATATGAATTTCGAGCAGAAGACGATCCCGTCCTGCACGCCGGAAAACCTCGCGGCGGCGCTGGCCGGCGGTCCGATTTGCCTGGGAAATGTGACCCCGGTACAGGCGGCGATCGACCCGACCACCCGAAACGACAACACCAACTTCGGCGAGGATCTGCAGCGCGGCTACAAACAGACCGCGTTCTTCGCGTCGGCTGACTTCGACCTCATCCCGAAGGTGCTCACGGTCACCGGCGGTACGCGCTACTTCAAGTACGTGGAGCAGGAAGTTGGCTCGCAGTACGGCACCGGCTCAAGCTGCGTAAACATACCCAACGGCGACTGCATCGCGACTCCGATCAACTACTCCGATCACCATGCCACGTACACCGGTTTCAAGAGCCGCGGAAATCTCACCTGGCACATCACACCGGACGCGATGGTGTACTACACCTACTCGCAGGGTTATCGTCCCGGCGCGTTCAACCGGCTCACCGGCGGGCGGACGCAGATCTGGGTCGACGCGAATGGTGTGGCGCTGCCCAACGGCGTGGTGGCGGGCGCCACCGATTCCAAGGCGAAGCAGTTCAACAAGCCCCTGAGCTACGCGCCCGACTCGCTGCTCAACAACGAAGTCGGCTTCAAATCGGAGTTTTTCGAGCATCGGCTGCTGGTCAATGCCTCGATCTATCAGATGGATTGGAAGAACGTGCAGACGCTGATCTACAACCCGCCGGTGTACGGCAACACGACCTTCGGTCTGACGGGCCCGGACTATCGGATCAAGGGCGGCGAGCTGCAACTGGCGTTGAAGGCCACCGATAACCTGACCTTGACGGCCAATCTGTCGCACAACGATTCCAAGCAGACCTCCTCTCCCTGCATTCGGTCCGCGGGTGTGACTCCGACCACCCCGACCAATCCGACGCCGGCGGGTGCCTGCATCACGCAGGTGCGCTCGGGCGACACCAACGTCGCGGTCGAGAATGCGCTGGGTGCGATCGGCTCGATCCCGGCGTTCTCGCCAAAAAATCAGTACAGCCTGCGCGCTCGCTACGACTGGACCTTCAACGAGTTCAAATCGTTCGCCCAGCTGGGGATGACCCACGTCGACGACATGAGCAACCAGCCGAGCAGCTTCCCATCGGGTGACGGCGTCCTCATTCCCACCACGACGTGGCTGCGCTACACAATGAAAGGCTACGATACCTTCGATGCGTCGCTCGGCCTCGCGAAGGGTGCATGGGATGTGTTGTTCTACGGCCAGAATCTCGCGGACAAGAACACGAGCACATTCACGACCTCGGGCCAGGACATCCAGGCCCAAGTGCCGCTGCGTCCGCGGGTGCTGGGAGTGAAGGTGGGCTTCAAGTTCTAATCCGCGTCACGCGGCGAACCGCAGCGGTTGCGGTACAATCGAAGGGCGGACGGCGATGTCCGCCCTTCGTTTTTGGATGAAGCCATGACCGTGACCTCGCAGCCGCCGGCGGCCACCTCCAGCGTGGAACTCGAGGTGCGGAGGATCCGCGGCCTGGTACAAGCGCACCGCTTCGGGGAGGCGGTCGCGGCCGCCGGCTCGCTGCGCACATCGTACCCTGAGAATCGGGACGTGCTGTACCTGCTTGCCCTCGGACAGCGCCACATGGGACGAGTCCCCGACGCCCTCGAGACGCTCGCCGACATGGAGCGCCACCATCCCGGCGCGAGCCGTCTCTATCAGGAGCGCGGGCACTGCCACGTCGCGCGCAAGGATGCGCCGCGCGCCATCGAGGCGTACGAGCACGCGGTCCGGATCAATCCGGCGCTGCCGGACGCCTGGCGCATGCTCGAGGGACTCTACAAGATGGTCGGCGACGACGAGCGCCGTCAGATCGCCGCCGCGCACGCGAATAAACTGAAGACGGTTCCGCCCGAAGTCATCACGGCGACCGGTATGTTCTGCGAAGGCGACCTCTCGGCCGCCGAAAAGCTCATCCGCGCCTTCCTGCTGCGCCACGGGGATCATGTCGAGGCGATGCGGCTGCTGGCCCGCATCGGCGTCGCACGCGAAGTACTGGACGATGCCGAGGTGTTGCTGGCCGCGGCTCTGAAGATGGCCCCGGATTACATCGAATTGCGGCGCGATTACGCCTGTGTCCTGTTGGACCGCCACAAGCATGCCGAGGCGATCGCCGAACTCGACGGCTTGTTGAAACTGGACCCGAAGAATATCGACTATCGTACTCTGCGGGCCACGGCCACCGTCGGGCTCGGTGATCATGAAGGGGGCATCCGGCGCTTCACCGACGTCCTCTCGGATACGAGTCCGGAGTCGCGCCTGGCGGCCGATCTGCATCTGTCGATCGCCCACTCGCTGAAGACGGTCGGCCGCCGTGCCGAGTCGATCGATGAGTACCGCAAGGCGATCGACGTCAGACCGAATTTTGGCGACGCCTACTGGAGTCTCGCGAATCTCAAGACCTACCGGTTTTCCGACGCGGAGATCGCTCAGCTCGAATCAGCCGAGGCCGACCCGTCCACCGCCCTCATCGACCGCTATCACCTGTGCTTCGCCCTCGGCAAGGCCTACGAAGACCGCGAGGTCTACGACCGATCCTACGGCTTCTATGAGCGCGGCAATGCGCTGAAGCGTGCCGAGAGCCGCTACCGGGCGGAACTCCTGGAGCAGAACACGGCGAACCAGAAGCGGATCTGCACGCGCGAATTCTTCGAGGAGCGAGCCGGCTACGGCGCCCCCGGCCGCGAGCCGATTTTCATCCTCGGGATGCCGCGCGCCGGATCGACGCTTCTCGAGCAGATTCTTGCCTCGCACTCGCGGGTCGAGGGGACGCAGGAACTCTCCAACGTGCCGCGTGCGGTGCTCGACCTGCAGGGCTGCAACCCGGACCTGAACAACCCGCGCTATCCGGGCTGTCTGGCGGCGATGCCGAACGGCGAGGTCCGCGCACTCGGCGAGAAGTATCTGGCGGATACCCAGATATACCGCACCGGCAAACCGCACTTCATCGACAAGATGCCGAACAATTTCCGGCACATCGGACTCATTCATTTGATGCTGCCGAATGCCAGGATCATCGACGCCCGCCGCGAGCCCATGGCGTGCTGCTTCGGCAATCTCAAGCAGCTGTACGCGCGCGGCCAGGAGTTCGCGTACAGCGTCGAGGATATCGCCCGCTACTACCGTACCTACCTCGAGCTCATGGAGCACTGGGATGCGGTCCTGCCGGGCCGGGTCCTGCGCGTATACCACGAGGACGTGGTGGACGATCTCGAGGGCAGCGTGCGCCGTCTCCTCGACTTCTGTGAGCTGCCCTTCGAGCAGGCATGTCTCGAATTCCACCGCACCGAGCGCAGCGTCAAAACCGCAAGTTCAGAGCAGGTGCGCCAGCCGATCTTCCGCGAGGGCTTGGATCAATGGCGGCATTACGAGCCTTGGCTCGCGCCGCTGCGCGAGGCGCTGGGGGATGCGCTCGAGCGCTACCGGAGCAAGGAGCCTGTCTGAGTATTCCCCGTGGCCGCGACCGCGGCAGATTTCCCCTCAGGCAAGGCGGAGCCGACGAGGTTGGGTAGATACCCAATAAGGAGGCGACAACG
>Ga0070730_10005437_pt1 | contig 11005 bp, 7 predicted proteins | sample Coa_R1_3_FD_66447 | JGI IMG/M metagenome (GOLD analysis project Ga0070730, IMG submission 66447) | Surface soil microbial communities from Centralia Pennsylvania, which are recovering from an underground coalmine fire - Coalmine... | ecosystem: Environmental > Terrestrial > Soil > Unclassified ... | reverse complement strand
GTCCACGATCCCGTGACGGCGCGCCATTTTGCCGAATTCGAAGGCCGCAACATCTCGCTGGCCCAGTTCCTTGCGCCAACCGCCATCGCCCGCGCGGTGTGGGTCAATTTGCGGCACGGCAGCGCGCAGCCCGCGCGATGGCCATGAGTGGCCCTGATCCTCGCAGCGGCACGGCACGGCATCTACCGCTCGCAGTGGCCCGGCTACACGCAGCCCGATAGTCCTTCCAGGGGCGCAAGGCGGAACGGGTAGCCCGCTAGTCCCCCAGGGGACGGAAGGCGGAGCCAGCGGCCCGATAGTCCTTCCGGGGGCGCAAGGCGGAACGGGTAGCCCGGTCGTCCCCCAGGGGACGGAAGGCGGACCAAGTAGCTCGATAGTCCTTCGGAGGGGACGGAAGGCGGAACGAGTGGTATATTGCCAGCACTATCGCTGCCTGAGGCGTGAGGGGGACAGATGACGGCTAGCCAGTCCAAGGCAATGGTCCTGCGAGATGCGATGGGCGACTACTACGTGCTGCCGCTCGACGTCGTCGAGCGCGCTCGCGTCCCCGCCGAGCGGCGGGCCGAATTGGAAGCGGCGATCGACAGCGGGGAGGTTGCTGGCTACGCGATGGTCGGCGCCGTCGGCGGCGGCATTATGCCGATTGAGGGTAGCTATCTCGTCGACGAGGAGACGGACGCCTGGCCGGTCGTCGTCGAGCCAGCCCGGGGCGCGGGTATCGTCTCGGCGCTCCGCATGATGGCCGGCGCTCGGTTCTAAGCATCTGACGCCTGGACCCCGCGGCCTGGACGTCCTCAGGACCGTCCTGGCCTATAACCGCGATCCGTTTCAAACGCTGCTGAACCTGGTCGGCGAGTACGGCGATGTGGTTCGCTTCATCGCGGGCCCGATCAATGCGTTCCTGGTCAACGGCGTTGAATACGTCGAAGCCGTACTCGTCCGCGACGCCTGGAGCTTCGTCCCGATTCGGCCGTTCACGGTCGAACGTGCGATGCGGCAAGGGTTGTTCACCAGCCACGGGTACCTCCACCAGCACCAGCGCGAGCTGCTCCAGGGAGCATACGCGCACGCGCAGATGGCCAGGTTTGGCGGGGTCATCACCCGGTGGGCAGCCCGCGTGCGCGATAGTTGGCAGGCCGGTGCGGAGATGGACCTCGAGGCGCAGATGGAGCGACTGGTGGTCTCCATCTCGGCGGAGATCCTGCTGGGCGACGTCATCCACCTGCAGTGGGATGGCCTGGTGGCGCCAGCGCTGGTGGCCAACGAGTATCTAGGTACGCGCTCGACCAACCCGCTCAGCGCGCTCTCTGAAGCCTTGCCGTTGAAAGCCGAAAACCGCGGGTTCTGGGGGGCCATGCGGCGACTCGAGGACGGGATCGACCGGGTGATTGCCGAGCGGCGTGCGAGTTCGGCCAGGGGCGCCGACTTCCTGGCCACGTTGCTGCAGGCGCCGATGAGCGACCGGCAGGTGCGCGAGGAGGCGATCACCAACTACACCACCGGTAATGCGGTTACGGTGAGCGGTCTGCTGTGGACGTTCTATCTGCTGGCTCGGCATCCGGAGGCTGAAGCGTGCCTGGGGGCCGAGCTCGACGCCGTCCTGGACGATCGATTGCCGTGCGTCGAAGATCTGCCGCGGCTCGATTACACCCGCCGGCTGATCGCGGAGTCGATGCGGCTGTATCCACCGGCGTGGACAATTGGCCGCCGCGTCGTGCAGGACTACTCCATCGCCGGTGTCCGGTTGCCAGCCGGCTCACTGGTGCTGGTCAGTCCGTACGTGATGCATCGCGACCGTCGTTACTTCGCCGAGCCGCTGCGCTTCGACCCGGAACGCTGGACGCCAGAGGCGTCCGTCGGCCGGCCCGAGTATGCATACTTGCCGTTCTCAGCCGGCCCGCGAAGCTGTCTCGGCGAGCACCTGGCCTGGCTCACCATGCAACTCGTCGTGGCCACACTTGCCCAGCGCTGGCGGCTGCGGCTCGAGCTGGGCTATCCGCTCGAATTGCTGCCGCTGATCTCGCTGCGCCCGAAATATGGCATGCGCATGCACGCCGAGCCGCGTTAGCGTTAGCCCCGCGCGCCGTGGGCCTCGAACCAGCGGATTACATGGGCACAATACAGCTCGTGAAATTCACGGTTGAGCTCCCATTGCGGTCTGCCGTCAAGCGTGATGAGCTCCTTCGGACCTCCCAGGCGCTGGTAGTTCCGCGTCACGAGCGTGTACGGGCAAACCTGGTTGCGGTTGGAGGCGATCACCTGCACCGGGGTCCGGCACTGCTCAAATGGGGTGGGTGGTGCTAGCTTCTCCAGGATCGAGCTCACCATACGGATCTGAATCGTCTGCAGGCTGAGCGGGTCGCCGTGCAACAATCGGATGCCCTCGTCGTCGCCCGGCCCACCGAAGATCCATTCCCAGGGCACTGCCTGTGAGCCCGGCATCTCGGTCGTGGGGCGCACGAGCGCGGCGAGGCGGAGTGCGGCCGCCTTGGCGCGCACCATCCAATAGGGTCCCTGGCCCTGGACCGCGTCGGGCTCGCCATATTCGAACAGGTTGTGTACCGAGATCGCCCGAACGTGGGGCTTATTAGCGCCAACGTAGTAGCCGGTTACCCCATCCTCGCCGACGCCCATCACATACATCGGGTCGCCGAACTGGAGATGGGCGAAGGCCAGTGCATCGCGCCAGCAACGCAGGAAATCACGCACGGTGCAGCCACCCCGCGGGCCGCCGCTCTGTCCGAGGCCCGGAAAGTCGAATTGCACCACATTGAAGCCCGCGCGATAGAACGGCGCCTGTACCCGAATCAGGTGCAGTCCGTAGCTCAGGATCGAACTGCCCAGGACCACCGTCGGCGCTGACTTCGACTGGACCCACAACCGCACGTGGATCGGTAGGCCGCCGGACACGATCATGGTGGTCTGGGTACTGGACTCCACTTCGGCGATCTCATCCGGGGCGTAGTAGCGCTTCCAGTAATCCTGTGGCGTGCCGTCCAGTGTGTCGGTCATTGCCCCTCCGTGGCGGCCCCGTGGGCGGCGAACCAGCGGATGACGTGCTGCGCATACATCTCGTGAAACTCGCGGGTATAGACCCACTGGTCGGTGTTCTCTAACGTCACCAGTTCTTTAGGACCCCCGAGGCGATTGAAGTAGCGAACGTTCATGGCGTACGGCCACAAACTGCTGCGTTCTGATGCGATGACCTGGACTGGTGTGCGGCACTGCTCGAATGGGACCGGAGGCTTCATCTTGCCCATCATGGAGCCGGCGAGTCGGAAGTGGAACCGCCGCACGCGCAGCGGATCACCCTCAAAGGCCCGCAGGAGAGGCCCGTCGTCGGGGCCGGAAAAGATCGCCCGCCAGGGTAGGGCTTCCTCCGCCTGAATGGCGAGATCAGGGCGGACTCGCGTTCCAAGTCCAACGCCGATCGCTTTGGCGCGCACCAGCCAGGGTGGCCCCTGCCAGTGGACGCCATCCGGATCCCCGTACTCGTGCAGCGTGTGCAGCGAGAGGGCCTGCAGGTCCGGGTGGTGTGCGCCCGCGTAGTAGCACGTGACGCTGTCCTCCGCGAGTCCCATGGCATAGAGCGGCCCGGTAAATCGCGCGCGCGTGAAGGCGATGGCGGCGTGCCAGGTGCGGATGAAATCGGGAATCGGGCAATTGGCGCGCGGGCCGCCACTCTGCCCCCAACCGGGTAGATCCCATTGCACAACGTTGAATCCGGCGCGATAAAAGGGCAGCTGGAGTCGCGCCAGCAGCAAGCCATACGGAAGCATCGGGTGGGACATGATGACGGTTGGCGCCGCGGGCGACCGCACATAGAGTCGAACGTGAATCGGATACGTTCCGGCGACGATCATCGTGCTCGAAGTCGCAGCGATAATCTCGGCAACCTCTTCGGGGGTATAGAACGTCTTCCAGTGCTGATGCGCTAGCCCAGCATCACCAAACGCCATATTCCCCAGGGCTCACTCCGCGGGAGCGTCAGGACTGGACTTGAGCTCCGCGAGCACAGCCATTGTCCTGGCCCATTCAAGCTGTGCGCCCATCTGCTCGAACGCGACGGCCGCGGCTTCCAGATGCTTGCGCCCTTGCAGCGCGTCGCCGGTATACACCAGCGCGCGGCCAAGCGCGCGCCGGCTGACCGCCTCGTGCACGGGCAAATGCAGCGTTCGAGCGCGGACGACTGACTCGCGAGCGACCTCGGCGGCCTCGGCGAACCCACCGGTCTGTACCAGCGCCGCGCTCAGCAGCGCTTGCGCGTCGCACACCAGCGGCCGGAACTTCAGCGCCTCGGCCGCCGCGATCATCGTCCGGGCAAGTTCGGCCGCCTCGGCCGGCCGCCCGGCGGCCAGCGCGGCATGCGCTAGACATAACCGCGCCACGAGCACCACTTCACGGGCCCCAATCCGTTGGCCGCGCACGAGCACGTCGTCGAAATATTCGCGCGCGCGGTCGATCACTCCGCGTTCGAGCCAGACGCGGCCCAACAGCACCTCGGCACTGACGAAGCTCCACCGATCTCGCGGATCCCGGCGCGCGAGAACACCCGCCCCATCTGTTTCGGCGAGTCGGGCCCCGTCAGGCGCCTCGTTCTTCGCCGGTGTGCCTCCGAGCACCAGGGTGTGCTCCAGGATGCGCATGGCTGCATCCACGTCCCCTAACGCATAGCACGTCTGGCTGAGCCCGATCTGCACATCGTTCGCCGCTTCGCTCGCGAGCGTCGGTCGCCGAATGGCATGGGCCCGTTCCAGGTGGGAACGTGCCTGGCCGAGATCGCCGCGCAGGTAGTGAAGTGCGCCGGATGCCGCCAGGGCCAATTCGAGCGCTTCGCCCTCGGACGCCCCTTCCGTCAGGGCGATAGCCCGCGTGACGCGTTCGTCCGCCTCCCGCAGTTGTCCTAAAACGCACAGACTCAGCGCTGCGCGAGCTTCAAGCGTCGCCCTGGCATGGGGGTCCAGATCGGGCGCCTCGAGCGCCGATCGGAGCACTGCCAGTACGCGCGCATGGTTGCCCTGGCGGCTCGCGACGTGGGCCAGTTTGGCCTTGAGTTGGCCGGTGCGCTGCTTCGAGTCGTCCACCTCGCTCGCCGCCTCAAACGCGACCTGCGCATCGGCGAGACTGGACTGGCGCAACAGCGCGTCGCCCAGTCGCTCCTGAATGTTGAGTTCTAAGGCTCGACGGCGCGTTCGATCCCTGGCTTTTTGCGCGAATTCAAAAGCGGTCCGGTAGGTGGCGATGGCCCACGCATCGTCCGCGAAGCCTGCGCCAGCGTCCGCCGCGTACAGCAGGTATTGCGCCGCCCGATCACGGCTCGAGCCGCGCATGAAGTGGTGGACGAGTTCGCGCAGGGCAACTTTGCTCGGACGAACCGGATCAAACTGCTCCTCGAGTACCCGGCCCACCCGCTCGTGCAAGCGCTCACGGCCGGTGTGTGGCAGGCTGGCGTAGGCAACCTCCTGGGTAATCGTGTGCGCGAAGCTGTAGCCCGGCTCCTCGCCACCCATTTCCTGGACCAGGTACTCGCGCTCGGCGAGCGCCCGAAGCAGGTCCGGAACGGGCAGATTTTCGTCCAGCACACGCGCGAGCAGGCTGCCGGTCCAGTTCTGCCCGAGCACCGCGGCAACCTGAAGCACTCGGCGCTCGTCCGACGAGAGCTGGTCGAGGCGCGCCTGAATAATGCTCCGCAGCGCGTCGACGCCACCCCCCGCCACCGCTCCACCGCGGCGCTGCAGGCGCCATTCCCCGTCCTGCTCACTCAAGCCGCCGCTCTCCACCCCACTCCGGACCATCTCCGCCAGCAACAGCGGGTTCCCGTCGCTCTCTCGCGCCAGGATGTCGATCGTGGCCGGCGCGACGGCGGTCGAGCGCAGGAGGAAGGACACGAATTGGGTGCAGTCCTGGAGTGAGAAGGGTTCGAGATGCACCGTGAGCACTTCGTTGGGCCACGTGTGCCGCCACTCGGGTCGGGCAGTGGTGATCAAGACGACGCGCGCGTCCTCGAGGTCCGGGACTACGGCATCCAGCACTGCCAAACTCTCGAAGTCGATCCACTGCACCCCGTCGATGGTCATCACCAGGCACTCGCGCACGGCGTTTTCTGTCAGCAGATGCGTAAACGCCGTCGCGAGCGCCAGCCGGCCCGCTTCCGGGATGCCGGTATCTTTCCGCTCCACATTGGGCGATAGGAGCTGCGCCAGCGCGGCCAGGGGTGCGCCGGTGGCTTCAGACGGTGAACCCTGGAGGACGTCGAACCCGCGACCAGACGATCGCAGGATGTGCAGCGTCAGCTGACGCAGCGCCATGTATGGCGTTCCGCGGTCGTATTCGCTGCAACGCGCCAACGCCCAGCGGGCATCGCCGGCGTGGCGGCGATGGAGCTCCGTCAGTAGCGACGATTTGCCCGCGCTGGCGGGGGCGACGATGGTCGCCGACTGGAAGCCACTCGGCGAGCCAGTGATCAGCTCGCCGAGCCGGGTCAGTTCGCGCTGGCGTCCGACGAAGGTCGAGTCCATCGCGGCTTCAACCGACGTCTCGTGGCTGTAGAGCCCGACGACCTCATAGGTCTGGACCGGCTCGGCTTTGCCGCGGATCGACATCGGCGGCAGCGCCACGTAGCGAATGACCTGGCGCGTAAAGCGGTGGGTGGTCTCGCCCACGAGCACGTGGCCAACGCGAGCCGCGTGTTCGAGCCGCGAAGCGAGATTGACTGCATCGCCCATCACCGTGTACTGGCCGAATTCCCCCCCGCCGACGCGTCCGGCGAGCACCTCGCCGGTATTAATGCCGATCCGCATCTGCAGGTTGACGTTCGCCTTCCGGGGCGAGCGCTGGGACTGGTTGAAGCGGCCCAGTTCATCCTGCAGGGCCATCGCGGCCCGCACCGCGCGTTCTGGGTCATCCGCGTGTGCCACCGGCGCCCCGAAGAGCACCATCATGGCGTCCCCGACGTACTTGTCGACGTACCCACCAAACCGGGCGACGGTGGCCGTCAGCCGCTCGAAGCAACGGTTCATGATCTGGGTAACTTCGTCGGGCTGCAGGCCCTCCGACATCGCCGTGAACCCGTGCAGGTCGAGAAACAGCACCGTGACAATCCGGAGGTCGCCCTGGACGTACTCCTGCAGCATCGTGCCGGATGAAGTGATCGACGTCAGCGTTGCCGGGTCGTCCGCGTTTGCGGGCGAGTCCGACGGCACGTCCAGATGGAACGTCAGCTCGGTAGTACCGGCGCGAATCCGATCGCCAGAATCAAGGGCACTTGGCGCGTGCACTTGCCGACCATTGACGAACGTCCCATTCTGACTGCCCACGTCGCTCAGCAGATAGCGGCCGTCGACGCGTCGCAGGAACGCGTGATAACGCGACACGGACGCATCGTTCAGCCGCAGGTCATTCTGTTCACCGCGTCCGATGCGCATTTCGCTCTGGACGTAGCGGCGTTCCCCCGACGCATGTTCGAGCCACGCCATGCCCTGGCGGGCGCGGACACCAAGGCCTGGGGCAATGATCGTCGCGGGCGCCTGCGCCTCGCCTTCAGGGTGCATTGCCGCCCTGTCGGGAAACCTCGTCGTCAATCGTGTCTGCCCACGCCGTGACGGCTGGCCGGTCGACGAAACCGCACACGATCACGCTGATGTTGTCCGTGCCGCCGCGTTCGTTACTCAGCCCGACCAGGCGCTCGGTTGCTTCAGCCGTAGGGTACTTGCGCACCACGCTGGCGATGTCCTCGTCCGCCAGCAGGCCGTGCAGGCCGTCACTGCAGAGCACGACCACGTCGCTGGGACGCAACTCCACCGGTCCGCCAGTGTCCACATCGACCGCGGGTTGGAAGCCAACGCCGCGGGTGATGACGTTGCGGCGTTCGCTTATGCGAGCCTGGTCGGGGGTGAGAGAGCCGTTGCGGACCTGCTCCTCCACCCAGGAGTGATCCCTGGTCAGACGCTGCATGCGGTCCTGTCCAACCACGTACGCCCGGCTGTCGCCGACGTTGGCCCACCACAGATGCCCACCATCGATGATGACGGCCACCACGGTTGTCGCGGCCGGGCCAAGGCGTGACTCCGCTTCGGACCGCTGACGCTGCCAGATCAACTGGTTCGCGGCCTCGAAGGCGCGTTGCAGCGCCTCGCGCGGTTCGTGGACGGCGAGTTGCAGCGGCAACTCCGCGGCAACCACCGTCACCGCCTGCTCACTCGCCCACTCGCCGCGTTCGAACCCGCCAACGCCGTCGGCAACCACCAACAAATGACGCGCCGCGGCGCCCGGTTGGTCGCTCGAGAGTGGCAGTTGCCCGGCGAAGACGCGATCCTCGTTGATCTCCCGAACGCGGCCAACATCGGTACGGGCGCTGTACTCAGGTTGCAAACCGGCCCCCGTATGTCCCCGAGCTGGCATTCTACGGCACTCCGGCGGGCCCGTCCCAGCAGGCGGACATGGTAACTTGTGCACGCAGCGTACGCATACTTTCGACCAAGGGCAGGGGATGCATGATGTTAAGAATCTGGCACGGCACAGTTGCAATTGGATGCGGCCTGATACTGGGTCTGGTGGCCGCAACGAGCGTCGTTGCCGCTCAGGGAACGGCGACGACGCTGCAACTCGCCCCGCAGAACAACTCGGGTATCAGTGGGACTGCCACGTTCACACCGTCGGGCGGCGGTTTGAAGGTTGATTTGATGGTAACTGGCGCCGGCGCCGGCCCGGAGCCCGCCCACATTCACCCGGGCACTTGCGCCCAATTGGACCCAACTCCCCAGTTCACCCTCGCGTCCGTGACCAATGGGTCGTCGTCAACGAATATCCAGACCACTTTCGCCGCGCTGACCGCTTCGCCGCACGCGGTGCATATGCACAAGTCCGTCGACGAGGTCACGGTGTACGTTGCTTGCGCCGACATCCGGCCGTCATCTCTGCCAGCCACCGGGCAGGCTGAGTCGACCACTGGCCTGCTCAGCGGAGCGGCCGGGCTGACCATTCTCGGACTGGGGCTGCTGCTGCGGCGACGGGCGCAGCGGCGATCGCCGGCAACGAAGTCAGTCACCATCTAAATTAAGGACTGCTGGTCACCCACCGGTTGGCAGCAGGTTCGTAACGCTCCATACTCACCAGCGGGTCCGTGTCGCCCTTGCCGCCGGCCACCAGCACCTGGGGGCCGGTGAGCAACACGGCCGTGTGCAGCCAGCGCGCGATGCCTGGCGGCGCGGCGTCCACCCAACGGTTGTTGGCCGGCTCGTAGCGTTCGGCACTCGCCAGGACCTGCGTGTTGTCCTTGCCACCGACGACGAGGACCTGTCCGTCTCGCAACAGCGTCGCGGTATGGCCGCCACGCGGATGGTTCAGGTTCGCCGCGGCGGTCCAGCGGTTCGTGGCCGGGTCGAAGAGCTCGGCCGACGCGAGGTACCCCGCCGAACTACTGCTGGAGCCCCCCGCGACCAGCACCTTACCGTTCGCCAGACGTGTGGCAGTGTGACCGAGGCGAGCGTTGACCAGGGCGCCCGCCGAACGCCAGATGTTCGCGGCCGGGTCATAGACCTCTGAGGTTTTCTCGGACGCGAAGCCGCCGGCGATGAGTACGCGGCCGTCATCCAGCAGCGTGGCCGTGTGATTGCTGTGGGGGTTGGCCATCGCCGCCGCCGCCGCCCAGCTATTGGTTGCCGGATCGTACAGCTCAGCACTGGCGAGGAAGTCCTTGTCATTGTGACCGCCGCTAATCAGCACGTGGCCGTTCGCTAACAGCGTCGCGGTGTGCTGGGCGCGATCGGTCGCCAGTTGGCCAGCGGGGATCCAGGCGTTGGTCGCCGGATCATAGAGTTCGGCAACCGACGTGAACAGTGTATCGCTGCTCTCACCGCCGACCACCAGCACCTTGCCATCAGGGAGTAACGTCGCCGTGCCGTTGGCGTGCGCAACCGCGGTTGTGCCAGCCGAGGTGATGGTGTTGGCGGCGGGATCGTAGAGCTCGGCGCTGAGCAGCGGACCACTGGCCCCCTTGCCGCCAACCAGCAGCACTTTGCCCGTGTTCAGCTCCGTGGCAGTCTGGCCATAGCGTGCGTCGGCGAGCTTGACTGGCGGAGCGACGGCCACCGCCGGCCGTGTTGGCGCAGGCGTTGGCGCCGCCGTCGGTGCGCGCGTGGGGGCGGCCGTCGGCGCGGCCACCGCTGGCGCGGTTGTCGGGGCGGCCGGATTGGCAGTTGCGACCGCGGGCTTGGCTGTTGGCGCTGGCGGCGCGAGGGCCGCCGGGGTGGTCGCCGTCGGGGAGATGGCCGGTTCCGGGGTGGACCCTAGCCGAGGCACCACGACGAGCAGGGCGACAAGCAGCAGCACTACCGCGGCGCCACCTCCGAACAGCAGCGGTTGGCGGGAAATGCGGGCCAGTACTGGTTCGGCCATGCCGGCTTGCGACGGGGTGGCGCCAGCTGGCGCGGCCGCGGCGAGCTCGCGCTCCCGCCGGTCGGCGAGTCGGCGTTCGCGTTCGCGCGCCGCGAGGGCCGCGGCCGCCACGCGTTCTCGCTCCCGGGCTTCGGCCTCCAGCCGCGCGCGTTCGCGGCTCTCGGCGACGAGGCGCTCCCGTTCGCGTGCTTCGGCTGCCAGACGCTCACGCTCGCGGGCCGCGACTGCGGCGGCTTCCGCGCGCTCACGCTCGCGGGCCTCGGCCTCGAGTCGCTCGCGTTCCCGCGCTTCGGCTTCCAGGCGCGCCTGCTCGCGGTCCTCGGCCTCGAGTCGCTCGCGTTCACGGGCCTCAAAAGCAACCAGCGTGGCGAGTCGCTCCCGCTCGCGGGCCTCGGCCTCGAGTCGCTCACGCTCCCGCGCTTCGGCTTCCAGGCGCGCCTGCTCGCGGGCAGCCAATGCGGCCTCAGCCGCCAGGCGGTCCCGCTCGCGGGCCTCGGCCTCGAGGCGCGCCTGCTCGCGGGCCTCGCCCTCAAGTCGCTCCCGCTCGCGGGCAGCCAATGCGGCCTCAGCCGCCAGGCGGTCCCGCTCGCGGGCCTCGGCCTCGAGGCGC
>Ga0070730_10005436_pt1 | contig 11005 bp, 12 predicted proteins | sample Coa_R1_3_FD_66447 | JGI IMG/M metagenome (GOLD analysis project Ga0070730, IMG submission 66447) | Surface soil microbial communities from Centralia Pennsylvania, which are recovering from an underground coalmine fire - Coalmine... | ecosystem: Environmental > Terrestrial > Soil > Unclassified ... | reverse complement strand
TTTGGGCGCGGCGGCACCTGGGCACAAACTGGAGCGGCGAAGTTAGGATTGCGGCGGAGCACAAACTGGTCCGATCAGGTCCCTACCGATTCGTACGCCATCCGATTTACACCGCGGTGCTAGGCATGTATTGCGGAACAGCGCTCGTTTCTGGGGAGATTCACGCGCCTATTGCGCTGGCTATTGTGGTTTTAGCGTGCTGGCGCAAGATTCGCCTCGAAGAACGCGTTCTGCGCGAAACGTTCGGCGGAGATCATGACGCCTACCGACGGGAAAGTTGGGCATGGATTCCTGGGATTTACTGACAGCGGCAGGCTCGATTGCGCTTCTCGTTGCTCCGTTGACCCACTGATCTGCGAGAACGTGAATTAGAAACGCCTGCTGCGTCGAAGATCGGCGGCCCAGGCGGCGAAGCTTTTCATTCGGGCACGCTCGCGCCACATGAGTCGTAGGAATTTGCGCGCGTCGAGGTTATCGGCCTCGGCGCCGAAGAAAGTCTCCATGCGCCACTGCAAGTACGGACTACGCCAGGGACGCAGGCGGTAACCCTTGGCGACCATCCAGTAATAGCGCAACGCGTTGAGCATCCGGCCTCTATCAAGAAAAAATCGTGCTGACACAGAAATGCGGACCGGCAACACGTGCGCTCTGGAAGCGGAGTGCAAGCGTTGCCGACCCGCACAAGATACGTTGGAAGATGCGGGTTGCGCGAGAGAAAAATTCTCGCGCGACGGAGTTACTTTGCGGCAGTGATCGACTTCACCGTGATGGTGTCGCCGTTTAGCGTTCCGGTGACTTTCACGTTGGCTCCGGCAAACGCCTCTGGAGCCTTCTGGTCACTCAACTGATAAACCTTCCCCGCAGGATCGACTAGGACGAATTTGCTGCCGTCCTTGACGCATTTCAGCGTGCAATCCTTTGCGCTGCCCGGCATCATATGTGACGCGCCGCACATGCTATCGCTGATTGTGCCGGCGAACGTTTGCTGCTTGGGGCTGGCAAGTGCCAAACCAGCTACCATCACAATTGCACTACACAGCAGTCCTGCTTTCCTCATGACCACGCTCCTCCAAGTTTTGAAATAAAAGCTAAAGCTCTCTAGTGAATAGATGCCGACGCCAACTGCCGCGACTCCGAATTCCTTTCCGTGTCCAACGTGCCCTCGCAACAGAGGACTGTTCCGCAACAATAAAGGTACGCACAAAGGCGTCGTTTCGGATTTAGGAATTCTGCTTTTTGGCTGATCCCTTCAATTCGGCGGCAGCGGCATCGAAGAATTGCTGGATGATTTTTTTGGAAGCGACTTCGATCATGCGCTGGCCCACAGAAGCGATTACGCCTCCGACCTGCGCTTCGCCTTCGTAATGTACTTCCGTGACGCCGCTTTTTTCGCGCAGCGAAAGCGTGCCTTCGCCTTTCAGGAAGCCGGGAGCGCCGCGCCCATCGACGCGCATTTTCAACGATTCGGGCGGCTTTTTCTCGGCAAGTTCGACGGAACCCTGAAATTTTCCAGAGAAGGCGGCGATGCCGAACTTCATCTGTACTTTGTAACGGTCGGGGCCGTCGGGCTCGAGGCGTTCCGCGCCCGGAAGCAACTTCGCGAGACGTTCGGGATCGTTCAGAAGATCCCAAACCTGCTGGCGCGGCGCGGGAAGCGACGCAGTTCCCTGCACTTTCACTTGGTCTTGCCTTGCGCCGCGCCCTTGGACGGGCCGGATGCGCGTTCCGTGGCCTTTTCTAGGGCGCTGGTGATGGCTCTGCGCGCGAAGACCGCCGCCATTTCGCGGCGATATTCGGCGGACGCGAAAATATCGCCGAGTGGGTCGACACCTTGCGCGGCCTTGGCGCACGCGTCGGTGATCAGAGACTCGCTGGCAGTTTTTCCGCGCAGCGATTTCTCGACGGCGGTCGCACGATAGGCTTTTGAGCCGACGCCGGTCATGCCGACGGCGATGTCTTCGATTTGTCCGGCTTTGGTGGCGATCACGCGCGCGGCGGCGCCGACGATCGCAAATCCTGACGCAGGCTGGTGGAATTTCTTGTAGGCCATGCCTTCGCCCGCGCGTTTCATGGGGACGCGGACTTCCGTCAAAATTTCGCCGAGGCGAATTTGCGTGGTGAGCAGGTCGACGAAAAAGTCGGCGGCAGGAATGGTGCGTTTGCCGGAACTGGATTGCACGACCATTTCGGCGTCGAGTGCGAGTATGGCAGCGGGATAATCCGCGGCGGGATCGGCGTGAGCTACGCTGCCTCCAATCGTGCCGCGATTGCGCACCTGCATGTCGCCGATTTCGGAGGCGGTCTCGGAAAGCAGCGGGCACTTCGCACGCAGCAATTCCGAGGTGATGACCTGTGCGTGCGTGACCAGCGCGCCGATGGCGATTTTGTCGCGCTCTTCACGAATGTAATCCATGCCGCGGATGCGTCCAATATCAACGACGTAGCGCGGCGAGGCGAGACGCAGCTTCATCATGGGCAACAGACTGTGGCCTCCGGCGAGAATTTTTGCTTCGTCACCGTGGCGTCCCAGCGCGCGAAGGGCTTCGTCGAGAGTTTTCGGAGCTTGATACTCAAATTCGGATGGAATCATCGCGCCCTCCCGGGTTTCGCCTTCGCGCGTGGAGCGGATTTCTGCAAAAGACTCCAGATGCGTTCGCGTTTGATGGGCAAATCAACGTGCGTGATGCCGAGCGGCGCAAGCGCGTCCACGACGGCGTTGACGACACACGGAGTGGCGCCGATGGTGCCTGCTTCGCCGACGCCTTTCACGCCCATGGGATTGACGGGCGTGGGCGTGACGGTGCGCGACGTTTCCATGCGCGGAATATCGGCTGCGTGCGGCAGCGCGTAATCAGTGAGCTCGCCCGTGATGAGCTGGCCTTCGGCGTCATAGACGGCCTCTTCGAAAAGCACCTGGCCAATTGCCTGGACGATTCCGCCGTGGACCTGGCCCTCGACAAGCAACGGATTGATGACGTTGCCGCAATCGTCGACAGCAACGTACTTCTTGAGTTCAACGTCACCTGTATCGCGGTCGATTTCAACGACGCAAATGTGCGTGCCAAACGGGAAGGTGAAATTCGTGGGTTCGAAGAAAGTGGTGGCTTCGAGACCCGGCTCAACGCCGGGTGGAAGCGTCTTGGCGATGTAAGCGGCGCTGACAAGATCGTTGAAGCTGACGAATTTTTTCGGGTCGGCTTTCGAGTAAATTCTGCGGTCGCCGAATGCGACTTTTTCCGGTGCCACTCCCAAAATGTGCGCCGCGATTTTCGACAGCTTGTCGCGGAGCTTTTCGAGGGATTTGTACATGGCCGTGCCGCCGACCGCGGTGGCGCGGCTGCCAAATGTGCCAATACCGTAGGGCACTTCGCTGGTGTCGCCGTGCACGATGAGCACGTCGTCCGGCGCGATGCCGAGCATGTCCGCGGCGATTTGCGCGAAGCTGGTTTCCTGACCTTGGCCGTGCGGCGAAGAACCGGTGAGCACTTTCACTTTGCCGGTTGGCTCGATGCGGACCGTGCCGCTTTCCCATCCGCCGGCGGGCATGGCGCTCGAAGGCCCCATGGCGCAGATTTCGACGTAACTGGAAACGCCGATGCCGACGAGCTTGCCATTCTTGCGCGCGGCAGCCTGCTCTTTGCGAAGTTTCGCGTAGCCGGAGGCCTTGGCCGCTGTGTCCATGCACTTCTCGTAGGCGGCCGTGTCGTAAATCAGGCCCGTAGGCGTGGCGTAGGGGAAATCCTTGGGAGACGGGAAATTCTTGCGGCGGATTTCGAGAGGGTCTTTCTTTAGTTCGGCGGCAACGATGTCCATGGCGCGTTCGATGAAATAGGTGGCCTCGGGACGGCCCGCGCCGCGATACGCGTCAGTGGCCATTTTATTCGTGAGCGCGCCCGTGATTTCAATGCGGACCGCGGGAATTTTGTAGCTGCCGCAGAGCATCAAGGCAGTCAGCGTGGGGATGAGCGGAGTCAAAAGCTGATAATAAGCGCCCAGGTCGGCGATGATTTTGTAGCGCGCGCCGAGGATGGTACCGTCGCGCTTGACGGCGAGTTCAACGTAATTGATGAAATCGCGTCCGTGAATCGTGGCCTGGAAATTCTCACGGCGGGATTCAATCCATTTCACCGGCTTGCCGATTTTCATCGCGAGATACGCGCAAAGCGCCTCTTCCGCATAGACATTCAATTTGCTGCCAAAGCCGCCGCCGACTTCCGGCGTGATCAGGTGGATCGAGGTTTCCGAGAAGCCGAGCATCGCGCCAACCTGCGTGCGAACGAGATGCGGAATCTGCGTGGAAGTCCAGATTGTCAATTTCGGCTCGCCGGGATCGAATGTGGCGACGACGCCGCGCGGCTCCATGGCCATGGGGATGAGCCGTTGATTGACCATGCGCTGCTTGATAATTTTGTCGGCTTTTTTGAACGCGCCCGCGACGTCGCCGCCCTCGAGTTCCCAGCGGTAGGCGACATTGTCAGCGAAATTGTCATAGAGCTTTGGCGATCCCTTGGCGATGGCCTTCTCGGGGTCAACGACAGCAGTGAGGGGCTCGTAATCGACTTCGACCAGATCGACGGCATCGCGGGCGGCGTAACGGTCGTTTGCGACAACGACACCGACCGGCTCGCCGACGAAACGCACTTTGTCGGTGGCGAGGACGTTGCGAACGGCGGGCTTCATGTCCGGGATTTGTGCCGCGCACGGCACGGGACCGATGACGCCGCGCAGGTCTTCACCTGTGATTACGGCGACGACGCCGGGGGCGGATTTCGCTTTCGAAACATCCACCGAACGGATTTTGGCGTGCGCGTACGGGCTGCGCACAACGGCCATGTAGTGCATATTCGCGAGCTGAATGTCATCGACGTAATGCGCGAGACCTTGAATGAGGCGCGGGTCTTCTTTGCGCTTCATCGGCCTGCCAACGTATTTTGCCGCCGTCGCCATGGTTGACCTCCGTGCTGACAATCCTAATTCAAGACCCTAAAATCCCCACCCTTCGCCAAACCCGCTCAGGATGGGGCACCCGCAAAGGCTGCTAGCGGGCCTTGGTTTGCATTCTTGTTGCGGCGTATTGAATTGCTTCCACAATGTTCTGATAGCCTGTGCAGCGGCACAAATTACCGTTGAGGGCGCCGCGAATTTCGGACTCGCTGGGCTTGGGATTCTCGTTGAGCAAGGCGACCGCTGTGAGGATCATTCCCGGAGTGCAATAGCCGCACTGCAAGCCGTGCTTCTCCCAGAAGCCTTCCTGCATGGGATGAAGGCCTCCGTGGTCGTTGGAGCCGTTCGATTTCCAAGTGCCAGCCAAGCCCTCGATTGTTGTGATTTCCGCGCCGTCGGCCTGCGCGGCGAGCATGGTGCAGGATTTCACGGCTTTGCCGTCGAGGAGAACGGTGCAGGCGCCGCAGAGGCTGGTCTCGCAGCCAATGTGCGTGCCCGTAAGGCCCAGCGTGTCGCGGAGATAGTGCACCAGGAGCAGGCGTGGCTCGACTTTGCTTTCGTGTTCCTTGCCGTTCACGCTGATTCGGACGTCGATGGCCATGGCGCGCCTCCGCGAGATAACTTCCCGGGTGTTTGATTTGGCTTCTAAATGGGATTTGAAAGTTACTCCCGAGGCGCGAAAATATCAAGGCGTCAGGTTCGGTTTGTGGTTTAAGGGAGGGCGGCGCGGGCTTCAGGCTGGCGGCGGGCGCGGAGGCGCAGGACTTTGCGCTGGTTGGCCTCGAGGACTTCAAACTGCAAGCCGTCATAATCGAGTTTTTCGCCCGCTTCGGGGACGTGCCCGGCGATGTGATTGAGCAGACCGGCCACAGTCGCGGCCGTCGATTCCACGTCGCGGTCATTCAAGTGGATGCCGAACAACTCCTCCAGCTTTTCCACGGCGAGACTGCCGCGAAGCACCATGCTGCCCGAACTTTCGCGGATGACGTCAGGGACGGGCTGGCGATCCTCTTCGCCAATTTCGCCGACAATCTCCTCGACCAGATCCTCCGCGGTGACCACGCCAGCCATGGAACCGTACTCGTCAATTACAATGGCCATTTGCTGGCTTTTGCGCTGCATTTCTTTCAGCAGGCTTGAGCCCATTTTCGCCTCTGGAACAAAGAGCGCAGGGCGCACGAGTTCGCGCACCGTGCGCTGGGCCGATTCGCTTTCGGGCACTTGCAGAACGTCGCGCGCGATGACGATGCCGATAATTTCGTCGAGATTATTTTCGTAGACGGGCAGGCGCGACAGTTTGGCTTCGACCAGCACGCGGCGCAATTGCTCGATGCTGGCGCTTGCGGGAATGGCGATGACGTCGGGACGCGGAGTCATCACTTCCCTGACGCGCTTGTCGCTGAACTCGACGACCTGCTCGATCAGGCGGGCTTCGTCCTGCTCGAGGATGCCCTGTTCCGTGGCCGCGTCCACAATGGCTTCGATGGCGTGCTGGTCGTCGGGGACTGCACCGCTATCCGGCTCGTCGGAAATATGCAGCAGGGATATGGCGAATTCGAGAACGGCTTGAATCGGCCAAACCAGCCAGGCGAAAAGACGGATGACGGGCAAAATCGGTATGAGCCACTTGCCACGAGTTCGCGCGAGCAGCAGCGCGGGAAAAAATTGCATTCCCACGATGACTTCGAGGCCGAGGAAGAAAATCATCTCGGCAACGATTTGCCAGGTTTCACCGGCGAAGAGTATGACGGCGCGTGCCGTCAGTACGGAGACGACGACGAGCCAGAGTCGCGCAAGAAGGTTAAACGTCCCGCCCGCGCGGAAACGGGCGATTCTCAGGCGCGGCTCGATTTCGGCTACGAAGGCGTCGAGATTCACGTGCGCGGGGCCAACGACCACGCGGCCCAGTTGGCGGTAAATGCGATCCAGATAGGCGAAGACCATCAGGCCCGCGGCAAGCACCAGGATTCCGATCGTGTAATAGAGCAAGCCCATTTATTATTGAATCCCCAGTTCGCGGCGCAAACGCAGCTCGAGACGTTCCATTTGGCCGCTGTCAGTTTCGTGATCGTATCCCAATAAATGAAGAAGACCGTGAAGCATCAGAACGCGCATTTCGTCGTCGAACGCGCGGCCGGACCGCTGCGCATTGCGACGCGCTACGGCGGGCGCGATGGCAATGTCGCCCAAATACGAACCATTGCGCGACGGTGAATGGCGCAGGCCGCGTGCCGGCTTGGAGCCATTCCGCACTGCGCGCTTTTTTGTTGCGACGGCTTCTGATGGAAACGAGAGGACGTCGGTGGGTTTGGCTTTGCCGCGATAGAGGCGATTCCAGCGCGTCATTTGCGCGTTCGTCACCAGGCATACAGTGGCTGCGCCGGGGGAAATATGCAGTAGCCTCGCGATGCGAGCGAAGAATTGCTCCAGCGAAGGAGAAGCAACAGATACACGTCTCTGACGGTTGATAACCATGGGCTGGGAACTACTCCGCGCTGCCGCGGCGGCCGGATTCGCGCGAATGATTGTTGACCGCGGCACGATTGCCGTGCTGCCCGCCGTCGTATTCTTCGTAGGCCTTGATGATGCGCTGCACCAGGTTGTGGCGCACCACATCGCGTTCGTCGAAATGGATGATGGCAATGCCCTCGATTTTGCCTACCACGTCGAGGGCTTCGACGAGGCCGGAACGTCGTTCCGTCGGCAAATCGATCTGCGTAACATCACCGGTGATTACGGCCTTGGAATTGAAGCCCAGACGCGTGAGGAACATTTTCATTTGCTCGCTGGTGGTATTTTGGGCTTCGTCGAGAATCACGAAGGAATCGTTGAGCGTACGGCCGCGCATGAACGCGAGCGGCGCAACTTCGATGATGTCCTTTTCGAGGAAGCGTTCGAGCTTGTCCGCCTCGAGCATGTCGTGGAGGGCGTCGTAGAGCGGCCGCATGTAAGGATCGACCTTCTCCTGCAATGTGCCGGGCAAAAAGCCGAGGCGCTCGCCCGCTTCGACAGCAGGACGCACAAGGATGATGCGGTTGACCTGCTTGGTGAGGAGCGCGGAGGCGGCCATGGCGACGGCGAGATACGTCTTCCCTGTTCCGCCCGGGCCGATGGCGAACACCATGTCGTACTGCTCGAGCGCCTCCATGTAACGGCGCTGGTTGGAACTTTTCGCGGTGATGGGCTTTTTGCCGAAGGCGCGCGGGCGCGGGTGTTCGACCGCGCCGCGCATCGAGAAATTGGGTTCTTCATGGGCCATGCGTAACATCGCTTTCACATCCGCGCTTTCGATTTTCCGCCCTTCGCGGATCAACTGGTTGTAATCGTTCAAAAACTTGGCGGCGCGGCTCACCTCGGCGGGCGCGCCTTCGATTTCAAGGTCGGTGTCGCGCAATTGCGTGGTTACGTGGAGAGTCGATTCGAGGAGCTTGAGGTTTTCGTCGTAGGTGCCGAATAGATCGGCGACGTCCCCCGACATCCTGACGGTTTGTCTCATCTAGGTAGGTTGCGTGTAGATCCTTGGCGCCTCGATTTGCGCCCAAACAAATACGTTACAGCAGAGGGGCGGCGCGGTCAAGACTCGCGTATCTATATATTGTATTATCAGTTAGATACAACCATCATCTGCGAGCAATTCCCTTCCCTTACGGCTTGGCGGCGGGAAAGGCGACCTTTGGCACAGCGCGCTCAGCGGGAGACGCGGCGAAGTAGGCGTCGTTGCGCTGGAAGCCTGCCCATGGCGCGAAAGTGCTATTGGGGAAGGTGCCGATGAACGTGTTGTAGTCCTGAATGGCGTCGTCGTAACGCTTCCGCTCGACGGCGATGCGGTTTTCAGAGCCAGCCAGTTCGTCCTGAAGCTGCAAAAAGTTCTGGTTGGACTTAAGCTGCGGATAATTCTCGGTGAGCGCGAGCACTTTGACGAGGGCGTTGTCAATCTGGCCGTTGGCGGCGATCTTGTCTTTCGGAGTCTGGGCGTTCATCAAGTTGGCGCGCGCGTTGGCGACGGCGGTGAAAACGGTGACTTCCTGCGCGGCGATGCCTTTCACGGTTTCCACGAGGTTGGGGATCAGGTCGGCGCGGCGTTCGAGGACGACGTCCACCTGCGCCCAATCGGACTTGACCGTTTCGTTCTTGCGCACCATTTGATTTCGCGCGCTGATGTACATTCCCGCGACGATAACGATGATCAGGACGATGACGCCCAGAACCGCCCAGCCCTTTTTCATTTTGATCCTCCGCGAAAATCACGCACGGCGCCAAATCTTCCGGGCGCCCGTGAGTCTTAGAAAGTGCCCTCGAAGCGGCGGTCGACGAGGTCGGTCATGCGCTCGACCAGTTCGACGAACCCGCGCAAAGTCTCCTGCGCGTCCACATCGGAAGGCTTCCGCTTGCCCTCGCGCACGTCGAGAATCGCGCGAAAAGCGTCGGGTTTGCTGCCCACCAGCGCCGCAGCGCGGTCGACAACTTCGCGCTTCGAAGCAGCGGCAGGCTCGCCAAAGGCCAGCAGCGCGTGGCGGAACAAAGTGACGAATGCCGATACCGACGCGTCCATCAGGCTCACAACCACGCGGTCCTTGGGCGGCACGGACAAGATACCGTGACGCAGGCGCACCATATTGGTACGCAGCTCGCGTTCCACCTGCAATTTGTGCAGATTGGTGGGGACGTTGAGCATGGAGAAAAAATCCTCGCCGTAGATCATTCTGTGATTCGTCTTCATGTCGAGCAGTTCGATGGCAAAAATATCGGCGGAGGCGCGCAACTCCTCCTGAGTGAACACCTGCGGCGCGTCGAACCCTTTTCGTTTCCACCAGGCGACAGTCTCGTGAAGCGCTTCGAGTTCCGCGGTGCCAGCGTGTTCGAGGATGCAGAGGATGTTGATATCCGAGTGCTGCTTGCGGTATTCACCCGTAACGGCGGAGCCATAGAGGACGATGGCCTTCAGATTCGCGCCTGCCGCGTGTTGCAGCTTCTCCTTCAACTGTTGCAGCAATTCTTCCATCGCACCGCCGCTTTCTGTTTGGAACGTTCCCCGTGACGTAAACCAAGAAAGGAAAATGCAGATTCCCCACCCAGTCGCGAGCGGCCGGGATTCGGAATGACAATTTGACGGCCTTTGCGGCAAGCCACAAAAAGCCATCGTCCTGCCAACCGTCTCTACAAATTCTTCACCAACTGCCACTGGCGCCGCCGCCGCCGAACGAGCCGCCGCCAAAACCGCCGAACCCGCCGCCGCCTCCAAATCCCCCGCCGCCCCAGGAGCCACCGCCCCAACTACCACCCCCGAGGTACCACGGAGCGCCCGCCCACCATACGCCGTGGCCGCGTCGGCCGTATTTGCGTCCCGCGCGCATGCGCATGAGCAAGCCGAGGAGCGGGAAGAACAATAACATCAACATCGACAGTATCGGAACCACGATGTTTCTGGCGGTCAAGGGTGGAGGAGGCGTTTCGGCGCCCATGGGATTGCTCTGCGATTCCTGGCTCAGGGATTCCAGGGTTACGCCGCGATCCTTCGCAATCACGGCGGCGATGCGCTCGGTGAGCAGCAGAACCGCGCCGCTGTAGTTTCGAATTCTGAGCTGCGGCTGCGCTTCACGGCCAAAGGTTCCCACGAGCCCATCGGGCAGAATAGGCTCCAGGCCATAGCCAACTTCAATCCGGTATTTGTGTTCGTTAGGGGCAAGCAGGATAAGGACTCCGCGGTCTTTTTGCTTGGGGCCGATTCCCCAATGCGTGGCCAGGTTAATGGAGTAGTTCTCGATGGATTCGCCCTCTAGGGAACGTACGGTGACGACGGCGATCTGCGCCTGCGCTTTGTGGTCCACTTCCTGGCAAAGGGCCTCAATCGCGTTCTTGGAATCGGGCGCGAGGACGTGCGCGAAATCGTTGACGTATCCCTGAGGGCGCAGCGACCGTGGGTTCTGTCCGAGCGTGGCCGGGGCAAGAAACAGGGTGACGAGGCACACGCCCGCCAACGGCGCCAGATAGCCCAGTCGCCGCGCTACGTTCGAAGATTGCCACTGTCTCGACATCGCTGAAACGAATCTATGCTTTTGGG
>Ga0070730_10005434_pt1 | contig 11006 bp, 9 predicted proteins | sample Coa_R1_3_FD_66447 | JGI IMG/M metagenome (GOLD analysis project Ga0070730, IMG submission 66447) | Surface soil microbial communities from Centralia Pennsylvania, which are recovering from an underground coalmine fire - Coalmine... | ecosystem: Environmental > Terrestrial > Soil > Unclassified ... | reverse complement strand
GAAGCCGGCCATGGCCTGCATGCGGCGGTTCTGTGACAGGTTGCCCTGCAGCGAGGCGGCGCTATAGCCGGCGTTCTTGAGCTGCTCGGCCACCTTCTTGGCGCGGTGCTTGGTGCGCGCAAACACCAGCACCGAGTTGGTGTCGGTGCGCGCGAGCAGCGCCAGCAGCAGCGGGGTCTTCAGATGGCCGTTCACGGGGTACAGCGCGTGCGTGATGGTGGTCAGCGGCTGCAGATGATTCACCTGCACCGTCACCGGGTTGGTCAAAATCTCGCGCGCCAGCTTGCCCACGTCGTCGGGCATGGTAGCCGAAAAGAGCAGGGTCTGGCGCCTGGCCGGCACATAGCGCAGCAGCCGGCGGATGTCGGGCAGGAAGCCCATATCAAACATGCGGTCAGCCTCGTCCAGCACCAGCACTTCCAGGTGCTTGAGGGTCAGGTTGCCCTGGCCCAAATGGTCGAGCAGCCGGCCGGGGCAGGCCACCACGATCTCGGCTCCGGCGCGCAGCTTCTGGATCTGCCCCGGCAGGCCCACGCCCCCATATAGGGTGACGCTGCGCAGGCGGGTCTGGCGGCCCAGCTCGCTGATGGCGGTGTGGATCTGCTCGGCCAATTCGCGGGTGGGGGCGATGATCAGCGCGCGCACCTGGCCGCGCGGGCCGCTGAGCAGCCGCTGCAAGATCGGCAGGCCAAAGGCCGCGGTCTTGCCGGTGCCGGTCTGTGCCAGGCCGATGACATCACGGCCGGCCAGGACGGCGGGCATGGCTTGCTGTTGAATGGGGGTAGGCTCGTCGTAGCCAGACGCTAAGATGCCGGCCGCGACTTGCGGATGAAGGTTAAACGATGAAAAGCTCACTGAAGGGTCCTTGGCTAAAAGTAATGAGCCAAGTCGCACCCTCAGCCCAACCGGTTGGAACGAACAGTACATCATACCACATACTTGCCGCCGTTATGGTGGTATAATAGTAACAATCTACCTATCGGATTTGCATGCCCCTCTGGCCGCCAATCCCCTTCGTGGGCTGGCGGCCTTTCGTTTCCAACTGGGCCGAGAAAGGAGCAATCGCATGGACGTCAAACTATACGTGGGCAACCTGGCATTTACGACGACCGAAGACGATTTGCGCATCCTGTTCTCCCAGGCCGGCGCCATTCACTCGATTGACCTGATCAAGGATCGCGACACCGGCGAATCCAAGGGCTTTGCGTTTGTGACCATGGCCAACCCGTCGGACGCGGTGAAGGCCATCGGGATGTTTAACGAATTTACGATGGCGAACCGGGAGCTGAAAGTGAATGCGGCCAAGGCGCGCGAGGAACGCAGCGGCGGCGCTCCGGGCCGGGCCGGGGCCTTTGGCCCGCGCGGCAATCCACACAAGCATCGCCCGCGTGGCGGCAATCGTCGGTATTAGAGGCATTGTATTCGCCGTTTTGGGTTGCCGCTGAAGAGCGGGGAGAAGCTAATGACTTATGAAATTGACGATCGTGTCGTGCTCAACCCCCATGGGGTGGGCCGCATTGCCGGCCTGGTGACCAAGAGTTTCGCCTCGGCTGAAATGCAGGAATATTATGAGATCGCCACCGAGCGCAGCCTGGTGTGGGTGGCGGTGGACCGGGCCGAGGCGCACGGCTTGCGCCCGGTGACCGGCAAAAAGGAGCTTAACCATTTCCGCGATGTGCTGCGCGGCCGGCCGGCGGTTCTAAACGCCGACCATCGCCAGCGGCACCTGGAGCTGCACACGCGCGAACGACTGGGTACCTTCCAGGCCGCCTGCGAGCTGGTGCGCGACCTAAGCGCCTATACCTGGAAGAAGCCTTTGAACGACGTCGACACCGCCACCCTGCGGCACGCGCACACGGATGTGTGCGCCGAATGGGCGGCGGCCGACGAGGTCACCCTGGCCCTGGCCAACGCCGAAGTTGCGGCGCTGCTGCTAGAAGGACGCCAGGCCTGGGAACCCAAGAATGGTCCTGCCAGTCCCGCTGGCCGCGCGGGCAAGCCGCTCGGCGCGCCTCTGGCGTGACAATTAACATCTGACAATTTCCCATTTTGTGTTTGCCTAAAGGAGGCAATAGCATGTCTGAACGGATTACGGGCACGGTCAAGTGGTTCAATGGCGGCAAGGGTTACGGTTTCCTGTCCCAGGAAGGCGGCGAGGATGTGTTCGTTCACTTCTCCGCCATCCAGGGCGAGGGCTTCCGCAACCTGGAAGAGGGCCAGAAGGTCGAATTCTCGATCCAGAAGGGCCCCAAGGGTTTGCAGGCTGCTGACGTCAAAGTCATCTAATACCCCATCACGCCCAACCGAACCCCGCCTGAAAGGGCGGGGTTTTTTGATTCGGGCGCGCTCATGTTTTTTCGAGCACCACCACGGCGGCGGCCAGGCCGGCGGTGTGCGTGATGCTCAGGTGAACGCTGCTGACGCTCAGCGCCTCCAGCCGCTGCCGCGCCTGGCCGGTGGCGCGCAATTGCGGCGCGCCCGAATCGTCGGGCAGGATTTCGATTTCGCCAAAGGTGAGGCCTTGCGCCAGTCCGGCGCCCAGGGCTTTCATGAGCGCTTCTTTGGCGGCGAACTTGCCGGCCAGGTGCTCGGCGGGGTCGTGCGCGCCGGCGCAGGCCGCCAGCTCGGCCAGGGTGAAGGCGCGGCGCGCAAAAGCCGCGCCGGTTAGCTGCTGCCGCATTCGGCTCACGTCCACCAGGTCGAGCCCAAGGCCCACGATCATGAGCGCGTCATAGATCGGGGTAGAGGATATCGCCGCGCCGCGCCAGCGCGCCCGAGAGATAATCCTCGCGCAGCTGCGCGTGCTGCAGCTTGCCGTTATAGGTCAGCGGCAGACTGCGCGAGCGCAGCAAATACACCCGGCCCGGCCGGAAGCCAAGCTGGGCATACACCTGCTCGACGACGGCCACACCCAGCGCGTGCAGCGCCTCGCGCGGCCGCGAACCGGCCTCGCGCACCTCGGCAAACACATATACTTGTTCGCCCTCGGCCCGGCCCCGGTCGATGCCCACCGCGGCCGAATAGCGCAGCCCGGGCACGCCGTCCACTACCTCTTCCACTTCCTGCGGATAAATCGTTTGCCCGGCGCGCTTGATGACGTTTTTTAGCCGCCCAGCGATAAACAGGTTTCCGTCTGGGTCCAGGTAGCCCAGGTCGCCGGTATGCACCATGCCCGGCCCCCAAAAGAGATCGGCCGTGGCGGCGGGGTTGCGGTAATAGCCGGCGGTGTTGGCCGGGCTGCGCACCACAATCTCGCCCGGCTCGCCGGCCGGCAGCGGCGCCGGCCCGCGCACGATCTGGAGCTCGATGCCGGGAAAGGGGCGCCCAACGGATACCAGGCCGCGCTCGTCCACCCGCGGCGGCGTGCCCGGCGGCCACATGGCCACGCCCACCGTGGCCTCGGCCAGCCCATAGCCGGCAGCCATCACCGGCCCAAGCTCAAACGCGCGCTCGAACTGTTCCAGTGTGCTGGCGCGCACGGGCTCAGCGGCGTTGAGAGCCACGCGCAGGCCGTGCAGGTCGTAGGCCGCCGCCTGCGCGCCGGGCACCTGGCGCAGACACAACCGGTAGGCGTAGTCGGGCGCCGCCGTGAAGCTGCCGCGCCAACGGCTGATGGTCTCCAGCCAGGGGCGCACGTCTTTCAGGTTGGTGGGTAATAAGTGCAGCTCCGCCGCTAGATAGAAGGGCGCCATGGTCATGAGGATCAGGCCCATGTCGTGATAGACGGGCAGCCAACTGACGAAGACATCTCGCGGGCTGAGCGCCATGCCGGCCATCATCTGGCGCACGTTGGTCAGCAGGTTGGTGTGGGTGAGCTGGACGCCTTTGGGATCGCCGGTGCTGCCGGAGGTGTATTGCAGATAAGCGATGTCGTCAGGCGCGACCAGCGGAAATGAGGGCTGCGCCGCGGCCGGGCCAGCGCCAAGCATGAGCACGGCCGGGCCGTCGGCGGCCAGCGCGCGCAGCTCGGCCAGCCGGCCGGCCGGCGCTGCCGAGGGCACCACGATCAGCCGCGCGCCGCACAGCGCGGCCTGGCGCAGGAGGCGCTCGGGGCCGAAGCCGGGGAAAGCGGGCACCGCGATGCCGCCCGCGCGTTGGGCGCCGTAGAAAGCGGCAAAGAACTCGGCCCCGTTGGGCAAGGCCATCACCACGCGCTCGCCGGGCTGAAGGCCGGCCGCCAGGAACTGCCGGGCAGCGGCGTTTACCATCTGCCAGAGCTGCGCGAAGGTCGTGGTTTCGGAGCCAAAAGTAAAGGCTGGCCGCTCGGGCATGTCGCGGGCGCGCACGGCCAAAAGCTCGACCAGGGTGGCGGCGGGTGGGTCGGTCATGGCACGGGTGGGCGGCCGGGCGCTAAGTGGGCCGCGTCAGAAGCGCGTGCAGGTCGGCGACGGTGTGCAGGCGGGCCACATCGGCCTCGGCCAGCTCAACGTGATATTTTTCTTCCAGCGTCGCCACCAGGTTCACCAGGTCAGCCGACTCGGCCCCTAAATCTTCCACCAGGCGGTCTTGCGCGCGCACGCCCGCCCGGCCGAGCAGCAGGCCCACTAAGAGGCACAGGTCTTCCAGCGAAGGCGTCATGGCGTGGCCGGCCATCTCGTTCCTAGTATATACTCCTGTCACGTCCGGCGCGGCGCACACGCTAGAGCGCTTACCGCTCGGGTGTAAGGCGTGGTTAACCGCGTGGCGCGCACGAAACGGCACACTTTTGCCATAAAGCCGAGCGGTGCGCTCTAGTGCGGGTGTATTTGCCGTTGGTGGTCGTTGGTAGGGGCTCAGCATCCGCACCGCCAAGTTGGGTCGGACGCGCAAAGTTGACGCGGATGCTTCGCCCCTACGGCCAAAAATCCCAAATGCACACGTTAGCACGGGTGCGCACGCCAATCGTGGTCGTTTGCTCCTGGCGCCCGTGCAGGCCGACGCTGCCCGGAGCTAACCCGCAAGGGGCACTGAGCTCCGGTCTATGAGCAACGCCCGGCCTCAAAGGGGTGCTTTGCAATAAACCGGGCTTCCGAAAGCTGGCTTTCAGCCAGCGTCGCGCTTCGCGTAGCGCGGCGGGTCTGCGCAGCGCCCCTTGCGGGTTACCCCGCGCGGGCTGGCGGTAAGCACCCGGCCCAAAACTGCGTTGCACACGAGCGTGCGAGGGCCATCGCGTCTTATCGGCAACGCGCCGGTATTCCCGTAGCCGCGACCGCTCGATAGGACCAGCGGGTCGGGCGGGCTAGTCCCGCCCGCTATGTGAGTATTTTGGGCCCCGCATAACAAAACGCGGTCGCCCTGGATAGAGCATGGCAGCCACGGATCCCTCCGCCACCCAGCGCGCCCCGGCGCCCCAAAGCGACACGCTGCTCCTGCGCCCGCCGCAGGTGGTGGTGCAGTTCCCCGACGGCCGGCGCCTGGACTATAACTTGCCCCCCGGCCCGCTGCGGCTGGGCCGCGACGAGCACGGCAACCAGATCGTCATCCCCGCCAATTTCACCTCCATTTCGCGCCAGCACCTGGAGCTGCGCCGTACGGCTGACGGCTTTCAGGTGGTTGACCTGGAGAGCGGCCATGGGGTGCTGCTGAATGGGCAGCGCCTGCACGGCAGCGCGCCACTGCATGACGGCGACGAGCTGCGCATTGGCCTGGCCAGCCTGGGCCAGGAGGTGCGCTTGAGTTTTCGCGCCGGCCGCCTGCCGCAGGCGGCGGCCGACACCATCCGCGCGGCGGGGCCCGGCGGCCCACCCGCTCCCACGCCCGCCGACAACCAGCCGCGGCTGCTCATCCGTTGGCCGAATGGCCAGGAAGTGTGGGCGGCGCTGCAAAAAGACGTGGTGCTCATCGGCCGCGACCCGCAGGCGGAGGTGCGCCTGCCGGCCAACCTGGCTTTTGTGGCGGCGCGCCACGCCGAAATCCGGCGCACGCCGGCCGGCTACCAGGTGGCCGACCTGGGCAGCACCAACGGCACGCGCCTTAACGGCCAACTGCTGGCGCCAGGCCAACCGGTCCGGTTGCGCGATGGGGACGTCATCCGGTTGGGGGATGACCAGTTGGGCATCTCGGTCGGGCTGACCTTCCATCAGCCCGCTGCCGCGCCAGCCCCGGCGCCGGGTTTCACCGTCCACACCAGCCCCGTGGCCGCTATTCAAACGGATACCGTCACACTGGGGCGCAGCGCCGATAACCAGGTGGTGCTGGCCGGGCCCACCGTCTCGCGCCACCACGCGCGCCTGGTGCGCCAGGGCCAGGGGGTGTGGCTCGAAGATTTGCACAGCGCCCACGGCACCTGGGTCAACGGCCAGCGCATCACCCGCGTGCAACTGCAATTCGGCGACCTGGTCCAGATCGCCGCGCATTTGTTCATCTACCAGCACGATGGCTTGCGGCGCTATGACAGCCAGGGGATGCGCGTGGATGTGGTGGACCTATCCGCACAGGTGCACACTCGCCAGGGCCCGCTGCGCATTTTGGATCACATCGACCTGACGGTGCTGCCGCGCGAGTTTGTGGGCCTGGTGGGCGCCAGCGGGGCCGGCAAGAGCACCCTGCTGGAAGCACTGGTGGGCATCCGCCCGGCGCAAGGCCAGGTGCTGCTAAACGGGCGCAGCCTGTACCGCGAAATCCACCGGCTGCGCGCCGAGCTGGGCTACGTGCCGCAAGCGGACATTCTGCACACGGCGCTGACCGTGGCGCGCGCGCTGGACTATTCGGCCCAACTGCGGCTGCCGCCGGACACCAGCCCGGCCGAGCGCCAGAAGCGCATCGCCGCCGTGCTGGACACGGTCGGCCTCAACACCGACGTGATCCGCCGCACGCGCATCGGGCAGCTCTCGGGTGGGCAGCGCAAACGGGTGAGCATCGCCGCCGAGCTGCTGGCCGACCCCAAGCTGTTCTTGCTCGATGAGCCCACCTCCGGGCTCGACCCCGGCCTGGAAAAGAAGATGATGCACACGTTGCGGCAGATGGCCGACGAGGGGCGCACGATCATCCTGATCACCCACGCCACCGCCAACATCATCCAGGTGGATCAGGTGGCCTTCCTGGCGCAAGGCCGGTTGGTGTACTTTGGGCCGCCGGCGGCGGCGCTGCCCTTCTTCGGGGTAGACGAGTTCGCCGATACCTATGACCGGCTGAGCGGCCAGGGAGCCGAGTGGCGGCGAGTATTTATCGAGCAAAAGCCCGAGGCTTATCAGCGCTATGTGCTGGCGCGCCAGGCCACGCGTGCCACGGCGCCGGCCGCCGCGGCGCCACGCGCGCGCGGCTCATCGCTGGCGCGCCTGCTGCGCCAGTTGAGCGTGCTGACGCGCCGGGCCGTCAGCCTGCTGGCCAGCGACCTAGTGACGCTGTGCCTGCTGCTGCTGCTGTTCCCGCTCACGGCCAGCCTGCAGTTGGTGGTGGGCGCGCCGGATGTGCTCACCGGCGACCCGGCCATCCTGGCCGACCCAGCCGCCGCGGCCCAGACGCGCACCAAGAGCTATGTGCCGCTCCCGCCGACCAACACCTTTGTGTTCGTGATGGGCCTGGAGGCGGTGCTGATCGGCATGTATGTGCCGTCGAATGAGCTGATTAAGGAACGCTCGATCTATTTGCGCGAGCGGCTGGTCAACCTGCAGGTGCCGGCCTATCTGTTGAGCAAGGTGGTGGTGTTTATGACCTTCGCCGCGCTGCAGACCATTTTGTATTTAATGGTGCTGTCGCTGCGGGTGCACCTGCCGGCGCGCGGGCTGCTGCTGCCGGGCCCGCTGGAGCTGTTCATCACCCTGTTCCTTACGCTCACAGCCGGGATTGGCCTGGGTCTGCTGGTGTCGGCCATCTCGCGCTCGGCAGACATGGCCATCTACGCGCTGGTCATCATGATGTTCTTCCAGTTCTTCTTTTCGGGCACGGTCTTCGATCTGCGCGACAACCCGGCCCAGTTCTTGTCATATCTCACCAGCACGCGCTGGTCGCTCACCGCCATCGGCGTGACCATCGACATGCCGCGCCTGGCCGAGAGCACCATCGTGTGCGCCCAGGCGCCGGTGAACCCGCTGGCGCCCGCGCAAGGCGAGACCACCCGCTGCTTGAACGAGCGCGACGCGGTGAACGATCTGCTGCTGCCGTATGGGCACGCGAAGCTGCTGCAAGCCTGGGGGGTGCTGGCCGGCACCGCGCTGCTCACCTTGCTGGCCACAGGGGTGATGATCAAGCGGCTCGATCCGGCGTAGGGCGCGCCTCGCCGGCAGGGCAATCGCTTCTAGTTGTGTTTGGGCCGAGAATCGCCTGTTGTCTCGCTTAACAGCCTGGGCGGACATACAGGCGTGTAGCGGCCCCTACCGTGACATCGATCACCGCAATTCCTTATGATCGATGGGGCTTGGCGTATCACCCTGAGTGATCATGCCGCGCGCACGCGTTGCGTGTTTTGACGCCATGACATTTCGCTCCAGCCGCGCCAAGTGTCACCCTGAGCGCAGTCGCAATCGCTTGATAATAAGGACCGGCATGCGCGCGAAGGGTCTCGGGTTAGTTGATAAAGGTCAATGTCATGAGCAGCACGAATGCAATCGCTCGCTGATCCGAACCGGCATGCGCGCGAAGGGCCTCGATGGAAAATCAATGTATCACCAATCGTTGGCCCACCGGCCGAAAGGCCCTTCACGCGCGACCTTGCTCGCAATTTCTGTCGACTACGTGCGCGCTGCTCAGAATATGATGTCGGCCGGCCGAGCCGGGAGGCCCATCCCCAAAGGGGCGCTACGCAGTCGCGCACCTGCCGGCTCATATTCTCGAGCGATTGCGGCCGCGCTCAGGGTGACAGTGTTTCCTGTTTGAACAAAATGTCATGGCGTCGAGACATGCCGCGCGAACAGCATAACCCGCAGGTTGAGGGTTAGTTTTTTCTCTTGCCTTTCCTTAATCTTTTCTCAGCGCTCTCCGCGCACTCCGCGGTGAAGATTTTTCCTCTGTCAGCGGTGGAGATTTTTCCTCTGTCAATTGATATGCGCCGCGGCTGGGGCTGCCGCTTCGCCGGAGGCAATGCAGTCGGGTAGACCCACCCCGCGGTAGGCGTTGCCGGCCACGTATACGCCTGGCAGCGACATCAGGCGCTGGTCGATGGCGGCCACGCGCTCCAGGAGGCCCAGGTTGTACTGCGGCATGACGCGCGGCCAGCAGAACACGCGCTGAAAGGCGGGCGTGGCGCGGCGGGTTTCTGTAAATAAGACGAGACGGCCCTGGCTCGCCGGCCCTCAGGGCTGGCTGGCGGCTTGCAAGGCGTTTTCCATCTCGCTGGCAATGGCCAGCGCCTCGGCCTGGCTGAGGTCGGCATCCAGGTAGACGATGTCCAGAAGCAATTCGTCGCCGGCCAAATGACTGGTCAGGGTGTACTCCGGCCCCAGACGGTGATTGGAGACAAAAGCGTGCAGAGCGAGCACGCGGGTGGCGCCGAACGCCTCGGCCAGGGTGGGCGCGCCCAGGTGGCTGAGGGCGGTATGGGCTAGCCGCAGCTTCTGCAGGCGGTTGGTGCTGTCGATCAGCATCGGCGCCAGGGCCTGCGCGGCAAAGCGCTCGTCGCGCCGCGCCAACTGGTCGATCTGCTGTTGGATGCGCCGCGCCAGTGGCCAGAAGGGCTGCACCGCGGCCAGCTCGACGCTGTAGCGCAGCATGGCGATGTGGCAGCCGGGCTCGGCCTCGGCCACCGGCGGCTGCAGGTGAGCGCGCAGGCTGCCGAACGTGATGCCGCGCAGGGTAAGCGGCCGCCCCGCGTACAGCCGCTGCTGGAGCGCCAGGAGGGCAGCGGCGCCGAGCGCGCTGTGCAGGGTGACGCGCTCGGCCCGGCAGCGCCGCACCAGGGCGCGAGTGGCCGGCGCCGGCAGCCGCCGCGCCAGGATCTGGTTGCGGGCCGATGAGTGGAGCGGTGGCCGGCGCCCGCCGCGCAGCTGCAGTTGGTAGGCCAGCTCGGCAGACATTTGAGCGGCCATGAAGCGGGCTATGACTCTCGCGCGCCGCAAACCGCGAAAACGCGGCGGGTACAGTTGTTCGCTGGGCGGTGGCAGGTCAGTGCGGGCCGCGCCTTCCATCGGCAGGCCGGCGGCGAGCGACAGTAGCTCGCGCCACAGGCCCAGCACCGCGTCGCCATCGACGATGGTGTGCTGCAGTGTGAGGACGACATCGCTCGGCGCGCCGGGCTGGGGATCGTAGAGATAGACGCAGCGCGCCAGCGGACCCGTGCTGGCCGGCAGGCGGGTATTGAGCTCGCGCTCGACCACCGCTTGCCAGTCGTCGCCCGATGGCCCGGTGACGATGCTCAGCGGGATCGGCGTTGGGCCAGCGGGCTGGAAGACGAACACGCGGCCGCGCCGGCCAATGCCCACGCGCAGCTCGGGCCGGCGCGCTTGCAGGGCATCCAACGCCTGGCGCAGGGCCGCGGGGCTGGGGCCGTCGCTCAGGCGGGCCACACTCACCAGGTTGAGCGGCGAAAACCGATCGGTGAGGTTGAGAGCGGTTTCCATATTGCCCAAGGCGCGCATCAGGCTGCTCCCGCGCCGGCCCACGCACCGGCGCACTGGATTGACGAGCATCATTTTAGCGTGAAAGAGGAGTCGCTTTTTGACTTTGCGCTGGAGCGGTTTATACTGACTCAACGTCGATTTTGCATCGCAAGGAGGAGAATTATGGTCAAGAAGGCGCTGTTTAGCCTCGCATCTGTTTTGCTCTTGTTGGCCACCGCTTGCAGCGGCGCGGCCACCACCGCTAGCCCCACCGCCCAGCCGGCCAACACCGCTGCGCCCAGCAATACTGCCGCGCCGGCCAATACGGCCGCCCCAGTGCCTACAGTCGCCCCGGCGGCCACCACCGCCAGCGCCGGCACGCCCCAAAAGGGCGGCGAGCTGGTAGTGGCCTATAAGGACGACCTGGCCACGCTTGATCCGGCCATCGGCTATGACTGGACCAACTGGCCGGCCGAGAAGCTTGTGTTTGACGGCCTGCTCGATTACGACAACGGCACCACACTGATGCCGCGCCTGGCCGCCAGCATGCCCACG
>Ga0070730_10005433_pt1 | contig 11007 bp, 4 predicted proteins | sample Coa_R1_3_FD_66447 | JGI IMG/M metagenome (GOLD analysis project Ga0070730, IMG submission 66447) | Surface soil microbial communities from Centralia Pennsylvania, which are recovering from an underground coalmine fire - Coalmine... | ecosystem: Environmental > Terrestrial > Soil > Unclassified ... | reverse complement strand
CATCGCCCGTTTCGAGCGCGAGGCCAAGAACGTCGCCGCGCTGCGCCACCCCAACATCGTCCAGGTCTACGACTTCGACGTGCACAATGGCACGCCCTACATGGTGATGGAGTACGTCGAGGGCGGCACGCTCAAGTCGCATCTGGAGGACCTGGCCAAACAGGGCCAGCAACTGTCGATTGCCGAGGCGGTGCACATCGTGCGCGAGGTGGGCCAAGCGCTCTCCTACGCGCACAGCCACCAAATGATCCACCGTGACGTCAAGCCGGCCAACGTGCTGATGGAGGTGGGCGGCCGCATCATCCTGACCGACTTCGGCATCGCCAAAATTCTCACCGGCCCCAGCTACACCGTCACTGGCGCCACCATCGGCACGCCGGCCTATATGTCGCCCGAGCAGGGCCTGGGCCGGCCGGGTGATCACCGCTCCGACATTTACGCGCTGGGGGTCATGCTCTACCAACTGGCCACCGGGCAACTGCCCTACGAGGCGGATACGCCGCTGGCGGTGATGCTCAAGCACGTCAACGAGCCGCTGCCCTTGCCGCGCACCTTCAAGCCCGACATGCCTGAGGGCCTGGAGCGCATCATCCTCAAAGCCATGGCCAAAAATCCCGACGACCGGTTCCAATCGGCCGACGAGATGCTGGCCCAACTCGGTGACCTCGACACCGCGCAACTGCTGGTTATTCCGCCGGCCTCCATGGCCGCGGGCGCTTCGTCGCATGCCGCCACCATGGCCATGCCCGCGGGCGGCAAAACCAACGTGGCTGGCGGCGCAGCGCCGATCACGCCGGCCGATGCCACCCGTATCGCGGCGGCAGCCGGGGGCGCTGCCCCGGCCGGGGCCACCGTGGTGGGCCGGCTGGGCGCGACCGGTGTTGGCGGCGTGGCTGGTGGCGCTGGAGGCGCCGGAAGTGCTGGCGGCGGGGCCGCCGCGGCAGTGGCCGCGGCAGGGGCCGCGCCTGTGCCGGTCGCAGCCAAGAAATCAAGTTTTCCCTGGATCCTGGTCATCATCCTGCTAATTATTCTTCTGCTGCTTGTGGCGGTCGGCGGGGCTTTTGCCTACACGGGCGGGTTCGGGCTTATTCCCAAACCGACGGCCAGCGCCACGGCAACGCTCAACCCGACGGCCACGCTGCCCCCGCCGACCAACACGCCTACCCTGGTGGTGCCCAGCGTGACGCCCCCGCCGGCGGGCTCGCCCACGCCCAATCAGCTGGGGACGCAGCTCGCGTCCATCCAGGAAACGCAAGCCGCCATCCAGGCCTCGGTGGCGACGGCCACGCCGACCAACACGCCCGACCTGACCGCCACGGCCAAGGCCTGCACGTATGACTATCAACTGGCCGGGCAACAGCCCGAGGACGGCAAGACCCTGGTGGTCAACACCAAGATCACCAAGACCCTGACCATTGCCAACACGGGCCTGTGCGCCTATAAACCAGGCACGGTGCTGAGCGAGACTACCGTCTCAACCGGCATCCCGGCCATTTCGGTGACGGTGCCGGCGATTGCGCCGCAGGCCACGGCCGATGTGCCGTTGGTGCTGCTGGGCCGCAAGAGTCCGGGCACCGTGAGTCATTCGTTCGTGATGCTCGATCAGCAGCGGACGCAAATCGGCCAGGCCATTACGTTCACCCTGAAATACATCCTGGGCGCGACGCCCATTCCGCTGGCCACCGCCACGCAGCCGCCCCCGCCGGCGACCGATACGCCGGCCGCCGCGGCGACCGTGCAAAACTTCGCCCCCAGCTATTCCTCGTGCCACTACTCGGCTGGGGACTACAACTGCATCGTGAACGTGAGCATTGACGGCGGCCAGGCGCCCTACACGATCTTCCTGGATGGTTCGCAGCGGTTCGGCGATCTGCCGAATCCGGCGAATTTCCCGATTATTGGCCGCCGCTGTCTGCCGCGCCCCTACACCATCCAGGTGCTGGACAATATCGGCAGCAACCTGACCAAGAGCTTCGACTTCGATCCCGCCCAGAATCCAACTATCTTCCCTGGCGGAGGCTGCACCCTGCCTTAGGGCCAAGAAACCTAAAAAACCGGTCCCAAACCAGGTTAGGAAGCGGTTTACAACTTCCAGACTTTGATAGATAATGGTGATTAATGGGACATAAGTCCCATTTGGGGGTTTAAGGTGTCTCACGGATGGCGATGTCGCCTGGCCCAGCGCGCATTCTATATATTGAAGACAACGCCGATAACCGGCTCCTGGTTAAGCGGGTGCTGGAGGCAGAAGGCTATCAACTGCTGGAAGCGGCCAACGCAAGCGACGGCCTGCGCCGGATCGAAGCGGAGAGGCCGGATTTAATTCTGATCGACATCAACCTGCCGGAGGTGGACGGCTATACCACCACGGCGCGCATCAAGGCCATGCCGGGGCTGCGAGCGGTGAAGGTGGTGGCCATCACGGCCAACGTGATGAAGGGCGACCGAGAAAAAACGCTGGCTGCCGGCTGCGATGGCTATATCACCAAACCCATTGACGTGGACGCACTTCCGGGTCAGATTGCCCGATTCTTGGAAGGCCAATAACAAACTATTGAAGTCAGGGGAATGCCCGCCAGCAACGTCCTGAGTGCTGATGATATGGTTATGAGAGAAGGCATGGCCGATAACCCTCAACCAAAAGCACGTGAGCCGATCCTGCCCAAGGACGCCACGGTTTTGATCGTCGAAGACAACGTCTCCAACTTCGTGCTGATGGCGCGCATGTTGGCTTACATGGGCGTGCCGCGCTGCGAGTGGAAAACTTCGGGCTGGCAGGTGGTGGAATTTGCCGACACGCTGCCCAAGATCGACCTGATCCTGATGGACATCCGCCTGCCCTACGAGGACGGCTATGCCGCCCTGGCCAAGGTGCGGGCCACGCGCCGCCTGAAAGACACGATCGTGGCGGCCGTCACGGCCGAGGCCAGCCAGGAACAAATCCAGAAAGCGCGCGGCGCCGGCTTCGACGGTTTCTTGGGCAAACCGCTAGACCCCGACCGTTTTCCAGACCAAATCCGCCGCCTGCTGCGCGGCGAGCAGGTTTGGGAAATGAATTGAACGTTGTTTGAAGGAGGGGCCTGTGTCTGCCAGTCCGTGGACCAGTTCAGGATTGCGGGGAACCGCGCCAGCGAGCGGGCTAGGCCCACGCGCCCGCGGCGGATTGGCGCGCGGTTTGCTGCTGGTGCTGCTGCCCCTGATCCTGGGCCCGCTCATCGCTTTTGCCATCCTCATCTATCGCCAGGTACAGGCCGACACGTCGGCGCAGGCTTTTGCGCAATTGGAAAGCCTGGCCGAGCTTAAGAAAGACGCCATCAACAACTGGGCCAGCGCGCGCGTGGTCGACATTGACAACCTGGCCAACTCGCCCGAGCTGCAGACGCAGGTGCGCGACTACAATTCGGGCCTGAACGACGGCTCGCTGGTGACGGCGCGCCTGAATGACTTCCTGGTCAAAAACAGCCAATACGAAGCCGTGATGCTGGCCCGGCCGGCCGACGGCGTGGTGGCGCTGTCGACGCAACAGTCGCGCTTCGACCGCTTCATTGGCACGACCTTCCTCGACCCGTCCCAACTGGCCCACGGCCAGGCCGCCGGCTTCCTGGCCCCGCCCGGCTACGACGCGCGCCTGCAAGAGGTGGTGGTGATCGTGGCCGCCCCCGTGGTGGACCCCAGCGTGGGCAATACGCTGGGGATCGTGTTGGGCTTTGTGCGCGGCTCGCAGCTTGCGGACGTGGCCGCACCGGTGCCGGGCCTGGGGTCTACCGGGCACGCTTTTGTGATCACACGCGACAGCTACCAACTGGGCAGCATGGTCACCAGCGCCTCGGCCAGCAGCCCGGGCATTGATCAGGCCCGCATGCACCATGTGGATGGCAATGGCGTCTACCTGGATCAAAACGGGCAGCAGGTGTTCGGCGTGTACCGCTGGCTGAGCAACTATCAAATTGCGCTGCTGGTGGAAGAAGGCACGGCCGAGGCCCTGGCGCCGTTGGGCCGCTTTGCGGGCGTGCTGCTCGGCATCAGCCTGAGCGCCATCGCCATCAGCCTGTTGGGCGTGATCTTCTTCACACGGCGCATCACCGGCCCGCTGCAGGCCTTGACCGAAGTGGCCATGCGCATGGCGGGCGGCGATCTGACCTCCAAGGTGACGGTGAATCGGCGCGACGAAATTGGCCTGCTGGCCGACGCCTTTAACGGCATGAGCGCCGAGCTGAGCGGGCTGTATCAAGACCTGGAGCGCAAGGTGGAGGCCCGCACGCAACAATTGGCCACGGCGGCCGAAGTGGGCCGGGCGGCCACCTCGATCCTGGGCACCGAAGACTTGCTGCGCCGGTCGGTGGACCTGATCCGCGACCGGTTCGGCTATTACCACGTGTCGGTGTTTCTGCTGGATAGCACGGGCCGCTGGGCAGAGCTGAGCGAAGCCACCGGCGACGTGGGCGCAACGCTCAAGGCGCGCGGCTACCGCCTGGCGGTGGGCTCCAACTCACTCATCGGCTGGGTGACGGCTAACAAGCAATCGCGCATCGCGCTCGACGTGGTGGGCGACGAGATCTACTTCCAAAATGAATTGCTGCCTGACACGCGGTCGGAGGCGGCGCTGCCCCTGCGTGTGGGCGAGCGGCTGATCGGAGCGCTGGACGTGCAGAGCCGGTCGCTAAATGCCTTCAACCAGTCGGATATTGAAGTGCTGCAGGTGCTGGCCGACCAACTGGCGGTGGCGGTGGAAAACGGCCGCCTGTTTGGCCGGCAGGAGCGCCTGGCGGCGCTGGATCAGCGCGTGGCCGCGCTGACGGCTAAGATCCATGCTTCCATTACGGTCGACGCCATTTTGGAGAATGCCGCGTCGGAGCTGGGCCAGGTGTTTGGCGCTCGAAAAGTGGTGATCCGCCTGGCGCCCGAAACACAGGGCGCGGGCGCGCCCCTGCCCGCCGAGCCGGCTGCCGGCGTGGAGCCGGCGCCCAATTTGTCCAGCGGCCTGACGGCTGCGTCGGGCCATGGCAACGGCCACGGAAATGGCAACGGCAGCGCCCGCGGCAATGGCAACGGCGAGCACGCCTGACGGGCGGGAAACGATGACCACCTCCGGAGCAGCGCCACAGCTTGCAACCACGAACCTGACGCAGAACGCCCGGCGCAGCGTGCTCATCATGCTGGCCGGCATCGTGGGCTACGATGTCTTTTCCTGGTATCTGGCCGCCACCCAGCGGACCTGGCAACTGTTTGTGGTGGCGGGCGTGGTGCTGGCCTTTGGCGTGGTGGATGTGCTGGGCCTGCTGCTGGCCCGGCGCGGGCGCGGCACCCTGGGGCTGTGGCTGACGGTGCTTATGTTCCTGATCACCGACATCGTCATTGGGTCGGTTATCAGCGGGCTGGGCATTGCGCTGGGGCTGATTGCGCCAATTTTGACCATCGCCATGGTAAGCAATGCCTTGCCCCGGCGGCAGGCGTGGGACGCCGTTTTGGCCGGGGTGGCAGCGGGGATCATCATCGCGACCACCGATTTGTTGGGGGCCCCGTACTTGCCGTTCCGCAGCCCGGTGCCGGTGCTGCAAACTTTCACCCCCATCGTCGCCACGGTTCTGACGGCGATCTATGCCGTCTATCTGGTGAGGCTGCTGGCGGATTACAGCCTGCGGGCCAAGCTCATTATTGCCTTCCTGGCCGTCACCCTGCTCCCCCTGGGTGCTCTGGCCGCGGTGGACTACAACGCCACTCAGAAGGCGCTGACGGATGCCGCCAATCAGGCGCTGCTGGGCGCGGCCGTGCAGACGGCGTCGTCGATCGACACCTTCTTGGACAATACGCGCGGCGTAGTGCTGTCGGAGTCGCAACTGCCCGCGGTGCGCGACTATCTGGCCATGGCGCCCGAGGCGCGCACGGGCTCGCAGTCCGAGCGCGATCTCAAGGGCATTATGCAGAATTGGGCGCTGCGCGACACGCGCGCCAGCTCATATCTGCTGCTGGACAAACAGGGCGTGGTGGCGCTTTCAACCTCGTCGCTCGACATCGGCAAAGACCTGTCGGCCACCGGTTACTTCCAGCAGGCCATGAGCAGCGGCCAATCGATCGTTTCCGACGTGCTGTTCGAACCAAAGGCGGAAGCCGGCGCGATCAATTTCACCGTGGCGGTGATCGACGCGAGCCACAACTTCGCGGGCGTGCTGGTGGCGCGCTTCAGCACGCGCCTGCTGCAAGACCTGGTGAACCAGACCAACGGACTGGCCGGCAGCCAATCCTACGGCGTGCTGTACGACAATAACCTTCTGCAACTGGCCAATGGCGCCGATCCGACCGCCGACTTCAAATTGGTGTCGCCAGTGACCCCGCTCTACCTGGCCGACCTGCAGGGCCAATACCGCGTCCCACAATTGCTGGCGGCCTATCAATATTCGCTCAAGCGGCCGGACCTGGCCAGCCCGCTGGCCGCCATGTTGGCGCCCAACAGCACGGCCGCGCCCTACTTCAACGCCGAGGATGTGGTGGGCAGCGGGCGCATCAACCAGGTGGCAGTGGCCAAGCTCAGCTCGAAGCCGTGGCTGCTGGCGTTCTTCCAACCGCGCGACGTGTTCCTGGCGCCGGTGCAGCGCCAAACCAGCACCACCCTCGCCCTGGCAGCGCTCATCGCCGTCATCGTGACGGCCGGCGCGGTGCTGGCGGCCCAGGTGTTGGCCAGCCCGCTGACGCGGCTGACCGGCACGGCTGAAAAAGTGGCGGCGGGCGACCTGAACGTGCGAGCGGAAGTGCTGAGCCGCGACGAGATTGGCACACTGGCCACTACCTTCAATGACATGACCGGCCGCTTGAGTGAAATGATCACCATGCTCGAGAGCCGCGTGGCCGAGCGCACCGGCCAACTGCAGGCCGCCGCGGATATTGGCCGGGCGACCGCCTCGGTGCGCAGCCTGGACGAACTGCTGCGGCTGTCGCTGGAGCTGATCCGCGACCGGTTTGGTTTTTATCATGCGTCCATCTTCCTGATTGACGAGGCCGGCCAGACGGCGGTGCTGCGCGAATCGACCGGCGCGGTGGGCGCGCAGCTTAAGGCCCGCGGGCACAAGCTGGGCATTGGCTCGCAATCGCTCATCGGCTGGGTGACGGCCAACCGGCGGCCGCGCGTGGCCCTGGACGTGGCCGACGACCCGTTTCACTTCCGCAACCCGCTGCTGCCCGACACGCGCTCGGAGCTGGCCATCCCGCTAATCGTGGGCGAGCGGCTGCTGGGCGCGCTGGACGTGCAAAGCACGGAGCCGAACGCCTTCGCGGCCGGCGATGTGCAGGTGCTGCAAACCCTGGCCGACCAACTGAGCGTGGCCATTGAAAACGCGGTGCTGTTCCAGCGCACCCAGTCGAGCCTGAACGAATTGAGCGCCCTTTACCAGCGTATGACCGGCGCCAGTTGGCGCGGCTTCCTGCGCGGCGAGAAACGCGAAGCCCAGTACCAAAGCCAGGCCCCCGCCCTCGCGGCCAGCACAGCGGGCGATGCCAGCCCGCTGGAGCTGCCGCTGCAAGTGCGCGATCGAACGGTGGGCGTGATTGAGATTTACGGCCGGCCGGAGGCCGATTGGAGCGAAGAAGAGAAAACAGCGCTAAGCACCGTGGCCCGCCAGGTGTCGGCAGCGCTGGAGACGGCGGCACTGCTGGAAGAGACGCAGCGGCGACGCCTGCGCGAGCAATTGATCAACGACATCACCAACCAGATGCGGTCGACCATGAACCCCGCTGCAGTGGTCCAAAACGGTATGCGCGCGCTGGGACGGGCCCTGGGCGCCACGGAGGTGGTCGTGCGGCTCGACGCGGCCGGCTCGGCGCCGGCGGACAGCGCGCCAACGTCAGACAGCGCACCATCGGTAGATAGCGGGCCGGAGGTCAAACCATGAAGGCCTGGTTTGCCCCTGGCGGGCCGGCCGCCACCCCCGAAGAGTTGGCCCAGCTCACGGCCAGCCGCGAGACAGCGCTGAAGCAGATCATCCAGGGCGTGCTGGTGGTCTCGTTCCTGGCCCTGGTGACCAACGCCGTCTCGGCCATGCCGTATGGCGATTGGAGCTCGACGGCGCTGTACGCTGTATTGTTTGTGGTACTGGTGGGGTTGGCTGTGGCCCGGCCTCTGCCGTTTCGCCTGCGCGGCGGCATTTTCGTGGCGCTGCTGTATGCCGTGTCGGTCGTCAGCCTGGTCAGCCTGGGTCTGGCCGGGGCGGGCCGCGTTTATCTGATTGGCTTTGTGGTGATTACCACGGCGGTCTACGGCTATCGGGCCGGGCTGGCCGCGGCCGGGGGCAGCCTGGTCACCTGGCTGGTGGTGGGAGCGCTGTTTAGCCTGGGCCGGTTGACGGCCAGCGCGCCCAACGACCAAACCCTGCTCATCAATTGGGTAGCGGCCGGCCTGAGCACCTTGCTGGTGATGGTGGCGCTGATGATCCCGCAGCGCCAATTCATGGATACGCGCCGGCTGGTGGTAAGCACCTCGCAGCAAAACGCGGAATTGGAGGCGGCCCGCGCTCGGCTGGCCGCACAGACCGCGCAGCTAGAAAAGGCCACCAGCGAGGCGCAAGCCGCCCGCCAGGAGCAGGCCTCCCAATCAGCCGTGCTGGAGCGCCGCGCCGCGCTGCTGGGCCTGAATGCCGAGGTGGCGCGGGCGGCCTCGGCCCTACGCGACCCGGCCGAGCTGATGCAAACCGCTGTCAACCTGATCAGCGAGCGCTTTGGCTTCTATCATGCCGGCATTTTCTTGCTCGACGACGCGCGCGAGTGGGCGGTGCTGCGCGCCGCCAACAGCACGGGCGGGCAGCGGATGTTAGCCCGTGGCCACCGGCTAGCAGTGGGCCGCGAGGGCATCGTGGGCTACGTCACTGGCACCGGCCGGCCACGCGTCGCCCTGGACGTGGGCGTCGACGCCGTTCACTTTATCAACTCCGATCTGCCGGATACGCACTCCGAGATGGCAGCGCCCCTGCGGGTGCGCGATACGATCATTGGCGCGCTCGACGTGCAGTCGGTGGAAGTCGAGGCGTTCACGCGCGAGGACGCGGAGGTGCTGCAAAGCTTGGCCGACCAACTGGCGCTGGCCATCGACAACGCGCGCCTTTTTCAGGAGGCGCGGGCGCGCGTGGCCGAGCTGCAGGCGGTGCAGCGCGAAGCGCGGGCGGGCGGTGGCCTGGGCGGCCAAGAGCGGGCCAGCGCCTTCCGCTATGACGGCGTGGACGTCACGCAACTGATTGAAGCCCCAGAGACGGCCAGCGCCCAGAGCGCCGGGCGGGTGGCGCTGCGCGACGCGATGGCCATCCCGCTGCAATTTGGCGACCAGACCCTGGGCAGCCTGGAGCTGCGCCGCGCCGGCGAGGCCTGGACCGTCGAGGACCTGGAGCTAAGCAACGCGGTGGCCGACCGCATGGCCCTGGCATTGGAAAGCGCCCAACTCTTCGAACAAACCCGCGCCCGCGCCCAGCAACTGGCGACCCTGTCGGAAGTGACGATTGGGCTGACCGGGCCGCAGCTGAACACCCAGCAGGCCATGGAGCAAATCTCGCGTGGGGCGCAGCGCCTGTTTGAAATCGACAGCGCCGGGGTGTGGCTGCCGGCCGGCACGGATGAAATTGAGCTGCGCGTGAGCCTCGCTCCGCGCGCCGGCCGGCCCTCTCTGGCCGGGCGCCGGGCCAAGATCGGCGAGGGACTGGCCGGGGCCGTGTTCGCGACCAACCAGGCGCTGCGGGTGGACGACTATCCCAAGTGGCCGGGCGCCAGCGATTGGCCCGACGCGCCCTTCCACGCGGCGCTGGCGCTGCCCATGCTGTGGCAGGGGCAAGTGCTGGGCGTGCTGATGCTGGCGCACTCGCTGCCCGAGCGCACCTTCACCGCCGATGACGAGCGCATCGCGCAACTGTATGCCTCGCAAGCCGCTTCCACACTGGAAAACGCCCGGCTATTCGCCGAGACCCAACAGCGGCTGACCGAGCTGGGCGTGATCAACAGCATCAGCCAGGCGCTGACCACACAGTTGGAGCTGCCAGCGCTGCTGAAGCTGGTGGGCGACCAGGTGCTGCGCATCTTTGGCGTTCAGAATGGCTTTGTGGCGCTGTACGACAGCCAGACGCGCATCATCCAGTTCCCCTATTTCCTGGAGGCCGGCCAGCCGCAGCACGTGGCGCCGCGCCCGGTGGGACAGGGCCTGACCTCGGTGGTTATCAACACCCGCCGGCCGCTGCTCATCAATCACGATGCCACACAGCGCTCCGCCGAGCTGGGCGCCCTGCAGCAGGGCGCGGCGGCCAAATCCTGGCTGGGTGTGCCCATCCCGGCCGGCGACGACGTGATCGGCGTACTCAGCGTGCAGGATACCGAGCGCGAAGGCTTGTTTGGCGAGGCCGACATACGCCTGCTCAGCACCATCGCTGCCAACGCCGGTGTGGCCATCCGCAATGCTCGCCTGTTCCAGGAGACCCAACTGCGCGCCGAAGAGCTGGCGACGATCAACGACGTCAGCCGCGACATTGCCGCGCAGATGGATGTGAGCGCTATGAGCCATGCGCTGGTGGACCGGCTGCGCCTGGCCTTCGACACCGATAACGCCTATCTGGCCATATACGACCGCGCCACCAACATGGTCAACATTCCCTATATGATGGATGGCGGCCAGGCCAAGACGATTGAGCCGTTCCCGCTAGGCGAGGGCCTGACCTCGGTGGTCATCAATACCCGCCAGCCACTAATCATCAACAACAATGCCGAGCAGCGTGTGGCCGAGCTAGGCGCCAAGACCACCGGCCAGCCGGCGCGCTCGTTCCTGGCGGTGCCGGTGCTGGCCGGCGACGAAGTGCTGGGCGTTTTGAGCGTGCAGGATCTCGAATACGAAGACGTGTTCGACGACGCCGCGGTGCGCATGTTGAGCACCATCGCCGCCAGCGTGGGCGTGGCGCTCCAAAATGCGCGCCTGTTCCAGGAGACGCAGCGGCGCGCCGAGCAGTTATCGACGGCGGCCGAGGTCAGCCGGACGGCCATCTCGGTGCT